>ERZ791603.1622-NODE-1622-length-16099-cov-3.359885_pt1 | contig 16099 bp, 19 predicted proteins | sample MGYA00509966_ERZ791603 | MGnify/ENA primary metagenome ERZ791603 (study PRJEB30046, sample SAMN00791931) | human gut metagenome | study: EMG produced TPA metagenomics assembly of the A metagenome-wide association study of gut microbiota in type 2...
GGCGGCGAATTCCTTCGCTTAGGGCAAATCTGAAATCCTGAATACTTTTATTTCTGTAGCTGGCAAATTTATCATCGACATAAGGCAAAAGCTTCATTGCGGAATAGCTGATATTTATCAGATTGATCAGCATTTCGATTCCTTTGCGGCTGCGCACCATGTAACTGCATAAAGACCATAAGATGTGGATTTTCCGGAAAATATAGGTTTTATAATTGAAAATCCCGGATTTTTACCACATTATTCAGGTTTTAAAAATTTGAAGTATCTTGCATCAATACGAGGAACGATAACAGATGATGATATAAGAAAATGTATCAGAACTGTTGGTTTGGATCCGGACGATAAAAAATCAGTAAAGAATTATTCGCTTGGAATGAAACAAAGACTTGGCCTTGCACAGGCTATGATGGAAAATCCGGACATTCTTATACTGGATGAGCCGATGAATGCACTTGATAGTATAGGCGTAAGTGATATAAGAGAAATACTGCTTGACCTCAAAGCGCAGGGGAAACTGGTTATTTTAGCCAGTCACATACATGAGGATATAGAAATATTGTGTGATGAGGTCATGAAGATAGAGGATGGAAAGGTCAGTAGGATGTAAAAGAGAACCCAATAACACAATTATTGTATTTTATAAAATAATCCGCTATACTATGATTAACAGTTATAGCGGATTTTTTTATGGAGGCTTTGATGGATAGAACATTAAAATTACCGGTTGGAATAGATAATTTTGAAAAAATACGAAAATCGGGCTTTTATTATATAGATAAAACGAGGCTTATAGAGCAGCTCCTGCAAAATTGGGGAGAAGTAAATCTTTTTACCCGTCCGCGTCGTTTCGGCAAGACTCTTAATATGAGTATGTTTAAGAGCTTTTTTCAAATAGGTACGGATAAATCTATATTTGATGGCTTGTATATTTCACAAAATACAGCTTTATGCAATGAATACATGGGGAAATATCCGGTTGTGTTTATATCATTTAAAGATGTTAACGGGTTAACGTTTGACAGGGCATATGATGCACTTGTCCAGATAATAGGTGAAATAGCAAATGGATTTTCGTTCCTAATGAATAGTGATAAGCTCAGTAAAAATGAAAAAGAGCAGTATCAGGGAATTATACAGATTAAAGATGGAAAATATCATATGAGTGATGGTGTGGTTATTTCATCATTAAAAGTGTTATCTCAGCTTTTGACTAAACACTATGGCAAGAATACTATTTTTATAATAGACGAATATGATGTACCGCTGGATAAAGCATTCCAGCACGGCTACTACGATGAAATGGTCGAGCTTATCAGAGGTATTTTGGGAAAAGTTTTAAAAACAAATGATTATTTACAATTTGCAATTCTTACAGGATGTCTTCGTATCTCGAAAGAAAGCATTTTTACCGGAATAAATAATTTTAAAGTTTTATCGATTCTTGATGCCAGATTTGACGAGCAGTTTGGATTTGCGGATGATGAGGTGAAAAATCTTCTTGCAGACTATGGACTGGCATCACATTTTGAAGAGGCAAAGGAGTGGTATGATGGTTATCATTTTGGTAATGTGGATGTATACTGTCCTTGGGATGTTATAAATTATGTGGACAATCTTGTTGCTAATCCAACTGCCAGACCACAGACTTACTGGATAAACAGTAGCGGAAACAGCCTTGTAAGACGCCTTATAAATATAGCTGATTCGACAACCAAGGATGAGGTTGAGCGCTTAATTGCCGGAGAGTCTATTGAAAAAGTGGTTCATCTTGAACTTACGTACAATGAAATAGACAAAAATATAGATAATATATGGAGTGTACTTTTTACTACAGGATACCTGACAAAAGTAGGTGAAGTGAAATTGCCGGATAGTGAGAATTATGCACTTAAACTTGTTATCCCAAACAAAGAGGTCAGAGAAGTTTTTATTCTGCAGATACAGGAATGGTTCAAGGAAGTTGTAGCAAAGGACAATGATGAGATCAGAGTGCTGTCAAAGGCTATTCTTGAGGCTGACACTGAAAAGATTCAGAGACAGCTCAATATAATCATGGATCGTATGATAAGTATTCTGGACACTAAGGCTCGCGATAGACAGAAAGAAAATTTCTACCATGGTCTTTTGCTTGGCCTTTTGAGAGGAAGTAATCCGAACTGGCTGATCAAATCGAACAGGGAATCAGGGGATGGATTCAGTGACATTATCATAAAACCGGAGGATCCTGATTCGGGAATTATCATAGAGGTCAAATATGCAACGTCTTTTCAAGGATTGGATAAATCTTGTGAAGATGCAATGAATCAGATAAATACACGCAGATATGATGCTGTACTTCGTGAAGAGGGCAGATGCAATATCATAAAATACGGAATTGCATTTCATAAGAAGCGCTGTAAGGTGGTATCGGATAAGTAAATAGACTTAATAAAAAGATATTCTGATAAATAGGTTGATAGTAAAGTCGTGACAAAAATCCATTGCAATAATTAAAATTGCAATGGATTTTTTTATTTTACAACTATGACACATCACAGGTTTATAATTATCATAACAATTAAACATCAGCAATCAATCAAGGAGAAGAAAGAGTATGAAGAGGAAAAAAATTACAGCAATAATGGCGGTGATCATGATGGCAGCGGGGCTTTCAGCCTGCTCACATTCAAATGCTAAGCTAGAGGGAAAATCCGGTATTGTAAAGGATGAGGCTTCAAAGACAGAAGGTGACACCGGTGTAGTAGACCAGACTCCGGCTACGTATGTGCAGGATGCGGAGTATGTTAACAAGGACGACATCGTGTCAGTTGATGATACAATTGAGATAAATGGAATTACTTATAAAATTGAAAAGTATGAGCATACCACAGAGTTTGGAAACAGAAATAAGGATACTGTTTTGGATTATTTGAAAGATTTATATGGTGAAGCTATTGATGATAATTATAATCTGAGTAATGGTAATAGTTATATTTTTATAACATTGACAATCGGTTATAAGGATGGAGATGATAAGCAGATTGAAGGTAATAGAAATGTGGGTGTTCTGTATGCCATCAAGGATGATATGGAGAGAATACAGGAAAACTCAGATTGTGTATATATAGACAACTATTGGCTTGGAGGAGATGAAAGTGATGTATATCATTATGTTTTAGGCAAGGGCGAGGGTATTACATCAGAGCTGGGATATATTATTCAGGATGAGGGAATGCCTGAAGATACTAAATGTATCTATTACTGTATAGAGGGCAAAGATTCAAAAACCAATGATACGGTGAAGAAATATTTTAAACTGGAGCTGTAGTTATGAATAGAATATTTAAACTCGAAATTAAACGTGCTTTTAGAAATAGATTGTTTGCTGCTACATTGTGTGTTGCGTTTGCAATATGTGTATGGCATTTTATGGAAAATGTGTGGATATGGAGGAGGTATGTTTACTCTGACACGTATCCGTTGTCTGCATATGAGAAATGGATAGGTGCGGATAATGCAAGTGTGCAGCCGTTGCTGCTTTATCTGATAATGCCTGCTTTGTGTGCCATACCGTATGGCAGAAGCTTTTATTTTGATGTTAAATCAGGGTATGCTGCCCAGATCATTTCAAGAGGAAAGAAGAGTGATTATATAAGAGCAAAATATGGAGCTGCATTTGTAAGCGGTGCGCTTATTGGAATGATACCATTGGTGTTTGACTTTCTGCTTACTGCAATGGTATTTCCGATGGTAATACCACAGGTAGGAACAGGAACATTCCCGGTAGCGGCAATGGATATCATGTCAGGGGTATTTTATACACATCCACTTGTATACAATCTGATTTTTGTGCTGATTGATGGCTGTTTCTGGGGACTTTTAAACTGTGCGGTGTTGTGGGCGGTTAATTTTGTAAGAAACCGGTTCTGGATATTGCTGACACCGTTTATCATATACATATTTGTGTTCTGCATGGTTCATTTTGTAAACAGGGTGAGTTTATCACCGGTAATGTTTCTTAGGCCAAGTGCACCGTTTAGAAATGATATCAGGGTTGTAATCTGTGCATTTATTATCCTTATAGTGGTAAATGTTATATTTTACATACATGCGGTAAAGAAAGAGCTTGTTGCTTATGAATAGGAGAATTTTTGCAAATCTGATCTTATATGATATCAGAAAAGGATTTAGGGAAAACAAGATAAAATGGATAGTCGGAGTATTCATATTTGTATTTTTTTCATTTATCACCGTCAGTGATTTTAGTGTAAATTCACCGGAGCTTGGATTTTTGGCATACTTTACAAATATACTTCAGGGTATGCCGCCATACATAAAGACAGATGACAGCGTATTTACCATTCCGGTGTCGTGGTTTTTGTTTTATGCGTTTTTATTTTTTATGGTAGGATTTTATCCATTGTCAGATCTGTATGGTGCAGGCAAAAAGACACTGATATTGTCAGGCAGCAGGTTTAAGTGGTTATGGAGTAAGTATATATGGACGGTCATAAATGTGATTATGTATTATGCTGCACTGATACTGGTTCTTGCGGCTGTGACATGTGCAATCGGGAAGTGGAGCACAAAGCCTGATGATATGCTCATGGAAATGGGAATAGATATGCAGCAGTTTGCGACCGGAAATGAAGTGATTGTATGGCTGATACTGCCAATGCTATGCGCCTGTACAATTGCGGTGGTGCAGCTTACTATCAGTATTTTTGCCGGTGCGATCGCTGGATATATTGTTTCAATAGTTTATCTTGTGGTGTCTGTCTACTGGGTGAGTCCGTTTCTTATGGGCAATTATCTTATGATCATCAGAAACAACAGGCTCTGTGCGGGCGGAATGGATGCGGCTGCCGGAATAATAAGCTGCATTATTGTGATGGTGGTTTCTATTGTGCTCGGAAGTGTGTATTTTAATAGAAAAAATATTTTGTGAGGTATTTTATGAAGATAGAGATAGAACATGTTTCTAAGAAGATAAAGGATGCTCTGGTACTCGATGATGTATGTATGACGCTGGAAAGTGGTAATATATATGGATTTCAGGGCGTAAACGGTTCAGGCAAGACAATGCTGATGAGAGCGGTAAGCGGACTTATGTATCCTACAAGCGGTACCATCAGTATTGACGGCAAGGTACTTGGAAAAAATATGGCTTTTCCGGAAAAGATAGGTATGCTTATTGAGAATCCTGCATTTATAGATAGTTATACAGGCTATGACAATCTAAAAATGCTTGCATCAATAAATAAAGGTGAAGTTGATATAAGCAGGGCACTTGAAACAGTTGGACTGAGCCCACAGGATAAGAGAAAGTATAGAAAATATTCTCTTGGAATGAAGCAGAGGCTGGGAATTGCCTGTGCCATTATGGAGGAACCAAAGCTTCTTTTGCTGGATGAACCTTTTAACGCCCTGGACAAGGAGGGACAGGAAAAACTGTCAGAAATCATAAGGGATATGCGTGATAAAGGAAGTCTTATACTGCTTAGCTCTCACGATAAGGATGAGCTTGAAAATCTATCAGATGTAATCTATCTGGTGGACAGCGGAAGGTTTAAATTGAAGTAACGAGGAGAATTTATTATGAAGCAAAGGAAATCAAAACAAGTAAGACTTTTTTCGGGAATGCTCATAGGAATTGTGATGATTGCTGTTTTGGCAAGGATTGTTTATCTGAATCATTGCTATCCCTCCCCAAAGGTCATCACATATACAGAAAATGACACTATTAAGCTGGGAAATTATGAGCTAAAGCAGACCGGATGGGAGTGGGGCGATGGCAGTCTCCTAAAAGAAAAATGTCCTGATTATGCATATGATCAGACGGATGATGGTTCAGAATATCCTTTCGACAGTGTGCGTGTGGGTTTTATAACCTTGTCAGTTACCAAGGTAAAGGACGATACAACATCACTTGACCTTACAAGCCTTGCATTTGAAATGGGAACCAATGGTGATCAGTATGACATGGAACTGTTTTTTGCATTAAATCCTACTTTGGAAGCTTTGGAGATAAAGCTTAATGCCGGTGAGGAGGCGTCCTTTGTGATACCGTATATAATGGATGAGCAGCAGGTATCAAAGAAAGACTGGAACAGGGTAGATAAGATGAAGCTGTATATGGTGCTGCAGTATTATCCGCAGAAGATAAGGTTGTGCTGTACTGGTTAATAAAAAGTTTATAATTTTTATTAGCACTCACTATTGACGAGTGCTAATAATAGTGCTATAACATACTTGTAAACAAAAGAAAGCAAATTTCCAAAAGGAAAGTTACAGGTATATAAGGAGGTATGACCTATGTTATTAACAACTACAAACAACAACTTATTTGATACATTTTTCAGTGATCCATGGTTCAATGATCCTTGGTTTGATGACAGGGACGTACAGAAGGCACAGAAGAAATTATACGGACACAACGGAAAGAGAATGATGCTCACCGATATCAAGGAAAGCGATAAAGGCTATGAGCTTGAGATGGATCTTCCGGGATTCAAAAAGGATGAGATTAAGGCTTCTTTAGAGAATGGTTATCTGACCATTACAGCAGAGAAAGGCTTAGAGAAAGATCAGAAAGAGGAAGATGGCAAGAAGTATATCTGCAGAGAGCGCTACTCAGGAAGCTGTCAGAGAACCTTCTATGTGGGTGACGAGATTGAGCAGGATGACATAAAGGCATCCTTCAAGCATGGCATCCTTCGCCTGGATATTCCAAAGAAGCAGCCTAAACCACAGGTTGAGGAAAAGAAATGTATCTCCATCGAGGGATAATCAGATATTGCAAATGATAAGCGGGCTGCCTGTGCAGTCCGCTTATACTATATGGTGTAATGTATATTGTTTAATTATGATGATAAATTGTTACAGGTAAATAGAAAGGCAGGTGAGTATAATGGCAGCAAAGAGAGATTATTATGAGACTCTCGGAGTGAACAAGAGTGCGGATAAAGAGGCAATAAAGAGGGCTTATCGTAAGCTGGCAAAGAAGTATCATCCTGATACCAATGCAGGCAATCCGCACGCTGAGGAGATGTTCAAGGATGTCACGGAGGCATACAATGTCCTCAGTGATGAGAAAAAGCGTAAGCTCTATGATGAGTTTGGCTTTGCTGGTCTGCAGGAGGGCTTTTCAGAGGAGGCTGCAAGACAGGCTGCACAGGGTGGCTTCGGTGGCTTTGGTGGCTTCGGCGGCAATGGCTCTTTCAGTGGCTCATACAGCTCAAATGGCGGACCATTTACACATCAGGAATTTCATTTTGAGAACGGCTCCGGGGATATGGATGATATTTTCTCAATGTTTGGAGATATGTTTTCACATGGTGGCGGTAATCACAGTGGCTGGAGTACAAGTGGTAACAGTGGCTTTACCGGAAATAGCGGTAGCTGGAGTAATTTCTCAGGTGGCAGAAGTTCAGCCGGCCGCAAGGGTTCTGATGTTATGGCTGACCTTACGATTTCATTTGACGAGGCTGTTTTTGGATGCGAGAAATCTATTTCGTTACAGGATCCGTCCACAGGTAAGGTTTCCAATCTGTCCATCCATATTCCGGCAGGAATCGAGTCTGGCAAGACAGTCAGACTTAAAGGACAGGGCAATCCGGGCAGAAACGGTGGTGCAGCCGGAGATGTGCTTCTCAACGTAAATGTGACACCGAGCAGTGAGTTTGAGCGAAAGGGTCAGAATGTATACAGTACAATCCGTGTTCCGTTTACGACAGCGGCTCTCGGTGGTAAGGCGAGGGTGCATACTCTTTATGGAGATGTGGAGTGCAACATCAAGGCAGGTACACAGGGCGGCAGCAAGATACGTCTCAAGGGCAAGGGTATTTCGAGCATGAAGAATCCTTCAGTAAAGGGAGACCAGTATGTGACTGTTGAGATTTCGGTTCCACGCAGGCTTACGCCAAGGGCAAAGGAAGCGCTTGAGGAATACAGGGCTGTGAGCTGATGAATTTTATGTGCTTTATATGGAAAACAAATTTGGAATCCGCTATACTATAGGTATTATAGTACAGCGGATTTTTTGCTTGATGGGATAATAAGAAAGGACACAACATGAGCAATTATATAATGGATCTTAGAAAGGTGGTCGGACATGCCCCTTTACTGCAGGCGGGAGCGAGCATTATAATTGAAAATGAAAACGGTCAGGTGCTTCTCGGAAAGCGTACAGACAATCACCAGTGGGGCTACGCAGGCGGTTCTATAGAGCTTGGAGAGACGGTTGAGGAGGCTGCAAAAAGAGAACTTTTTGAGGAGATGGGACTTGTTGCAGACGAGATGGAGCTGTTTTATATCAATTCAGGCGAGGAAACACACTACATCTATCCGAATGGTGATGAAGTCTATAATGTGGAAATCATATACATATGCCGCAAATATCATGGCACGATAAAGCGTCAGGAGGAGGAAGTCGAGGAGCTTAAGTTTTTCGATGTGGATGATATTCCGGAGGATATTTCTGATCCAATCCGGCCTGTATTTCGTGAATATATAAAGATGAGGAAAGGCATGTCTCGTTAAGAGACTTTAAAGCTTTTGTAAGGGGGAATGATGGAACAACAGAGAAAGGGAAGAAACAAGGAAACTATAGTAAATTCAGCTTATATTAACAGTGGTGAGTATAAACGTAAATTTGATAATATAGCAGATAATGCAGAGTTAAGCAGACTTTTATATAAATTAGCTAAGAATATGTTAATACATAGATCTGGAACAGAATTTGAAGATATGTATTGGATTGATTTAGATGAAATTAGAGTAATTGCTGAAGAGACAAATTCTTTAGTAAAAAAACGAATTATTTATTCAAACAAGATAATTAAAAAAATTCAATCATGTAAAAATATAATAACAATTCATTCTCATCCGGATAGTTTTCCACCAAGTATAGCGGATTTTAATTCAAATTATGATCATAATTATGTTGTTGGAATTGTAGCATGTCATAATGGAAAATTATATATGTATTCTGCAAATGAAAGAATAAATGAGGACTACTATAAATTGGTTGTTGAAGGTTTTTTAAAAATTGGTTATAATGAAGAAGAGGCACAAATAAAAGCATTGGAAAATTTACAGATTAATTTTGACATAAAGTTTAAGGAGGTAACAGATTATGATTGCATATGAAAATGACGTATTAACAATACCAAAAAAATATAAGAAAATGTCTGTTTCTGAACTTGAAAGAGAAAAGGCTAGGTTGCTAAAAGAAATCAAAGCTTCTGTAAGTCAAAAAAAACAAGTAAGAACAAATAAGAAAAATATTAATTTTAATTTTTAGATACAAAAAGGAGAGTAGCGATACTCTCCTTTTTGTATGATCGAAGCTTACATGGCAATAGGAGAAGTATTATACTCATATTCGAAGCTATACCATTGACTTCAAACATTGTAATTCTCCTTATAATTCTGGCATAAATCCCCCTTTTATAAATACATTTTGATAATTCAATCATATCAAAAATTTATAAAAATTACAATTATAAATAAACTTTAACACTTTAAACCTTTAAATGAAAAAAGTGCTTGCGCATGTCTTATAAAAGAGTTATCATAGTACAAAACGAAACACTTAGGAGGATTTACAATGGAAAAGCGTATTTCAGGTCACACAGGCTTATTAGCACTCATAGGATCACCGGTCGGTCATTCTGGTTCACCGGCTATGTACAATTACAGTTTTGAAAAACTCGGTCTGGACTATGCATACGTTGCATTTGATATAAAAGAAGACAAGGTTAAGGATGCTATTGCAGCAATGAAGACCTTCAACATGCGTGGATGTAATGTGACTATGCCTGATAAGGTAGAGGCTGCAAAGTACATGGACGAGCTTTCACCGGCAGCCCGGATTATCGGAGCCATAAACACTATAGTAAATGACAACGGCAAGCTTACAGGACACATCACAGATGGTGAGGGATTTGTACACAACTTAAAGGATCATGGAATTGACATCAAAGGCAAAAAGATTACTGTTGCCGGAGGTGGTGGAGCTGCTACAGCTATCCAGGTTCAGTGTGCACTTGACGGAGCTCGCGAAATCACTATTTTCAACAAAAAGGATGCATTTTTTGAGCGTACGTTACAGACAGCAGAGAAAATTAAAAAGGCTGTACCTGCCTGCGTAGTTAATGTATACGATATTGATGACACAGCAAAAATGACTGAGGAAATCCAGTCAAGCGATATCTTTGCAAATGCAACAATCGTTGGCATGAAGCCTCTGGATGATCAGAGCGTTGTAAAAGACCTTTCAGCTTTCAGACCGGGGCTTGTAGTTGCAGATGCAGTTTACAACCCTGAGGAGACAAAACTTCTTCGTGAGGCAAAAGAAGCCGGATGTACATGCGTTGGTGGAAAGGGAATGCTCTTATGGCAGGGAGTCGCTGCTTTCAAGCTTTACACAGGTCAGGATATGCCTGTCGAAGACGTCAAAAAGCTTTTCTTTAGCTAAAATTAAATTATAGAAAACGACAGCCCGCGAAATTCGCGGGCTGCCATTTTTTAGGAGTTTTTATAGGTTTATTATTTTAAAGGAGAATTTATAAATAATCGTGACGGGCAAGTACGTTTAAGATATTTCTACCTTCCTCTGTACCCTCAATGATTCTGCGGGCACGCTTGCTGTCTCCGATATTTACGATTTCAACATTGGTATTACTGAAGGCCTCATCAATCTCTGAAAGAACAGGTGTGTTGGCTCTCATACCAAGACAGATGAATCCGTAATCAAATGGGATTTCCTCAATCTCACCCTCTGGATTCTTTACGATGAAACGGTCATTTTTAACCTCCTGCAGAGCAGTGTTGGTCATCTGTTTTACACCGTATTTTGCCATTTTTGCGTTTGTGTCACACTTTGTGACAGGGTCAAGTCCGTTTCCAATCATTGGAAGCATCTCAACCATTGTTACCTCTGCGCCTCTTTCTGTGAAGAATTCCATCACGTCAAGACCTACGGCACCACCGCCGATGATGGCGATTTTCTGTCCCTTCATATCCTCCGGATACTCGTTGATGCGCTCAATCATTTTAAGGACTGTAGCTACGTTTGAGCCATCCTTGTCAACGAGGTCGTGAAGGCCTGTGATAGGTGGGAGAGTAGGTACAGAGCCTGTTGCGTTTACAATGATATCAGGATTTAAGGCCTTTACCATATCAACTGTTGCTGTTGTATTCTTGAAAACAAACAGGTTGTGAAGCTTGCCTGCGCGGTGAATCATGTAGTTAGGGAAGTCAGCAAGACGCTTCTTGTCAGGAATCTTAGAGATAACTGATGCAAGACCGCCAAGCTCAGCTTTTTTCTCAATAAGGAAAGTGGTACATCCAACCTCTGCTGCTGTACATGCTGCCTCAAGACCTGCTGTACCACCACCGATTACAACTACGTTGCAAGGCTTGTTTACCTTTGTCTTCATGTAATCCTCACCGCTGTTTACGGCAGGGTTAACTGTACAGCGGATTGGCTGGTTGAGACCGATTCTGTGTCCTGCGCATCCGATGTTACATGAGATACATTTTCTGATATCGCACACATTTCCGAATTCCACCTTGTTAACCCACTCAGGATCAGCGATAAGTCCACGACCCATACCGATGAAATCAGCATCGCCTCCTGCAAGGATATCCTCAGCTACCTGTGGGTCACGGATATTTCCGACTGTGATACACGGCTTGTTATATTTCTCTTTAACAGCCTTTGCCATGAATGAGCGCCATCCGTCAGGTAAGTAGTTTGCATCAATCTGGTACTGGATAGATCCGTTAAGACCGGCAGATACGTCGAATACGTCTACCTCCTTCTCGAAGTACTGTAAGTACTCAAGTGTATCCTCAAGAGTATTTCCACCTTCCATAAGCTCGTTGGCACTGATACGGACGAAGATAGGGAAGAAAGGTCCAACCTGCTTACGAACCTCCTCGATAACCAGCTTTGCAAATCTTGCACGGTTCTCTGCAGAGCCGCCGAACTCGTCAGTTCTCTTGTTTGTGATAGGTGAAAGGAACTGGCTGATGAGGTAAGAGTGACCTGCATGAATTTCAACAGCGTCGAAGCCGCAGATCTGGGCACGCTTGGCAGCCTCACCGTATTTCTTTACGATGTGCATGATTTCATCCTTCTCGAGCGGTCTTGGGATTTCCCCGCCTGCCTTTGAAGGTACGTCTGATGCAGATACAGGCTGCATTCCGATACGTGAGCTCATTGCAGAAGCACCGGCGTGATTTAACTGTATCGCGATACATGCACCGTGCTTGTGAACACTCTCGCAGAGCTTGAAAAGTCTTGGAATGTAGTTGTCTAAATCAATACGAAGCTGTGTAGTTCCGTTTGAACCCTGTGGAGAGTCAACGCTTGCATTCTCAACGATGATGAGACCTGTGCCGCCCTTTGCTCTCTGCTCATAGTAGTTGATGTGGAGAAAGCTCATTTCTCCGTTCTGCTCACCGTAGTTAGTTCCCATTGGAGTCATGACGATACGGTTTTTTACTGTCATTCTGCGAACTGTAATTGGCTCAAAAATATGTGGATATTTGTTTTTCATAGTATTTTTTCTCCTTAATCTGCTAACCGGGTGGGCACACGGTAGTGTAAATTGCTCTCATTACATTATAGTTTTATTTCTTAAACTGATTGTCAATATTTTAATCAAAGGATGTTATATATGTTACGTTCAAGGTACAGCAAAAATATATAAATGTCCAATGCATCTTTTATACGAAATCTATAGTTTTTGTCTATCAAATGGTGTATATTATTTCTAGACTAAATAAAGATATTAAATACACAGGGGGTGTACTATGAATCTGAGTCAATTGCAGTACTTCAAGGTACTGGCGCAGGAAGAACATTATACAAGGGCGGCACAGATGCTGTCGATTACGCAGCCGTCTTTAAGTCATGCAATCTCACAGCTTGAGCAGGAGCTTGGCACACGTTTGTTTGAGAAAAAGGGAAGAAACGTCGTGCTGACCAGATATGGGAAGATGTTTCTGCCGTATGTTGAGGAATCATTAAAGGTGCTCAACGAGGGTGTGCAGCGTATTCAGGAGGTCAATGGCAGCAGGCATGGAATCATACATCTGGCATATATATATACGATGGGAAGTGAGTTCGCGCCAAAGCTGGTGCGTAAATTTCTCGATGCATACCCCGATTATGATATAGAATTTCATTTTACGGTTGGAACAACCGGTGAAATTATAGATGGACTAAAGGATGATAAATATGACATAGTTTTTTCTTCTTATAAGGATGGGGAGCAGGATATAGATTTTAAGAAGATTGCGAATCAGAAGCTTGTGCTTGCTGTGCCCATGGACCATCCGCTTTCCATAAAGGACAGTGTGGATTTGCGCGACACAATAGAGTATCCGCAGATTTATTTTGAGAAGGGCAGCGGTCTGCGTCCGGTCATTGACCAGATGTTTGAGGAGATAGGGCAGTTTCCGAAGGTGGCCTTCGAGATGGAGGAGGATTCGAGTATGGCAGGGCTCGTGGCGCAGGGCTTTGGAATAGCTGTGATGCCTGATATTCCAATACTTCGGTCGCTTTCTGTAAAGACGCTTGATATATACAATCCTCCTTATGAGAGAGCGGTGTATCTGGCAACGCTTAAGCAGAGATATTTATCACCGGTTGCGAAGGCATTTATCAGGTTTGTGATTGAGGAGACAGCCTAGCTGCAGCTTTTCCGCACAAACTCTATGAAGCGCTTGATAGCCGGAAGCTGGTATTTGCCCGTCATGTAGCCCATGTATACAGTGTGTGAGAATGACTCATGCGATACGAGGTGGCGTATGCAGATGTCATCGCGGTGAATTGCATCGACATCTGCGACAAGCGCAATACCAAAGCCCTGCGCCACGAGGGAGGCGATGCCGTTCTCATCGGGTGACTCACATATGAAGTTGGGTGATACATCATGCTTCTTGAAAAAGCTTCTGGTGTACTTGCCAAGGCCTGAGTGTCTGGCATAGCCGAGCACAGGATAGTCTGCGAAATCAGTGGCTTCCATGGTATCCTTAAGTGTCAGTGGGTGGCCGGGAGGCAGTATGGCAACTATTTCCTGCTTTATAATAGGAACAAAATCAATACCATTTTCATCTGACGAGTATGAACCGAAAATTATGTCATACCTGCCTTTTTTTAATCCCTCAATATTCACAGAGGTGATGTCCTGAAAGAAATTGAACGTGATATTTTTATTTTCCTTTTCGGTGAGGAAAGAGCGCACGATAGTTGGGATAAACACCTTTGCAAGAGGTGATACGTAGGCGATATCGATGTGTCCGCCGTCGGTTGCAATCTGGTGCATTTTGTTCTCGGCTCTCTTTACATCGTCCAGAATAGTAGACACGTGTTCTAAAAAAATCTCCCCGGCCTTGGTCAGTATTACATTCCTGCCTCTCTTTTCAAATAAAATGACGCCAAGCTCGTCCTCTAAAGCAGCTATCGAACGGCTGAGGCTTGGCTCTGTGATATTCATTTTTTCGGCAGCCTGATTGAAGTGTTCAAGAACTGCCGCTTGGTAAAAATAACTTAATTGATTGAGTGTCATGCATAATTCTCCTTTAAATAATAGATATAGTCTATTATTTACAAATATCATAGCCTTTATTTGTGCATATTATAACATGATTAGTACAGCAAAGCTATTAAAAAATAACAAAATAAGCATTGGAAGTACCAAAAATAATGCGTTATAATATCATTATCAAAGGTTGTTAAGTTTTTAACGAAGTGGGCATCGTTGAAAAAAATAGCTAAATAAAATACGAATAATCAATATTATTACATTTAAAAATGAAGGAGATTTAATCATGGCAGAGAGAATCACAGGACACACAGAACTCATCGGACTTATGGCTTACCCAATCAGACATTCAAGCTCACCGGCAATGCACAATGAGGCATTTGCATATCTTGGACTTGACTACGCTTATCTGGCATTTGAGGTTGACAACAATACTCTTGAGGATGCAGTTAAGGGAATCAGAGCATTAAAGCTTGTAGGCTCTAATGTATCAATGCCAAACAAGACAGTTGTAGGACAGTACTTAGACAAGCTTTCACCGGCAGCAGAGCTTTGCGGAGCTGTAAATACAATAGTAAACGAGAACGGAGTACTCACAGGACACATCACAGACGGTATCGGCTTCATGCAGGCACTTAAAGATAACGACATCGATGTTATCGGAAAGAAGATGACAATCGCAGGAGCAGGCGGAGCTGCTACAGCTATCGAGATTCAGGCAGCACTTGATGGTGTCAAGGAAATTTCAATCTTCAACATCCATGACAAGTTCTGGGCAAACGCTGAGGAGACAGTTAGAAAAATCAACGAGAAGACAGACTGCAAGGCTACTCTTTATGACCTTGATGACAAGGAGAAGTTAAGAGAAGAGATGGCTGATTCTTACATCTTCGTAAACGGAACAGGTGTTGGTATGAAGCCGCTCGAGGGAATGTCTGTAGTACCTGACAAATCATTCTTCCGCCCTGAGCTTATCGTAATCGACGTACCTTACTCTCCACTTGAGACAAAGATGCGTTCTATGGCAAAAGAAGTTGGATGCAAGACAATGAACGGTCTTGGAATGATGTTATTCCAGGGAGCAGCAGCATTCAAACTCTGGACAGGAAAAGAAATGCCGATCGAACACATGAAAGAAGTATTAAACATCAGATACGATGATTAATACCCGGCAGGCTTGTATTGAATTTAAGAAGAAATCGAAAAAATTTGAAAAACAGGAATGTGAGGAAAAGAGATGAATAAGAAATACATACCCAGCGCCCTGATCCTTTATTTAAACTACTTTATCCATGGTGTCGGATGTTCCATCCTTGGACAGGCAGTCATCAAGGAAGCACTTGCCGCTTCCTGGGGCGTAGAAGTTATGGCAATCACTGCAATTTCAGCAGCACTCGGGCTTGGACGTCTGATCGCGCTTCCGTTCGCCGGACCGCTTTCTGACAAACTCGGACGTCGTATTTCAACAGCGATCGGTAGTGGATCCTATGCAATCTACCTGATCGGACTTGCACTTGCATTTAATGCAGGAACAAATGGCGGATACCAGATCGCAT
>ERZ791603.1631-NODE-1631-length-16038-cov-32.919903_pt1 | contig 16038 bp, 19 predicted proteins | sample MGYA00509966_ERZ791603 | MGnify/ENA primary metagenome ERZ791603 (study PRJEB30046, sample SAMN00791931) | human gut metagenome | study: EMG produced TPA metagenomics assembly of the A metagenome-wide association study of gut microbiota in type 2...
CATATGAATTAAAAAGAATCAATAACATCTACACATGAAATTAAAAAATATCAGTAGACAAAAAATCAAACCATGGTACTATATAGATGTAACAAGAAAGAAACAAACATCAAACGCAAATAAAGAAAGTGAGGATTGAAACAATGACATTTAATGAAAAGAGAGAGTTAATTTTATTAGCTGAGAAAAATATCAAGAGTGGGAAAAATGTGTCAAAAGTTGAAAGTGAAGATGTTAAAAAGATGATGAAGAAAATTGCCGCTAACGCGGTATCTATAGGACTCTATAATTTTAACTCTTTTGTTATTTCAAACATTAACGAGGGCGACTTTACAACAATTAAACCAGGCTGGAAAGACGCTAGAGTTGGAATGGTAAAATGTTTGGCAATAATCAATAATGAGGGTGAAGATCTTATAGACATTTTAGATCTTGAAGAAATTGAAGACGCGGTGCGTTTTACACTCTTTGAATTAGAGGGGGAAGAACATGAAGGTTAAACCGATTAAAAGGATCAACATTCCAGATTCTACTCGAATAAACTTCGTTGACAAGCGCACCACCATAAAGGAGACTTTATCAGATGGAACAATCAATTTTTACGACCTCGATTCTTCTCTACTCTGTGAGGGGTATTTCACAAACCAAATTAGAGGAGAGTTACAGAGAGTGGAAACAGAGAAAGTTGTCTATTATACTTTCACTTTTAACAATGGCGACAAAACGCACTATCGCAACTTTTACACGTTACGAGCTAGACTATAACTTCTATTTATCTGGTATACCACCGTAGACCATAACACAACACACAATATAATGATAATACTACATAACATTACACTTCAAACAAATAACACAAAAAGGAGATTTTAAATTATGAAAAATTTTGAATTAGTAGCTGGAAAAGAATCATGTGTAAAGCTTGTAAAAATCAATGGTACAACCGCCCTTGCGAAAGACGCAAAACCATATGGAAAACTACTGGGAATTGTAAAAGGCACTGATGACGAAACAGGAAAAGAAACTTACTATCTTTGCATGAAAACAGATGAGGGAATTGGAATCTATGCAACAGGCGTAAAGCGTGAAATTGACAAGATTGCTGATCTCTTTGTTGATGCTGATGCAGATGGAGAAGATTTCATTATTCAGTGTACAACAGGAATTTCAAGAAAGTCAAATCAAACTTTCTTTAAAATTATGGTAGTGATGATTTAAAATTGTAAACGGTCAACAGTGCGGTTGACACCAAATAATAGAACGGAAACTAATCAAGTTTGTTCGTTTTTTGCATCTGCTAGGGGACTGAAAAGTCCCCTTTTTAACTCATAAAATGTTAATAATTTATTAACAAAATATCTTATATTTGTTTACAATTACATGTTAAAATAAAAGAAAAAACGAAAGTGAGGTAACAAATATATGTATTTGGAAAGCCAATTATTAGAACTTCAACACGCTATTGTCTTGAGAGCACTTGATGATATTAAAACACCTGTTTTGAGACTCAAGTATTACAGAGAAGTTAGAGAATCACTCGAAGTATACGCTCCACTCTATCACATGACAGCAGATGAAATGATTCAAAGCGCAATCGCAAGCGGCTACATCGAGCCTTTTACAGAAAGAGAGGTAGAGGAGTATGGCAAGTAAGCAAAAAGAGCGTGTTGGCGAAGTCCAACGCGCAAAAGGGATTTTATACGACGTGTCTAATGGAAAGTATGTGCTGCTCAAGAAACACTACACAAAAGATGAATCGCTTCTGTTGCTCAGAACTTTAGGCAAAAGAGCGCAAACCAGGCTTGCAACCCTTAAAGAATATTTCAGCGAACGCGGTAAACGTTATACTGGGGAAATAAATCCTATCTATGATAGATATAAAGGGTTCGATATTAAGTATCAAGGCTTATCCTTGCAAGCGATTCAGAAAAAAGTATCAACCGCTATCGAGATATTAAATGCTAAACAATCCACTTACACGGGATATAGACAGCTACAAAATAAAGCATACCAGAAAATGATAGAGAATCACCCAAAACTCAAAAACCTATCTTTTGAAGATTGGAAGAAAATGACAACATATATGGGTGCCTGGCAATCAGCTCATGAGGGTGAGCAGTATGATAGTGAACAGCTACTTGCTTATGCTAACTGGGCTGGAAATACACTAGGCAGTGGTTTCGATGGTTTAGTGGCAATGAATCCCGAAGATGTTGACCTTGATGCATGGTTTTTAGATGTACAACGTGAAGGTAGTTCCGGAGAGTGGTTATCTCTTGATCAAGATTTTGACGACATTTAAGGAGAGGTGTAAACAATGGCAAAACGAAAAGAAAAAATTTCATATTGTAAAAAGTTTCTTTGTTTTGACATTGAAACGACTCATGAACACATAGCAGAAGATTGTGATATAATCTATACATGGCATTGGTCGGTGATGGATAGCGACTATAACTATAATACATGCTCATCATGGTCAAATCTATACGACTACTTTCATAATCAATACAGAGAAATTGCAACTCAAGGCGAAAACCGCTTAATCATATATGTACACAACTTATCATATGAAATGGAAGCTATAATTAGAAACCTTGAGGGTCACACAATGACAGGCGGTTTTTATATGGACACTCACGAACCGTTATATCTTATTATAGACGATGTTTTGGAATTTAGATGTAGTTACAAGCTTACTAATAAAGGTCTTGCGGCTTGCGGTAAAGACGTAGGACTTGAAAAGCTTGAAATGAACTACAAAGATATCGTAAAACCAGGGGAGAAGTTGCCGCAAGATAAGGAACGTTACACATATCGAGACGTTGAAATTATGGTAGCGAAAATTCACCAACTGGAAGAACAGGAAAATAAACCGTTTTATGAATTTCCATATACAAATACTGGTTTCTTGCGTGACGAACTTCGCGACATTATGAAAAAAGATACAAAGTGGATGAAGATGTTTCGCAACACCTCACTTGACTATGATAGGTATGTAATATGTCGGAAAGCTTTTATGGGCGGCTACACTCACGCTAACTATATGTACGCGGGGCAAATAATGGAAAATGTGGATAGCTACGATTTTGGTAGTGCGTATCCGTTCGCCATAGCGACAGAAAAGTTTCCTGTTGCACCTCTCAAGCGTTTACCAAACGCGAATATTTACGACTTAAAACGCTTACTCAACACAGACAATTATCTTTTCATCTGTACAATTACAGCAAAGAACGTTCGCGCAAGAGGTACAATGACATACTTATCATCATCACATTGCGAAGTATCAAGTGATAGTGTTTTGGACAATGGTAGAATTTTTAAGGCTGATATGATAAAAACAACATGTACTAGCCTCGATCTTGCTATTATTTTGCGAATGTACAAGATTGATGCAATCCGCGTAGATGAATGTTACTATTGTAGAGCTGATTATCTACCATCTGGCATTGTTTGCACCATGTTAAAGTATTACAACAACAAACAAAGTTTAAAACATGTAAAAGGCGAAGAATTAAACTACGCAAAAGCAAAAAACCGCGTAAATTCTTTTTATGGTATGTTTGTGCAAGACCCTATTCACGATGTTGTTACACTTGACGGCACGAAGTGGACTTTAGACCACTGTGCTATCACAAACAAAGAGGAAATTTCCGCGCAACTTGAAAAATTTTACAAATCTTTTAGAAGTTTCTTGCCTTATCAAATTGGAGTTTTCATACCCGCGTGGACACGCTACCATTTAATGCATGATATAGTGTCGAAGATTGATAGAAATGTACTCTACTGTGACACAGACAGCGCAAAAGTTATAAATCGAGAGGAATGTTTAGACGTAATAAATGGGTATAACGAATATGCAAAATATAAAATCGACTTAGCTATAAAACGCTATGGTTTAGATTACAAACTACCAGATTTAGGAGTTTTTGACTGGGAAACCGAAGACACTGGTGCATGGTTGAAATTTAAGACTTTTGGCGCGAAGAAATATATATATCAAGATACTGATAACAAATTGTATATGACTGTATCTGGACTCTCGAAGAAAGCTGTAAACTATCTTTCATCAATTGAAGATTTTGAAATTTTTACAACTTTTGACAAAGATGTGTCGGGGCGGACAATTTCACACCCAACTACAAACGCAATCGAAACTTACGACAATGGCGGCACGTGGATAGAAGATACCACTTACACACTGTCAATCTCACCTGAATATGGAGCGTTGATTGGAATAGACGTTTATAGCATCAAGCCGACAATAATAACAAAAGACGGAAAGAAAGAAAACACAGATATAGATATAAGTAAACGTTTAGAAAAGTTTACGGTAAAAACCAAACATTTATCACCAATAATATTAGAAAAGATAGGAGAATAACATGGAAATTGAAAACCTTTATATAACAGTAGGTGAAGAAACCTATATAAACATTCCATCATTGTATACTTTAAACGCTGATGTTTACATTGTTTTTGGTGAACGCTCAGCTGGTAAAACATACTCTGTTTTCAAGGGATTGTTTGACGACTATAACACGACTGGTGCGCAATTTGTATACATGCGTACACGTGAAGATTATCTGATTCGTGGCAGAGCGTGGGGTGCTGTCGCCAACATCAAGCCATACGTTGAAAAAACATTATGGAAAGAAGAAGCAAACTTGAATTATTACAGCGGTAGTTATAGAAAACAATCGTTGGGAAGAAATAACAAATGGGTGTATGACACTTGTGGGTATAGTTCGTCAATTGCGTCATGGATGAAATACAAAGGTAACGGTTATGACAGTGTCAAAACTATATTTTTCGATGAATTCATTGAAGATGACGACACCACAACAATTCGCCCATTGTCAAAAGGTGAATTTCTAAAGGGATATAGCCAGCAGCTATCTACAATCATACGAAAAAGAAAAGGTGTAAAAATCGTAGCATGTGCAAATAGCATCAATCCCAAAAGCCCTTTGTTTGACTACTATAACATTGACGCACGTAAACTTGAACAAGGTAAAATTTACATTTTTAATCGTAAACTTGAAGATGACATTTTAAAAATCTGTTGTTTGTACACAGAACCGCCAAAGCACGCACACGTGTCTAAACATCTAGCTGTTTACGAGTCACAAACAAATGATATGACAATCAATGGTGCATGGCAAGAGGATATTTACCCCGAACTCTATAACAAGTTACCGTGGCGGTGGTATGGTGAACTGTCTACACAAAACAACAGACTTTATATTGCCGACTTTGCGATAACTATAATTTTGCCGACAAAGCAAGGTGTACCATTGACAATTATAGACGGAAAATACAAAGCAAAAACAATCTTACAAACGAATGAGTTATACTTACCATCAACTCAAAAAATAATACAATGGTTGCTATACTACAAACGCACTTCACAAATCTGTGCAAGCTCAAAAGCGGCAAGCGAAAAATTCAATGACTTAATCAAACGTGTACTTATTGACAGAAATTAAATATATGTTAAACTATAGTTAGGGACTACCAGACAGACCGCGAAGAACGGGGTAGTTGTGCAAACTGTCAGCACGGGCGTGGAGACACGCCCACCTTTTTAGAAAGTGAGGTGTTGTGATGGATGTAAGTGCAGTTACACAGATAATTACAAGTGTAGGCTTTCCGATCTGTATGACGTTAATCTTGTGTTACTATATCAAGTACCAGACAGACGTTCATAAAGAGGAAACAAAAGAGTTGACAAATGCTATTAACTCACTGAGGGAAATGATATCAGAGATTAAAACAAAATTGGAAGATGAGGTGAAAGCATGACATATTATGAAGTTATCAAAAAAGCGTTATTTATGTTTTATCACCGTGATGAATATGCATATTTTTACGGTGCAAAAGGGCAAGTCCTAACCGATGAAGTGATGAACACTTTAATCAGCCTTGAACCAGCGTATTTCTCGAAGTATACAACGCAAGAGTTAGCCGCTTATAAAGCGTTCTCGCGTGGTAAAATTGGATATGATTGTAGCGGTTTTGTCTCCGCCGTTGTAGGTGTGCAAAATTATAGCACTGGACACTATCATGACGGAGCAGAAAAGACTACACCGCTTCTAGGAACAGAAGGAAACGGATTGTATTCATCTTTTGGCGGTAAAGGTAGACATGTTGGAATTGACATTGGCTATGGTTTCTTTCTGCACATGCCAAAAGAGGGGCACACTATCGAACTTGGCAGAATCGCAGAATATGAATGGGAACACAGTTTCCACTTTGCTAATATTAACTATGAGGGGGCGAAAGCATGATTGATATTGAAAAGATGGTAACTACTTTAAACATTCCAGACGGCATGACGGTTGATGAAATGCGAAGAATCGTTGTAGATGTGCTAGACATGGCAAAAGCTTCAAATGAAGCGGAAAAGGCAATTGCAACAGAAAACGCAACACTAAAAACGGAAAACGACAGACTTAGTAAACAAAACTTAGAGCTGTTCAACCGTGTCACAACTACCATTTCTCCGTCCACAAAACTTAAAGAAGATGAGGAAGAAGAAAAAGAGGAAGTCACAACCGATGATATTTTAAGCTATTATAGTTAATGTTATAGAAAGTGAGGTAGAAAATTATGGCAAATAAAACAAAACCGCTGTCAAGTGCACAGCGCGGAGTAAATCTTTTTAACGATGCGAGAAAGAATTCCTCAAACGAATACATGAGGGCAACAGGCGAAGTTACCGTGGCAACGTCAATTTCTCACGCAATGACACCAATCGTAAAGTATGCACCATTTATGAACGAGTTTCTGCACTATGTTGTAAACAAGATTGTCATTCAGTCCGTGGAATCTAAGATGTATACCAATCAGTATGAAATGTTAAAAAAGGAAGGTTTTCCACTTGGAACTGATATGGAAATGAACTACGTCAATCCTGCCATGGGGCGTGATTATGACATTTCTCTTGGAGCAACGCTTTTAGAAGTTACAAAACCAGACGTTAAAACTTGTTATTTCCGACAGAATCGTAGACGACAGTTTCCAGTAACAATTCCACGTGAACTTATGGAAGGTGCTTTCACTTCATGGGAGCAGCTCGATAGTATGGTAACGGGTATGGTAACAAGTCTGTTTAGTGGAAATGAGATTGAGGAAGAAAACCTTATTAAGAAGTTAATTCAGACTTCCGTCAAGAATAATGTTGTGATTAAGAAAGAAATTGCATGGGACGATAACGACCCTGCAAATTCATCTGTTACATTTATCAAGACAATTCAGAAAATTGCACTTGATATCACACATGCTTCAAGCAATTTTAATAATTATCAAGCATACGCAACAGCACAAGGAATTGTAGGAGCAACACCTGCAATCACATGGACTCCATCCGACAGTTTGTATTTATTTGTAAGAAGTGACGTATTAGTTAACTGCAATGTTGAGACACTAGCAGGAGCTTTCAACATGAGTAAAGCAGACCTTGTTGGACGTGTGACACCTTTCCCTAACTTTGATTATCTCGATTTCGATTCACCAGTTGACACAGTAACAAAGTATTGGGAAACTATCAAGGATGACCAAAACATTCTTGCAGTGCTTGCAGATGTTAATACTTTCGAGTACCGCGACAATCTGAGTACAAGCGGTGACTTCTACAATGCCGCGGGAATGTATCAGAATCAGTACTTGAACGTTTGGCAGACATACGGCATTAGACCGTGGGGAAATGCTGTTGCAATTTGTAAACAGGCATAAATAAAGGGGGGATTTTATGACAACTGTATACTTGTTTGATTCGCCATTTGACGACAGCGGTAAGCATTTGTTAATCCCAACAGAAAGAAACGCTGAGGGGTTTTTAAAAGAACTTCTCAGCGTTCTTCCATATAAACGCTACGATAATGTAACGTGGGAAAGACAGGGGCAGACGTTTCGTTGTCCTGTTAGAGCAGATGAAATTAAACGCTATAACTACATGGCATATCAAAATGAATCAAGACTTGAATTTGCATATATCATTGATTATCAGTACGTAAACAATAAATTGACATATGTAAATACATCTGTTGACTACTGGGCAACCTATATCGACAAATTTACATTCCATCCATCACCAGTCATGAGACAACACCCCGCAAGTGACGGGCTTTTTGCAAACTTTTACCCCGAACCCACACAAGTTGACAGGTGGGAAATTGCGCGAACTGAATATGGTTTTTCAAAAGATGATGATGATTCTGTTTACCTTATGACAGCTAATAATACGGACACTTACGAAAACCGTTCTAGTGATTTCTACGCGGCAATTGCAAATTTCGCCATGGGCGACTATGGACAAATCAGCAATTTCTTCTCGTTGGTTAGTGTAAATCCTTGCGAATGTGGCGGTATAGTCCAAAGTAACACAAGTAAGCTGTCAAGAGCACAAGCGTTAGAAGTAGTTAAACGCTATGCAAAGTGTGGTAGACAGGAAGACATAATTGGAGCATATCACGTGCCAAAGTTTTTTGCCACTGACATAAGCGGCGAAAATCTTGATAAGGTTGACAATAGAACAGGAGAGGTTGAGTTGGTGCAATCGTTTGTTGAAAAACCTTTGTGGAATAAGCTTTACACTTCCCCACAATTTAACAAGTTAACAGTCAATTGCGGTGGAAGTGCTAAAGAATATGATTTTCGTTATTTTGATGAGTCTGCACTACTTGCCAAAAAATTTAAATTCAAGTGGGCGGCTAATCAATCGCAGTTGGGCGGTATCGTTATAACACCAGAGCAATACGGAAACGGAACTAATGGCGACTATTCGCTTGCAAGTAGTACGTGGGATAGTGTGCAACTTTCGACTACACAGTTAAACAACAGCGGTGTTATGCGCGACTTTGGAAATTTTGGTGTTGCGTCAATCGGAAATCTTTTTTCACTTGACATTAAAGGTGAGCTTCAAGCCGCGGAAACTTTTGCAGAAAATTTGGGTGCAAAATTCGAGGAATCAGACCTTACTATTGGCAACCCAACAGGCACAATTGCAATGTATAATGCGCTTTTCCCTATGATATCTGTCGCGTGGTATTATCCGTCATTGCAAGATATAAAAAAGTTTAACAACTATTTTTGCATGTACGGCTACAACTACAATGGCAGTCTTGCCGACATTGTAATTGATTCTTTACCAATTGTCAACTACGTACACACAAGCGGTGCAATCATCACCGCGGAAAACGCACCGCAAAACGCAATTGCATACATGGCAAACCGTCTTGATAGTGGTGTCTGGTTTTGGCATGGAATCGGAAATTACAAACACACTGATAAAATCTTAGAAAATCATTTTCCAGAAAGTGAGGGTGATTAAATGGCAACATATATTGGAGAAGCGTCAAAAGATGAAAACGGCAATCTTTGGGGCGGCAGAGACGGAGATCAAAACGGACTTGAAGTCCGCGTAACAGGGTGGTTTCCGCAAACTGGAGACGGTAGGCGCTGGGACTGGATTGCACGTATTCGCAACCGTCCAGACGTTGCCCGTGCGATTGCTACGCTTATGATAGAATCATGTGATAATCAAAATGTTGGATATAACCAACATAGACGGGAAACTTTTACAAATGAGTGTAGAAAAGTTGGGTGGAAGCCCAAAGATGTTAAAGTACCTTGTGCTACTGACTGCTCTGCTTTAGTTGCATGTATATTAAATTGTCTCAATATTCTAGTGAGTACAAGTATGAATACATACAACGAACTAGAACAGCTAAAAAATACAGAGCTATTTGACATATTGTATGACAGTAAATACTTGACAACTGGTGATAACTTGCAAGTTGGCGACATTCTACACATGCCTGGTCACACTGCTATAGTTGTGCAAAATTCAGAATCGACACAACCTGTTCCAGAAGAAAAGAAAGAAGATGAACAAGTAGGCGCTCGAATGTGGATAAATTGGCAAGTTTTTGAGTCTGGTAAAGAATATTCTGACACTAGTGGTTGGTATATAAACGGAGATAAGGGTAGAGCATACGGGCGATATCAGTTTGATTATCGTTATGGACTAGTGCCTTTTATGCAATTTTGTATACAGCACTATCCTACTCTTTTTAGTGGCTTTCAACCATACATTGATTTGGGTGTCGGCAACGAGCAACTTGTCAGCAACAGCGGTTTAAAACAGCTTTTCATTGACTATACAAACAACCACTTAGCCGAATTTTCAAAAATGCAAAACTGGGCGATGTTTAATAACTATTATAGTTTGATTAGAAGTGAGATACAAAAACATTTAGGCTATGACGTTTCAAACGTTGGAGCGTATGCCGTGGGAACTGCCGCAAGTATTGCAATTCGTGATAGTGGATACTGGGACGCTGTAAAAGATATCTTCACGGGTACAACAGGAAAAGAGACAGAAAGTGATTGGATAAAATTGGTCATGGCACGTCAAAACGCTAAAACGGGTGCAAATGACGGCAATCGTTGGACAACTACACAGTATAACCGCGTCTTTGCTGACATGGCATCCCAAACAGGAGTTATCCAAATTGGTGAAGGTACAATTTCAGACTCGGACTCAAAAGCCCCCGTCAATCCGGCTGGTGGAAATGCTGGAAGTGCAACAGGTAGCGGTACAACTGAGGTTGTGCAACCAACAACACCGCCCCCACCAATAGGGGGAATTGATGCTAGAAGTATGTTTTGCCCGTATTGGTCTTTAAAATACTTTGCGAATGTGCTACCACTGAAAATTGGTAATTGACAATGACGGTCAATATGGTAAAATGAGGGTGGAAGGCTGAGGGCTGAGGGGTGTGGGGTGAGGGTGAAGGTGAGGGATAAATGCTCAATGTTCCACGTGGAACGTTGCTTGTAGAAAGTGAGGTGTTTGAATGGCTAAAAGAAATACCAAAAATCAGAATACACAAACGGAAAATCTTTTAACTATCGGTTTGTATTATACTTTCTTGCGTAGGATTGCCGTTGATGCATGGACTTTTGAGGGATTGCCGTTTGACGATGATGACGTTTACAGACATGCAAATAACATTTTGAATGAAAATTTTGTGTTAGGTAAGCTTGGGGGACTATGGAAAGAAAATGACTTTTACGTTGTTGGCGATTGCGTAGCGTCTAGTTCACGCACATGGTACGGGGGTTCGACTATGTATCAATGCAAGACGTTTGTAAATGTGGTTAGTAAAGACTTGAACGAGGTGGCTACGCTGACAGCTAGCTTGTCACCGTTCGCCGACTATGACATTGTTTCTATTGATGGTCTGTGTCGACATTATGCCGCGTTACTGTACGAATGCGACAGGTGTATAAATGTGAATTTAAAGGCACAGAATACACCCGCCATTCTTAATGCGCCAGATGGACAGGAGCTAACGTTTGCCAATATGTATGAGGAAATTGCGGGTCATAAGCCTGTTGTTTATACTAGAGATATGTCACCGCTTAAAAGTCAGTATGACGACATTCGTCAAATTGTCTATCAGACACCTGCGCCATTTGTTGCAGGAAATGTGGAACAACTGAAATCTATGCTAATGTCGGACTTTATGTTTATGTTGGGTGTTAACGGACGCACACAATCGAAAGTTGCACAGGTTTCAAGCCTTGAAGTGATGCAAGACGCGCCTACACTTATGGTTTTAAGAAATTCTTATGAACAGGCGAGACAAAATTTCTGTGATCAATGCAACAAAAAATTTGGGCTTAATGTTACGGCTACGTTTAATGACTCAAATATTGGTGATGTTGGTTTACTTGACCAATTCAGTGTCATGGACACAAACAGAGAGACAGTGAAGGAAGTTAAGAACAGCGGTTTAGAAGCTCAAGAAAGTGAGGGTGAGGATAATGACAATTCCAATGATTGACACTAATTTTTTGGACAATGATAAGTATTGGTATGATGTGGGGGCGGCTTATACGCTCCATGTCTATGATATTTTGCAAAATTCGCAAATTGGAAACGACAGGAAATCGAACAAAAGCTTGTTTGATAATTATGATTTTGCGGCTTTTGGGCTTGACGATTATCCGCTTTTCAGTGAGGATTTTAGAAAGCCGATTAACGATATGATTGTAAGACATTTTCTGGAATGGGAAATTGGTTATGAGACAGACTTTTTGTTTCGTGAGCACATGAGAGGTGACATGGCGAGAATTATGCCCGAACTCAATATAAAGCTTAAAGCACGGTTTGAAGCTTACAACACGGAGAAAATGTTTGAGACGGAAAACAACGTAAGTGAGCATGTAAGCGATGATTGGCATAAGTTTTTAGATACGCCGCAAGGTCAAACAGATTTACTCGATGATAACTATTTGACAAATGTTTCAAAAAATCATGTTGATGATAGGACAACTCACCACGGCTCAAGCGGCAACGCGGCAACTAACGCACAGAGTTACACAACAGCGGTTTGGGATTTTGAGACGGAAATTTGTGATAAACTGAAGCATAATTTTTTGGGGCTGTTTAGGTAAAAACGTTCCACGTGGAACGTTGACGAAAATGTGACTTGTGGTATAATTAGTTTAGAATTATGAAAGTGAGGTGTAATATATGGCAAATATACCTATTATCAACCCGCCCGACAAAGAGCATTTGGGCTTTTGTTGGAATCATCAATTTACAATTCCTTTGCTTTTTGATGATTGTTTGTCACTTCTACAAAAGGTATGTGCTTTGTGGGCGAAATTGAATGACGTTATTGACGCTTTGAATGAATTTAACAATGAATTTAATGTGTGGGCAAAAAGTGTAGAAGAATCTTTAAAAGATTTGTATGCAAAGTATCAAGCCCTTGATACTAGAGTAACGAATATTGAAAATGAATTAGAGTCTATCCAAACTGAATTGACTGAGATAAAAAATAACATTTCAAATATTGAGCAACGTTTAGATAATGTAGAGAATAGAATTTCAAACGTTGAAAATGAAATTACAGATATTAAACAGTCAATTTCCAATATTGAAAACTCCATTACTCAGATACAAGCTGACATGTCAGCGTTAGAAGTTAGGGTGAAAAAGTTGGAAGATTTGTTGAAGAATCTAAACATTATTCCACCAATTGATATTTATAATGCCACGGATGAAGAATTTAAAAATGGTTTGTGGCAGAATTGGTGGAATTGGTTAAAAGATAATCTCATTTTTCAATCCAATGCACCAGTTGAACAATGGGAATATTCTTCTAATGTCGTATGGTGGGACGCCTCTACACATTTACCGAGATATTTTCAATTAGGTCGTGTGACACAACCTATCACATTATGTAAGTTACCTTTTATTGCTGTATGCAAGGGCGTGTTCAATTCTCTGCCAGATTATCCGAGTGTTAGATCTGTAATTCCAAGATATAAACAAAATCAATTTACCCCTAGTAATGGTTTTTTTGACTTTACATTATCACAGCCTTTTGGATATACCATGGATGAAATTAAATTTCAAACTTCGTATGTGCCATTTCTACCGATTGAGAGTTTAATGTTTAACTTCGATATTAGTACTCACGTCCGAGATGTTAAAAATATCAACTGTGGTGTTAGACTTCAAGTGCCGAACACGGGGACAAATGCGAAGTTATGCTTAACAACGGAACAGCTTACCATGGCTGTCTGTCCAGATAGTGTTCCTATCACAAGTTCTACTAAGTGGGACTTATATATTTACGCGATCGCGGAAAATGGATAATTTTTTAGAAAGAGAGGTATTCATATATGGATTTATTAAAATATTTAGAGCCAATGAAAAATTTACCAGAACGGTTTTCTAATCTTGCGTTTTGGAGAGGTGTGAGAAAGCTGAGGGATGAAGTGGTTAATGCGTTCGAGTATGTAGATAGTTGGGGGGAGAGTGTTGAGCTTGATATATCATCATTACAGAAAACAAAGATTGTACGATATGCTAGTGAATACATTGACGATCGCCCCACTGTGAGCATAGTTTACAATCTGGATGACCATTATTGGCATGGAAACGTTGGCAATATTTCAATTAGCAAACAAGATAATGATATTGTCATTCCAATGGGGTTCGCATTCAAGGCTTATAAAACAGATGGTACATTTGGCACTTTCATTTTTTTACCTTTTGGAGATTGTGTTATTGATACCACACCTGCTAAGACTATTTCATTGAACAATATTCATAGCACCAATGTGACATATAATTTCAATGATGATCCGCTTATTGCGAAAGAAATTTTTATATACGGCTATGGCGTGAAGTTCGGTTCTTAATAAATACAGCCACCAAATGGTGGCTGTATTTTTTGTTATTTGGTTGGGAAGGTGATTTCAAGAAGATGTTTAAGGGATACTAGAACAACTTGCATGTTGTTGAGGTCTTTTGATGTGTTAATCTGTTTTAACTCCGTTGCGAATGCTTTTATCATAAGTCTCGCAATTGTCTTTTTCCCGTATCTACTGAGTAAATCTGAAATTTCATCATACATCTGGTTTTTCTGTTTTGTGGTTAATGCATCCATGTTAAATCCTCACTTTCTGTTAATACTCTCAACATATGCAATATATTTCCCTGTTGTTGTCATATAGAATATCTTTCTTGCCTGATGTACACTATATGCAAAAATTGTCATATAGTCGTTTGTGTCGTTTGCAACGTCATAATATTCTATTTGATATTCTCTTAATTCTGACATGCTAATACCTCACTTTCTCCTGTTAATCTCTTGTGTATATCGTCACGAGACACCCAGTATTCGATTGTCATATAATTTGTTGATCGTCTGCCCTTATAGAAACATGGTCTTGTGCGAACTACGCCTTTTCCATACTTCCCATTATATGCGTGTACGGTTGAGCAACCTTCATTCATATAGCCTGGAACGTCTGCTCATGTGACATAGTGCAAACCGCGTCTGTGACAATAATCAAGGGTATCATCTAATAATGCGTTCATTTCTGGTACATTGTCGATTGTGTTGCGCTTATAAATTCCATAAAGATTCATATTTGCTCCATTCTCCCCGTTATACCGATAGGACAGCTATAATTGTTATCATCTTCATGCTCTGCTTTTATTGTATCTGCGAGATTCATGGTGTCCTGTTGCATCCTCACATTTTGAAACCCACACGCCACTTTCAACATTTTGCATTGATAACTTTCTTTCTATGTATTTCCACATAGCATAGGATATTTTATCCTCATCATACAACATATTTTTTCTTCTAGTATATCGAATGAAACATGTATCATATGTGTCTTGTGTCTTGCATTTTCGCAAATATGAAAGTGTTTGTTTTAAGTCTCTGTATGCTGACAAGTAAGTCTTGCGCTTTTCATCTAACATATCAAAATCGAGGTTGGTGAGAGTGTTGAGGCTAACGTGATGCCATTCTGGGTTGACAATCGCTTTATAGCGTTCCCATGTTGTTCTACATGTCTGAGTCCCACCGCATTTGTTATGTTTTCTATCCGCTAGACAACAATATGCAATAGTACACTTTTTACCATTCGGGATTTCTTCAGTTGCTTTTGTTTCTTCGGCTTCTTCAAGATTTTCATTCTCAATAATTTCGTCAAGATCTTCGTTTTCTATAATATCTTCATATTCGTCAAGATCTTCTGTTGCTTCTTCGATTTCTATATGGCAATCGTATATCATTTCATCAATCAAATTTTTAATTGTGTGATTAAAAGTGTCCTTATGAGATATAATCATACCATTATCCTTGATATAATACCACAAACCTGTTTCATAATCCTTATATAGCACTTTTGTAATCTGCACATCGTCCTTGATAAATAAAACGTTGATATGTAATTTCATCCATGACGTAGTCGTCGTAATCTCGGAAATTTCAAGACCGTCAAAATGGAATGTTAGGAGTTCTGTTTCAAGCTTTCTTGTGATCATATTCAAATCGTTTTTCTGGTTTATCATATTCTTACCTTTCTTCAAGTCTTTCCTTGACGTCTTTGTTTTCTTTTCTCTTTCTGATTATATTATAGCAAATATCAGAATATATACAATGATATAATTTAACCTCTTATCAGAATATTTCTTGATCTTTAATAGTTCATAGT
>ERZ791603.1633-NODE-1633-length-16029-cov-2.370477_pt1 | contig 16029 bp, 10 predicted proteins | sample MGYA00509966_ERZ791603 | MGnify/ENA primary metagenome ERZ791603 (study PRJEB30046, sample SAMN00791931) | human gut metagenome | study: EMG produced TPA metagenomics assembly of the A metagenome-wide association study of gut microbiota in type 2...
AATGTGCACCACCATAGCAAAGTCCGGCTTCATCGTATAAAGTGAGGTAATCGTCAAAACCTTCCCAATTGGTTATGCCGGAGAAGTACAGATACTGAGAGACTTCCGGCTGCGGAACGTCTTCTCCGATGCCGATGGTAAATTGAAGAGGATTGGATAAATCAAGAACCAGGAGATTTTCTCCGGCGGGCATAGTTACAGAAATATTATCTGCACTCTCACCGAACAAGAGGTTTTGCGAATTGCCGCCAAATGCGACAGTTTGCTCAATAGCAGGTCCTATATCGGTTGTTTCCCGGTTGTACAGGCTACCCTTTCCTGATACGGAAATGGTCAGGGTAGATTGTGTTGCCAGATTTACCGGCAGTGTCCATTGATTGCTCTGCTTGTTGTAAGCCATTTCGCCCGTTACATCTCCACTAACTGACAGACTGGCAACATGCAGTGCACTCCACCATCCTTCAACCGTGTTTACGGTAGTGTAATAGCATCCTGACGGATTCGGGAACCAAAAGTTCCAGTGACTGTCTTCCGATGAAGCATAAAATGTCTTTCCTTCTTCACCAAGATTACCCCACATTACATTATTGGCTTCGCGAAGCCACCAGTTTTCCCATCCGTTGACGCCCATAAAACCTTTATAAATGCCATCTTCAGCAGGAGAGGCAAGCGTCATAGATGTGTTCTTCCAGTCCTTGTCAAGTACTTGAGCCAAGACAAGCTCAATGCGATAAGACTGGACCAGAACCTCCATGACATTAGAGTATTCGGGAGCGATGTTGGCTGCCAATGCCGAACGCATCCGAATCCATAACGGAGCCTTCTCATTGGCCTCATAACCTAAACGATCAAGCAGAGAATTAAGCTCCTCGCAAAGAAATTGACGGGAATGGATATTCTTATCCACCGCAATATTTAGCGGAGCAGTAAAGTGTTCATCCTTTGAAAACTGAATGGTTATTTCCGCAACATTCACCGGAGCCTGTAAAAGTGTATCACTAAGTGCCAAACGCCCGTCACCACTCCAATAAACCGTCAATGCCAAAGCCTGTGGATTGTCTGGCGTAAGAATAACTTCATTCGGGCCCCCCATCAATTCCATAGAGTCTCTGGACAAGACGTAAACCGGATCAATATCGCTATCACAGGAGGTGGTAGCTACTGTCATAACAGCTGACAATAATATCAATTTAACTATTGTACTAAAAACTTTCATATCGTATCTTTTTAATAGAGTGGATTATGTAGATTAGGATTGGCTGTAAGATCTGTATCAGGAATGGGATAAATATTATATTTTTTGTTCACGGCACGGCCGTCAAGAACGCCCCCTTTCCATTGCCAGATATAATCTGCTGATACAAATTTATTGAATCTTATAAGATCAGTTCTACGCACTGATTCGAGGTATAACTCCCTGGCTCTTTCATCAAGAATGAAATCGAGCGTAAAATCACTATCTGAGATTTTTCCGCTTTCATCCTGGTTATATGCACGCAAACGAACCTGATTTACAAGTTCCAATGCTTCGGTTCGCGACAGCCCTGTTCCTCCCCTGAGTTGTGCCTCGGCTGCCATCAGATAGATGTCGGCAAGTCGGAGTAGGGGATAGTCGGTAGAGCATCCTGTGGCAGCAGAATTGGATGCTGCTACGCCCTCATCAGTGAGATTGGAGAACTTTTCAAAGAAATAGCCTTCGGCTTGGTTATCGATTGCACCGGTAAAGAACTGTGCTTGTCCATCTGTATAAAACATAGCGCGGCTGTCTTTGGTTGTAGCAATATCTCCAAACTTTGCTGTCATCTCACCACGCGCACGAAACATACCCCAGCCGTTGGACAATCCGTACTTGGCGGGGTCTTGTGTGCTCGAATTGCCACATGATCCACAAATTATATATGTTCCTCCGCCCCACGTAACTGATGTTGTGGCGTCACACACCATAGCAAACAAAATTTCATGTGTTCGCTTGTGATTATCGGCATTAAATAATTTGGCATACTCCGGCTCCAGATAGAATGCAGAATTGGAAATTACTTGTTTGCAAGCAGTTATACATTCTGTATAATACTTAGTATCCACATTGCCACGATATACTGCGCTGTTTAAATAAAGACGGGCAAGGAGTGCCCATGCCACGGGTTTACTGGCACGGCCGTATTCGTTGGTAGCGGGCAATGCTGATGAAACTCCTTCGGCAACCAGTTCTTTCAGTTCGCTTTCGATAAAATCAAACATCCCAATCCCATCGTAGGCTTCCGGGATATAACCGATAACTGGCGTATTTTCATCCACTTTAGGACCTTGACGATACAAATCGAGTACCATCCAATAACTGAATGATCTCATAAAACGAGCTTCCGAACGGAAAGTACGGATCTCAGTTTGTTCGGCTTCTGAAAACCGGGCAATCTCTTCATCCGAACAATGGCGAAGAAACTCATTACACAAGGCTATGTTGAAGAAAAGCCAGTAATAGGAGTCAGAAACCCAAGAATCTTTCGCATCCCAACTGATATAGGTAAGGTCAGACAGGTTGTTTCCTGAAAGCCATGTATTAGCTACTTCATCGGTAGCGGCTTCTTGCAGATTGAAATAGCCACGTGAAAAGTCTTGCTTGTTAATGCTGGTGAGGTCTCCGTTGTCTCCACCTTGTCCTTGTCCTGCAAGAACATACGAGGCATATATTTTGGCAAGAACTCTCTTATAATTTGCCGCTTCAGCATAAACATCTTTTGAGGTATCTTCTGTTGTCGGCATCTGATCAAGAACATCTGTACACGAGCTTGCTACAAGGGTCATGCACCATACGATTATTGTTAGTATATTAATTTTCTTCATGGTTTATTCAGTTAAAAATTAAGGCCAATAGTGATAGAATACGTGCGGGGACGCGGATAAACAGATGTGTCGACACCATTGGCTGTTTCAGGGTCTACACCTTTATATTTAGTCACGGTAAAGACATTCTGCACCATGGCAGAGGCATGAAGGCCGATGGTCTTATATATGCGACCGAAGTCATAAGAGAGTTGCAGGTTGTCCATCTTCAAGAACGAAGCGTTTTCAAGATAATGGTCACTGAGAAACTGCCTCTTGGTAAAGCGGGTATCCAGGAAACTCCGATTTAAGTTATTAAGTTGATAATCGTTATAGCTCATGGTTTCCCATGCACCTGTATTCATGGCCATACCATTAAAGATATATCCTCCTATATTGGCTCTAAGCGAGGTTGAAAGTGTCCACTTCTTATAGCGCAGCGAGGTTGAAAAGCCCAAAATCCAGTCTGGTGCCGGTGAATGATGATGGTAGCGGTCTTTGTTCGTTATCTCGCCATCTCCGTCAAGGTCGGCATACAAGCCTTCAATGGGTTGCCCCGTCTCCGCATCATACAATTGCTTGTATAAATAGAATGAGTAGGGAGCGTAATCAGTAGAGAACACCTGCATCTGGTAAGCATCAATCCAGGGACCTACTTCTGTGTCAGGGCTTGGAGCACCGGGAGTAAGCGTAAGATTCTTTATCCTTACTTTTTGCCATGCAGCATTGGCACTTGCCGTCCATGACCAATTTTTTGTATTGATGATGTGTCCGGTAACAGAGAGTTCAAGTCCTTTTGAGTCTACATTGCCCACATTTTGAAGCATTAGCTTATCAAAGTTCGTACCGGCTGGCATCGGAACAGTGGCCAGAAGATTTTCGGTCTTTCTGGTATAGAAATCAGCAGAAAAGGTAAATCTGTTTTCTAAAAATGCCAGATCTATACCATAGTTCCATGATTTAGTAGTTTCCCATTTCAATTCAGGATTATATGCTTCAGGACGATAGGTATATATCGGATTTCCGCCAAACAGGTATTGTGCTCCGTCAAGTCCCGGAGTGTAGACCGGAATGTAGCCATAATTGGTGATACCATCTTGCTGTCCGGTTATACCATAGGATACGCGCAACTTCACGTCATTCATCACTGTGCGCAAAGGCTCAAAGAAGTGCTCTTGTGAAACCCTCCAAGCTAAGGCTACTGAGGGGAAAGTACCCCAACGATTGTCGGATGCAAATCGAGACGAGCCGTCGCGGCGCATGGTGGCCGTAAGCAAATAGCGATCCATGAATGTGTAATTCAAACGCCCATAGTATGACATGAGTGAATGCCGCTGATCGGTTGCGGCAGAAGTCGACTGCTGTACTCCATCGGCACTCAGAATGGCATAAAACGGAGTGGTATATTTCCAGAATTGATAATCATATCCTGCTGTTACATCAATGCCGGAATGAATAGCATCGAAGTCATTATGATAATTGGCATAAATCGTGAGCAGTTTATTGTAATTCTTTTGCGGGCCGTATGTGTAGTCACGTCCGCCGGTTGTATAATAAGAAACGGCCTCTTTAGGTACATAAATATGTCCTTTGCCTTTTGACCAGTCATATCCGCCCGTAGTATGCAAACGCAAGCCCTTTACCCATCTTACATTCCAATCCACGCTGGCACTTCCTATAAATCGATAGATATCCGATGTGGAATCGTATTGATTCAGTCGGCCGACAGCATTGGCTAATGCTCCCGTCACCGGTACGCCATTGGCATCGATAGCCTCGTTGTAACCACCAAAGGTGTCGTTTCCGGAATATACCGGAATGGTGGGGTTGAGCGTACTGCCTGCCCAGATTGCATCGGTATCAGCAAAGCGATTCTTAGAATAAGTGCCTTTTAAACCTATATTAAATCTCAGCTCGTTATGGAAAAACGAAGGAGTAAGGTTTACGTTTCCGGTAAAGCGTTTTGTATTATCCGTTTTCAAGATACCATCCTGATAATACATACCGGTTGAAACACGAAATGGCAACCAAGGAAGTGCAAGTCCTGAAACACTAAGGTTATTATCTGTTCCGAAAGCTGTTTGATAAATTTCATCGTTCCAGTTTGTACGATAGTCACCAAGCAATGACTTTTGGTGTTCCGTACCATACTGATTGACAATATTTATAAATTCGTCTGTGTTCAGCATATCCGAAGTCTTGGTCTTGGTTGCAATGGAATTGGTCGTTTGGAAAGAGACCTTAATATCACTCCCGCTTCCCTTTTTGGTTGTTATGATGATGACGCCGTTGGATGCTCGTGATCCATAAATAGCAGTGGATGAAGCATCTTTCAGCACGGTCATACTCTCTATGTCGTTCGGATTTATAAGGCTTAGAAAGTTTCCGCCGCCGGATATGGAACCACCCACTTCCATAGGAACCCCGTCCAGTACAATTAATGGGTCATTGGATGCGTTAAGTGATGCGCCACCACGAATGCGTATGGTTGAGACAGATGTAGGCGAACCTCCGCCATTTACTATTTGCACACCGGCTATCTTGCCATTCACAAGCTCTTCGGGCGATGAAACCATGCCTTTATTAAAGTCTTTAGCACCCACAGAGGCAACCGAGCCGGTCAGATCGCTTTTGCGTTGTGTTCCGTATCCGATGATTACTACATCACTCAGTACTTGTGAGTCGCTTTTCATTTGTACATTCAGTACGTTACTGTTTACGGGGATAGTTATCACTTTAGTTTCATATCCTACGTAAGAAAATTGTAGTTCCTTACTGTCTTTCGGTACATTCAGAGTATAGTTTCCGTCAAAGTCGGTCACTGTACCTGTCGATGTTCCTACGATAAGAATGCTGACTCCGATCATCGGCTCTTTGTTCTCATCGATCACTTGTCCGGTCATTTTCTTGCCTCCCTGTTGGGCAAAGGCAGGAATTGCGCCTCCAAGAAAAGCTGTACATAATATAAGTAGTACAGTCAGATGGCGTAGATTTAAGATATTACAGTTCATAATTATTGTGTAATTGGTAAAAGATTTATTTTATTGAAATATCGGTTAATAGTATCATTCGGTCGGGAGAAGTGGTATACATCTTTATCTATAGCTGCCTTGCGATCTGCTCTCAAATAGCAGAGGGCACGGTAAGCATGTGCGAAAGGTGTGGAAGTCGTTTTACCTTGTGTGCTGACGAAGGCAAATAACAGGCAAATGCAGGTAAGAATAAACTGTCTTTTCATGCTATCAAATTTAGTGGTTTGTTGATAGCGGCAAAGATAGACTGCCTGGCATTTTCATAAAAGCACAGATTGGACATATAAGGATAAAAATAGGACGAAAAGCCCTAAAATGCCTCTACAGCCCGTCATTCAAGTATTGGCGCGGTGTTTTTCCAAACTCTGCCTGAAAGCATTTGGAGAAATAAGAATGATTGGAAAATCCTACCATATACATCACTTCGGCAACGGTGAATTTCTTTTGTTGCAATAACATGGCAGCTTTCTTCATGCGGATGGACTTGATATATTCCACGGGAGACATTCCGGTGAGTTGCTTGATTTTCCGGTAAATCTGTTTGTTACTGATTCCCGACAGTTCGCAAAGTGCGTTGACATTCAGGTCTGCATCGGAGAGGTGATCTTCAATCAGACGGATAATGTTCGACAGAAATTTCTCATCCTGCGATTCTGCTTCGATCGGTTTAAGTATGGGGAGAGATTCCAACTGTTTTTTGGATGCTATGACTGGTATTTCGTCTTCCTCTACGGCAATGACCGGAATGCTCAGCCCGATGGAAGTTCCCTTTCCTTTTTCGGAGGTGACTCCATCGATAGAACCGCCGTGTAATTCCGTGTAGGTCTTTACCAGATAAAGTCCGATACCTGTGCCTTCTTTGCTGCCGCTATGGGGTGACTGGAAGAAACGTTGGAAGATATAAGGAATATCCTGTTGCGGAATGCCTGCTCCCGTATCGGAAACGCAAATCTCCAGCAAACCGGTTTCCTGCCGATAGAAAAGGGATAAGCGGATATTTCCGCCCTCTGAGGTGAACTTGACAGCATTTGATAATAGATTATCTAGTATTACTCCAAGTTTGATGGCATCCATATCGGCGTAAATCTTCGCTTTGTTTGCTTCGAAATGGAACGTGAACCGTTTGTCCTCCTCATAGACTGAAAACAAACTGCGGCTGAATGATACAAGTTCGATGCGTGACAGGATAAGCAATGAATCTTTATTGTCTTCAATCCGGTTGAAGTTGAGTACCTGATGAATCAGCGAGTTGATTTTCATGGCGTTGCGCTGCACTTCTTCCAGTGTCTGTTTTTCGTGTACTTCTTCCGTAGACGGAAGTAACTGGCTGATAGGAGCTATGATCCGGCTGAGAGGTGTCTTCAGCTCATTGGATAAGTTGGTGAAGAATGCCATTTTCTGACGGGACTGTTCCAGTATTTTTTCTTTTTCCCTGCGTTCTGCTTTCAGGCGGTTTTTAACGCGGAAAAAGTTGATTGTCCATGCGATAAGACTGAGCAGCAGTAAGATATAGATGGCTTTTGCCCATATCGTATAGTACCACGGTGGAAGAATCCGGATATTCAGAATATGAGGACGGTTGGATGGTTGTCCGTCTCTCTCCAGCTTGCTGATGATAAGCTGATAATTTCCATAACTCAGATTACTGTATGTAATACGGTTGATATTGGATTTCAGAAAGTTCCATTCTTTGTCCATGCCTTCCAGACGATAGACAAACTTGTTTTTCTCGTCCAGCGAATAAGGAAGGTCGGATAACTCGAATGACAGGTTATCATATTTTAATTTAATTGAGTTGGTATATCGGATATTGGGCACGTCATCTCTGGTGCGTGGCGATACCAGTTGATTGTTAATGTATAAGGCAGTCAACAGAATCGGACGTTCCGGTTGGTATGTGGCTTCTAGGTTGGAGTGTGAGATACCGAAGCCGTCGGCTCCTCCCAGATAGACACAATCTTCTTTCGGGTCGAACAGCAGGCTTGTAAAGCGTTTGTTTGTCATATTCTGCTGTCGGGCATCCATTGTTTTCCGGTCGATAATCCAGAGGCCGTTGGTAGTGGATACCCAGATGGAGTTCTTGACGCAAGTCATGGATAAAATCTCGTTGTTGCTGAAACTTCCGAAAGAGATACTTTGCTGGCTCTCGTCTTTGGGATTGATACGCATCACTCCTCCGTGAAATCCTACCCAAAGCATGCCGTCTTCATCCCGTAAAAGGTAGTTCGGGCTCTTCTCGCCACTTAATTCATCGGCAAACAGCTTTGTCACTTGTCGCGTACGGGCATTGATTTTGTCTATCCCTTTGCTGTTGTATAACAATACCCATACATTACCTTCCGCATCGGGAACAATTTGGTTGATGAACATTCCTGACAGGCCGTTGCGAGTGGAATAGTTCTGCTCGGCTATGTAGGTTCCGCCGGAAGATTGTACCAGTTTTTGTTTGTCTACTACAAAAATACCTCCGAGGCAGGTTGCTATCCAGAGTTTTCCGTCGGTGTCTTCAAACAGGTAATAAGCCCAGTTGGTGTTGTTTGTTCCTGTGCTGTCTACGATGTTGTAGTGTACAAATTGGTGAGTCTTGTAGTCGTAACGGTTAATACTGCCGTCCGTGGCTATCCAGAGTTGTTGTTCTCTGTCTTCGTAGATGTGTCGGATACGGTTGTGGGACAACGGATGGTGCTTATCTCCCATTCTGTACCAGACAGCGTCGTGCTTGTTACCGGTGGGGTTGGTAAAACGGATGACTCCGTTAGTTCCTCCGAACCAGTAGAACCCTTTGGAATCCCGGAACAGGGAATAAAACTGGTTTCCGTCTCCTGTACCCGTGATTTGCGAGATAGGAATGAATTGCAATGCACTGTTGTAGCGTGAAAGGGAGATGCCGTAATCCGTTCCCAGCCAGATGTTCTGTTCCTGATCGGCAAATATATTCCAGATAATATTGTTGGTTAGCGACTGGATATTGCGGGAGTCGTGTACGATGTGTTGCAGTGTCCCATTATCGTTCTGGTAAACATAAAGTCCGTTATCGGTACCCGCTAATAAATTTCCATTCCCGTCCAAAGCCAGTGATTTAATGGAATTGTTGTGGAAGGCATCTATCGGTTTCATTAGTCCCGTGGCCTGAGTATATTGGAAAAGAGATCCTTCCATTCCGATCCAGATACATTGGCGGGACGTATCTTCCAACAAAGAGTTGACAAAGAGATTGCTCACGCTCCGGTTGACGGGCAACGGGATATTTTCAAACTTTCCGCTTTCCTCTATATATCGGCATAAACCATTGTAGGTGCCTACATATATCTGATTGTCCGTTGTGCGGATGATAGAATAAATAGTGTGATGGGGAAGTCCGTTGCTCTTACTGTCGAGTGAAGCCAGTTTCTTTGTGTTGAGTTGATACGTATACAGACCGTTCAACGAACCTATCCATAAGGTGTCTCCTTGAAGCGCCATTGTCCGTACATCTGTCGGGAAATCCGTTTCCGGTTGTTCGTATTTGTCCGTCCGGTAGTTGTAGACGAGGATTCCGTTATCTGTCCCTAAATATAAATAAGTATTGTCTGCTATTATTCCGCAGTAAATGCGCGTGTTATTGCGTTCTCCATAAGTGAAGTGCTGCTGTGTGGAATATCCGTCGTAACTGAATAACCCTTTGTTGGAACCTATCCATATCAATCCTTCACTGTCTTGAAGGAAACAGCTGACAACCGATGCCTCAGCACCGAGATAAATATTGTCGAATTGCTGATAATTTACTTTTTTTCCATAAGCGCTGTTGCTTAGGATGCAAGATGCATAAAGGAAAAAAAGAATGGCTATGATTCGTTGATACATGATATCAGGTTTGCAAGGCATTAAATCTTTAAATGTTGTGTTAATATTAGCACTCTTGATTGCAAATGTAGGAAAAATGTCGGTTACACTTGTAAATCTCCCCGTCTTTTTGTTCCTTTGCTCTATATTTATAAAACAGAATAGTTCGGAATGAAAAAGCTAATTTATCTGCTTTTGTTACCATTGGCTCTGGCAGTGGCAGCCTGTGGCGGTAAGAACGGAAGTTCAAATAAAGAATCGGTATTGGCAAGGCAAGACAGTGTAGATGCTCACGGGTTGCAGCGTATGCAAAGTTCAAAAGCTGAAACTGATATTAAGTTTAAGGGAAGAGACTATCATTCGCTGGTTTCGCGTACTCCTGACGAAAGTCTGCCTCACGTCTCCAATGAGATGGGGGATACGTATGTAGACAATAAAATAGTGTTGCGCATCACCCGGGGAAGTGAAAACGTACTCAACAAGACATTTACGAAGAACGACTTTTCATCGGTAGTCGACGCGAAATTCCTTTCAAAATCCATACTTGAAGGAATCGTATATGACAAGACTACATCGGAGGGAATTGTCTACGCCGCCAGTGTGTGCTATCCGCAGACCGATTTGTATGTTCCGCTTTCCATCACTGTAACGGCCGATGGAAAAATGAGCATAAAGAAAGTAGATATGTTGGAAGACGATTATACGGAAGAAACACCTGAATAGACTTGTGAATGGGGATATAAGACGTTTCTGACAGAAGAATTGCACAAATGTGAAAGCATTTGAGACAAACGAAAGGCAGCCGTAAGGGTTGCCTTTCGTATTTTTGCACCGTCGATAAACTTAATACCGGATAGAATGAAAAAATACATTTTGGTTATTTATATGATGGCGGCAGGATGCACGATGCTGACTGCTCAGACTAAAAATACGCAAACACTGATGCCACTCACCGAACGGGTAAACGTACAGGCTGACTCTGCACGTATCAACCAGATTATTGACGGTTGCTGGGTAGCTGTCGGGACGAATAAACCTCATGCCATTCAGCGTGATTTTACCAACCTGTTTGATGGCAAGCCCTCCTATCGCTTTGAACTCAAAACTGAAGACAATACACTGGAAGGTTATGCGAAAGGAGAAACGAAAGGACGTGCCGAGTTTTCATATTGCTATGCAACTTCCGACGATTTCAGGGGATTACCTGCCGACGTTTATCAGAAAGCACAGATCACAAAGACAGTTTATCATCACGGGAAGGGAGCTTGTCCGCAAGGAAGTTCCCGCGACTATGAGTTTTCGGTTTATATTCCTTCTTCTTTAGACAGCAATGTCTCCACCATCTTTGCCCAATGGCACGGAATGCCCGACCGGACGCTGGTCCAGACTCCTCAGGGCGAGGTGAAGAAACTGACTGTTGACGAATTTGTAGAACTGGAAAAAACGACCTTCTTCAAAAAGAATGTCGGACACGAAAAAGTGGCCAGACTGGATAAACAAGGCAATCCGGTGAAAGATAAAAATGGGAAACCTGTATATAAGGCAGGAAAACCCAACGGATGGTTGGTTGAACAGGGAGGATACCCGCCATTGGCATTCGGATTTTCCGGAGGACTGTTTTATATCAAAGCAAACTCCGACCGTAAATGGCTGACAGACAAAGATGACCGTTGCAATGCAAACCCGGGAAAGACGCCCGTTATGAAACCGCTGACTTCTGAATACAAGGCATCCACCATTGCCTACAAATTACCTTTTGCCAATTTCCCGAAAGACTGCTGGATTACTTTCCGTGTCCATATCGACTGGACGGTCTATGGCAAGGAAGCGGAAACGATTGTGAAACCGGGGATGCTGGATGTACGGATGGATTATCAGGAGCAAGGTAAGAAAGTGAGCAAACACATTGTCGATAATGAGAAGATTCTGATTGGACGTAACGACGAAGACGGGTATTACTTTAAGTTCGGAATTTACCGTGTAGGTGATAGTACCGTTCCCGTTTGCTACAATCTCGCAGGATATTCGGAAAGATAAATAGGTAAATAGTTAAGGTTAAAAGTTAAGGTGAAGAGAGAGCGATCCGGATGTTCCTGAGTGGGCATCCGGATCTTTTTTATGGGGTAAATTCAAGACTGAAAGTTAAAGAACACAAAAAAGAATGTGATCTCTGGTTATTCCCAAATCTTTCCTAAATCTGTATCGTTATTTGCAGTATAAAACTTATCAGATATAGTATTAACTAAAAAGAATAACGATTATGAAGAAAATTTTATCTTTGCTTGTGATGGCTATTGTAGCTATACAGTTCTCATTTGCCGGCGATGTGATTACAAAGGATATGAATCAGCTACCGCTTCCGGCACGCAACTTTATCAACCGTCATTTTACCAAACCTCAGGTAGCTCATATCAAGATTGATAAAGATCTGTTGGAGTCTGCCAAGTATGAAGTGTTATTGACGGACGGTACGGAAATAGATTTTGATAGCAAAGGTAACTGGGAGGAAGTAAGTGCTAGTAAAGGGCATGCAGTTCCGGCAAGTGTTGTTCCTTCGTTTGCTGTCAGTTATCTGAAAGAGCATAACTTCACAGAGCCTGTGACAAAAGTGGAGCGTGACCGGAAACGATATGAAGTGGAATTAAGTACCGGCGTTTCTTTCAAGTTCGACAAGAAAGGAAAATTCCTGAAAGCGGATGATTGATGATTAAATGAAAATATGATATAACCTAAATCCTAAGAATTAATTATGTTGAAGTTTAAGTTTGGCGCATGGGCAGTCGTTTTAATGCTGACTGCCTTCTCTTTCAGCGCATGTGATGACAATGATGATGAAACGTATAATCCGCCTGCCAATATCACTGAGGCATTAAAGCAACTATATCCGAATGCCCAGAATGTGGAGTGGGAGATGAAAGGAGATTATTATGTAGCTGACTGCTGGGTGACTGGTGATGAACTGGATGTCTGGTTCGACGCGAATGCCAACTGGGTGATGACGGAAAACGAATTGGATAGTATCGATCAGTTAGTACCTGCCGTTTATACCGGTTTCCGTAATTCCAACTACAGTTCATGGGTAGTGACCGATGTGTTTGTATTGACGTATCCGCAGCATCCTACTGAGTCCGTGATTCAGGTGAAACAGGGAAATCTGAGATTTGCACTGTACTTTTCGCAGGAAGGAGGCTTGCTGCATGAAAGGGATATCACCAATGGCGATGATACGAATTGGCCGGTTATGGAGTAGAATTAGTTATGTACAGAGGAATGTGGACAGACACTCCTCTGTAGTCATTATATTACATCTGTTGATAATCTTTGGCCAGTCCTCCTTCGCTGGTTTCCTTATACAGTGAGGGCAGGTCATGTCCGGTTTGTTTCATTACCTGTACCACTTTGTCGAAAGAAACACGGTGCATACCGTCTGTAAAGGCTGAATAAAGATTGGCATCCAGTGCACGGGCGGCAGCATAAGCATTCCGCTCGATACAAGGGATTTGAACGAGACCGCATACGGGGTCGCAAGTCATCCCCAGGTGGTGTTCCAGCCCCATTTCCGCCGCATATTCAATCTGTGCCGGACTTCCTCCGAATAATTGATTGGCTGCTGCTGATGCCATCGCGCAGGCAACGCCGACTTCTCCCTGACATCCTACTTCAGCACCGGAAATGGACGCATTGAACTTGACAATGTTTCCAATTAGCCCAGCTGTAGCCAAGGCGCGAAGAATCCGCATGTCACTGAAGTCACGGCTTTTTTGTAAATGATAAAGTACTGCCGGCATCACACCGCAGGAACCGCAGGTAGGGGCAGTTACAATCTTTCCACCGGAAGCATTCTCTTCACTGACTGCCAGTGCATAAGAGAAAACAAGTCCTCTGGATTGCAGAGATTGTTTGTATCCGGTAGCACGTATATAATAGGTGGAAGCTTTTCTACGTAAGTTCAGCGGTCCGGGCAATACACCTTCCGCTTCCAGACCTCGGTGGATAGCGTCTTTCATTGTGTCCCATACTTCTGCCAGATAGTCCCATATATCTTCGCTCTCACATTCCTTGACATATTCCCAATAACTTTTTCCGGTACGTTCACACCATTGCAGGATTTCGGTCATGTTGTTCATGCCGTATACTTCCGGGCTTTCGATTGTCGGGTTGTCATTATTCTCTGCCAAAGCTCCGCCACCGATACTGTAAACCGTCCAGTTTTCCAATATCTTGTTGTTTGCATCCAGAGCGGCAAATGTCATTCCGTTCGGATGGAAGGGAAGGAAAACTTTGGGTTGCCATACGATTTCTACCGGAGCGGCAGGTTGTAAAGTATCTATGATAGCCACATCCGTCATGTGCCCTTTGCCTGTAGCTGCCAAACTTCCATAAAGGGTTACTTTGAAAGATGCGGCATCCGGGTGACGTTCAACAAACATTTCTGCAGCTTTACGAGGACCCATTGTATGACTGCTGGAAGGACCTGTGCCGATTCTGTATAATTCTTTTATTGATTTCATGGATGGGTGCGCTTTAGTTAATACCATTTCTTTTTTCTGAAGTACAAATATACAATAATACCGATAACCGCCATTATAATCCAGGCAAATAAATATCCGTACCGCCAGTCCAGTTCGGGCATCCATTTGTAATTCATTCCCCACACACCGACAAGAAACGTTAGCGGGATGAAAATGGTGGATACGATGGTCAGCCGCTTCATGATATCGTTCATTCGTAAATCATTGTTCGAGATATACAGGTCGACTAATGAAGACAGTGTTTCACGGCAGATTTCAATCGTTTGTAATACAAATTGTAAATGGTCGTTCACATCATTGTAGAAGGCACGGTTTACTTTATGTATAAGGAGATTTTCTGCCCGCAACAATTTTACATATTGCTCTTTAAGCGGGAGGATGGCCTTTTTCATCAGCATATATTGGCGGCGCAGCCCCTGAATCTGAATGCCGATGTCATTCTCATTGGTAATCATTAGCAGTTCTTCTTCCAGGTCTTCAAGTGCATCGTCGATGGAAGATATCGTTGAAATGTAGTTCGCCATGATGCTGTTCAGCAATACACTGAGCAGATAATCCGTCAGACGGCTACGGATTTTCAGTATATCGTTTCTCAATGCGGCGTTGATTTCATCAAAGAAATCTGTTTCTTTTTCAAAAAAGGTAAGTACATAGTTATTTCCCAGAATGATGCAGACTTGTTGTTGGAGCAATCCGTCGAGGTCATCATCCTCTTTATGCTCATTGGGATAGAATATTTTCAGGATCAGGACAATATATTTGTCATGCTCTTCTATTTTCGTCGGGTGGTCGGCATTTAATATGTCTTGTAAAACGAGGAAGTCTATTTCAAAATGACTGCAAATCTCACGGATGGTTTCCGTATCTTTCAGCCCGTGTACCTGCAGCCAGTTGATTCGTTCGTTATCCAATGTTTCTTTGACGCTTTGGAAGGTGTCACCGGAGCTTTCCTGCATCTCGGTTGCATTGTATGTGCAGAGATGTAAATGGGTGGGGGTAAGGCTGTCCCCTGTGTAAATAAGCTTTTCGCTTAACAGATTATTCTTCATGCTTTATTCTCGTTTTAGAAAACCACTGTAACAAAGGTAGTGGTTTTCTAAATGAGAACAAGTTCTTTGGACGTTTTGTTTACAGGTTAGTCAAAATCGACTACTGTGATTCCGGCACCGCCAAACTGCACATGTTCGTCGGCATAGTGGCTCACTCCCGGTACGGTGGCCAGATACTGGCGGATTAATGTACGAAGTATTCCCGTTCCTGTGCCGTGAAGGATGCGTACACGGTCCATGCCGACTAATATGGCGTCATCGATAAAATAGGTGACTGCTTGCAGAGCTTCGTCTCCGCGCATTCCACGCACATCGATGTCCTGTCTGAAACTAAGCTTCTTTTCGTACATCTGATCGTGTGTCTGGCTACTGACAAAGGTGCTTTTGGCGATTCCTTCCGTCTTGGGTGCATTATTAGTACGTTCCAAACGGTCTATTTTTACGGTCGTTTTTATGCTTCCAAAAGCAACGGTCGCATTTTTACCATTGATTTCCATCACTTGGCCGACACTTGTCTGTCCTTTGATTTTTACATTCTCACCTACTGCAATCGGCACTACTTTAGGAGCACTTGACGGGGAAGAGACTGCGGCTTTCGGTTCGTTTTTCTTATTTTTCTTCCGTTCTTGTTTCTCCTTTAATTTCTTCATTTTCTGTGCAATCTTCTCTTCATGCTCTTTAGATGCCAGTGCATCCAGAGAAGTACGGAAGTCTGTCAGTTCCTGACGTGCCTGGCGTGTCTTTTCCTTTTCGGCTTGCGCTTCCTTTATCGTA
>ERZ791603.1635-NODE-1635-length-16018-cov-3.262357_pt1 | contig 16018 bp, 13 predicted proteins | sample MGYA00509966_ERZ791603 | MGnify/ENA primary metagenome ERZ791603 (study PRJEB30046, sample SAMN00791931) | human gut metagenome | study: EMG produced TPA metagenomics assembly of the A metagenome-wide association study of gut microbiota in type 2...
CCGCCTGTCGCAAACATCGTGTTTGTTCCACCCTGACTTTTTACCACAGGTTAAGAAAATATCAACACTCTCCGACAGACATCTGCCTGAGGGCCTTCTGTTTGTATTCAAAACGCCAATTTCTAAGAAAAAAATACAAAAACATAAGATTTTGCTATGTAAAAAGTCTCTATTTTCGCTACACAAGCAAAATAAAGAAATTCCGTACAAAAAATCCTGATTTCGGAACTTTTTTGTACGGAATTCGTTGTTTTGGGGCTTTTTACACCAAACTTTCTATTTACCGAAACTTCCCCGCCCAATATTCGTCTTATTATAATGTGATCACCATAACACTTCACGATTTTGGGAGGGTATCTTTATGAAGAAGGCTATTTTACTATCAACACTGACAACGATTCTTACGCTTTCCTTGGCAGGATGTGGTTCTACCGGGGGGCTGGAGGATTCTGTAGGGGTGCAAAATTCCACGGCCCCCACCGGGCCAATCGCCCCAGTCATCGCGGAAAGCCTCGTTCCTACAGAATGCCCGGAAAACGGGCCTACCGACGATCTGGCGATATCCATGGGGAATGAAGCTATCTGTGATCTGGGACAGGTGCAGTTCTCCCTGTCCCTTCCGGAGACCTGGGACTATGAGATCCGCAATTTAACTTTCGCGGGTACCACCACGACCGATGCTATCATCTTCTGGAACATCGCATACCCGGAGGATACCTTTACGCTTATCTATGCTCCCGTCCCGGGAATCTGCGGCACCGGCGTCACCAGCGAGGAGATCACTCTGCCCGACAGCAACTTAAACGGCTGGAAAAATACCGAGATCTACCAGACAGAACAAAAATACTGGATTTACATTACATTATCCAATCCCGATGTCCCTTTACAGGGAAATACCCTACAGCTGGAAGCCACTATTCCGTTAACAGACTGGTACACTCTGGAAACAGATTTCAACCGCATCCTCGAAACCATCCAGCTTCAATATACAAGTTTCGAAGCTCCTGTGACGCAGGATATTCTGATCTTGCCGGAAGAAACGCAGTCAACGACTCCAGACATTCTGCCCTTGCCAGAAGAAACGCAGTTCGCTCCCCAAGACAGGTTGCCCTTGTTGGAAGAAAGACAGTCCAACTGTATCGAGCTGGATACGGATTTCGGTGCACCTGTGACTCAGGATATTCTGATCCTGCCAGAACAAACTCAACCTGCAACTCAGGAGAAACTGCCCCTGTTGGAACAAAGGCAGTCCAACTGTATTGAGCTGGATGCAGATTTCAGAGCCCCCGCATCGTAGGATACTCTAATCTTACCGAAAGAATCACATCCTTGTCTCACGACAGCCGCCATCCTTGGCCGCCAGATAAGGGAATCTCCACAGATTGCCCACACCCACCGCGCTTCCGGCCGCCGCCAGCACGAAACCGATCTGCCCGGAGAAATTACTTGCTTTCTTTTCCATATGATTCACGCTCCTTAAAACACTTGTGACATGAGGATAGCATATGCTATACTATCAGTAAAACGAATGTTTTTATTGGTATACATAAGTTTTTGTAATGTGATAAGTCTCAAGAGAAAATAAGTGGCTGCAAAGCAGACATTTGTTTTTTGGACTCATCAGCTCACGAATATCCTGCGAAGCAGGATGTAAAAATTCGTGAGCTTATACTATAATGAGTACAAGAAAGCCAATCTGCTCGCATAATTGGTGAACGATGAATTTGAAATTCATAAATTTACGGGGTGAAGATCATGAAAGAACAAAAAGACCGTTACGAGATATTTTTAAAAGTATGTGAAACGGGAAGCTTCTCCAAGGCGGCGGAAGCACTGAATTATACCCAGTCCGGCATCAGCCAGATGATGGCGGGACTGGAGGAAGAACTGGGTGTGCAGCTTTTTGCCCGGGTTAAACGGGGTGTCAGCCTCACCGACAACGGTGCCCGACTCATCCCTTACATTCAGGAAATGGTCAACCAGAAAGACAAGCTGCGCCAGGCCGCCTTCAATATCAACAATAAGATTGAGGGGAAACTGCGGGTCGGTAGTTTTTCCAGCATCACCGCTCTGTGGATGCCGGATGTGGTTCATTTTTTCCGGGAAAAATATCCGAAAGTGGATGTAGAAATTTTTGACGGCAATTATGATGAGATCCGGGACTGGATCATTCACGGGCAGGTGGATTGTGGATTTTTATCCTCCATCGTGGCGGATGATCTGACCTTTTATCCACTGTTGAATGATCCGCTGTGCGCTGTTTTCCCCGAGGGACATCCGCTGGCTGCCAAAAACAGCGTCACCCTGCCGGAACTGTTCGAATATCCTCTGATCATCGAGACCCCCGGCTGTGACAACGACATCCAGCATCTGCTGACCAAATGCCCTGTCCGCCCAAAGATCTCTTACAGCTTCCGGGACGATACCCTGATCATGTCCTTCGTCCGGAACGGTCTCGGTGTCACCATCTCTCAGGAACTGGTATTAAAAGCTTTCGCACGGGGTGTGGTCTCCAGACCCTTATCTCCCAGTTGTCACCGTACGCTGGGACTGGCTTTCTCCAAGACCGCCAACTCCGTGGTGTCACAGACGATGCTGCGGTATTTGCAGGAAACGATCCACTGATCCACCCCAGCTCAACTATTCTGCTATTCTACATTATGATAGCTTCCGCAATACGGGCAGCGTCCGGTATATCCTGCTGCCGCCTGATAGGAAGCACCGCAGTTCGGACACTGCACGGCGGTCATGCGAAGCTTGGAAGGATCCACGGGCTTATCGTCCATCAGTTCCTGCTCTCCCGACAGAATCTCATCCCGGACGGAATCCGGATCCCAACCGTATTTTCCCTGATATTCGTAGATATCCATGGTCATACCGATGGGATAGGTCGAAGCGCCCTTTTCAAACGCGGTGGGAATCACTGCCTCCCGCTCGATCTGATTCTTGTCAAAATAATGCACGATCACATTCACCGGGAATCTGCCGTTTACCATATACGCCGTATTCTCCACGTAACCGTAGATCTTGGCGGCATATCTGATTCCGTTTTTTACGATGAGTGACTTTTTATGCTGCCCGAATAATACTGCTGCGATAAAACAAATGCCCAGTATCAGGAAAAACAGCGGCAATGCCAGAAATGCCCTCATGGGCCGGAACACCATGCCGATGCTTCCGAATATCATTGTCAGCACTGCGCCGATCCCCGCAAATGCGCCTCCTATGATCAGTAAAATTTTCTGAGCCATGTTCATTTTCATGTCAGTTTCCCGCCCTTCTCCTATTTTTCATGCCAATCTCCATCCAGCAGCCTTCGGCTGGCGGCACAAATAGTAATTTATACCATCTGGACCACCCAGACATTACTCTTCACCATGAGGTAACCAATGATCACCTTGATCAGTTCCGTACCCTGCACCAGAAAATAGATGCTCACGATCCCCAGGCCGGTGAAATGCGCCAGCAGATATGCCGCCGGCACCACGATCACCCAGGTAAATACGGAATCAAACAGGAAAGTCACCACCGTCTTACCACCGGAACGCAGGGTAAAATACGACGCATGGCTGAAGGCGCAGAAGGGCATGATGATGGCCGATACCGCAATAAAACTGGTAGCCAGTTCCCTGATCTCCTCCGTGGTATTGTAAATACCCGGGAAAAATCCTCCTACCACGAACATCAATGCCGCCATGATCACACAGCAGAAGACGCTGAATACGATCATCTTGTTGTCTGCATCCTTGGCATCCTCCAATTTACCTGCACCCAGATACTGTCCCACCACAATACTGATACAGGAACCCAGCTGAAGATAGACAATATTGAACAGATTCGTGATGGTGGAGGCAATGTTCAGTCCCGCCACCACGTCCAGACCTCTGACAGAATAGCACTGGGTCACCGTTGTCATGCCCGCTGCCCACAGCACCTCGTTCATCATCAGCGGAAATCCCTTGATCAGGATCGCCTTCAATTCCGCAAGCGGAATACCAAAGCCGGTGTAAGCTCCCTCCAGATAGCGGTTTTTTCCCCGATGGATGTGTGCCCAGATCACCACGATCAGTGCCTCAATGTAACGGGCAATAACGGTAGCCAGCGCCGCCCCCTGCACTCCCAGCTCCGGGAAAGGACCGATGCCGAAGATCATCAGATAGTCCAGAATCGCATTAGTACCCACCGCCACAAAGCTGGCCAGCATCGGGATAAAGGTCTGCCCGGTCTCTTTTATATTTGTCGCGTAGGACTGGTTCACCGCAAAAGGGATCAGTCCCACCATCATGATGGCCAGATATTCCAGTCCGTACTGCAGTGCCAAGTCCGTGGCCCCGTTCCCCACCGTATCCGTCAGATACAGGGAGATCAGTGCGGAACCTTTCGTCAGGAACAGAAGGATCGCTCCGCCTGTCACCAACAGCGTGGCATACAGCTTAAACCGAAAGGAATACATATGTCCCTTATGATTGCCCTTTCCGAAATACTGGGCACCGAAGATGCTGGCAGCTGACACAGCTCCGAAGATTGCCAGATTGTATACAAAGATCAGCTGATTCACAATGGCAACGCCGGACATCTGCTCCGTTCCCAGCTGTCCCACCATGATGTTATCCAGAAAGCTTACCAGATTGGTAATGGCATTCTGCAGGATCATGGGAATAGCCAGTAAAAGATACTTCTGGTAAAAATCCCAGTCTCCAATATATTTTTTCTTAAATTTTGCTAACATAATTTCCCTCAATTTTCTAAATAATCCCTACATACGCTCGATCATCCCGGGACTTCCACTCCCGAAAACCGACCGCTTATAATGGTTCTTCCTGCGGCATGGTGCTGTGTACTTTCTTTCTGACAAAATAGAAACATACCGCCTGCAGCAGGATCGTTGCCAGCCAGGAGGCCGGATAAGATAAAAACAGTACCATCAACGACCGGTGCATTGGGAATACTCCGTAGATCCAGAAGATTCTCGTTCCCACCGTACCGATAATGGACAATATCATAGGTACCGCCGAATGTCCCATGCCCCGCAAGGCTCCCGGAATCAGATCCATGATGCCGCATAAAAAGTAAGTCAACGTCGTATACAGCAGAATCTCCGTTCCACAGGCAATAACGTCCGCATCCGTTGTGTAAATGTGAAGCAGCTGCGGACCGAAGAGATTGGCGCTTCCGCCCAGCGTTACCGCTACGATCACCGACAGGATCATACAATCGATCAGTACCCTGTCCATACGTTTTTTCTTCCCGGCACCGTAGTTCTGACTGGTGAAGCTCATACACGCCTGGGTAATAGAATTCACCGACACGAACAGGAATCCAAAGATATTATTGGCCGCCGTATAGCCTGCCATGGCGATGGAGCCGAAGGAATTCACCGAGGACTGCAGCAGAACATTGGAGAAATTGATGACAACGCTCTGGATCCCCGCCGGAACCCCCACCTGAAAGATCTGCAGCAGATACTCCCCTTTTATTCCCAGCTTTGAAATCTGCAGCCGGTAACAGCTGTCCGTAGTAAACAGGCACCATAATACCAGCACACAGGAGATCACCTGAGAGATCACTGTAGCAATGGCTACCCCCGCCACACCCATGGAAAAAGCAATGACCAGAAACAGGTTCAATACCGCATTGATGGCTCCGGATATGATCAGGAACAACAGCGGACGCTTCGTGTCTCCCACTGCCCGCAGAATTGCAGCTCCGTAATTGTACAGCATGAAAAAGGGCATGCTGCAGAAATAAATTTTCATATATAATGCCGCCTGATCAATAACATCCGCCGGGGTATCCATCAGTTCCAACGCTCCCCGGGTGCAGAACAGCCCTACGAATACCATGACAATACCGCTGATCAATGCAAAGGTCATAGCTGTATGTACTGTCTCGCTCATCTCCCGCTCTTTCCCGGCAGCATAGAATCTGGCGGACAATACATTGGCTCCCAGAGAAACGCCGATAAACAGATTGACGAACATATTGATCAATGCCGTGGTGGAACCTACAGCCGCCAGCGCCTGACTTCCGGTGAACCGTCCCACCACAATGATATCCACTGCATTGAACAGCAGCTGCAAAATGCTGGACACCATCAGGGGCAGTGCAAAGGAGATCAGCTTGTCCATAATCGTGCCGTTGCACATATCTATTTCATATTTGTTTTTCTTCTGTGTTGCTTCCATAATTTCATTTCCTGCAATTCTCTTCCAAATCCCGTTATTTTCCCGCACCGCTCATCCGCATCTGCAGAAGAACCGCTATAACTTATGATTTTATCACATATTTTGCTATATTTCTATTCCCCATTTTAGCTGAAAATATGATATACTATATTTTGAATGTTTTTGGGGGTTCAAAATGAGTATACATCCCACAAATCCTTACAAGAGAACAAAGAGAAAGGAAACTTATCCCTATGAAATATGACGTAATCATTATCGGTGCCGGTCCCGGCGGTATCTTCTCCGCTTATGAACTGGTGCAACAGAATCCCGACCTGAAAATTGCCGTTTTCGAATCCGGTCACCCTCTGGAGAAGCGCCACTGTCCTATCGACGGTGACAAGATCAAGAGTTGCATCAACTGTAAGAGCTGTTCCATCATGAGCGGTTTCGGTGGTGCCGGTGCTTTTTCCGATGGAAAATACAATATCACCAACGCTTTCGGTGGCACTCTCTACGAGTATATCGGCAAGAGTCAGGCCATCGACCTGATGAAATATGTGGATGACATCAACATGAAGTTCGGCGGTGAAGGCACGAAGCTGTATTCCACTGCTGGCACCTCTTTCAAAAAGATCTGCATGCAGAACAAGCTGAACCTGTTAGACGCTTCCGTACGTCACCTGGGTACAGATATCAACTTCATCGTGCTGGAAAATCTGTACGCAGAACTGAAGGATAAAGTGACTTTCTATTTCGATACCCCGGTGAAAACGGTGGAGACCGTTGGTGACGGTTACCGTATCTGCTGCGAAAACGCTTCTTACGACTGCGACAAGTGCATTATTTCCGTAGGCCGCAGCGGCAGCAAATGGATGGAGCAGATCTGTAAAGATCTGGACATCAACACCAAGTCCAACCGTGTGGATATCGGCGTCCGGGTGGAACTGCCCGCAGTCATCTTCTCTCATCTGACCGATGAACTCTATGAGAGCAAGATCGTATACCGCACTGAAAAATTCGAGGATTCCGTGCGTACCTTCTGTATGAATCCCCACGGTATCGTCGTAAATGAGAACACCAACGGCATCGTCACCGTAAACGGCCACAGCTACGAAGGAGCCGACAAGCAGACAGAGAACACCAACTTTGCCCTGCTGGTAGCGAAGCATTTCTCCGAGCCCTTCAAGGACAGCAACGGCTACGGTGAAAGTATCGCCCGTCTCTCCAACATGCTGGGCGGCGGTGTTATCGTACAGCGTTTCGGCGATCTGGTGAGAGGACGCCGCAGTAATGCGAAGCGTATTGCCGAGGGCATGGTAGAGCCTACCCTGTCCGCAACTCCCGGTGATTTAAGCCTGGTACTGCCCAAGCGTATCTTAGACGGTATCATCGAAATGATCTACGCACTGGACAAGATCGCACCCGGTACCGCCAATGACGATACCCTGCTCTACGGTGTGGAAGTCAAATTCTATAATATGGAAGTGGAACTGGACGAACATCTGGAAAGCTGTCACAAGGGCCTGTACATCATCGGTGACGGCAGCGGTGTGACTCATTCCCTGTCCCATGCATCCGCCAGCGGTGTCTATGTCGCAAGGCAGATCGCCAAAGGGGAATAATTACTAATAAAAAGGAAGGTAGATTCTATGGCACAGACAGTTAAGATCATCTCTGACAGTACCTGTGATCTGTCAAAGGAATTAGTGGAAAAGTATGACATTACCATCCTGCCTCTGCACATTCTGCTGGGCGAGGATGAATACCGCGATGGCGTGGATATTACGCCGGAAGAAATTTTCCGGTGGTCCGATGAAAACAAGACCACGCCCAAGACCTCTGCTCCTTCTCTGACCGAGGCCATGGAAGTCATGCAGCCTTTTGTGGAAGAAGGCCGGGAGATCATCTGTTTCTCCATCTCCGACAGCATGTCCACCTCCGGCAACGTTATGCGGCTGGCTGCAGAAGAACTGGAAGCTTCCGACAAAGTCACCGTCATCAACTCCGCAAACCTGTCCACCGGCATCGGTCTGCAGGTAATACAGGCTGCCATTCTGGCTTCTGAAGGGAAAACTGCCGCAGAGATCACTACTGCCATCGAAGCCATCCGTCCCAAAGTCCGGGCCAGCTTCGTCGTAGATACCCTGACCTATCTTCACCGCGGTGGCAGATGCAGCGCAGTAGCGGCTCTGGCCGGTGGTATGTTAAAGCTTCATCCCCGGATCGTCGTGGTGGATGGTGCCATGGATGCCTCCAAAAAATACCGTGGAAAATTAAGTTCTGTCATCCTCTCCTACACCAGAGACATGGAAGAGGATCTGAAGAATGCCGTTCCCGACAGAGTCTTCATCACCCACTCCGGCTGCGACCGGGAGATTGTGGAAGCGGTTCGTTCCTATCTGGAAAGTCTGGGAATCTTTGACGAGATTCTGGAAACCAGAGCAGGCGGTGTAGTCTCCAGCCATTGTGGTCCCGGCACGTTAGGCGTACTTTTCATTGCTAAATAAAAAATCCGAAGGAGTTTCGTGTGAAAAATTAATTTTTCACACGCAAATTTGTGCCTGCACAAGGTGCCAAGGCACCTGAAAGTTTGCAGGTTACTGAAAGGCATTGGTATTATTATGATCCGTTTTATATTCGTCGTATTATTTGTAGTATTATTCCTGATCCTGTCCACGCCGTTAATGCTGGTGGAATGGATCATCGGCAAATTTAACCCCGGTCTTAAGGACCGCAGTTCCCTGGCCATTGTAAACTGGGCCTTCCGCTGGGTCATCCGTCTTTCCGGCACGAAAGTCATTGCCATCGGGGAAGAGAACATTCCCACCGACACTGCTGTGCTGTACGTCGGCAATCATCGCAGCTTTTTCGATGTGGTGCTGACCTATGTCCGTGTTCCCAGACCTACCGGTTATATTGCGAAAAAAGAAATGTTAAAATGGCCCCTGCTTAACATCTGGATGAAAGATCTTCACTGTCTCTTTCTGGATCGCCAGGACATCAAGGCAGGACTGAAAACCATTCTGCAGGCCATTGAGAAAGCCAAAAACGGGATTTCCATCTGCATCTTCCCGGAGGGCACCCGCAACAAGACCCAGGATACCTTCCTTCCCTTCCACGAGGGCAGTTTCAAGATCGCAGAGAAAGCAAATGTTCCCATTATCCCCATGACTATTGTGAATTCCGCTGCGGTATTTGAAGATCATTTTCCGAAAATAAAAAAGGCCACCGTAGTCATTGAATACGGTAAGCCTATTTATCCGAAGGAACTGGACAAGGAGACTCGCAAGAGCATGGGCACCTACGTACAGAATATTATCTCCGAAACTTATTTCAAAAACAAAGAACTGATCTGATCTTTCTAATGTCTATCCGCGAGGGAGACCTGCTGGGCTATCAGTAACAGATAATCCGCAGCGTCTCCCTCTTCGGGATAATAACTCACCGAATCCCGGTTCCGTCCCATCAGGTAATGCAGAAAATCCTCTAAAATCTCCGTGTACTGATAACTGTATAACACATAATTAGCACAGGACAATTCTTCTGCCCGCTTCAGCAGATCCTCGGTTCCATTGTTAACATTCATTACGGCATCGATCATGTTATGGGAACGTTTGGCCAGCTCCTCGCCCCGATTCCGGATGCTTTCCATGAATACAGTGCACAGGTCCACATCCACCGGCTGTCTGGTGGCCAGATACGTCATGGAGCCATACAGATAGGCCGTTTCTTCCAGATAACTGGTATTGTCCTCGAAAAAGTCCTTATACTCCAGGATCTGATTGCGGTAAGTGTATAGTCCCGCCGCCCGGTAAAGCTCCGTCAGCGCCATGAATTTCTCCGCATCTCTGCCGGATGTCGACATCAGCTTGGTGTACACCGACGACGCATGCTGCAGACATTGTGTGGCATATTGCACATCATATTTCTGGTACAGATAACTGAATTTTGCCATCACCGCCACGTAACACATGTTCTCCGGTTCCGGCTTTTCTGTGTCGTTGGCCGTTTTTTCCAGCCAGTCGGCAATAGATTCCAGCAGATCCGGGATATCATTGCCATTATCATCCGCAAGCACCTGCGGATACCACTCACAGGCCTCCAGCAAAGTGATGATCTCATCCTCGGTAATACTGCGATCCTGACATCTGTCATGAACATCCGTGCACAACGCTTCCAACAGTTCCTGATAGTGGTCTTCTTTCAGAGAAAATGTCAGGGATCTTCCCACATTGTCACACTCCAGATAGAACTCACCTTCCCCGGTATAGTCCGTGAAATCCGCTGTTCCGATGTACAGAGACAGCTCCCCGTTGTAATCTGTCTGCTTTACCGTGCCTTCATAGACCGTCTCTCCGGTCTCCCGGTCCACCAGCCGGAAAGTCTCTACCGGCTGTCTGCCCTTCACCACTGCCTGTTTTTCACCGACCGCGGCATACCCCTGCTGATCCACCAGCACATTGGGTGTCAGCGTAGGCACTGTATAGTTGATGACCGGTGTGTTTTCCATGCCGGTCATACTTATGCTTACATGCCCTGTCTCTGCCGTTGCCTGCCCGCAGGCGTTCATACCTATACTGTTAAATAGTAATAGCAGGGACAGGATCCCTGCACTTTTCCTGCTGTATCTCAAAATATTCCTCCGGTCATTCCCTGGGGACATTACAATACACGATCTCCCCGTTGATAATAGTATAAAGGGTTCGTGTGAAAATTTCCATAGGATTTCCGTCGAAAATGGCAATGTCTGCATCTTTCCCCACTTCCAGGCTGCCAATGCGGTCTGCCACGCCACAGATTTTCGCAGGATAAATGGTGATGGCCCGGAAACCTTCCTCCATTGGAAGTCCCGCTTTTACCGCAAGTCCGGCACACAACGGCAGTGTCTGGATCTGTGACACCGGATGATCCGTGGTGATGGCGACCATCACACCGGCCCGGTTCAGCACTCCGGCGGTCTTAAAAGACATGTTCTGCACCTCGATCTTGTTCCGGCTGGTAAGATCCGGTCCCACAATGGCCGGAAATCCTTCCTTCGCCAGTTCTTCCGCCACCAGATGACCTTCCGAGCAATGATCCATCGTCATTTTTATACCGAATTCTTTTGCAATGCGGATTGCTGTGAAAATATCGTCCACCCGGTGGACATGGGCTTTTAACGGGATGTCTCCCCGCAGTACCGGAAGATAGCACTCTTTTTCAAAATCCGGTGCAAAATACTCTCCCTTCTCCGCCGCTTCCTGCTTTTGCAGCAGATATTCTCTGCTCTCCCAGAGTTCCCTGCGCAGCATGGCGGCGATGGCCATACGAGTGACAGGACTTTTGTTCTGCCCGGAATAATTGACCTTGGGGTTCTCTCCAAAGGCCACCTTCATGGCCGCCGGTGATTTCAGGATCAGGTCGTCGATCCGGCGTCCCTTAGTCTTTACCATGGCAAACTGGCCGCCCACCACATTAGAGCTTCCGGGTCCGATCATGGCTGCAGTAATTCCGGCCCGCACCGCATCGTCAAAGGCTGCATCCATGGGATTAATACCATCGATAGCCCGCAGAGCCGGTGTCAGGGGATCCATTGTCTCATTACAGTCATCCCCTTCCGTGCTCTTTTTTTCTTCCATGATACCCATATGGCAGTGTGCCTCAATGATGCCCGGCATGATCAGCGCATTTTTCGCGATCACTACCTGCTCTCCTTCTTCCGGCTGTAACTTCACCTCACCTCTGGCACCTACCTGTGCAATTTTCCCGTTTCTTATCTGCAGGATCCCTTCGGGGATCTCTCTGCCCGCCATGGTCAGGATCCTGCCTCCTACAATATACATCAGCGGAACAATGCCTCCCCGTTCACCGGTTCCCCGTTGTGGGTCAGAGCAAAGTATACGTTGCTTCCTTCGGTGCTGTAGTATTTCGTGGGCGCTGCCACACTGCCGATGGTGTCGCCGGGATTCACATAGGAATTCTCTTTCACTGTGATCTCCGTCAGCTGTCCATAAGTGGCCTCATAGCCGTCACCCAGATCCAGGGTCACCGCCTTGCCGATCTCCTCATTTTCGAAGATTGAAGTCACTTTTCCCTGTGCACAGGCGGTCACTGCCGTACCTTCTTCCGCGGAAAAAATGGTGGCGGGATTGTATTTATACTGATCCAGTGTAGCAAAATAAGTGCTCTTGTCCATAGAGTAATGCATCAGAATATCACTCTGCACCGGTTGCTGTAATCCGTCGCTTTCTGCAAAGTGCAGTGTCTTCTCAACGACCACATCCCCGCCTGCTGTCTGCTTTCCCCCGGTCTCTTCCTTTTGTCGGTCGGCATCGGAATTCTGCTGCTCTTTCTGTGCGGCCTCCAGCAGGGTCTCCTGATCCGTCAGCCCCGGAATCTCTACGTTGCCGGAGCCTACCTCCTGGGGCATATAGTCCAGATCATCCTCGGTGACAGGAGTTCCCGCGATCTCATTTCCCGCTGTATTATTTGCCGTCAGTCCGGGGATGTTCTCGTCCTCCTTCAGAAGATGTTCGTCGTTATTCTCCGTGATCTCCTGTAATTTGTCATCCGCATTGTTGGGAAGCGCAGTGAAGTCCAAGGTATAACCATCATCCCTGGACTCCACATTCTGCCCCTTCATATAGACCCCTGTCATGGTCAATGCTGCCAGAACAAAGGCTGAAGAGGCTAACATTATAATACGCTCTTTGTTAATACCGCTCTTTTTATTTCTTCTCATATCTTATCCGCATCCTTCCTGTTCCCTGAGTCAACTGCCTGCTATACAATCGTTTCAACCACTTTCCCTGGTTTATCCTATAGTCTTGCCCGATTCATGGGTTTTATTCAGAATGTCTTCGATATGAAATTTGCATTTATTTGAAACTATTCAGAGCCATGTAAATAGCGTCGAATGTTTGCATTCGTAAGAACATTTGATGCTATTTATAGGGCGAAGTAACTGAATAGTTATATTTATTCTATGCCTGTGCGGCATAGGCAGCCATATCCACGTGCTGTACCGTACCCACATTTCCGTTTTCGTATAAGAAAATACCGGTCTTGCGGACCACAGCATTGGTCGCATTGGCATTGGTAGTGCCGTCCTGAGCCTTACGGTCTCCCTGCAGGGTAAAATCCGTAGAAGCGTTTTGCAGACAGATAGCACCGACACCCTTGTCAGAAAGTTTGTACAGTACGTCGTTGCCGTTTTCATCCTTGCACCAGATTTTTAATTTTGACCAGATGGAATCGTTCTCATCGATCCAGCCATTGCCATCCTCATCATACTGCGCCAGATCTGCAAAGCCATCCCCATTCCGGGTGCCGAACAGCTCACTGCCGTCGTTGATAGTGCCGTCACCGTTCTTGTCCAGTGCCAGATAGCCGCTGCCCTTCAGCACGGAGATCTCTTCTTCCTTGCCATCGGCATCCAGATCAAAATAAAAGGTCTGATCCGACACTTCTGCCACATCAGTATCCAGGTTGATCACCAGCGGATCATGGAGCGTGAATTCTGCTACATTGAGTTGCTCTTTGTAGTATTCCTCGCATCTGCGGCTCATATTTACATTTACATTAAAATTGATCTCTCTGCCATCCTTGGTCCGTACGCTTCCCACGGTGGAAAAACTGGTATCCTCCTGTTCTATGTTCCAGGTCTCGCTCACATAGTTCAATATTTTCACACGGGACGTGACCAGATTGAACACGTCTGATGCAGGTGTTGCGGTTCCCTGTGTGCTGCCGGAATTCGTCTGGGTATTATTTACGCTATTCCCTGTATTCCAGCTGTTTCCGGTCTGATTACCGCTGCTCCATCCGTTTTCCTGCATCCAGTCCCGCAAAGTGCTGTTCCTGGATGGGAATAATAAATCAAAAATATAACGCACCGTATATTCCCGGATGGTAGACAGTGTCTGTTCACTGGCACTGCTTCGCATATCCCATCTGGCAGAAGATACCAGCAAACGACTCTGCCAGTCTTTGGCTGTCATCGTGGTGTTCTCTGCAGTGTTCTCCTGTTCCTCCGTGTTCTGTGTGGTATCCTCACCATTCGGTGTCTTCTGTCCCTTAGTGGATACATCTGTCAGACCTGCCTGATAATCCGTTATCTCAAATCGTCTGACGCTTGTCTTAGAAGCGTGATAGCTTCTGGCGGAATCCATTCCTATGCTTGCGGAATCAATTCTCAAATCTGTAATTTTCTCCTTTCCCCGACCTCACCACGAACCAACAGGGCGCGCTTCCTGTAACGCTTAACAGTTCACCGCTGCATGTATTCATAAAAGCGCCTGCTCCGCAGTCGACGCCGCTAAGCGGCTCATCTTTTATTTCATACATGCGGCGCTCTGCTCATGCAATATCATATGTTCTGCTTTGTGTGCCAGCACCCAAGCAGAACATATGATATTGCATGGCTGAACTGTTAAACTAAAAAAAGATGGTAAAGAAACAGAATACATATAATATGCCTCTGTCTGGTTACCATCCGTGGTGTCATTATCAAACTGTAAAAAATAAGTAGCAGGAAGTGACTGGCCTTGTCACCTCTCTACTACTTATATCGTCCGCTATGGACATTTTATTTAGTGTTAATTTACTGCTGTTGGGGCTGAGTGGGAGCGCCAGGGGTTCCGGGTGCGGGAGGCACCGGTCTGCCGGCTGCTTTCAGCTTTGCTGCGATCATGCTGGCTACCATTTCTCTGGTCACCACGATGTTGCCACCGAAGGGATTGATCACGAATCCCAGCGCCGGACTGATATTGCCCTGTGCATCTTTGCGCAGCAGCATTCCCGCATAATCGTCAAAGTTCATGGCGAAAGTCTGCTGATTCTCCTCATCTCTCCACCTTTTTAGCTCTGTCCAGTCAGTGAACGCCATGAAGAACTTCCGACCGTCCTCGGTGGACAGCATCGGGAACTGTACTTTGGCATCTCTTGCGATGGTCACCCGGCCGTTTTCATCGGGCACAGGCACCGGATCGATCACGACCGGAGACAGGAACTTTGCTTTCTGCAGTTCATCCAGGAACATCTGTCTGTGTTCCGGGGTGTCCTCTGCTTTTAATAATTCAATGGATCCCACCATCATGGGGTTGGATACCGGTTTGTTAAATTCCATATTTTTGCTCCTTATACACGGTTATAGTTGATTAAGCAGCCCTTCAGGATGATCTGGCGTTCTTCATCGGTCAGTTCGCCTAACTTCAGGGAGAATTCCTTCATGCCCTCTCCGGGTGTTACCACATAAGCTTTGATCTCTTCTGCCTTGTCTTCCACGGCCTTCTTGATGCCGGGAACGAACAGATAATCCAGATTCTTAAAAGGCAGATCCCCGGGCTGGATGAGGAAGGGAAGCATACCCCAGTTGATCAGGTTGGAACGATAACGCTTTGTTGCATATTCATTCGCGATATTTGCCCAGCCGCCGAGTACCTTCTGACATGATGCAGCCTGCTCACGTGCAGATCCGTCTCCCGGCTTCACTGCAAAGATTGTACTTCCTACTCCAAGGTTGCCTCTGCCAACTTCCGGGTATGTCTCATGGATCTTGTCCATAACCGGTTTCAGCTCTTCCAGTGCTTCTACCGGACACTCATCGGCCTCGATCGCCTTCTGTGCTTTCTGTACTTCTTTTGCCCGTCCTACATATGCCGGATCTTTTCTTGACAGAGCAAACTCTGCAAGTCCCAGCGGATTGGAACGGTAAGAAGATGTCTCTCCTGACGGAATCAGCTCATCTGTTGTCGTAACCGGGTCGTGGATCTCAGATACAACCTTTACAAGCAGATTCTGCGGAAGTGCTGACATTGCCGGCCAGTCTTTGATATTCGGTCCGAACTTGATCTTTGTATCCGGATCAGCCA
>ERZ791603.1644-NODE-1644-length-15971-cov-6.335951_pt1 | contig 15971 bp, 10 predicted proteins | sample MGYA00509966_ERZ791603 | MGnify/ENA primary metagenome ERZ791603 (study PRJEB30046, sample SAMN00791931) | human gut metagenome | study: EMG produced TPA metagenomics assembly of the A metagenome-wide association study of gut microbiota in type 2...
TAAATGCCGGACTGAAATCCCTTGCAAAAACCGGTGACTTTGATGAATACCGGGACGTGCGGGTGGAACATTTCACCTATAACGGAAAAGATTGCAGTGTGGACCTCTACAGTCTGGCAACCATCATTGCACTGGGATTCCGCATGAAGGGACTGAAATGCGAGGCATTCAGAAAGTGGGCTGCAAGACGGTTGGCAGAATCATTTGAAAAGAAGAAAAGTACGGTGATTCTCTGCATGAGCGGCGAAAAGAGAAACAACTGGAACTGAAAGCCGCAGGATATGGCGGATATACGTGTCGGGATAGTCTCCCCTGTTCGGGAGGCTGTCCCGACACGTGTTTTATATAAGTTAAAAAATATAAAACCGCAAACGCGCTTATCCGTAAACCGATAATAATGTGTAACTTAAATCCCTCTTAAACCTGTAATTAAAGACAGAAACGGTATGGTGGAAGAATTTGACCTGCTTGAAGAGGTGGAAGTGCAGTTCTGCGATGAGGAATGCACGGAGTCGGTATGGCACGGAGTGAATTACAGCGAGAGCCTGTTCTGCAGGGAGAAACCGAAGTCGGAACTGACGGTAGTCATCAGAGAGGAAGGCATGATGTACTTCCTGACTGCGGACATAAAGGAGTTTGCCGGTCTGTGCCGGAAACACGGGTGGTACATCGTCTCGCACCAGCGGTTCAGCGAGGCGATGGAAATCGGCATGTGCCTGATGGAAGCCGGGAAACATGCGGGATGGTATTCGCTGGGCAGGTCGAAGGAATGGAATGCCATGATGAGGGATGTGCTGAACTTTACGTTTGAAAGGGAGAAGAAAATGGACTTCTACCCGTACGAAACGATGTTCAAGGGAGAAGTTCTTATAGACGGGTGCAGGTGTCACTACCTGCATGACTATTACCCAACGAAGATTGAAAAGACGAATACACACCAAAAACGGGTAAGCAACCTGATATTCCGTTTTAAGGAAGGAGGACACTGTGGCGAGCTGGTCGCACGGATACTGGCACTGTGTCTGAAACATGCGGGATTCAACGGAACGAAGGAAGACACGGTACTGATACCTATACCCGCATCGACAAGGGAAAGACAGCGGAAACGCTTTCCGGTGGTATGCTACTACCTGTCGGAATGGCTGGGCATTACGGACGGTTTCAAGGCCATCTGGATAGAGGAAGACCGCGAGCAGCTGAAAGGAAAAGGAAAGGATAAGGACATACTGCGGAACCTGCAATTCACACGGCGGTATATCAGAGGAAAGAATGTTGTCCTGCTGGATGATGTACTCACGACCGGGGAGAGCTTCAGGCAACTGCAACGAAAGATGAAACAACTGGGGGCATTGTCGGTTATTGGGGTGTTTCTGGGGAAGACGGTATGAAATATTATAGAAAATGAATATTATATCTTTAATCTCCACAATCATGATTGACTATTCATAGGAAAACTCTCTTGTATATATAGAGATTTATTACGAATATTGCTTTTCCTTTGTATTCATCATGATTTGTTGATAATTATCAAGCAAATAAATATTACCGAATAAATTAATTATTGTATAAGGAGAATCAAAGTATGAGTTATATAAAAAATATTAAGATTAGAAATTTCAGAGGAATCAAAGAATTAAGCCAAGATTTTGGTAATGAGAAATTCATTGTATTGATCGGACGTGGAGATTCTGGCAAGACTACCATTCTATCAGCAATTTACGCCGCACTATCTCCTTCATGGAATATGGCATTCAGTGATCTAGATTTTTATAATCAAGATACATACCAACCCATTAATATTGAACTGACATTAAAGGAATTACCTGATGTGTTAATTAAAGAGTCAAAGTACGGCTTATATATTCAAAATGACTTAGATGAAGATGTGAAGAATGAAGATTTATCTATAATAATAAATCTAACCGTTGACGAAACGCTCGAACCTCATTGGGTTGTAAAGGCTAGAGAAGGTTCTGATATTGATGATAAACCAATATCGGCAATGGATAGAGCTTTACTTGCTGTAAATTACATAACAGACTATGCTGATAATCAATTTGCATACAATAGGCAATCCCCTCTATATACTCTAACCAAAACAAGATTGGAAGACGGCCATACAATCGAACGAGTAAAATCAGAACTAATACGGTCTATGACATCTTCTATAAAACCAGAACAATTAGCTTTATTAAATACTCCTTTGGAGAGTCTAAAAATTACTGCTGAAAAATTAGGTCTGAATGTTTCTGATTTGTGCGTTCAGATTGATATTAAGGAAAATCCGTATACTGGTAATAGCATAGCCCTTCATAATGATTCTTTGCCATATCGTTTACATGGTAAAGGCAGCAAAAGGCTTATGTCCATAGCTATTCAATCAGAATTAACTAAACAAGGTGGTATAGTGATGGTTGATGAACTTGAACAAGGTCTTGAACCTGACAGAATAATCACATTGGTTAGAATATTAAAATGTACAACAAACGGTCAAGTATTCATTACAACTCATTCTTTGAATGTTATTTTGGAGGCTGAATGGAATAATTTATTTGTTGTAAATAAAGGCGCAAAAACATTGAGTATTGTTGACGAAAGTCTCAATGCTTGCAGACGCAGTAATCCTCAGGCTTTTTTTGCTAAAAAAATTATTTGTTGTGAAGGAAAGACAGAAATAGGCTTTATAAGAGCTGTCGATACCTGGATACAACGAAAATATAAAACAAGCCTATCTGCTCAGGGCGTAGTAGTAGTAAATGCAGAAGGAGGAAGCAAAATGTATACTTATGCAATTATGCTAAAAGCATTAGGCTTTATAACTAGTGTATTTGCCGATGACGATAAGCCTGAAGAACTGAAAAGATATAAAGAAGATGCAGAGAATAAGAAGGTTAAATTATTCCTCTGTGAATCTGGGAATTGTCTTGAACGGCAAATCATGGAAGATTTGCCTTGGGATGAAATTCAAACAATAATAAATTGTCCTCAAGATGGATTCCCATATCAAAACATACAATTACCTGAAGGGTTTGAAGAAAAAATCAAAGGTGCATCTGATGCTGAAACAAAAGATGAAATACGTTCTGAAATAGTGGCATTAGCTATAAAAAAGAATAAAGAATGGTTCAAGCACATACCAGGTGGTGAGTTTCTTGGTACCGTTTTTTGTGATTCTTATGATAATATAGACTCCAACGCTTGTTTGAAACAAAACATTAACTCGTTATTAAACTGGTGTAATATTTTATGACAGATTGGAATGATTTTATAAAATGTACCCGTGGATTGCTTATTGCACCTGCAGGGCATGGCAAAACAACAGCAATCGCTGATTGTCTTTTGCAATGCCCAATAGATTCGTGTCAGTTGGTATTAACACATACCCATGCTGGTATAGCTTCACTTAGGAGTAAATTCAGACAAAAGAATGTACCTTCATCAAGGTATCAAATAGAAACTATTACAGGGTTTGCACAACGTTATGTTTTAAGTCTTATCGGATCATCCGCGTTACCTGAAGAAGAAGATAAAAGCTATTTTAATGTAGCTATTGAAAAATGTTGTTCATTAATTCAAACGAGCGCAGTACAAAATGTAATCAAAGCGTCTTTTAGTGGAATATTTGTCGATGAATATCAAGATTGTACAATTGACCAACATAACATGATTATGGGGTTAGCGAAAAATCTTCCACTTCATTTATTAGGAGACCCATTACAAGGTATCTTCTCATTCGAAGATAAACCTTTAGTAGATTTTGAGAAAGACCTTTGTTTATTTACACGCTTTGAATTACTTGATTATCCCTGGAGATGGGAAAAAAGTAATCCTGCTCTTGGGCAATTTATTTTTAGGATTAGAAAAGAACTTGAGGTTAATCACAAAATTGATATTGATAGTAGCCCTAAAGATAATATTTTTGTTATAACATGTTTGCCCAGCGATAAATACAGTTGTCTTGGCAGATTAATCAAACAGCAAAAAAGTAATAATATTTTGATAATATGCCCGTCATATAAGGAATACGATAATAATGGCAAACTTATTTTGAGAGGTGGATTAAATGAAAGAATTGTTATTAAACAGAGAACAGACTATGCGAATAAATTTTTAGTACTCGATGCCATTGATAGTTCTGAATATTATCAATGTGCAAAAATGATTGATTTGTTTATAGAAAAATGCTTGCGTGGAAATCGAATTAAGAAGGTTGCCAGATTACATGATATTTTGAAATCACTCCACTTAAACATCTCTGAAGTAAATAAATGGATAGATAAAAGTAAAAATACATTCAAACAACGTACTAAAGAAAATGCCTCTTTTTCTAAGAAATTAAAAGAATCTTTCTCACATTTTGAAGCAGATGTTAATCTTTCTAATTTAAGGACTGTACTGACTCAAATAGTACAGCTTCCCCAAATAAAATTATATCATAAAATCTTTTATTATACTATTGATAAATGCTTTAATATTGCCCAGATAAATAATATCTCTATGTTTGAGGCAATGAAGCTTCAAAAAACAAGATTACGTCATCAAGGACGAAGTGTAGATGGTCTTTGTTTTGGTACAACACTTCTAACTAAGGGATTGGAATTTGAAACTGTAATAATTTGGGATGCTCATAAATTTGAGGATGTGAAAAATTTCTATGTTGCAATTTCAAGAGCTTGTAAAAGACTTATAATAATGACAGAAACAAAATCTCTTACTTTTGATAAATAACATGATTGAGTAATAAATTCCAATTGAGTATGTATAAATCAATATTATAAACAAGAATTTATTACAGATATGGCGGCTTCATCCGTGCTTCAGTGCCGGATGGAGCCGCTTTTTTTGTGCCCGTATGCGGGGAAAACGGGGATTATGGAAGAAAAATAAGGAAAATCATTCCCTACTATGGAAATACTATGGATTGTGCCTGCGTGGAGTTGCGCACCTTTGCAGCGTAACCAATACGGAAGGATATGGAAATAATAACGATGGACAATGAGGTCGTGAAGACGATGATGGAGAAGATAGACCGCATAGCGGACTATGTTTTCAAGAAAGACAACGTGCCGAAGGAGGAAGCGGAAATCCTGCTGACGAGCGAGGAGGCGGCGGACCTGCTGAAAATCAGCACGAGGACACTGCAACGGATGCGAAAGGACAAGACTATTCCCTACATGATGGTGAGAAGCAAATGCCGGTACAGACTGACGGATCTGGAGGAATGCGTGAGACGGAAAATTGTACACTGTAATCCCAAGACGCTGGAGGAGTTCAAGCATAACTACCTGATGACAAGAAAGGAGACGGATGATGGAAGGGATTGGTAAGGAAATGTTCGAGGAATGGATGAAGCGCCTCATGGAACGGATTGACCGGCTGGACAGCATCATATCGGTACTGATAAACAAGGAAGCGGCGGGCGTGAAGTACATGGACGGAGAACGGCTGTATGACAATCAGGATCTGTGTGAGATGCTGAGAACGAGCAAACGGTCGCTACAGCGGTTCCGCAGCGAATACGGACTGCGCTACCAGAAAATCAGCCGCAAGACCTACTACAAGGAATCGGACGTGCTGGAGTTTATCAGCCGGAACATGGAAGAGGTGACGCTGGACGGCAAAAAGCTGCTGAAAGTGAAGGAAGGAACGGGAAAGAAAGCTCCGGGCAAAACGGCGAAAGGGAAAAAAGGAGGCAGAAGGAATACCGGGACTGACAAACGCACGTGAAACGGATGCGAAAAGAGAAACCGGAAGTGGATGGTGACCGGATGTAAACGGAAAGCTGAGGGCGAGCCTGATGCAAACCGGGACTGAAAGGTGAACGGGAAACCGGAACGAAAAGATAAACAGACCTGCACGGGAATACCGGCGGGACTATCATCAAACAATAAAAAAATAAATCAATGGAACAGAAAAAGAAAAAGCAAGAGGATGTACTGGTCGTCCGCGACGAGAAGACGGGCGAAATCAGTGTGGTTGCCGGACTGGATGCCAGGGGCTATCCCAAGAGGGCACAGGCTAAGGCGGAACACTCGCAGGAGTTTTTGCGCTTTGACCGCCACGGGGATGCGATAGACAATTTCATGAGAAATTTCTACCGCCAGTGTAAGGAGCCGACACGATTCGGTTTCTACAGGGTGGCAGCGGACACGGTGGAAGCTTTGCTTCCGGTTATCAAGGACTTGCTGAAAGACCCTGTGGCGAACGCTGACCTGCTCGCACCGCACAAAGTGGATACATCGGCGTACCAGCAGGCTGAGGAACAGCAGACTACGGAAGAGGTGAAAAAAGAAAATACTGAAACGGAGACTGAGGAACAGCAGGCTGCGGAGGAGGTGAAAAGAGAAAATGCCGAAACGGAGGCTGAGGAACAGCAGATTACGGAAGAGGTGAAAAGAGAAAATGGCGAAACGGAGACTGAGGAACAGCAGGCTGCGGAGGAGGTGAAAAGAGAAAATGCTGAAACGGAGACTGAGGAACAGCAGGCTGCGGAGGAGGCGAAAAGAGAAAATGTTGAAACGGAGGCTGAGGAACAGCAGGCTGCTGAGGAGGTGAAAAGAGAAAATGGCGAAACGGAGGCTGAGGAACAGCAGGCTGCTGAGGAGGCGAAAAGAGAAAATGCTGAAACGGAGGCTGAGGAACAGCAGGCTGCGGAGGAGGCGAAAAGAGAAAATACGGAAGAAAACAATGTGGAACAGAAAACGGACGAGAAAATGGAAGAAATGAAACAGAAAAATCAGGAACAGCAGCCGCAGGCGGCGGAAACGCAGACGGCACAGGGACAGCAGACCGCACAGGAAAGGCAAGCGCAGGCAAAACCGGAGAAACCGAACCTGATTGCGGACAGCGATGTGGACTGGAAGGAACTGGAGCAGTTCGGTGTGAAAAAGGAAAACCTGTCTGAAAAGGACATGAAAGCCCTGATGAACTACGGGAAGACAAGGCTGGTGACGGTGGAACCGGTGCTGGGCGGAGAACGCTACGAGCTGCAGGCCCGACTTTCGTTGCAGAAAGCGGAGGACGGAAAGCTGAAACTTACCCCCCACTTCGTACGCCATGAGCCGAGACTCGACGTGCCATACAACGGCTATACATTCACGGACGAGGACAAGCAGGCACTGAAACAGACGGGTAACCTGGGCAAGCTGGTGAACGTTGCCGATACGAAGACCGGAGAGATGCGCCTGGCGTACGTCAGCATCGACCGACTGACGAATGAGATAGTGGACGTACCGACGAACAAGGTGCGCATCCCGAACCGGATCGGACTGACGGAACTGTCGAAGGCGGAACAGGAAATCCTGCGTGCGGGACTGGCACTGCCCAAGGAGGTGACACTGAAGGGCGGGCGCAAGTTCGAGGCCATGCTGCAGGTGAACGCTGACAAGCGCGACGTGGAGTTTGTGCCGGAGCATCTGTGGCAGGGACAGTCGCAGCGACGCGGAAACGGACAGGAGAAGAAACAGAAAAGCCCGGAAGCCCCGGATGCTACCGGACAGCAGCAGAAGGAAGACGGGAATCAGGAGAACGGACAGCGGCGCAACCGCTCGTGGACGAACGAGGACGGAAGCATACGTCCGATAGGCAAATGGAAGGACGACAAGTTTACGGAACAGCAGAAGGCGGACTATGTGGCGGGCAAGGTCGTGGTACTTGCCAACGCGAAGGATGACAAGGGACAGCCCTGCACAAAATACCTGAAGTTCGACCGTGAGAAAGGCAGACCGCTGACCTATTCGGAAAACCCTGACCTGGCACAGACCGTTGCCCCGTCGAACGAGAGCCGCACACAGCTTGCGGTGAACAACGAGGGCAAGACGAACGAGGCAACCAGACATGTGAAGGAGCCGCTTCAGCAGGGACAGACCGCCCCGAAGGACGACACCCAGAAACAACAGCAGGAAAAACCGAAGAAAAGCAAAGGCATGAAGGTATCCTGAGTGCCACCACTAAATCCATTACAAGAGAATAAACAACGGATTAAAACGGGGCCTCATGCGCCATGTACCGCATATTCCACGGATAACCGGCGTACCCCGTTCCACTCCACAAGGAACAAAAGTATCAATGATTAAAACAGAAAATGTATGATTACCATATTGGCAGAAAAACCGAGTGTGGCGCGTGAGATAGCACGCATCGCCGGAGCAACAAGAAAGGAAGAAGGATTTTATACAGGAAACGGATACCATGTGACATGGGCACTGGGGCATCTGGTACAACCTGCCCTGCCTGAGGGCTACGGCTTCAAGGGATTCAGCAGGGACAGCCTGCCGGTGATACCGGAGGAGTTCATGCTGATACCCCGCCAGGTAAAGACGGACAAGGGCTACAAGGCGGACGCGGCAGCGGTGAAACAGATAAAAGTGATAACGAAACTGTGGAACGAGAGCGACGGCATAATAGTGGCAACAGACTGCGCACGCGAAGGGGAACTGATATTCAGATACCTGTATGCCTATACGGGCTGTACGCTGCCATTCCGCCGCCTGTGGATAAGCTCGCTTACGGATACCGCCATCCGCAAGGGATTGAAGGAACTGAAGGACGGGCATGAATATGACGACCTGTATCTGGCGGCAAAGGCACGCAGCGAGGCGGACTGGCTGGTGGGCATCAACGGCACGCAGGCACTGACCGTAGCCGCCGGACGGGGCACGTATTCGGTGGGACGCGTACAGACACCCACGCTGGGTATGGTATGCAAGAGGTACTGGGAGAACAGACGCTTTACACCGGAACCGGTACACCAGCTGCATTTCTCGGTGACACCGGCGGGTACGGATACGGTAGTGAAGTTCTCCTCGGTAAAGAAATGGCAGGACAAGGAAGAGGCGGCTGCATCATACAATAAGGTAAAGGCGAAGATGTGCGCCACCGTCACTAAGGTGGAAAAGAAGGAGAAGGTGGAGAACCCGCCGCTGCTGTACGACCTGACCACACTGCAGAAGGAGGCGAACACGAAACACGGATTCACGGCGGAACAGACGCTGGAACTGGTGCAGAAGCTGTATGAAGCGAAGCTTGTCACCTATCCGAGAACATCGAGCCGCCATATTCCGGAAGATGTGTTTGCTGAAATACCGCTGCTGTTTGAACGGCTGGCAGGACACTCCGCCCTTGTGGAGAAAATCAGGGAACTGGGAGAACTGAACCGCCGTTGTGTGGATGCCTCGAAAGTGACTGACCACCATGCCCTGCTGGTGACACCCAACCGCCCGCTTGCCCTGTACAAGAACGAGCAGACCATCTACGACATGATTGCCGGACGCATGGTAGAGGCATTTTCGGAGGAATGTGTGAAGGATACGGCTACCGTAGTAGCGGAGGTGGTGCCGGACGCAGGCGAAAGATGCGAGGGCCTGACATTTGAGGCGAAAGGCTGCATCGTGCGCAAGGCAGGCTGGCGCGGCGTGTACGGAGAGTACGGCGAGGACAGCGGCAATACGGCATTGCCGGACTGGGCGGAAGGCGACACACTGGTGATGGCAGGATGCTCGATGAGTTCGGGCATGACACGACCGAAACCGCTGCATACGGAAAGTTCGCTGCTGGCAGCGATGGAGACCGCCGGACGCGACGATGTGGAGGATGAGGAGGCACGCCAGGCCCTGAAAGACTGCGGTATCGGCACACCCGCCACACGTGCCGCAATCATCGAAACGCTGCTCAGAAGGGAATACATGGTGCGTGTGAAGAAATCGCTGGTGCCGACGGAGAAAGGGCTTGCCCTGTATTCCATTGTCAAGGAAATGGACATCGCCAATGTGGAGATGACCGGACGCTGGGAAGCGGAACTGGCAAAGATAGAACAGGGAAAGACACCGCATGAGGCTTTTATGAGGGACATAGAAAGCTATACCCGCAAGATTACCACGGACCTGCTTGCGTGTGACCGTATTTTCGGGCACAAGGCATCGGGCTGTACCTGCCCCAAATGCGGCACGGGCACGATGCAGTTCTACGGCAAGGTTGTGCGCTGCGACAATCCGGACTGCCTGCTGCCCGTGTTCCGCCAGATAGCGGGCAAGACACTCACCGACGAGGAAATGACCGGTCTGCTGACGGAAGGAAAGACGGCGATGCTTGGCGGGTTCAAGAGCAAGCAGGGCAAGCCCTTCAGCGCTGCGGTGACTTTTGATGCGGAGTTCAACACGAAGCTGGTGTTTGCGGAGAGCAAAGGCGAAAGAAAAGGTACGAAAACAAAAGGAAGAAGAAAATAATGAGTAATTTTGCCACTGATTCATGTCATAATCTGTTTCAACCTGGTTGTACTTTTTATTTACATGGATTTAGTGGTGACTGATTGTCGGCTGCACTCGGCATAGTTCTGACAAGTCCGACTCTGCCCTCATTTGCACGACAATTAGTGGTGGCACCCGGAGGGATACCGGGTGCCTTTTTCCTTTTCATTTCCATAATCATTTATCCACTAAATCCATCATAAAATGAAACAGAACAAGAAAACCGCTCCGGCGGAGCTGTCCTACTACGGGCTGTATCTGCTGGACTATCTGAGAAAATATCATCCAGACAAAGTATCAGACACCCCATTCATTGCAGGAAGGGAGGAAGCCGCCTCGGAAACATTCGAGAAGGAAAGGACGGCGGGAAGTACGGTGGAAGCCGCACAGGAGGAAGCCATGCGCGTCCTGCTCGAAGGGCTACACTTCTCCCCCTACGCACTGTTGCTTGAGGTGGTGGAAAACGAGTTTTCCGAAGAGGTGCAGGAACAGGAACGCGAGGCGTTCTGCCGGGAGATATTCCCGCACCTGAAAAACCTGTTTGCCGGCTATCCCACAACGGACGACACATTCGCCCTGTCGCCCGAACACGACCTGCTCTATACGGAGCTGACGGGTGCGATAATGCTTTATCTGGAGGCTTATGGCGTTTAACAAGAAGCAGAGGCTCAGGGAAAACATCGAGGCGATACGGACGGCATTCACACTGGAGAAGGAACAGCGCACGCCCACCGCACGGGAACGGGCGCTGCTGGAGAGGTACTGCGGCTTCGGGGGACTGAAGTGCATACTGAATCCCGCCAGGGAACTGACGGATGCCGTACACTGGGCGAAATCAGACCTCGAACTGTTTGCCCCGACGGTGGAGCTGCACCGTCTGATACGGGAGAACAGCCGGGACGAAACGGAGTACAGGCGGTATGTGGACTCGCTGAAGGCATCGGTGCTGACGGCATTCTATACGCCGCAGGCCATTGCGGACACCATAGCGGACGTGCTGCACGACCGCAAGGTACGCCCAAGGCTGGTGCTGGAGCCGTCGGCGGGTATGGGCGCGTTCATCAGCCCGGTATTGTCGAACAATCCGCAGGCGGAGGTGATGGCATTTGAGAAAGACCTGCTGACGGGCAAGCTGCTGGGCTGCCTGTACCCGCAGCAGAAGATACGCACGGAGGGTTTCGAGAAAATAGAAAAGCCGTTTCTGAACCATTTTGACCTTGCCATCTCCAATATCCCTTTCGGGGATTTCGGAGTGTTCGATGCGGAGTTCAGCCGCAGCGCATCCTTCGGCAGACGTTCGGCACAGAAAGCCATCCATGACTATTTCTTTCTGAAAGGTCTGGATGCGGTGCGTGACGGCGGCATAGTGGCGTTCGTCACCTCGCAGGGGGTGCTGAACAGTTCGAGGGTTTCCGTCAGGAACGAGATGTTCAGCAAGGCGAATCTGGTATCGGCAATACGACTGCCCAACAACCTGTTTACCGACAATGCGGGCACGGAAGCCGGCAGCGACCTGATCATCCTGCAAAAAGACCTGCAAAAGAAGGGACTGACACAGGAGGAACGGGTGCTGACCATCATACAGACGGAACATAACGGCGGACTGACGGACAACGCCTATTTCGCCTACCACACGGAGCGTATCATACATACCGATGCGAAGAGGGGTACCGACCCGTACGGAAAACCGGCGATGGTATATACGCACAGCGGAGGTGTGGAGGGTATTGCCATGGACCTGTACAGGATGCTGTCGGAAGACCTGTCGGCACGGCTGGACATGGAACGCTACAACGGCATGGGGCATGAAAGAGAGGATGTGCGGCAGAACATTGCCGTACAGACTGAGGGTATTGAGGCGAAAAGAGAAAACTCCGCTTCGGCTGCGGGTGAACTGGAGGAGATGAAAAGAGAAAATACCCATCCGGTTGAGGGTGAACGGGCGGAGGTGAAAAAGAGAGAACTCTGCTTCGGCTGCGGGTGAGCTGGAGGAGATGAAAAGAGAAAATACCCATCCGGTTGAGGGTGAACGGACGGAGGTGAAAAGAGAAAACTCCACCTCTGTTGCTGGTGTAGCGGACGGGACAAAAAGGGAAGAAAACAGTGTGCAGCCGAAAGTGCAAGTGATGACCGGCATGTCGCAGGAAACGCAAAGCAGACAGACGGGAGGAACGGTAATGGACCTGTATGACCTGTTCGGCTATACGCAGGAGGAAAGACGGATGGCTGAACAGGGCCTGAAGCCGGACAGGAAGAAAGGCGGAAAGTACAAAGGGAAGAAACCCGTGCAGCCGACACTGTTCTCCCTGCCAGTGGAGAATACGGAAAGGACAACGGACAAGGGAAATGCGGAAGCGGTTGCCGGCATCACCCCGGAAGAGGCACGCGAAATGGACGAAATCATACGCGGCGGAACGGATGCGCCGACGGCTGCCGAAACGGAAGCGGCTCTCCCGACAACGGAAAAGACGGGACCCGGCACCGCAACGGAAGAATCCTATGACCCGGAAGATGAAGTGTACCGCAGTCTGGACTGGGAAACGAACCCGCCCATCAACGGATTCTATGAAATGATGATGGACCTCACGCCGGAACGACGTGCGGAACTGCGCCGGCTGGGAAAGACGAAGATGGAGGCCAACACCGCCAGACAAGCGACCGGAACAACGGAGGCGAAAAGAGAAAAAGCCGATGCAGGGAAAACGGCGGAAACGGAGGATACGACTGCTACGGTAGTCTATCCGGTGGAAAACGGATTCGAGGCGGAAAGGAAGCGCCGGATTGCGGAGGTGGAAGAAGCCATGCGCCGTGAGGAAGCCGCCATGACACCGGAAGAGCGGCAGCGCAAACGGGAGGAGGAAATGATGCCGCGCCCGTTCAAGGGCATACTGGAGCCGCACCTGAAGGACGGCTCACTGGCATGGGAACACACGGCAGGCGTACGGTTCCAGGTGGGCGTGCTGAAGGATGTCACCCGCTACGGCGCCACATTCCAGCCGCTGGACATGGACGGGATGCAGGCACAGAAGGCACAGCTATACATAGACCTGCGCAACACCTACGAGCGGCTCTATGCCTACGAAGCGGAGAAGCAAGAGGAGAACGAAATGCTGCGCCGCCACCTGAACACCTACTATGACGAGTTCGTGATGCGGTACGGCTGCCTGAACGCCAAGCAGAACGTGAAGCTGCTGATGATGGATGCCTCCGGGCGCAACATGCTGGCACTGGAACGCAGCGAGGGCGGCACGATGGTGAAGGCGGACATATTCGACCGCCCCGTTTCCTTTTCGCAGGAAACGGCAGTCGCCGCGGATTCGCCGGAGGAAGCCCTGTCCGCCTCGCTGAACCTGTATGGCGGAGTAAACCTGCCCTACATGGAATCCATCTGCGACATGCCGCAGGCGGACATGCTGGAGGCACTGAAAGGACGGGTATTCTACAACCCGCTGGCAGAGGGCTACGAGATAGCCGACCGCTTCATAGCCGGAAACGTGGTACAGAAGGTCGCCGATGTGGAGGAATGGATAAGCGGACACGGGGAGCACGGGATGCTGCCGCAGGCAAGGGAGTCGCTGGAAGCGCTGAAAGAAGCCATGCCGGAACAGATCCCGTTTGAGGACCTGGACTTCAACTTCGGGGAACGATGGATACCCACGGGCGTGTATGCCGCCTACATGAGCCGTCTGTTTGACACGGACGTGCGGATAAGCTACTCGGAGAGCCTTGACGAGTATTCGGTGGCGTGCAGCCACAGGACGATGAAAATCACCGACGAGTTTCTGGTGAAGGGATACTACCGCCACTATGACGGGATGCACCTGCTGAAACACGCTCTGCACAACACCTGCCCCGACATGATGAAGAAGGTCGGCGAGGACGAGAACGGGAACGACATAAAGGTGCGGGACAGCGAGGGCATACAGCTGGCGAACGCGAAGATTGACGAAATCAGAAACGGATTTACGGAATGGCTGGAGGAGCAGTCGCCGGAGTTCAAGAAACGGCTGACGGACATGTACAACAACAAGTTCAACTGCTTCGTGCGACCGAAATATGACGGCTCGCACCAGAAATTTCCGGAACTGAATCTGAAAGGACTGGGAATCACAGACCTGTACCCCAGCCAGAAGGACTGCATCTGGATGCTGAAACAGAACGGAGGCGGGATCTGCGACCATGAGGTTGGAACCGGCAAGACGCTGATTATGTGCATCGCAGCACATGAAATGAAACGTCTCCGGCTTGCCCACAAACCGATGATTATCGGGCTGAAGGCGAATGTCTCCGAAATTGCGGCGACCTATCAGACAGCCTATCCGAACGCACGCATCCTGTATGCCTCGGAAAAGGACTTTTCAGCTGCCAACCGCGTTCGGTTCTTCAACAACATCAAGAACAATGACTATGACTGCATCATCATGTCGCACGACCAGTTCGGAAAAATCCCGCAGTCGCCGGAACTGCAACAACGCATCCTGCAGGCGGAGCTGGATACGGTGGAGGAAAATCTGGAAGTGCTGCGCTCGCAGGGCAAGGACGTGTCGCGTGCGATGCTGAGAGGACTGGAGAAACGCAAGTTCAACCTGCAAGCCAAGCTGGAGAAGGTGGAACACGCGATAAAGTCGAGGACGGACGATGTGGTGGACTTCAGGCAGATGGGCATCGACCATATTTTCATAGACGAATCGCACCAGTTCAAGAACCTGACATTCAACACAAGGCATGACCGCGTGGCGGGTCTGGGCAACTCGGAAGGCAGCCAGAAGGCACTGAACCTCCTGTTCGCCATCCGCACCATCCAGGAACGGACGGGAAAGGATCTGGGGGCGACGTTCCTGTCGGGCACGACCATCAGCAACTCGCTGACGGAGCTGTATTTGCTTTTCAAGTACCTGCGTCCGAAGGAGCTGGAAAGGCAGGACATACGATGCTTTGACGCATGGGCGACAATCTTCGCCAAGAAGACGACGGATTTTGAGTTCAATGTGACGAACAACATCGTGCAGAAGGAACGCTTCCGCTACTTCATCAAGGTGCCGGAACTGGCGGCGTTCTACAACGAGATAACGGACTACCGCACGGCGGAGGATGTGGGCGTGGACCGTCCGCACAAGAACGAGATACTGCACAACATACCTCCCACGCCTGACCAGGAATATTTCATCAAACAGCTGATGGAATTTGCCAAGACGGGCGATGCCACCCTGCTGGGACGCGGAAAACTGTCGGAAACGGAGGAAAAGGCGAAGATGCTCATCGCCACGGACTACGCAAGGAAGATGGCACTGGACATGCGCATGATAGACCCGGAATATGAAGACCACCCGGACAACAAGGCGAGCCACTGCGCAAGGATGATAGCGGAATACTACCGCAGGTATGAAGCACAGAAAGGAACGCAGTTCGTGTTTTCGGATCTGGGAACCTACCAGACGGGAGAAGGCTGGAACGTGTACAGCGAAATCAAACGCAAATTAGTGGAGGACCACGGCATACCGGCACACGAGATACGCTTCATACAGGAGTGCAAGACAGAAAAGGCACGCAAGGCGGTGATTGCCGCCATGAATGAAGGTTCGGTACGTGTGCTGTTCGGCTCGACGAGTATGCTGGGTACGGGTGTGAACGCACAGAAACGATGTGTGGCCATCCATCATCTTGACACACCGTGGGTGCGACATGAAGTCGCATAGATAATTGTTGGAATGATACTTACGGGTATCA
>ERZ791603.1654-NODE-1654-length-15905-cov-4.105426_pt1 | contig 15905 bp, 17 predicted proteins | sample MGYA00509966_ERZ791603 | MGnify/ENA primary metagenome ERZ791603 (study PRJEB30046, sample SAMN00791931) | human gut metagenome | study: EMG produced TPA metagenomics assembly of the A metagenome-wide association study of gut microbiota in type 2...
GTTCAGTTTCCAGTTACCCATCACTAAAGGATGTCGCATTTTAATTCTCCACGCTTATAAGCGAATAAAGGAAGATGGCCGCCCCGCAGGGCAGCAGGTCTGTGAAACAGTATAGAGATTCATCGGCACAAAGGCTTTGCTTTTTGTCATTTATTCAAACCTTCAAGCGATTCAGATAGCGCCAGCTTAATCGGTTCAACAGCGAAGGTCAGCCCCTTTTCGCCGTTGTCCGCGACAACATAACGCAGTGCACCTTCTGTCTCGGTGTAATAACGTTTGTTTTTCCCCGCCGTTAGTAGCGACTGCAGTTTTTTCTGGCTTTGTGTTTTGGTCATTAATGGGGTGAGTGTGCGGATCACTGCTGCCATGTATTCCTGAGCTTTCGCTTTCGCTGCTTTTTGCTCTGGCCCCTGGATGGGTAGCCAGGTCATTTGAATGCTTTTGATTTTTAAGGTACCGCGCTCCAGCGCTGTAGAAGCATACAAGTTCTCGTTAATTTTACTTGCAGCACGAGTGAGATTGGCTTTGTCGGGACTGCTGTCGATGGCACGAAATTCGTTCAGTGGCAGGCTGGGATTCTGGCTGTTAAAGTCTTCTCGAAACTGGCTGATGGAGAGATCGAAAGTAGGGGCTCCAGCCAGCAGATAAGGCGCGGTCGTTGCCGTATCTGGTGTTTGTGCATGCGCCGTTGTTGTAACGGTTAATGCAGAACATAAGAGAAAAAACAGCGTACACCCTGGCTTCATTGACAGTACCTTTTGTTATGACTGGCTCCGATTAAAACGATATCTGTCGCCCTTGTCAAAAGGGTAGAATCCTGGAAAAGACAACCATCAAGGAACTTACATGACCATACAGCAATGGTTATTCTCATTTAAAGGGCGTATTGGACGCCGTGATTTCTGGATTTGGATAGGCCTGTGGTTAGCAGGCATGCTGGTGCTTTTCTCACTGGCGGGTAAAAATTTACTCGATATTCAGACCGCGGCGTTTTGCCTTGTGTGCTCGCTTTGGCCAACAGCGGCAGTAACCGTTAAGCGCTTGCATGATCGCGGGCGTTCCGGCGCATGGGCATTTCTGATGATTGTGGCGTGGATGCTGCTGGCGGGTAACTGGGCGATTTTACCGGGTGTCTGGCAATGGGCGGTGGGGCGTTTTGTCCCGACGTTGATTCTGGTGATGATGCTTATCGATCTTGGAGCGTTCATTGGCACACAAGGCGAAAATAAATATGGTAAAGATACCCAGGATGTGAAGTATAAAGCCGACAATAAATCAAGTAATTAACCTTTAATATATCTCTTACTGCTATTTTTTTCCGGGATTGTTATTTCCACGATGCAAATGACAATGCCCGGAAAATCCTTCTGAACTCTTCACCTTAAGCAATATCAAAAAAAATGGTAATCCATAAGATCATTACTTGTTTGTTCTTCCCTTAACGGCGCATTATTCTTAAGTCGTAATCGACAGAGAGGCGAATATACAGAGGTGCCCTATGAAAGATGTCGTAGATAAATGCAGTACTAAAGGATGTGCGATTGATATCGGTACGGTGATTGATAACGACAACTGTACCAGTAAGTTTTCGCGCTTTTTTGCCACCCGCGAAGAAGCAGAGTCTTTTATGACCAAACTGAAAGAGCTTGCCGCCGCTGCATCCTCTGCAGATGAAGGGGCCAGCGTGGCCTACAAGATTAAGGATCTGGAGGGGCAAGTTGAGCTTGATGCGGCCTTCACTTTCTCATGCCAGGCCGAGATGATTATTTTTGAGTTATCACTGCGTTCGTTAGCTTGATGGAGTTGCTTTAGAAGGAGTTAAACATGGCTTATAAACACATTGGCGTGGCAATTTCCGGGAATGAAGAAGATGCCTTACTGGTGAATAAAGCTCTGGAGCTCGCCAGACATAATGACGCTCACCTGACGTTAATTCATATTGATGATGGCTTAAGCGAGTTGTATCCGGGTATCTACTTCCCTGCAACAGAAGATATTCTTCAATTGTTGAAGAATAAGTCGGATAACAAGCTGTATAAACTGACGAAAAATATTCAATGGCCGAAGACAAAACTGCGTATTGAACGCGGAGAAATGCCGGAAACACTGCTGGAAATTATGCAAAAAGAGCAGTGCGACCTCCTTGTCTGTGGTCATCATCACTCATTTATCAACCGTTTGATGCCGGCATATCGCGGGATGATCAATAAGATGAGTGCGGATTTGCTCATCGTGCCGTTTATCGATAAGTAACCGCTTACCAGTAATGCTCCGCTGTCATATGGCCCGGTCGGCGACGTAAATGTTTCGTCATCTGCCGGGTCTCTTTCAGCAACTGTTGTGTATCGCGCACCATCTGTGGATTGCCGCACAGCATCACATGGCTGGTTTCTTTATTCATCGGCAGGCCAATCGCGCTTTCCAGTTCCCCGCTTTCAATTAACGCCGGTATCCGCCCGGTGAGCGACCCCGCTGCCGTTTCCCGACTGACCACCGTCTGAATGCGCAGTTTGCCTTCGTAGCGTTTTTCCAGTTCTTGCATCAGTGGCAAATAGCTTAAGTCGGCGGCATAACGTGCGGCGTGAACCAGGACCAGATTTTTGAAGCGATCTAAATCTTTGCCTAGTTGCAGAATCGATAAATAAGGGCCAATCGCTGTACCGGTTGCCAGCATCCATAGCGTTTCGCAATCTGGTACTTCATCCAGAACAAAGAAGCCAGCTGCTTCGCTAACCACCTGCACTTCATCGCCTGGTTTCAGTGCCGCCAATCGTGGGCTTAATTTGCCATCGGGGACGGTGACCAGGTAAAACTCCAGATCGGGATTATCGGGCGAGTTAACATAGGAGTAGGCGCGCTGGACGCGTTCGCCGTCGATTTCAAGGCCAAGCTTGGTGAATTGCCCGGCGGTAAACGGAAGCACGGGGGCGTGAACGGTGAGACTAAACAGGGCGTCGGTCCAGTTCTGCACTTTAGTGACTTTGCCTGTTACCCAATCAGCCATGTTTTTCTCCTGTTTTGATTGACTTGCCTTATCTTCGTTCTCCGAACAAAAAAATTCCAGTCCCGAAGGACTGGAAGGCTCAATCGATCAAATCAATCAGAGGATGTGCACCTGCATTTCCGGGTCTTTGCGATCCAGATAGTGGATGGACTGAATGCGGCGAATGGTGCGTGACTTGCCGCGGATCAGCAGCGTTTCGGTAGTCGCGATATTGCCTTTGCGGCTAATGCCTTCCAGCAGATCGCCTTTGGTAATACCGGTGGCAGAGAAGATGACGTTATCGCTGCGCGCCATATCGCCCAGGCGCAATACTTTACCGGCTTCGATGCCCATCGCTTTGCAGCGTGCCAGCTCCTGCTCGCCAATGCGACGATTCTCTTCGTTGTCGCCTTTGACGTCATGACGCGCCAGCAGACGACCGTTCATGTCGCCATCTAATGCGCGGATCACCGCCGCAGAAACCACGCCTTCCGGCGCGCCACCAATACCGTACAGCACGTCAACTTCGCTGTCTGGCATACAGGTGAGAATTGAGGCCGCAACGTCGCCGTCCGGAATAGCAAATACGCGTACGCCGAGTTGCTGCATTTCAGCGATAACGGCATCGTGGCGTGGTTTAGCCAGAATCGTTACCGTCAGTTCGCTCAACGGTTTGCCGAGCGCCGCCGCTACATTGCGCAGGTTATCCGCCAGCGGCAGGTTCAGATCAATGGTGCCTTTGGCTCCCGGCCCGACAATCAGCTTCTCCATATACATATCCGGCGCATTGAGGAAGCAGCCTTTATCGCCTACTGCCAGCACCGCCAGCGCGTTAGCCTGGCCCATCGCCGTCATGCGCGTGCCTTCAATCGGATCAACAGCAATATCTACCGCGTCGCCGCGACCAGTACCGACTTTTTCACCAATGTAGAGCATCGGTGCTTCGTCGATTTCACCTTCACCAATGACGATGGTGCCGTCAATGTTGACCTGGTTGAGCATAATACGCATGGCGTTTACCGCCGCGCCGTCCGCGGTGTTTTTATCGCCGCGTCCTAACCATTTGTAGCCAGCCAGCGCCGCTGATTCGGTGACGCGGGAAAATTCGATGGCAAGTTCTCGTCTCATAGCAAACTCTAAGCAGTAAGGAATGGCGCGAAGTGTAGCACAGGGGAAGGGAGGGATTATTGATGTGTGCGGGGTTGCCCCCGCACGTTTCGGGACTACCGGATGCGGCATAAACGCTTCATTCGGCATTTACATTATTCGTCGTGTTCTTCCCACGCCATCGCGCGTTTAACCGCTTTTTTCCAGCCTGCGTAACGGTAATTACGCTCAGTGGTTTCGATGCCTGGACGGAACTCGCGCTCAATCACCGCTTTCTCTTGCAGCTCGTCGAGGTTCTGCCAGAAGCCAACCGCCAGGCCTGCGAGATAGGCCGCACCCAATGCGGTGACTTCGCGCACTTCCGGGCGCTCAACGCGGGTGCCGAGAATATCGGACTGGAACTGCATCAGGAAATTGTTTGCTACTGCGCCACCATCCACGCGCAGGGCGTGCAGACGGATACCAGAGTCGGCCTGCATCGCTTCCAGCACGTCACGCGTCTGATAAGCAATAGACTCCAGCGTCGCGCGTATAATGTGGTTAGCGTTCACCCCACGAGTCAGACCGAAAATCGCCCCGCGCGCATACGGGTCCCAGTACGGCGCACCCAGCCCGGTAAATGCCGGAACCACATACACACCATTGGTGTTTTGCACTTTGGTGGCGAAATATTCGGAATCGTAGGCGTCGTTAATCAACTTCATCTCATCGCGCAGCCACTGAATGGATGCGCCTGCCATAAACACCGCACCTTCCAACGCATAGTTCACTTCGCCAGTCGGGCCGCAGGCGATGGTGGTCAGCAGGCCGTTTTCTGATTTCACCGCTTTCTCGCCAGTGTTCATCAGCATAAAACAGCCAGTGCCATAGGTGTTCTTCGCCATCCCTTCTTTCACGCACAACTGACCAAACAGCGCGGCCTGCTGGTCACCGGCGATCCCGGAGATTGGAATACGCGTGCCGCCTTTGCCGCCAATGTTAGTCTGACCGTATACTTCGGAAGAACGACGCACTTCTGGCAGCATCTCGCGCGGAATATCCAGCACTTCCAGCATTTTGTCGTCCCAGTCCAGGGTATGGATGTTGAACAACATGGTACGAGAGGCGTTGGTGTAATCGGTCACATGGACACGGCCCTGAGTCATTTTCCAGATAAGCCACGTATCAACCGTACCAAACAGCAATTCACCACGACGTGCACGCTCGCGAGAGCCTTCCACATGGTCGAGGATCCACTTCACTTTGGTGCCAGAAAAGTACGGGTCAATCACCAGACCGGTATTGCTGCGGATATAATCTTCTAAACCGTCACGTTTTAAATGCTCGCAGATTTCTGCGGTACGACGGCACTGCCAGACAATGGCGTTATAGATAGGCTTGCCGGTTTCTTTTTCCCAGACAATAGTGGTTTCACGCTGGTTCGTAATACCGATAGCTGCAATTTGATCGGAACTGATATCGGCTTTCGCCAGCACTTCTACCAGCGTGGAGCTTTGGGTGGCCCAGATTTCCATTGGGTCGTGTTCTACCCAACCTGGTTTTGGGTAGATTTGCTCAAATTCGCGCTGCGACACGCTAATGATATTGGCATCGTGATCCATTACGACCGCGCGGGAGCTGGTGGTGCCCTGGTCGAGCGCAACGATATATTTTTTTTCAGTCATGTTTAATTGTCCCGTAGTCATATTACAGCGAAGCTTTTTGTTCTGAAGGAGTTGTGGTTTCCTTTTCTTCCACAACACAGATATCGCAAGGCAAATGGCGACCAATCAGTTTGCGGTAGGCAAATGCACCTACAATCGCGCCAACGATAGGGCCGAAAAGCGGCACCAGGAAGTAAGGAATGTCTCTGCCGCCGGTAAAGGCGACATTGCCCCAGCCCGCCAGCCAGGCAAAGACTTTCGGACCGAAGTCACGCGCTGGGTTCATGGCAAAACCTGTCAATGGGCCCATAGATGCGCCAATGACCGCAATCAGTAGACCAATCAGCAAGGGAGCCAAAGGGCCGCGTGGTACACCGTTGCCATCGTCCGTTAACGCCAGGATCAGCCCCATCAGAATAGCGGTAATCACCATCTCAACTGCGAAAGCCTGCACAAAATTGATATGAGGATTAGGGTAAGTAGAGAAAGTGCCAGCCAGATCAACACTTTCAACGCTGCCGCGAACAATGTGATGAGTCTGCTCGAAGTCGAAAAATAAATTGTAGTAAAGCCCGTAAACTAAAGCCGCAGCACAGAAAGCGCCGGCAACTTGTGAAACGATAAAAGGAATAACTTTGCGCTTGTCGAAACAGGCAAACAGCCACAATGCAATGGTAACAGCGGGATTAAGATGCGCGCCGGAAACCCCTGCGGTCAGGTAGATGGCCATTGCCACCCCCAGTCCCCAAATGACACTGATTTCCCACTGACCAAAAGACGCACCAGCGACTTTTAGTGCTGCAACGCAACCCACACCGAAAAAAATCAACAACCCGGTACCGAGGAATTCAGCAATGCACTGGCCTTTCAAGGTTGATGTTTGACTCATAATCGGATCCTGAAGAGTTAATGTTTGTTGTATGCGTGAAAGTCACGGACCTCCACGATGCTTGTAGGCATGCTGTAAACTTATCGTTAACGAGCAAAAACGAGAAATATCGAACTTAAAATGTGTGTGCTTCGTCATAAAATGAGCGTTATCGCGCCATTTATTCCATCTGATTGTACATGATGCATGTTTGTTAGATCATTCGCGCAACAAATTTATTAACATTTTCGATTGATGTGGATTATGTCACCAGGAGAAGGATGAAAAGTGTGGCAAACCGTAATCTGCAAGGCGTGCCGCTGGACAGCGATGGCGCGGCTTCATACAATCGGAGCTAACTAAAGTGCGCTCGTATTTATTAAGGCGTCACCGGTAATCGGGACGAGGATTTTTATCCATCAACGCCTTGCAATTCAGGAGAGGTATGACAATGTCATTAGAAGTGTTTGAGAAACTGGAAGCAAAAGTACAGCAGGCGATTGATACCATCACTCTGTTGCAGATGGAAATCGAAGAGCTGAAAGAAAAAAACAACTCACTGTCGCAGGAAGTTCAAAATGCCCAGCATCAGCGCGAAGAGCTGGAGCGTGAGAACAACCATCTGAAAGAACAGCAGAACGGCTGGCAGGAACGTCTGCAGGCCCTGCTGGGTCGCATGGAAGAGGTCTGATTACGCTTCATCTTCCGCGTAATTTCTTTACTGTGTAGGCCAACAGGTAACGCAGAAAAAAGGCACCTTGCGGTGCCTTTTCTATCATTCAACATTCAATATCCAGCGGATCTTCAGAAAGAATAATCCCGGTATTGTCGGCATAAAGATGGTCGCCGGAGAAGAAGGTGACACCGCCAAAATTGACGCGGACATCGCTTTCGCCAATGCCTTCGCCAGCGGCACCAACCGGAATTGCCGCCATCGCCTGGATGCCGATATCCAACTCTTCCAGGTCATCTACCTGACGCACCGCGCCGTAAATGACCAGACCTTCCCATTCATTTTGTACTGCCAGACGCGCCAGTTCAGCATCGACCAGTGCGCGACGAACAGAACCACCGCCATCGACGACAAGAACACGACCACGGCCATTCTGTTCGAGCAGATCGTACAGCAACCCGTTGTCCTCGAAACATTTTACCGTGATTATTTGTCCGCCAAACGACGCCCGTCCGCCAAAGTTGGAGAACAGCGGTTCCACGACGTTAACATCTTCTTGATAGATGTCACAAAGCTCGGAAGTATCGTATTTCATAGGCTTAACATTCAGTTGCTGCGAGAATTTTCAGTATATCGCGCTATGTGGGCTGTTGGCAAAATCATCAATTGTTAATTGATATTTGTCAGTTATGCTGCCCACTGGCTTAGGAATATCCCTAAAACAAACAGCAGGTTAGTCAGTAACGCTCCCTTGACAGTACGTTCCAGCATTGGTCGCATCGCCACCGGGTCCATTTCCCGCATCACATAACGGGCTTGCTTCACCAGTAATGGTGCCGCCAGCAGGAACAGCCAGCCCCACAGGCTATGCAGCGAAAAGAGATTAAACAGCGCCAGACACACCAGCGAGCCCATCAGCAGGCAGGCATGATAACGACGCGCGTTCACTTCACCTAAGCGCACCACCAGCGTGTTTTTGCCATTTTCGCGGTCGCTATTGATATCACGCAGGTTATTAATATTCAGTACTGCCGTTGCCAGCAGGCCGCATGCGGTCGCCGGAAGGATCAGTGCCGGAATCAATGTATGAGCCTGTAAATACCAGCTCCCCATGACACTCAACCAGCCAAAGAAAACCAGTACGGAAATATCACCCAGACCGATATAACCATAAGGACGATTGCCCACGGTGTAGGTGATAGCGGCAATGATCGACAACCCGCCAAGAATCAGGAAACCGACAAAATCGGCCAGCGTATGGCATGCCACTGCAACCAGTGCCAGCCCGGAGAGACAGATGAGCACGACGGTAATAATGAGCGCCCGTTTCATCTCTTGCTGGGTAATGACCCCTTTTTGCATGCCGCGTAGCGGCCCAATGCGGTCAGGTTTATCGCTGCCTTTTACCGCATCGCCGTAATCATTGGCGAGGTTAGAAAGGATCTGTAATAGCCCGGCGGTAATCAGTGCCAGCAGGGCGACCAGCGGATCGAAGTGACCTTGCCACCATGCCAGCGCTGTCCCGACGATAATTGCAGCAAAGGCGAGGGGGAGGGTTTTAGGTCGTAAACTTTCCAGCCACGCCTGAGTTCGGCTAATTTGTTGTTCAGTCATAATACGCGCCAATAAAAATGGGGCCTTTCAGCCCCATCAAACAATGATGAAAATGATTGAACGCGATTATAGGATAAAACGGCTCAGATCTTCATCTGCCACCAACGCATCCAGATGTTTGCTCACATAATCTGCGTCAATGATGATAGTTTGACCGCTTAAATCGCTGGCGTCGTAGGAAATCTCTTCCATTAAACGCTCCAGAACAGTGTGTAAACGACGAGCACCGATGTTTTCGGTAGATTCGTTCACCTGCCATGCCGCTTCCGCGATGCGCTTAATACCGGAGTCGGTAAACTCGATATTTACGCCTTCAGTCGCCATCAGTGCTTTGTACTGCACGGTGATAGAGGCATTCGGCTCGGTCAGAATACGCTCGAAGTCGCTGGTGGTCAGCGCCTGCAGTTCAACGCGGATTGGCAGACGACCTTGCAGTTCCGGGATCAGGTCAGACGGTTTCGCAATCTGGAACGCGCCAGAAGCGATAAACAGAATGTGGTCAGTTTTGACCATCCCGTGTTTGGTGGAAACGGTGCAACCTTCTACCAGCGGCAGCAGGTCACGCTGAACGCCTTCACGAGAAACATCCGGACCGGAAGACTCGCCGCGCTTACAGATTTTGTCGATTTCGTCGATAAACACGATCCCGTGCTGCTCAACAGCGTCGATAGCGTCTTGCTTCAGCTCTTCCGGGTTCACCAGTTTCGCCGCTTCTTCTTCAATCAGCAGCTTCATGGCGTCTTTGATTTTCAGCTTACGCGCTTTTTGCTTCTGGCCGCCCAGGTTCTGGAACATGGACTGCAGCTGGCTGGTCATCTCTTCCATGCCTGGAGGAGCCATAATTTCAACGCCCATCGGTGCTGCGGCAAGATCGATCTCGATTTCTTTGTCATCAAGCTGGCCTTCACGCAGTTTTTTGCGGAATGCCTGACGAGCAGCGGACGGTTCCTGCTGCTGTTCGGTCTGTCCCCAGTTGTTTTTAGCAGGTGGGATCAGCACGTCGAGAATACGTTCTTCTGCCAGTTCTTCAGCGCGATAACGGTTTTTCTCGATAGCCTGGACGCGTACCATTTTCACGGCGGCATCGGTCAGATCGCGAATAATAGAATCCACTTCCTTACCGACGTAGCCCACTTCTGTGAATTTGGTCGCTTCAACTTTGATGAACGGCGCATTCGCCAGCTTAGCCAGACGACGGGCGATTTCAGTTTTACCGACACCGGTCGGGCCGATCATCAGGATATTTTTCGGGGTCACTTCATGGCGCAGCTCTTCGTTGAGCTGCATGCGACGCCAGCGGTTACGCAGAGCAATCGCCACAGAACGCTTGGCGTTGTCCTGGCCGATGATGTGCTTATCCAGTTCGCTGACGATTTCGCGTGGGGTCATTTCAGACATGGGAGATCCTTACGCTTTGTAGCTTAATTCTTCGATGGTGTGGAAATGGTTGGTATAGATGCAAATGTCGCCTGCAATATCCAACGCCTTTTCAGCAATTTCACGGGCGCTAAGTTCAGTGTTTTCTAACAGCGCGCGCGCCGCAGCCTGGGCGTAAGGGCCGCCGGAGCCGATAGCAATAAGATCGTTTTCTGGCTGCACCACGTCACCGTTACCGGTGATGATAAGCGATGCAGTTTCATCCGCGACTGCCAGCAGTGCTTCAAGTTTGCGCAGCATGCGATCGGTACGCCAGTCTTTTGCCAGCTCAACGGCGGCTTTAACCAGATGGCCCTGATGCATTTCCAGTTTACGTTCAAACAGTTCGAACAGCGTAAAAGCATCCGCAGTACCGCCCGCAAAGCCCGCGATGACTTTGTCGTTGTACAGACGGCGGACCTTTTTCACGTTGCCTTTCATTACGGTATTGCCCAACGTGGCCTGACCATCACCAGCGATGACCACATGGCCGTTACGGCGTACGCTTACTATAGTTGTCACGAGCTGACCCCTTGGTTACGAATACAGAGTACAAACCCCGTACAAAAGTACGGGGCATAATGCAATTATAGATGGGGGGGATTTTGAGGGTTTCAACCCCCGGCGGCGAGCCGAATGCAGTTTGTATGACCCGCCATCTTCAACCGATTGAGGGTGCTGTCTGCGTTCTCTTTGCCTTTCACCGGGCCAATGACCACACGATTCCAGCCATTGTTGGTGGTGATTTTCGAGTCAAATCCTTCGAACGCCAGCTGAGCACGTACCGTCTCTGCCTGTTCCGCGCCTCTGAACGAACCGCACTGCACCATCGTCTTTTTTCTCCGCCGTCGGTTTTGGCGCGTCAGCGGCACGAGCAACCGGCGCAGCTTGCTGCGGCTTCGACTGCGCGGTCGTGTGCGCAGGGGTTTGCAGCAGATCCTGGTACGGCTGCTGAGTAGAAGCTGGTTTAGACTGGCGCGGTTGCGCCTGTACCGGCGCGGCTTGCGACGTACGCGTCTGCTGCTGCCAGCTTTGTTCAGTTGTACGCGACTGCTGAGCCAGGCGTTGCTGCTCCGCTAATTGCTGCGCCTGACGCTGGCGTTGTAGCGTTTGCTGACGCTGTTCCGGCGTCTGTTCATTCCACGGAACCTCAACCAGCTGCGTTGGCTGCTGGCGCATATCAGCCTGCATTTGTTCAAGAAGCTGACGTTGTTCTGGTGTCAGTTGCTCCGGCGTTTTCACTTCACCACCGGCAGAAGGTTCTGTGGGCGCACGCACACCCGGCTGGCGACTTTCCAGCTCTTTAATGTAGCGCCAGCGTTCTTCTGGTTTTGGTGGTAGTCCGTTTCCGGTCACTTTCTGGCTTTGCAGCGTCTCGGACTCTTCTTTCTTGTGATGCGTAATGAAGTACAGACCACCGATAAAGGTCACAAGAACGGCGGCAGCAATAGCGACCATAGCGGGAGAAACCGCAGGCAGATTTCGTTGCTTTTTCCGTGAGGTGCTCTTTTTTCGCCGCGAAGGTGCCGGTTGGCTGCGGCGTACATAATCTCGTTGTGCCACTATCGTTTCGCTGTATTTATTCGTTCGTCAGCCCGCCATGTTACTTAAGCGGCGGGCCTTTGACCAGTCACGGCAGTCTTAAAGGTTTACTTTAAGGTAACGCGCGTGTTGATCCCCGGATGATAAGTTCGCAGTCCATTAAACGAGAGCCACTGCCAACGTGTTGCCCCTGCATTTGATCAAGCAATAACAGCATAGCTTCCCGACCGATTTCGTAACGCGGCTGCGCGATGGTTGTCAGCGGCGGATCACAAAATTGCGTCAGGTCGATGTTATCAAAACCGATTATGGAAAGGTCTTCCGGGACTTTCAGCCCCTGGCGTTTTGCCTGAGAAAGTGCGCCGAGCGCCATCACATCGCTATGGCAGAAGACAGCAGTAGGCGGTTGTGGAAGATCAAGCAGCTGCTGCATCGCTTTGCTTCCGGCTTCGAAGGTGAAGTCGCCACGGGCGATGTATTGCGGATCAACCATAATGCCGCAGCGATGCAGCGCCTGAACATAGCCTTGCAGGCGGTAGTGACACAGTGGCATCTCTTCGGGACCGGCTATACAGCCAATCCGTTTATGCCCTTGCTCATATAAATAATTTACTGCATCAAATGCGGCGGTCAGATTGTCGATATGAACGGTAGGCAGCTCCAGTTCCGGTGCAAATTCGTTCGCCATCACCATCGGCGGCAGATTACGCTGTTCCTCAATGCTGGCATCAAACGGCAGCCTTGAGCCCAGCAGCAACATGCCATCAATTTGCTTGGTGATGATCAAATCGATAAAGGTTTTTTCCTGCTGATTTTGATGCGCACAGTCGCCAATCAGCACCAGATATCCGTGATTTGCCGCCGTAACTTCGATACCGCGAATAATTTCGCTAAAGAAGGGATCGCAGATATCCGGGACAATCACCAGAATGGTGCGGGATTCATTACGCTTGACGTTGCGCCCCATAGGTTGCGGTAAATAACCCACTTCCCGGGCCGCTTTTTCAACCCGATTACGGGTGGCCTGGGAGACTTTATCGGGATTCATTAATGCTCGGGAGACGGTCGCTGTAGAGACTTTTGCCTTGAGGGCAACGTCTTTCATGGTCGCGGCAGTTTCCTGCTTCTTCGCTTTCACACTCACTCCTCGCCTGGCACGTCAGGCGTACTACATCCATGTTTACTTCACATCGGCAACATTTTTAGCAGATAGCGCGTGAAAACGGTTACAGAATTTTCATGAAAAGTGTGATGAATATTGAATTTTTCGATCCGCCTCGCAACGTTTGCGCATTAGCCTTCGATGGGATCGACATCCAACACCCATTTCACCTTGCGGGAATCCGGTATTGTATTAATAAGCGCCAGCGTACCACTAATGATGTGTTGCAAGCGCACGCGGGAAGGGTGCTGCAACAATATCTGCCAGCGCCAGCGACCGCCACGTTTAGGGGCCAGCGCCGGAACCGGACCGAGAACCCACAGTTTCTCGTCTGCCAGTGGGCTGGCGAGAATGAGATTACGCAGTTGTTGCAGGAACAGCGGCGCATGCTGATTGTTATGATCTTCCGCACGCACAATCACATGGCTGGTCCACGGCGGCAGCTGCATCATGCGTCGCTCAGCCAGCGCCTGTTCGGCAAAGGCGTCGTAGCCTTTATAGAGCAACGTTTGCAACAGAGGATGTTCCGGATGGTGCGTTTGCAGCACCACTTCGCCCTGTTTACCCGCACGCCCGGCACGACCGGCGACCTGGGTGTAAAGCTGGGCGAAACGTTCTGCCGAGCGAAAATCGGCAGAAAACAGCGCGCCGTCCACATCCAGTAACGCCACCAGCGTCACATCCGGAAAGTGGTGACCTTTCGCCAGCATTTGCGTGCCAATCAAGATCCTCGCGCCGCCGCGATGCACTTCCGCCAGTTGCTGTTCCAGCGCCCCTTTGCGGCTGGTGGTATCGCGGTCGATACGTGAAATGGGCACGCCGGGGAACATCGGCGCAAGCGTCTGTTCAAGCTGTTCGGTGCCCAGCCCCACGGGGACCAGGTGCGTGGAACCGCAGGAAGGGCACTGGCGCGGCACCGGACGCTGACTGTCACAGTGGTGACAGCGCAAATGCTGTTGCGCCTGATGCAGCGTGTAGTAGTGATCGCAACGTGGGCATTCGGCTATCCAGCCGCAGTCGTGGCACAGCAGCGCAGGCGCAAAACCCCGACGATTAAGAAAGAGGATAACCTGATTGTTGGCCTGTAAATGCTGGCGCATACGGGTGATTAACGCCGGAGCCAGACCTGCCTGCACCTTCTGACCTTTTAAATCCAGCACATGTTGAATTGCCGGACGCGCATTCCCTGCCCGACGGGTCAGGCGCAGCAGGCGGTATTTTTTCTGCTGGACGTTGCATAACGTTTCCAGCGCGGGCGTTGCGGAGCCAAGAATAATCGGGATTTGCTCGCTATGCGCACGATACACCGCCAGGTCGCGGGCATGATAGCGCCAGCCTTCCTGCTGCTTGTAGGAGCTGTCGTGCTCTTCATCAATGACAATCACGCCGAGATTTTTAAACGGCGTAAACAGCGCGGAGCGGGTGCCGATCACAATCGCCGCCTCGCCATTTTTCGCTTTCAACCACGCCGAAAGCCGCTCGCTGTCGTTCAGGCCGGAATGCAGAACTTCCACGGGGGCATTAAAACGTTCACGAAAACGGGCGATAGTTTGCGGTGTCAGGCCGATTTCCGGCACCATCACCAGCGCCTGTTTGCCCTGAGCGAGCACGTTTTCCAGTACACTGAGATAAACCTCCGTTTTACCGGAACCGGTAACGCCCGCCAGCAGCCAGGCAGAAAAAGTATCTGCCGCGCTATGAATTGCGCCAACGGCGGTGGCTTGTTCGGTATTCAATCGCAACCGCTCACCAGAAACGGCATAGTTCGTTCGCCAGTCGCTAAACTCTGGTGTTTCACTTGCTAAATCACACAGACCTTTTTTGCGTAGCGCCTGCAACGCGGCATCATTAAATTCGAGCGTGGCGACCTGGTCGCGCCAGATTTTGCCTTGCCGTAACGCCGCCAGCGCCTGTTGTTGCTTGGGGGAGCGTTTCAGGCTGTTCAGATCCACCGCCTGGCCTTGTTCAGTGGCAAACCAGTACCACATCGGCGCGTTCGCCGCAGGCCGCCCCTGGCGCAGTAAAATCGGCAAGGCATGAAACAGCACATCGCCAATCGGATGATGATAGTAATCTGCCGCCCAGAGCAGTAACCGCCAGACGGAGTGAGTAAATACCGGCTCAACGTCCAGCACTTCCACTACCGCTTTCAGCTCGTTAAGCGGCAGCTCACTGACATCGCTAACTGACACCACAACCCCGATGCGCTCCTGCTGTTTGCCAAACGGCACGCGCACGCGACACCCGGCTTTAACCGTCATGCCTTCTGGCAGCAGATAGTCAAAGGTACGAGGAAGCGGAACGGGCAAGGCAACGTGGGCAACGGGCATAGCATCATCCTGACTTGAAATTCGGTGGGTTAGTATACACATTGCCGTAGAAGAGTGCGGATCAGTTTGCATACGCTGGTTAATTTCTGTATGATTTCGCGCCTTCGTACGAAATGATCGTATTGAAGCTATACTTTTAACATCGCGTGGTGTCTGGCGTTAGGGCTGGAAGAGCGACGCGGCCTTAAACCGAGGTTTTCCCATGAAAAAAGATATTCACCCGAAATATGAAGAAATTACTGCTAGCTGCTCTTGCGGTAACGTAATGAAAATCCGCTCCACCGTTGGTCATGACCTGAACCTCGACGTGTGCAGCAAGTGCCACCCGTTCTTCACTGGCAAACAGCGTGATGTTGCTACCGGTGGCCGTGTTGACCGCTTCAACAAGCGTTTCAACATCCCGGGCAGCAAATAAGACCGGATTTCCGAAAAAAGCGCCGCACGGCGCTTTTTTTGTGCCTGTAATTTGCCTTTTATAAATTCTGAAAAATTCCGGGGTGTTAACTCATTATCATTTCCTGTTGTTGACTGGCGCTAGGCTTCTGGTTCTTATTTATTTCAAAAGGA
>ERZ791603.1657-NODE-1657-length-15900-cov-3.362764_pt1 | contig 15900 bp, 12 predicted proteins | sample MGYA00509966_ERZ791603 | MGnify/ENA primary metagenome ERZ791603 (study PRJEB30046, sample SAMN00791931) | human gut metagenome | study: EMG produced TPA metagenomics assembly of the A metagenome-wide association study of gut microbiota in type 2...
TTTAGTGTTTTCGAACCAGCTTTTGCCGGTTCTATTGTTTAACTTTTAATTTTTCGGAAAAAACTTACCGAAGTATTGAATCAGTTGATTAGATACCTCTAATTTACGAAGAAAATTTGAATTACTGTTACTTCCCACCCTCTTTATTGGGGTGGGAAACTTTAGTAACTTTTTTAATGGAGAAGAAGAAAAATGGAACATGACACTAGCAATATTGAATCATTTAATAAATTGTATCAAGATTATCAACCTCGCTTTGTTCGTTTTGCCAACAGCTATGTTCATGACCTTGCTATAGCTGAAGACATTACTACCGAAGCCATGATTTATTATTGGGAGAACCGTTCAATATTAACAGAGGGGAGTGATATTCCAGCATATATTCTTACCGTTATTAAACATAAGTGTCTCAACCATCTTCGTCATCAGCATATACATGATGAGTATTCAGAGCAAATAGCGGAATATTACCAATGGGAGCTTGATATGCGCATTAATCTATTAGAGGAATGCGAACCTCATAAGCTTTTGCAAGCAGAAATAATAGATCTTTTGAAACAGGCACTGGATGATATGCCGGAAAAGGCACGTAAAGTGTTTATGCTCAGTCGTTACGAGAATAAAACATACAAGGAAATTGCAGCCATGCTAAACATCACCCCAAAAGGAGTTGATTTCCATATTTCAAAAGCTTTAAAGTGCCTTAGAGCACACTTAAAAGACTATTTTCCATTATTTCCATATTTTTTTCTCAAAAGTCACTAGGAATGTATTAGTCTGAAGTGCTATTCATATTAGAGACAATAAAAAATAGCTATATGAATAGAGAAGTTTTACATCGCTTTTTCATGGGGAACGTTATCGTTCAAGAAGGAATGGCTATCAAGGCATGGGTAGAACGTTCTGAAGAAAACAAGCGAACTTTCATAAAAGAGCGCAGATTATTTGATGCGCTTATGCTACAGGATGAAAAGAAATTCGTAGCAACAACAAAGCAAAAATCACGACTGCTTACCTTTGCTTACAGAGCCATGAAGATAGCAGCTGTTGTTATGATTACATTGATTTCCTATCATATATTACAAACTAATATAGGAAATCAAGAACAACCAGCTCTGACTGCCGTTTCTGTTCCTGCAGGTCAACGAACACAAGTTACACTTTCGGATGGTACGCAAGTATGGCTAAATGCTTGTAGTTATCTATATTATCCGGCTCAATTTAATAAAGAAGAGCGTAGGGTAATATTAAAGGGTGAAGGCTATTTCGATGTTACCCCCAACAAAGAGAAACCGTTCATCGTAGAAACTGAACAATATAATGTGGAAGTTTTGGGAACACAATTTAATGTAGATGCTTATAATGAAGTATTTGAAACTGCATTGATGAAAGGTTCAGTGAGAGTCATGTCAAATTCAAACCTTAAAAAAATTGTAACCTTAAAGCCAAACGAAAAGGTAAATGTTCAAGGCGGAAATCTCATAGTCAGTAAAATAGATGATATTTCTACTTATCGTTGGAAAGAAGGATTGATCTGCTTTCAGAAGACTCCATTCCAGTTAATCATGAAAAAGTTTGAAAAATGTTATGACATTAAAATTGTCATTCAAAACAATAAAATGCTAGATTATTCTTTCACTGGAAAATTCCGTCAAGCCGATGGAGTAGAGTATGCCCTGAATTTATTGCAGAAGGATATTCATTTCCAGTATAACAAAGACGATAGAGAAAATATTATATATATTCATTAACATAATAAATCAAACAAGCCTATGAAAAACAATTAAATGTAAGTAATTATTAAGAAAAAAGCCGATAGGTGTTGCAGCACCTACCGGCAAGATTCAACGTAAATTTCCAGTAAATTAATCATTAAATCCATGCAAATGTATGAAAAATAACGCTTTTTCGGGAGATTATATTCAAAAATATTCCCGATGTAAACAATTATTTAGAAGTATGAAAATCTCCACTGCCTTATTACTGGTTGGTGCTTTAGGCTCATATGCTGGCAACGTGCATTCTCAGTCGGCTAAAGTCAATCTTCAAATGGACCAAGTCTCACTGAATCAGATTTTAAACGAGATTGAAAGCCAAACAAATTATATGTTTCTTTATAATAATCATGTAAATGTAGACAGAACAACGTCTATTCATGCAAAGGATGAATCTGTGTCTAAAGTGCTGAGTATTATATTGGAAGGAACAGATATTAAGTATGAATTGGCTGGCGAACATATAATACTAACGAATGGAAACACCAAAACGGCAAGTGCTATCGTACAAAAGAAAACAATAAAAGGTAAAGTCATTGATGCTCAAGGTGAAGCTATCATTGGCGCTAACGTTCGTATAAAAGGAACTTCAATAGGTACAATCACAGATATAGATGGTAACTTTACATTAGAGGTTACCCCCAACTCCGTAATAGAGATTTCATATATTGGTTATGTTTCGCAAGAGGTGAACGTTAAAGGCAATACGCCTATAACTGTTAAACTTATAGAAGACAACAAAACCCTTAAAGAGGTAGTAGTTGTAGGTTATGGAGTTCAGAAGAAGGTAAACTTGACTGGGGCTGTTACTTCCATAAGTTCAAACGACTTAAAAGATAAAATCCAAACTGATGTGTTAAGCACACTTCAGGGAACTGTGCCGGGTGTTACTATTATATCTCGTCCTGGACAAGATGCTACCATTAACTTCCGAGGAAGAGGTAATTTGGGAAGTTCTGCGCCATTGTATGTCATTGATGGAGCCATAGCCGATGCGGCTTTCTTTTCAAACCTCGACCCAAACAGTATTGAAAACATTTCTTTCCTTAAAGATGCTTCATCGTCTGCTATATATGGTTCTAGAGCAGCTTATGGTGTTGTTTTAGTGACCACAAAGCAAGGGGCAGAAGGCAAGACAAATATAAGTTACAGCGGAATGGTTGGCATGAAAACTCCAACCTATAAACCGGATTTGGTAGACTCTTGGGATTATGCAGAATTATACAATGAAGCATTGTACAATTCCAATCCTAGTGGGGGAACTCATCAGGGATTCTCTGAAAAAGAAATCCAACTTTTTAAAGATGGATCTCAGCCAGACTTATATCCAAATACGGATTGGATGGACCTGATGTTTGATGATTGGGCTTTCACTACAAAACATTCACTGAATGTTTCTGGAGGTTCTCCAAAATTAAGATACTTTGCAGGTTTGGGTTATGTACAGGATAACGAAAACTTGAAAAACAGAGATATAAGCCGCTATAATCTAAATTTGAATATCCACTCAGAACTGAACAAGTGGCTTACTTTTAAAGGGGGAATAAAATATATTCAGCGCAATAAGGATATAAAAGGTTCAATGCCATCGTTCAACAATATGCTAATTGTTCCTAGTACTTTTGTCGCTAAACAATCTAATGGAGAGTGGGGATCGGTAGAAGCTGGACATGAAGCTAATTCTACTTTTGCTGGTGGCAACCCGCTTAGAGCTTATAGTACTAACGACTGGACTAAGTTTAAAATTGAACATTCTATGTATGAGTTAGCTTTAGATATAAAGCCTATAAAAGATATCATACTAAGTGGACAAATGACTTATAATACCTATCAATATAAAGATAAGTATTATACGGCGCTGAAGGATGAGATTCCAAGTTTCTTGAATCCCGGAAAAACTATTGGCGGTACAGGAAACACTATAAACTCAATGAAGGTAAATTGGTCGAATTCAAACTTGTTGACTTACACAGGCACGGCACAATACAATCTGGCATTGGGAGCGCATCAGGTAACAGTATTAGGTGGTGTTTCGTATGAACATTATCAATATGAATCACTGAAAGCTTCGCGACAGGATTTCCCCGCAGACACTTTTGAAGATTTGTCTGCAGGTTCTATATCAGGATCTTTATATCAGAATGGCTCTGAAATGCAGGAATACAAGATGTTTTCTTATTTCGGAAGGGTGAACTATGCGTTTAAAGACCGATATTTGTTTGAAGCGAACTTTCGTGCGGATGCTTCATCACGATTCCATAAAAATAACAGGTGGGGATATTTCCCTTCATTCTCGGCAGGATGGCGATTAAGTGAAGAACAATTCATGGCAAAGACGCGCCATTATATTGATAATTTGAAGATTCGTGCGTCATATGGAACTCTTGGGAATATAAATAATGTAGGTAATTATGATTATTTCCCAGCATATGGAGGAAGTTCTTATTATCCTTTCGATAATTCACTCTCTAATGTTATAGGTGAAATTAAACCTGCAAATGCCTCTTTGAGTTGGGAAAAAGTTGCTTTGATGAACTTTGGAGTAGACTTTAGCCTATGGAATGGGTTACTGTCAGGAACTGCCGAATATTATCTGAAAAATACAAGTGATATTCTTTTGGCTTATAATGTGCCTTTTGAACTAGGTATTGCACAATCACCATCACAGAATATCGCTAAAGTAAGAAATAGAGGATTTGAGCTGGCTCTTTCGCACAGAAATCAAATTAAGAAGTTTTCATATAATATCGGAGCGAATTTCTCTATAAACTCAAACAAGATTGTAGACTTGTCCTCATCAAATAATATTATAAATAATTTGTCTAGTGGACATGGAGTTGCCAAATACATATTAAAAGAAGGTGAGTCTATCGGTTCTTTCTATGGATTTAAGAGTGACGGTTTATACACACAAGAAGAAATTGATGCAGGCAGATATTACAAATACGGAGGAATCATACCTAATGCAGGTGATACCAAGTTTGTTCCGCAGCGTGATATAGCATGGAAAGAAGAAATTACTGATGATGACCGTACCATCATTGGATGCGAGGTGCCCAAATTTACTTATGGTGTAAATTTGAGTATGAATTATGCCAATTTCGAATTATCCGCATTTGGACAAGGTGTCAGTGGCGCTGATGTTGCTTTTGAAGTGTATCAAGTGCATCCTTTCTTCCACGGACAGGATAATCCTAGAAAATACCATTTAGGTAGATGGACTACAAGTAACCCCAACCCTCATGCTAACTATCCACGAATCTATACGGCTAACAACCCGCATACGGCATATAACAGGGCCTTTAATGAATATCAAGTTTTTGATGCGGATTATTTCCGCCTGAAAACGCTGACATTGGGTTATAATATTCCAAAGTCGTTAATCAATCAGTGGGGTATTACATCGCTTAAATTCTATATAACCGGCGAGAATTTATTAACTCTGCGTGCTGATAAAAAGATGAAGGATTTTGACCCTGAAACTGCAGGAAGTACTATTCAGGCTTTAGGAACAAAATCATTAGCCTTTGGTGTAAATTTATCATTTTAATTAAAAGAATAATATTATGAAAAGATATATTTATAGATACATAAAAATATTGGCTATCAGCTGTATGACTACAGCTTGTAATCTGGATGTTACTCCTCCGGCAAGTTTGTCGGTTGATAAATTTTGGGAAACAGAGAAAGATGCATGGTATGCTCTGAACGGTTGCTACACTTCTATGCCCTCAATAGATATTTTTGATGAAATGTGTACAGACAATGCACACAGTCATAAACCTTGGGAAGGAAATATGGAACTAGTTCAGCAGAACGGTATCAATATGGCTACCACATATGGAAATTATAACTTTACGTCTGTTCGTCAAGCCAATACGTTTATAACCCATGTGGAACAATGTGAAATGGATCAGGAATTAAAAGAGCGAATGAAAGCTGAAGCCCGTTTCTTCAGAGCATTCGCATACTTGAACTTGACACAATATTTCGGAAAAGTTCCTCTTGTGACAGAAGAACTAGCATATGATGCTCCTTTGTGCCCTAGAAATTCAAAGGAAGAAGTTCGTAATTTCATTTTGACCGAATTAGAACAAGCTGCCGACATATTGCCTGCCAGCTATAAAGGTGGCTATATGCATGAAATTGGTCGCGTAACAAAATATGCGGCATTGTCTTTGCGAGCTAGAGCGGCGTTGTATTTTGGAAATTATCAGGAAGCTGAAAAATCAGCCAAGTCTGTAATAGAAAGTGGACAATATGATTTATTCAAGCTTTCTTCATTAACAGCAGACCAGAAGAAAGAAGCAGATGAAATGGATTTGTATATCGATTTCGATGAAAAAGGAGTGGATAAGACAAATTTCATTTTGGGAATGTTTAGCTATGAATCATTATGGTTAGGTGAACATGCCACCCCAAAGAATCCTGAATATATTCTTACTAGAGAATATATGGAAGACCCTAAGGCATACGACCCTAATCGTTATACTTATTTCATTCCACAGCAAATGTCTATTCTTTATGGTTTCTCTTCATACGAACCCATGCAAGATTTGGTTGATGCATACTGGAATATCGATGGTAAAACTCTGCCTAGCCCAATTAGTGTAGATGAACGTAAAACAAACTATGCAACAATATGGAACGCTGCAAAAGGGCTTAATGATGCAGAGTTCAATGAATTCGCACGTAGTCAACGATTGATGACGTATGAATATATGAAAGAGTTCAAAAACAGAGACAGCCGCCTTTATGCCAGCATACTATTCCCATTCAAAGGATGGCATGAAACTGCTATTGGTGAACACTACTTTAAATGGGATCCGGATGTAGTAAATAAGAACGGTAATGAGTCGTGGACGGGATTCAGTTACAGAAAAATGGTCACTTTAAATCCTTATAAGGAAGGTTATTATGGATCATCTGACGATTATCCTACTATTAGATATGCAGAAGTGCTCTTAACTTTCGCTGAAGCACACCTAATGACAACCGGATGGGATGAACAGGTTCGTTCTGCCTTGAATCAAATTAGAAATAGATGTGGCATGCCTGCTGTACCGCAGAATCTTACAAAACAAGATGCCATAGATTTTGTTAGAAATGAAAGACGTATAGAATTGGCTGTAGAAGGCCATCGCTTTGATGATGTCCGTCGTTATGGTGAGGAATACTGTCAGAAGTACTTAAACGGACCTTCTACTGCTCCTGACGGATCTGTTGTCGTTAATAAAAAATGGGATAAGCGTCTTATGTTAATGCCTATACCAACTTCAGCTATTGACATGAATCCTTTATTAAAAGACGATCAGAACCCTGGATATTAATCATATTTTTGGTTCTACAGGGTTTAGTGTGAGTTAACATAAAGTGCTTTAACGTTCATCCCACATTAGAGATATAAATATAGAGCCGTGTACGGCTTTTTGAGGTGTTTCTCTTTTAGGGAAGCCTGAAAATGTTAATAGCTTAACGTTTCAAGATTGTTAACTCACACTAATTACGGTAGAACCATATTTTTTACATAGCGTGCAATCTTTATGATGCAGGCTATGCCTACCATCATTATTACAAACATTACCAATCTTTTTATTATGCGATTAAAAACAATATGTGGCGTTTGGCTATTCTTGCTGTTAACTTGCTGTGTTTCATACAATACTGAGTTAAATGGAGATAGTCAATACCAACCCTATGCGCCTGATGGAATCCCATTCGAAGTATCAACAATGGCTTGGGAGGCCGATCAAAGAGGAAATCACCGGGCAGTAGTGCAAGTTTCTAATGCCAATGATAAGAAAGCGGTGGAAGTAACTCTTCCATGGCGCAGACCTGATTTAAGACCCGATTCTAAAAGAGTTCTGGTTGTAGATGGAAAAACAGACTCAATTGTCAAAAATGTATTGATTAAAGAGTTTTCATCAGAGTCTGCCCAAATTGTATTTGAACCCATTTCAATGGATGGAACATACTATGTTTACTATCTGCCATATCGTTTCAGAAGAGGATGGGACGATGCCAGATACGGAAAACCGTGGAATGATTATCTGCCTCCCGTTGATGAAGCTGATTCTCTCTGGAAGGCACAAGTGAATCAAGGAAATGTGATGAAGGCATCTGTTTGTCGTTTTGAGAGCAGAACCCGTTTTGACGCATTTACCCCGATGGGATTAATTGCAACCGAAGTAGAAGAGGATAGCCTGAAAAATATCTACCGACAGAATCCGGTTGTCTTTCCTGAAGATAGAGCGTTTCCTATAAGACTGACACATAACATTCCTGTTAGATGGTCACAAAATGGTCCGTCTGATCACTTCCATGGCTACGCTTTACGAAACGAATATTACACTTGGCAAATCGGTATATGGGCCGCTCATGATTCTGTAGAGAATGTGAAGATAGAATTCTCTGACTTGCAGAATGGTAAGCATATCATTAGCAAGAGTCAGATGACCTGCTTTAATCAAGAAGGAACCAATTGGGATGGCCAGCGATTTGAAAGTGTTGTCAATGTTCCAAAGAACAAAGTACAGGCATTATGGTGTGGCGTACAGATTCCTGAGGATATTGCGGAAGGAGTCTATAAAGGGCAAATTAAAATTCACAGCCGAAAAAACGAAGTGCAGATTATTCCTATTCAGATTTCCATCAGTGCAAAAGTCCTAAAAGACAAAGGTGATGGAGATTTATGGCGCCATGCACGTTTAAGATGGTTGAATTCTACTATTGGAAACGATAGTTTGCCTGTTAAGCCTTTCAGGGCTATGACGGTTAAAGATGATGAAATCATAGCTACTGATAAAACAATCAAACTGTCGGACAATGGTTTCCCTTCATCTATACAAATTAATGGAAAGGAGATTTTGGCAAAACCAATGAATCTTGTACTCTCTACACAAAACGGAGAAGTGACTTTCAACGAAAGTAAACTGAAAATAACTCAAAACGCAGCTGGATTGATAACAGCCCATGCTGTGTCCGAAAATAAAGGTTTTACCCTTGAAAGCACTGCATCCATTGAATACGATGGGTATATCCATTACAAACTGAAGCTGAAGGCTCCACAAAAAACTCAACTCAATGATGTGCGTTTGGAAAACACGCATACAGTTTATGCTTCCAAATACTTCATGGGAATTGGTTTTGATGGAGGATTGCGTCCTGCCAAGCATACTTGTAACTGGGAAGGTCCATGGGATAGCTATTGGTTGGGTAACAGTAAAGCCGGATTGCATTTTGAGTTCAGAGGAGGAGAGTATCACGGGCCATTGCTAAACGATTACAGACCATTGCCTCCGGCAGCATGGGCGAACGGAGGAAAAGGAAAGGTGGTATGCCAAGGGCAATTAAATTCAGAAGCTCAGGTAATAGCTTCAATAGGTTCAACAACTCTATCACCTGAAGGAAACGATTATGAGTTTGGTCTTCTGATAACGCCTGCAAAACCAGTTGACACCCATAAGCATTTCTCTGAAAGATATTACCATGCCCCGCATACATGGTTTGATGAGGCTGCTAAAGAAGGAGCCAACATTATCAATATCCATCATGCGCAAAAGTTGAATCCTGTAATTAACTATCCTTTCATAGTACAAGATTCATTAAAAGCTTTCATTGCTCATGAACATCAGTTTGATAGAAAAGTTAAACTATACTATACCATCAGAGAGTTGACTAATTATACAACAGAGATTTTCGCTCTAAAGAGTTTGAATCATGAAATCTTAGCTTCAGGAGTGGGATATGGCATACCTTGGCTCTGTGAACATCTGATTGACGACTATAAACCTGCTTGGTATACAGAACTTCCTAATGAAACTTCAGATGCAGCCCTTGTACTCTCTGGATTTTCAAGATGGATTAATTATTATTTGGAAGGATTAAGATGGATGTTTGAAAACTATAAATTAGATGGTATCTATATGGATGATGTGTCTTTTGATAGGCCAGTAATGAAAAGGATGCGAAAAATAATTGAGAAATACAGACCCGGTGCCTTGATTGATTTGCATTCAAATACAGCTTATTCGATAGGACCAGCTAACCAATATACAGGTTTCTTCCCATACATAGACCGTCTATGGTTTGGAGAACATTTCTTCTATAATAAAATGAGACCTGATGAATGGTTTGTCACCTTCTCTGGAATTCCATTTGGCATGATGAGTGAAATGCTGCAAGACGGAGGAAATAGATTCTTAGGTATGGTATACGGAGCGACAGCACGTCATTCATATGGACCTTATTCACCTGCCCCGGTATGGAATTTATGGAAATCTTTCGGTATTGAAGATGCTCAAATGATAGGATATTGGGAAGAAGATTGTCCTGTTCAGACATCTGATAAAGATGTAAAAGCAACTGTATATCTCAAAAAAGACAAAGTGTTGGTTGCTCTCGGAAATTTTGGAAACATTGAAAAAACAGTAAAACTGAATTTTAACTGGGAAAAACTAGGATTACAGCAAGACAAGGTCATGATAAAAGCTCCAGTTGTGAAGGACTTCCAAAATGAAACGATTTTCCAACCCGGTCAGTCCATCCCTGTTAAAGCAAAAGAAGGATGGCTATTAATTATTGAATCTAAAAAATAAACCAATACTTCGGTAAGTTTTTACCGAAGTATTGTATATGTGTTTTTAATTTTTATTAATAAAAAATAACGTTATGAAAACAACTATTTTAACAGGCATTTTGCTTGTTTTGTCCTGCTGCTGCCGGGCTACGGAGATTATTCCGGATAATTTTAAGAAGTTATGTGATGTTTATGCTGCTGCCACTCATGCTCTCAATGAGATGCATTCAGTTGCCGATTGGGAACAAACAAAAAAGATATTGACAGAATTGCAGCGGAAATGCCAAAATGATTCCAGCCTTCAAGCTATATTGCAATTAACCTACCCTACTTGCCCGAAAGAACTCAAAGACTGCTATGAAAACACATTAAAGGAGCAGTTGGAAATGAAAGATGCAGTCAAGCGTTTGTCAATGGCAGGGACTTTGCAGAAAGAAGACATATCTGCGACCATCCATGATTTTGTGAAGGTGGTCTGTTTGCAGGAACTGGTGTATGATGAGCGCAGAGGTAATGAAGGGGCTCCTTACGAGACTAAGGAGCAGAGGGATGCCCGAATGGAATGGTGGAGAGACGGAAAGTTCGGAATGTTTATCCACTATGGGCTTTATTCAGGATTGGCCGGAGAATTTCAGGGAAAAAAATATGAGGGATGTGTGGAATGGATTCAAATGCAGTCCGGTGCCGATTTTGATACATATAAAAAAGAAGCTCTTCCCTGCTTCAACCCCCAAAGCGGTATGGCTGAAAAATGGGTTGAACTGGCCAAGGAGGCAGGCTGCACTTACACAGTATTGACGAGCAGGCATCATGAAGGCTTCAATATGTTCAATACCCCCAATTATGATTTCAATGTGGTCAATTTGAAGGGTGTTGATATTGTAAAGGAGTATTCCGAGGCATGCAAGAAACATGATATGAAAGCCGGTTATTATTTCTCCCTGTTAGATTGGAATCATCCGGATTATGACCCCAGTGGCTCAGGCATATCCTATCCTGCCGGAAATTACAATGCGGAGAAGCAAGGAAAACGGCATTTCGGCAATCATGAACAATATAAAGAATACTTATACACCATTTTCAATGGACTAATCAACCAATATAAAGTGGACTTAGTATGGTGGGACTTCAGCCAGCCCAAATTTCAGGGTGATTATGCATGGGGAGCGACCCGTTTAATGAAAGCCCTATTTGACAAATATCCCAAAGCTATTCAAAATAACCGTCTGTATCATTCGGACAATCACCTGAGTGAAGGAGGAATCAAGGTGACCCCAACCTGGAAAGGAGACTATTCTACCGCAGAGCATCATATACCTGCTACCGGAATAGACGGAGACTGGGAAGCCTGTCAGACATTGAACGGGACATGGGGATATTCTGCCGATAATCAGAAATGGAGAACTTCTGAAGAACTGGTACATGAATTGGTTGATGTTGTCAGCCGAGGGGGAAATTTCCTGTTGAATATCGGTCCTAAAAGTGACGGATCAATACCGGAAGAAAGCATCAGGCTTTTTAAAGAAATTGGCAAATGGATGAAGAACAACGGAGAAGCAATCTATGGAACACGCGCGAATCCTTTTGATGCAGAATTCAAATGGGGCCGTGTTACCCGTAAGGGAAATGACAGGCTATACCTTATTATGTATAACAAGCCGGAAAATGGATACATTGAGTTGCCTTGCAGTTTTGAGAAAGGTAAGGTTAAGGCAAATATGCTTCATGGCAATAAAACCATAATGGTTGAACAGGATGCCAAACGCAATATGTGCATCATAGACGTTAGTTCAGTCAAATTGGACGGACCCGCCATAGTGATAGAATTACAGGGTAAATGGATTTTGTAATATTTGTGAATAATTCAATGTGTAATGCCTAAGGGGAAGGAAATATGTAAAAAACAATAGACAAAAAACTGGGAGGTGTGTTAAATTACGACACACCTCCATCTTTTTATAGTTTATACGCTATCGCGGAAGGTTGTACTTCTGTACAATTTAGGATATATATACCGGCTATTTCTTGTTATAATTTCCAGTACAGTTGAATAAAAAGAACAACAGCGATATGCTTGTACTTAAAAATATAATAGTCATTTTTCTTTTCATAATATCTTTCCATTTAAATTTATATTATTGTTCAGCCTCACAAATGACTGCAAAAATAAAAATACAATTCATTGATTATTGGTATGTAATCTTATTTTTTTTGTTAGTGAACATTATATTCTTAATCCTCTTTTTGAATTCTTTGAATTTCATCTTGAACCATTCAGGCATAGGTGTTCCGTCAATGCATAACCGGAACTTTCTTTTCTCATATAATATACTGTATGGGATAAAAATTACTTTCCAATAAAAAAGCACTGATTCATTATCGGGAGAAAGATGCAATGGAAAATTATCTTACGGTTTTTAATAATTGTATGAAGTGATGAAATGATATATGATGGATTCAAGAAGGAATGAAACGGTATTGGTATTCATTATATTAATAACCGGAAATTAAGGGGGGGGGTATTTTACTTGTCTTTTTGAAAATAGAGGTATTATTGGATATAGTTGCATTAACAGGGGGAAGCGGTTTAGGATTTATTATTCCTCTATACCACTTCTTTCCTGTTGATTCTTATTATATCAATTTAAATCCTTTACCGTCAGAGTCCAGCTTTCCCTCACGTGCCAGCCATCCCAATCCAAGATAGAGCGATTGACTGGAAAGTTTGGTCAAGGTCAGTAATTCTTTTTCTGTCAATGTTTTCTCTGAACTGTTGAGTGCGTTCCAAATCTTACCCGCACCGGTTCCTACAATATCAGGAGTAATGATTTCTATAGGTGATGTTACGGGTGTTTTCTTTATTGTAGTCTTTTTGCTTGTTGCTTTTTTCTTGATTGTTGTCATTGTTATATATTAGTTAAATTTTACAATGCAAAGATAAGAATTTTAAATATAACAAAGAAAAGAATGTGATTAAATATCCTCTCATTACGTTAAAAGGTGGAGTAAGGCTGTTTGGATACATATCACTTTTATACGTTCTTTCAATATTTTGTTTTATTGGCATGTAGTGGTTAAAATCATTCACTGTGATTGTATTGTTTCTGTCATTAATACCTGTGTATTTTATTTCTCAATCAAATGACCATTAAATATGCCATAAGCGAAGCATAGGATAATGCTCTCATGTCGGTTCTTCCAAAATCAGAACGTTTTGAAAAACATCATATTCAATTCTTTTATTGTAAACTTCATAATCCCGGATTGGTAAATGTTCTTCAAAATAATGATTTGAATCAGAACATATTAGCTGCCATGACCTGTCGTCACAAAACCTTCAACTCTATTTCTCATTGCTTTATACCCAAGCTGTCAGGTTTGGTTATAGTAGAGCCTTGAACTGCCGCAAAAATTTTTGTCCCTGAATAAACATTTGTCACAGCTCTTGTGGCAAATACATCTTTGTAAGTAATATCAACACTATTCCAAGAATCAGATATGCCTTCCTTTACCCTAAATACTATAGCAGGAGAATCTATAACACTCCTTCTAAACTCTTTAATATCAGAGGAAGTACAATTTTTCAAATAACCTCTACTCTATTATTTTTTTATCCAGCGCCCACATATAAATATTAGCAGAAACAGAAGACAACAAAGGCTGTTCCTTAAATGTATCTATAATTTCCATTATATTATTCAATTCATTATAAGAATACATTCTTTCTTTAATAATGACAGAACGTGTTTCAGATAAAGTCCTAGGCACATCATCAAAACCACTCTTCACCCAAATATTCAAAAAAATATTATCATCAATGTACCCTCCACCATAATAATCCGGATAAATATCCCCATCCGTTTCACGGGTTCTCCCTTTTTGAAAGAAATCCATCAAATCAGAATAGATTTTCATAGATTCCTCCACTTTAACAACTTCTTCATTTTTACTTTCATCGTGATTATCAATAACCACAATATCACCAGTACATGCTCCAAAAGCAATACTAACCATCAATAAATAAAATAACAAACAAATTCTCATATTATCAAAATTTAGGTTATACATTACACCATAAAATTACAAAATAAATATCATTCCAACTATTTTGGAGGACTTTTCTCATTCTTAAAATAAATAGTAATAGTTCATCCTTATATGTATCTCTATAGCAACACAACGATTCCCCGGTTTCCATATTATACCAATCAGCTATCTTATCTTTTGCAGACATATACCAGATATAACAACCATACTCCACATTTAAGTCTTCCACATCAAGAACCGGATCTTCATCCCGAAAGTCATTCAATATTTCATCCCCTGTCATAGTGCGGAACTGCCAGAAACTGCTCATGCGCTGCATCCTATGTATGGCTGTATAAATCATATCCAGTGCTCTATAATTTATCAGAACCTTTTACCATTGACGATCTTTTGAACGTGAGACGGAAGCCTTTGAAGCGTACTTGAAAACCTCTATCGCTACATTCTTCAAATGGAAAAGGTAAATATAGAGATGTTGTCCGGACTATTCCCGTAATACTCGAAAATCATCATTCCTATTACAATGTAACAGGAAATGTACTTGAATAGAATTAACCCCTCAATTTTACGTTATAGGGCGTAAAAACAGATATTAATATTATGAATCGTTGATGATTGGTATTTATTGCAATGTGTACAGAACTGGATTGTACGGTATGAATCGTTTGGTATATAGTATTCCATTTTCCGACACCGGACATGACAGCAGGCGGATATATAATCACAGACAGCATCAGTATGGGGGATATGCATCCACAAAATGCAGAGGAAGGCTGCAATACCTGTCCACATGCAATGCAGAGGGAGCAGGAGAGCCTTCCCCGCAGCAGAAAAAAAAACAGGCGGTTTCATGTTTCATGGCGGTTCCGGCATGAAAAGAGGCTTCGGAACTGTTTGTTTTGTTACACATGCACTACGTCGGTCGCAGTTTTCGCCTTCTGAATCCCCTTCACGTCCGTTCCTGCGTTTTCGGAGCGTTTTTCCGGCAGAAAATTTCACCATACGGAAATTTTCTGCCGGAAACCGAAAGGAAAACGCGCAGACTCGCAGGAACGGACGAACTTTGATGAAGAAGGGGAAACTTCAGCCGGTCGGATGGTATCATAGATTTCCTTCTCTATCTTTTCGGCCTACGGAACAGGATTTTTATGCCATTGTTCCGATGGAAATAGTAGCGATTCCACCATGATCGGAGATTTTCTTACTTTACTGAAGTTTTAGCAATTAAAGAACCGTCACCTAACAATATTTGTACTTGTTAGAAAAGAAAAATAAAAGATGTTTTGCATATTCTGTAAAAAATCTTATCTTTGCATAAGTGCGTTGTACATCAGTGCATTTGATGCAAAGATGTAGAAATCAGAACGGTTGCCAATTCATTACCTCGTTTTTTGATGATCCACGCAAACTCTTTATTCTTGGTGGATTAGAAGAATCTTCCAAGAATAGTGAATATTTCAGAAATTCACCCTACTTTGGGTTTTACAGAATTTGATATTC
>ERZ791603.1660-NODE-1660-length-15873-cov-6.424706_pt1 | contig 15873 bp, 17 predicted proteins | sample MGYA00509966_ERZ791603 | MGnify/ENA primary metagenome ERZ791603 (study PRJEB30046, sample SAMN00791931) | human gut metagenome | study: EMG produced TPA metagenomics assembly of the A metagenome-wide association study of gut microbiota in type 2...
TTATACAAATTACTATTTATCTGTTTGTCTTTTTAATTATACCATTTTATTTTAAATAAATATATTCTTTACACTTAAAAACATATTTAAAAAGTAAAATAACTACTTTATACATACGATTTTTTTTAGAAAGATTTATAGGAATCAATAAAAATGCACATACTGATAAAAATACTAATGCTTGTAATTTAAAATTAGTAAAAGCAAATAGTATTAAAAATATCATAAGCATAGGAAGTCCTATATAAAGATCTGTCATTTCTATATATTTTCCTAAAGTCTTTTTTATACTTTTTATTGTTATATACATAAATTTATCACTCCCTTGATCTGTATCTTCTTCGATACATATTTCTTTGTGGCATAATAGAACTTACGGCTTCACCCATATTTTCACGACCATGCATTCTCATATTTTTACCAATATTTGATGGGGTTGAATTTTTAACTTTACCACCAAATTTTTCAATAGTATTTCCAATACCGTTTTGAATACCACTTTTAATTGGATTAGAGTTTGAACTATTATTACTTTTGATATTATTTCCAAATTTTTGGATAGCTCCTCCAATGGAATTAACAAGTTTATTTCCTCCAACTCTTCCTAGAGCAGAAGCACCAACACCTAATCCAAAGGAAGTAGCACCACTAATAGCATTTCCTCCAATATGAGTTGCAGTAGATAATGCATGACCATAGCTCATTAAACTCATTAATTGTTCTCGACCAGAATTAGCACTAACATTTGAACCAATGAATCTATTAACAACTTGTGATCCGGTTAAAAGAAATGTACCACATCCAACAAACATTAACGATTTTAAAGCCATATCTTTAAAGTTAGAATCACTAAAGAAAGTTGTACTATTAATGGCTTGCATTACAATTACAGTTATACCAATAATCATCATAACTACTGCACCTTGTAGCATTAAAGAAACTAATTGTTCTATAACGGCAGATCTTCGTTGTTTATTTCCAATAGAAGTAGCAAATACTATTGGACTTATTAAAAACAAAAATAAAAATTCTATTTGCCTACGAGCGAGCATCATACCACTAAAGAAAAGAGCGTATAAGAAGAAACCACCAACAATAATAGCCATTATCCAGTTTATATTATATTTATAATCTTTTTCATCTGGTAGTATCCATTTCTTAGAAGTTACATATTTATCATTAAACATTCGTTTCTTAGTAAAATTACTATTCTTGATATTATCACTTATATTTTCTTTTTTAAATTCATCACTTGCTTTATAACCATCTGAATAATCAACATACATTGTAAGCATAGCACTAGATAAAGTAGTACCACTATTTGAAAACATAGAAGAAGTATAACCACTTAATTTCATTGATAAAGTGTTGGCTTGCGAAAATAAGAAAACGCTCATTAACACAAGCACACTACATTTAATAATTTCCATAACTATTTGATGAGTAGATAATCCATCATCTGGATCTAATATTTTCATTACAAATCGCCAAGCAATAAATAATGCTAATAATGTTATAGCAATAGCAATTATTCCAGAATGAAAATTAGAAAACATGGTATTATCCGAAACACTATCAACAATATCATATAAGTTTAGTTCTTTCATTATATTAAATAATGTATCTACTAGTTTATAGATAAAATCAATTACAGCCCAACCTAATCTTCGGAGTAAATCTAGAGCACTTAACATATAACACCACCTAGAATAGACTGATAATTAAGTTTACTAAAGATATGGCTAAAATGATTCCTACGATACCAAACATTGTTTGAATGATTCTTTGCTTAACATGGGCTTTTCTGTCAACATCAGCAACGGCATACATAATAAAACCAACTACTAATGAAACACCTGCTAATGCAATTCCAACTCTTAAACACCAATCAGTTAAAGTTTTAATGGCTTTTAATATTGTATCAATATTGTAATTACCACCATCTAATTTTGTTATTGCTAGTGTACTTATAGTATTCCCTATATTGTATAGAGAACTTCCTATAAGTTTAAACAATAAACAACACCTCAAAATTTATATTTTTATTCATCTTATTATCATCCTCCTTAATAAAATAAGAAGAAGAGCAAAATAGTGATATAATAAGTTTGTTATTGATTTTTGATAACACTAGAGTTAGCCCTAACTAGCTCTTTTATTTTGCTCTAATTTCATTTGACTAAATTTCTATTTCATCATCTGTTTTTTCTTTAGATTTTGCTAAAAATGTAACTTTTTCAGCAATAACTTCTTGAATAGTTTGTTTTGAATTATCTTTTTCAATAACTCTTGTTTGAATACGACCTTTAATACCAATTAAATCTCCTTGCTTACAATATTCACTTGTATTTTCAGCGACACCAGACCACATAGTACATTTAACAAAATCAGTATCATATTCACCATTTTCATTTTTGTAACTTCTAGGTATAGCAATAGTTACATTGCATACTTTTTTACCATTATCTAATTCAGTTACTTTGGGATCTTGGGTAATTCTACCAACTAATACTATTTGATTCAACATTTAACCACCTCCTTTCGTGTATTAATAATACAAATCATCATTAAAGATTTTTTGTATTTTTTCTTTTGTTTTTTCAATAGATTCTTTACCAAAGTATTTAGAATATTTTTCTATTTGTTCTTCAGTTAAAGAACGGTCTTCACCAAGTTCTGGATCATCACCGACAATAAAAAAATTACCACATATAACATCATGACCAATATCACGATTGGGTGGTAATCCTAAAATTTTTCCTTCTTCATTACAAATTATAGCAACATCATTTGAATCACTTAAATAAGTGTATTCAATTAATCCATTAACAAGTTTTTGTTTATCTTCTAAAGTGTTTTTTATTGTTCTTTTTTCTGGCAACTTATTTGGCTCAACATAAAGAACATTTAAGTTTCTTTGCAATTTATCACAACCCTTCTAACTATATTCACTAAGTAATTTTTTCATTTCTTTTGTTTCTTCTTCGGTCGGAGGTATTGTTTCACATCTCTTACCATTCCAAACCATAACACCATCTTCATCATACCTAATATGTGGAGCTGATGTTCCATTAATTAATTCGTTGGGTTTATCAGTAATTTTAGTAACCATAATATAAGATTGAATATTATTATTCTTATCAGAGTAAGTTTTTAAATATCCTTTAATAAACACTTTTTTATCTTTAATAAAAAAATCTTTATATTTGTAATAAAGATTATTGTGTATTCTTAAATTAAGATAACAATTATTATTTGAATAATCATTACAAGTCAGACCAAACAGACAATAATTATTAGTATTATAAATATTATTACTATTTTCAATTACATCATTTACAATAACATCATAATTATTATTATTTATCCTAGTACATCCAATACATAAAAGTAATACCATTAATAGTAAAAACTTTTTCTTCATATCATATTATACCTCTTCTACATTATAACAAAAAAAAAACTAAAATGAAATAGTTTTTTTATTATTTAGTAAAAATTTGCTTATATTTCTTGAATTACAGTAATAATCATTGGCTTATTACCAGTCTGATTAATTAAATATTTACTAAGCTCATCTCTAATAGTATTTTTAATTTTATTATATTCAACATACTTCATTCCCTTAGTATTATCCACTACTATTTTTTCAGAAATCTTTTTAATTTCATTAATTAATTCATAAGAATCTTTAACATAAACAAATCCTCTTGTTAAAATCTCAGGGCCAGCCATAATTTCTTTAGTTTGTTTATTCAAAGTAACAGAAATAATCATAATACCATTATCACTAAGCATCTCACGATCTTTTAAAACAACTTCCCCAATATCATCACCAGCAGTACCATCTATTAAAACAGAACCACTATGAACCCTCTCAAAAGTATCTAACATTACACCATTTTTAAAAGTAACAACATCACCATTTTCTTTAAGAATAATATTACTTTTAGGTATACCAACCATTTCTGCTAATTCAGCATTCATAACCTGATTTTTATATTCACCTCTTATCGGAAAATAATATTTAGGATTCATCAAATTAATCATAGTCATTAAGTCTTCATTAGAAGCATGATGTGATAAATATTTTTTAGAAGATAAACTAACAACATTAGCTCCAGACTTAGCAATATCATCAAGTAAACTATAAAAAGTCTTCTCCCTATTATCATAAATAGGAGTAGCTAAAAACACAGTATCATCTTCATTTAACTTAATAAATTTATCATAGCCATTAACGATTCTCATAATATTGTAATATGGTTTATCTTTCTCATTAGCATTTAATATTACAACATTCTTATCATTTATATTAGATAAATCACCAATAATATCTTTAGATATATATAGATAATGATTTTCAATAGCAAAATCAATTATCTTTTTAAGTCTTTTACCCATAATTACAATTTTTCTATTGGTCTTCTCTACTTCAGTAAATAATTCCTGAATACGATATAAATGAGAATCTAATACATTAAAAATAATTCTACCATCACTATTATTTAAAGTCTCTCTAATTAAAGGTGCTATTCTATGTCTAGGAGAAGTAAATCCTTCTACACCGGCATAGAAAGATTCAGTAAGAAGACATAATACATTCTGCTTACCAATATAAGCCAACTTACCAATATCTGTCTTATAAGCCCCTTTCATAAGTGAATCAATAACATAATCAGAAGCATAAAAAATAACTCCATCTTTAGTATATATAGCATAACCAAAATTATCAGGTGTAGAATGAGATAAATTTACAGGAAAAATCTTAACATTACCAATCTCTATTGGTACATAAGCCTTTATCTCTTTCATATTCTTATACTTAATATTAGAATTATCAAATTCATCTTTAACAATCTCTAAAGTATATTTAGACCCATATATACAAGGATTACCTAAATCATCAACAATATCAGTTAAAGCCCCTATATTTTCATCATGACCATGTGTTAAAAATATTCCCTTAATTCTTTTTTTATTTTCTTTTAAATAAGTAACATTAGGTATAATATAATCAATACCAAGTGTTAATTCATCAGCATATTTAAGCCCTGCTTCAAAAACAAATATATTCTTATCAACTTCAATAACAAACATATTTTTACCATTTTCATCTAGTCCACCTAGTGAAAACATTCTAATTTTACTCAAAATAATTCTCCTTTCTTTAAAGTAAAAGACTTAAATAATTATAGCAGAAAATTATCATTTTGTAAAGTAACCCCCACTTCATAGAAAAAAGAGACCAAAGTCTCTATAAATTTCTAATAATTTCTTTAACATTTTCAAGTAATTTAGAAGTAATACTACCATCAGTACCTCCACCTTGAGCAAAAGACTTATTACCTCCACCATTACCAGAAGATCTAACAGCCAAATCCTTAACAATATCACCACAATTAACCCTATTAGAATTAGATTTAGCAATATAATTAACCGAATTATCATCATTAATATTAGCAAGTAATATAAAATTATTATCAAGCTGATTACTAAGAGCACTAACAATCTGTCTCAAAGTATTAATATCATAACCATTAGTAATACTAATAATATTAGTAATACCATTAATATCTTCTTTAATATCTAAGAAACTAGATAAATCACTAACAGACTTCTCACTCTTCTTAGTATTAAATTCTTTCTCTAACTTCTTAAGTTCTTCTCTTAACATAGCAAGTTCATTCTTATTATAAACAATATCTTTATAACTTTCAGGATCACTATTATCAATATTAAAATTAAATTCAAGATCAATATCATTTTCCTTAGCCTCATTAATAATTCTCTTAGCCTTATCAAGTAATCTAATCATCTCTTCATTATATTTAGATATCTCTTCCTTAAGAATAGGAACAATATTATTATCAGTAGCCGCTGTTACTCTATAAGTATCAGTACCCTTATTCTCAACTGAAGCAATAGCAAACCTGCCAATATTCTTAGTATTATCAATATGCGTACCAGCACATAACTCAATAGAATCACCAATAGTAACTACCCTAACAATATCTCCATATTTATCAGAGAATAAAGCCATAGCACCTTTCTTAATAGCCTCTTTAATAGGTAAATACTCAATAGTAACATCATACCCAGCATTAATTCTCTTATTAACAAGTTCCTCTACTTTAACAATAAGTTCATCAGATAACTTACCTTGATAATTAAAATCAAATCTAAGCATATTTTCATCAACTTTACTACCAGCCTGATGAACACTATTACCAAGTAATTCTTGTAAAGATCTTTGAAGCAAATGTACAGAAGAATGATTCTTCATAATAGCAAGTCTCTTTTCTTTAAGAACATGAGTAAGAATCTTATCTCCCTTATTTACAGTACCATCAAGTACCTTAACATATAATAAATGTTGTCCATTAGGAGCCTTAATAACATCCATAACCTCTAACTTACAATTATCATTTTTTAAATATCCCGAATCAGATACCTGACCACCACTCTCAGCATAGAAAGGATTTTCCTTAAGAAATATATAGCAGTCCTTACTAGAAGAATCCACAAATACATTATCCTTCATAATATCCATAACTTCAGTTTCTAATCCCAATTTTTCATAACCAACAAATTTACTTTCTTTCTTATAATTAATAAGTAAATCATTCTGTAAATTCATACTAGCTTCAACTTTTCTACTATTTCTAGCAAGTTCCTTTTGTGCACTCATATAAGCATTAAAACTATCAGTATCAACCTTAAAGCCTCTTTCCTCAGCAGCTTCAATAGTAAGTTCAATAGGATAACCATAAGTATCATATAATTTAAAAGCATCTTCTCCGCTAATAACCTTAGTACCACTATCAAATAATTCCTCTAATCTCTTTTCACCAGCTAATAAAGTCTTTTGAAATAATCTTTCTTCTTTAGCAATAAGTTCTTTAACTTTACTCTTAGTACCAACTAAATCAGGATAAGTATCTTTATAATTTTCTACTACTACATCAACCATATCACTTAAAAATTCTCTATTAATATTAAGTTTCTTTCCCATTCTAGAAGCTCTTCTAAGAAGTCTTCTAAGAACATATCCTCTACCTACATTTTCAAATACAGCTCCATCAGATAAAGCAAAAGTAAGTGTTCTAATATGATCTGCTATTACCTTAAATTCCATTTGACCCATATATGGAATAGAACAAATTTCCTCTATTTTCTTCATAATAGGCATAAATAAATCAGTCTCATAATTAGTCTCAGTACCTTGCATAATACAAGCCATTCTCTCAACACCCATACCAGTATCAATATTCTTACTAGGAAGTTCAGGATATTCTTCTCTCTTCAAACCTTCAGTAGCATTAAACTGACTAAGAACATTATTCCATATCTCAATATAACGATCATTCTCTATTTCTTCTTGTAATAACTTAATACCCTTGCCTTCTTTATCATACTTTTCACCACGATCATAAAAAATCTCCGTATCAGGTCCCGAAGGCCCTGGTCCTATCTCCCAAAAATTACCATCTAATTTAACTAAATGAGAAGGTTTAACGCCTAAACTAATCCACTTATTATAAGAATCAACATCGTCAGTATAAACCGTAATATATAGTTTATCTTTATCCATATCAAAATATTTAGGACTAGTAAGTAATTCCCACGCCCAAGTAAGAGCCTCATCTCTAAAATAATCACCAATACTAAAATTACCTAACATCTGAAAAAAAGTATGATGTCTAGCAGTCTTACCTACTTCTTCTATATCCCCAGTTCTAATACATTTTTGACAACTAGTAAGTCTCCTATTACTAGGTACTACAGTTCCATCAAAATATTTCTTAAGCGGTGTAACACCAGCATTAATCCAAAGCACTGTTGGATCATTCATTGGTATTAAAGGAGCAGAATCAACTTCTGTATGTCCCCTCTCACAAAAGAAATCCAAATACATTCTAATAATTTCTCTTCCTGTTAACTTCTTCATATTATCTCGTCTCCTTATATATATCGTATATATCTTTTTCTAATTTATCTAAAGTATCATTAGTAACAATGTAATCAACATCATCATAATTATCCATAGCTATCTCTGTAACATGTGCCTGTTCTTTACTATCTAAACTAGTTTCAAAATTAATTCTCTCTACCTTAATAACAACCACATTATCAAACTTCTCTCTAACACTATCTATCTCTCTAGGAAGTCTAATATCCGGTACAATAATAGCATCATAAAAATAAGAATAAATCTCAATATCATCAAGTTGTCTTTCAATAAACATCTCAGCCTTATTAAGTTTATTTCTAATAACATCAGTTCCAAGCTCTTGAAGTAACTTTCTAGGTTTAGATTCCTCACTACCATCCCAGTCAGTCATCTCCATTGCATAAAACTTAATATACTTACCCGCTCGTGAATAAATAACCTTTTTACCATCTTCTTCATAGAACTTCTTAAGAAATCCCGCTATCGTATCTTTACCATGTCTAGCCCTACCACAAATTAAATAAATTTTAGGTTTTTTATTTTCAATATTCATACTATTCCTCCTCAAGATATTTCCCTTTAATTATACCAAATAATAAGGTATAAGTAAATTATTTTTTTCATATTATTTTACTAAAAGTTTACATCTAGTAAATTTATTAAAAAAACTTAATATTTTTCTTGATAAAATTCCCTATAAAATGATATAATCTAATTAGAGGTGGAAGATATGAATAAAAAGAATAAAAACGGAAGATTAATTGTAATTATGGGAGCTATTGCTATTATCATAGTAACAGTATGTGCTTTTAACAAAAATACCCTTAGATATAAATATTATGAATATTCAATTGAAAAAAAATACTCTTCTTCCACTACTAACGAGTATTATATTGATGATAACTTTAACTATGTAGATAATTATACCGGTATGGGCATAAATAATCATAAAGAATTAATTAATTTTATATACTACACCTTAAATAGCGGTATTCATCATACCGAAAGATATATCACTAAAAATTATACAAACTATTTAAATGATATCAATATGTTAACAATAAATAAAGGTGAAGGTTTTAAAGAAACAATATCATTACTAAATAACTTCGTTCATCCATACAACAGTTCAAATAATATCAAATTAAATTATGGTGGTGAATATAAAATAGGAATAACCATAAACAAAGCCTATAGCAATGAAGAAATAACTAAAATAAACGAAGTAGTAGATAAAGTAATAAAAGAAAAAATAACCAATAATATGCCTACTAGAGAAAAAATAAAAGTAATTCATGACTATATTATAGATAACGCCGAATATGATAAATTAAAATATGAAAACAAAAATGATACCACCTACAAATCTAACACTGCATATGGAGTCCTAATTGAAGGATACGGTACATGTAATGGCTATGCCGATGCCATGGCTATCTTCTTAGATAAATTAAATGTCATAAATTATAAAATAAGTAATGAAGAACACATTTGGAACCTAGTATACCTAGATGGTAAATGGTATCACCTAGATTTAACTTGGGACGACCCAATAAGTGATATCAATGTAAATAGAGATACTTACTTCTTAATAACTACTAATACTTTAGAAAAAATAAACGATGGTACTCATAAATTTGATAAAAGTATTTATATAGAAGCAAAAGACTAACAATTTAGTCTTTTCAGAGTGTAGACAAACCCCTAGATTTTTTCTAGAGGTTTTCTTATGAATAAATTTTGTTATTAAAATTTATGATATTTCTTAATATTTTTATAAGATAATATAGACTTGACGATAATGTTAGAGGACTTCTGTAAATGTCAATCTTTTTTGTAGTCATTTTCTTCAAAAAAACTATTCATATCTTTTTCTAATACTACTGAAATACGATATAAAGTTTCAATAGAGAAACCTCTCCCACCATAATCAGTTTCAATTCTTCTGATGAATTCATATGATCTATCAGTATAAACTGCTAATTGATCCTGAGTATATCCTTTTTCAATTCTATATTTACGAATGTTTTTGGCTATGATTTCTTTTATATTTTTTTGAATTTGAATTCTTTATCATTATAGGTCATAATAACACCACCTATAATTAATTTTCCCATTTTTATAAAAATATGTATGTAGTCAGAAATGACAGGTAAAAGTAGCGAAAAAACCATTGTAATTAAACAATGGCTCTAATATTTTTAAAATAATATATCTTTTGTTTTTTCTATTAAACTAAAATATTCATTAATTGTATTTATTAACAATTCATTTAGAGATTTCAATTCCTTTAGATATTCATCCATATCATTTGTAGATGACGTTTTTGACATTTTTGTTAATAAGTATATTTTCTTCCATTCTTGGATCAACTATTTGTTGTATTCCATAAATTGAAAGTTTATATATTTCTTGCAATAAATCTTTAAGTGAAGAATAATTACTAAAATTTTCCTCGATATTATTTAAAGCAAGTAAATATTTTTCTTTAAATACCTGATTTGTTGTATTTAACATTTCTATATTTTCTTTACATTTTTTAAACATTATACTTTCCATTTTTTCCTCCTATTGTTTTTTTCTAGTCAATGTAAGAACTTTATCTCCATGATTTTTTATTGAAGTATCTATTACTTGTTCTAATGAAGTAAGTTTTTTTATTATTTGAGATTCTAACGAATTACTTTCATATGTTTTACTATCTATTGTTTTTTCAGTAGGTTGTTGACTACTTTTAGTGTAATCACCATTTAAACTATTATTATTCATCATTTTTTCCTTCCTTGACTAATTGATTCAGATTGTTCTATCGACATAGTTTGGGCATTTTGAGATTGTAAAAGTGATTGTTGATACATATATTGACAACTTTTGATGAATTGTTTTCTATCTAGTGCTTCATAACTTCTATTTAAGCCTTCGGCAATTGGTATTAAATCTTTAGAAGATCCAAATCTTAACATATTTGCATCAAGTTTAGCATTTGGATTTGAAAATCTAGTTCTATCTAATGCATCTGCATCTTTTAAACAATGGGCTATTTTTTTGGCATAATCTTGTCTTTCGGAATTAATACCATACTTTTCACAAATTTTTTCAAATCTAAAATCATCATCTACTTCTTCGTGATAGTCAACTGCAACTTGCATTATTTTAATATCTTCTTCACTAAAACCAGCTTGTTGTAAAAATTCAAACATTTTGTTAGCACTTTTTTGTCCATGTTTTTTATCGACTGCATCGCTTTCTCTACCACAATCGTGATATTTTGCACATTCAGATACTAAACTAATGGCGTGTTCATCAACTTGTCCATTTTCTAATTTTAATTCTTGTCTTCCAACTAATTGTGATAGAAAAATGACTCTTTCTATATGTCCTATATTATGATTTTTTCCATTGTTAGGGTATAGTTTTTTTTCTATAGCATCATTTATCTGTGATTGTATTGTTGATATTTGAGTTGATGCAAATGCTTGACTCAATGCTAAATCTGGAGTTTCAGTTAAACTTGTTTGAATAATTGTTTCAAGTTTAGGCATATCAGTTCTACATAAATTCGGGTTAATAAATTGTATTAATCTAGCATTATATTCATCAATAGGAATATCGATATAATTTTGTCTTTCTGTACTTTCCATAGTTACTTTAAATTTTTTGTTTTCTCTCTCTAATATATCCATAAGTTGAGAACTATGTTTAAAGTAATCAGCAATATTTCCTGTTTCTTGATATTTTGTTTGTATTTCTGCAATTACTTGTTCGAATAACATTTCTATCTTTGATGTTGGAAAATATTGTTCCATCCAATCATTATTTGTAGCTTTTAAGCCACTTCGATTATTTTCATGTGATAATAATATTTGTTCTAATATATTTAATTTTTCTTCTAGAGTACCACATTTGCTTAGTTCATCTATTTTTTTATTAATTTTACTCACTTCATGTTGCACTATTTTTTCTTTATCTAAATAAACAATTGGAATGTTCATTTCACTAGAACATTTAATTGCCTTTTGTTTAATTTCATCAGCCATGTCACTATAAATTATTACATAACTAGGTTGAATATTTTGACATTCGGCAGTTCTTCTTTCTGGACGAAGCTCGTATCTTTCTAAAACGTGTTCGTTATGAGTGTGTCTCGTATTGTCAATAATATCCTGTGCACTCATAAATGTCATTGGTCGTCCTTCTTGAATATCATAATTATCATTTACAGAATAAATATCATAAGGTGATGATTTAGTGATAGCTTTAGGATCCCAACTATCAAATCCAAATAAGACATCATTTACTGTCGCCATACCCATGTTATCGTTTGAAATCATTGAACAACAAATTCCGTGATTGGATTTTCTACCATTTTTATTCCAAGAATCAAAATAGTTATCATTTATCAGTTGCATTTGTCCATATGCTGCCGTACTATGAATCAGCATTTTAAAATCAAATCCAGGTTCGTAAACAGGAACTTTCTTCAAAGTTTTTACTCCGTCAATTTCGACAACAAATTCCATCTCTCTAGGTGCATTAGGAATATATTCACCGTTTTCATTTAAAATATTATCCGTTATTTTAAACATATTATCAGACATTTGCTTACTAAACATTTGTCTAATAGATTGATCTATAAATATAGTTTCATCAAAAGATAGTGGCTCAATTTGAGAACTAGTATATATATCTGAAATAGTATCAATTTTCTCTAAATTAATTATTTTTTGTAGTTGCTCAATATATTTAGTTTGCATTATACATTCAGGTTTTTCACTAAATTCTTGTATGGAATGGCTAAACATTCTTACTATTTCTTGAGCTTCTTGAATATTTACATTAAAATATTTATTTAAATATGCATTCTTTGCTCCATCTAAATTTCTTTGTTCTATTGCTGCTTTAAAATATTCATCACATAAAGCTAATCTTCTAGTTTCATAGTTATTTAAATCTTCCATAGTTTCGATATCTGGTAAAATATTCAATGTGATATCTATTTCATCTTTCATAACCATTCCCCAACCTGGTTGTATACCATTATAATAAAGACTCATATCTCTTAAACCAATTTCAGTTATAGTTTTCCAATTTTCTTCAGTAAATTTACTTGGATCAAGATGAGCAGTATGTCTTATTTTAGAAAGTTTTCTTCTTTTCTTTGGATCTTGACTATAATATGAATTATCACCGTTTATTTCAATGAGCTTCGTTACAAATGAAGCAGTATCCAAACTTGAAGAATATTGAGAATTTTCGATAGTTTTAATCATGTTAATTAAATATACAGGAGAACGCCTATTTGAAAATGCCCCAGCCAATTGTTGTGATACCCATGTATATTTGCTTATTTTTTCGATAAAATCAAAACCTAAATCTAGAATATCATCTTTTAATAATTCATATGATAAGGTTCTCGCTATATATGGATTTCTAGCATAAAGTTTTTGAACATAATCATATTTATCATATCTATAAGGTCCTTTATCCCCAAAAAAATGTTCTGGGTGATTATATTCATCATTCCATTCTCCAATTAATTTATAAAACATTTTTTTATCAAATAAAATTTCAGTTGCAGTTTCTATTGGAATATCTTGATTCCCCATAACAAGTTGTAAAGTACGATTATCAATATGATCTTGAAATCTCTCATCTCTTGCTATTCTAACTTTATCAATAATTGGGATATCAGGTGATTGTAAAATATCATTAATGCTTGAGCCATGAATTCCACCACGACCACCGATAATTGCTGTGAAAATTCTTTCGTCGTTTATTAATTCAAATCTTTGTTGACTTGTAAGTTCTTTACAAGTAATGGCATTAACTATTGCAAGTTCATTTAATTTTGAAAACAACCTTTCTTCAAATAATATGCTTTTTCTTGCTTCAAAGTCCATCTTTCCACGTTGTAATAAACCACCTAATACTAGCCAATCAACTTGATCATAAACTTTATCATCAAGAAGCAATTTTTTTAATTCATCTGCTTTTAAAGTAGTGTTTTCTAAAATTGTGGCAATTTTAATTCTACTTGAAATTGTTTCATCAGATAGAGCCATATGATAATCATTATAAGATTCGCATAAAGTTCCTAATGCTACCGAAAAATCATAATCTGATATCTTTTGAAATATATCAGGTCTGTAAAGTAATTCTAATCGTTTACTTTTAGGTAAGTTAGATTTACTAATGATATTTTTAAAAGTAAAACTACTGATGTACGGAATCAATTGTTGATTAGATAATATATAATCTTTAAATTCTGAAGAATAATTTTGAGAATTTATTATATCTTCTATAACAGCACCAAATTCAGTATTGGAATTAGTCATCGAATGCTCACTTTTTTTTATATCAGCTTTCCCAAAATTTTGACTGAAATTAAATAGAAATTGTAGCACTTGCTTTTCATCATTTGTATTTTCAATTAGACATTTCAAGCAGTATCCTGAAGATTCTATTGCAGTTATAAATTGCTCATTTGCTAATAAGGAATTATGAATTTCATGATTAGGATCATTTATTCTCTCTAAAAAGAGACCAACAATTTTATCAAATGAACCAGGAAACCAACCAGGTTTTGGAAAATGATTTTCTTCAATAAATTCAGGGGTTATTTTATTTAATATCTCAATCATTTGTGATTGATTAACACCCTCTAATACTTTTATTGGAATTTGCTCATAAAGATTTTCAGCAGTCTTTTCTATTTCTTCAGCTTCTTTTTTTAATTCGTCAGAAGGATCAGTTTTGCTTTTTTCTTCTATCTCTTCCATTCTAGCCTGTAAAGTAGCAAAAATATCAGATTCTTCTAGTTCCTTTTCTGCAGTTGTTAAATCCGTTAATAATTTTTTTAGTAATTCACTTGCTTCAATATCTGACATAGTTTACCTCCTAAATAATGTATAAAAAACTATAAAACTTGTAATAGATGTTATAAATAAAGCAAATATAAATGCTGTTATTGTTACAAAACCATAGGAGTCACTAACAACATTTCTGCTTCTTAAATAGTTATTCTTTGTAGTTTTTAATAAATTTATCAATTCTTGTTTTTTTTGTTTCAATGATTTGAATGAAAGATAGTCATTTTTTTTATCTTCAATACTATTAACTTTTAAATTGTATTTTTTTTCAAATTCTTTTTCTTCAAATTGTAATATTCTTTTATATTTAAGTGTTGATAAATTCTTAAATAGTTCATCAATACTTTCGTTAAATATTATTTTAGATTTATCAATACATATAAAATACATTTTTCTTAATATATCATCGTTACCGATTGGAATGGGGATATATAATAAATTAAATTTTTTGGCAAATATTCTTGTTTCTAACTCAACAATTATTTCATTTATTGCAAATCCCGATGTTTCAGAGCAATCAACATATTCGTCGGAATAATGAATGATATTATTTCCATGCAAATTTATAATTTTTTTAATATATTCATGCAAAAATTCACTTTTAATGTATTTTATAAAATCAATATTATAAAAATCCATAATTTGAAATAATTCATCAGTTGTAAAACTAGAGTAATATTTATTTTGCATTTTATCTTCTGAAAATGCAAAAAACTGCTGATTTTCGCATCATTTCATTTCCTGCTCATAAGAGTAAGGAAGATTTACATCTTTCTGAAGTTTTATATGTAGTTCAGATATTAACTAGCGACTTCAAAACTCCTTGTTTAGTGCAGAATCCTAGTATAATGACATTATCCTATTGTATGGTAACCATTATTTACATAATCTGCTTTTTCCCATTTCGCTGTCTAAGGGGGTAAAATCCCTTTAGAAAGTCTTTTTCGACATTTTTGTGTTAATATTTATAATAAAATGTAGATGTTTCGCAATTATTTTGTACCTTTGAAGGCAATTCTGCTATAAAAAGCAGGCTATAAATATAAAATT
>ERZ791603.1680-NODE-1680-length-15778-cov-3.240857_pt1 | contig 15778 bp, 10 predicted proteins | sample MGYA00509966_ERZ791603 | MGnify/ENA primary metagenome ERZ791603 (study PRJEB30046, sample SAMN00791931) | human gut metagenome | study: EMG produced TPA metagenomics assembly of the A metagenome-wide association study of gut microbiota in type 2...
TCAAGTTTACCCAAATGACAACAGACAGGAAATTTGATATTTTTGTAACAAAGGCATCAATATCTCTCCCATAATTCAAATAAATAACATAATTGAGGCACGGAGTATTAATTCCGTGCCTCAATTGTTTTATCCGGATTACCTTTCTGTTGTAAAATAAAGGGCGTTATTTCAGTGCAGATATAATTTTGAAATATGGCTTGAAAAGGCTGTAATATTTCAGACCATCTGTCTCACCATAGCTCTTTGTGATGGCAGATCTTATGCCATTGAGATTCTTTGTTTTATTCTTGTTTTTTTCAAGAAAATCAACAAAATTTCCGGGATCATTAATATCACTGTGTGCGAAAATTATACCTGTAAAACGCTCTACCTTCTTTTTACGCGTGAGCTTTTCAGGCGTAAAAGAGTAGGATTTGTCTTTTATGGTTTTATAAATTGTCTGACCCTGTTTCATACCATAAACATGAACCAGTGTCTCATGAAGCTTGAGCAGATTGTCTTTTCCCATGCAGTTTAAGAAAGAATCTACCTCAAAATGGTCGAAGTCTTCGGATGCTGTTTTTTCGGATTTTAATTCAGATGATACTGCATCTTTAAACGGTAGGCCGTTATTAGGATGCTGTTCGTCAGTGAATGGTAAGTCATTATTGGTCAAAAGCTTATCATTTGACGATAAGTCATCATTGGCCATAAGCTTATCATTTGACGGTAAGTCATCATAGGTCGAAAGCTCATCATTTAACTGTTCACTGTCTGTATAGCTGCTATGATTGCCATCGATAAGTTCATTCAGATTGTAAGACTTTGCGGTGATAGCATCGGTATCAGTATCAGTATCGGTATTGATATTGGTATTGGCGTTATCTTCCTTGGATGGAATATCTGCTACCACCTGATACTTGATGTTTTTCCTTCGCTGGACAGCCTGTTTGCAGAAGTTCACATTGAATCTGCGCACAGCGTATCCCTTATCTTTCCAAAATCTGACAGCAGGGTCATAGCCTGTGTCGTTGCTCATTATGATGTACTCATCAGCACATGAGGCTGTTGATACATCTGCTGTGTCTGTGACGATAGGAGTAGCTGAAGAATTATTTTCACTGTGGGTATCGTTACGTCCCATCAGATAACCCATATAGGATACCAGCTGAAAATCAAGGGCATTCGTTCCCTCATAGCATTCCTCAAATCGTACATTAATACTGTTATTTTCCATAAGCCTGATGACTGACATGTATGACATGTGAGGTGATTTTTTGGTATAAAAAACTACGATTTCATCGTCCTCATCTGCCATATCAAACAGCATCAGCCAGTTGTCGTTGACATTTTCGCTGTCTACTAAAAAGTGTCTGATAATAATCACCATTAATCCGGATAAGGGTATTGTAGCATGTGTAGGAGAAAATGGCAAATAATATAGATTTAAGTAAATGTTAACAATACAAAGAGTGCAACATATGATATAATTTTAATATATTTTGAAAATGAAGGGGAAATAGATTTGACAGATATTGATGAAGTTAATAATGTGATACAGGAAACAGATGAAGAAACATATGCGTTGGACTTTGAATTTACAGAGGAAAAGGAATATAAAACAGTACAGAAATATGAGCTTGTGACGATTCTATCGTATCTTATAGGTGTCAGAAATGAGATACTTGATAATATGTGCAGTGATGAGTATGTGGAGCTTTTAAACAGCTTAAGAGAAAGTACAAATGCGAGGATACTCAGATATCTGTGTAAGGCACGTACAAGTCTGCTGCGCAACTATAAAAAAACAGACAATGAAATAAAATATAATCTGGGTAATATAAACAGGATGGAGTGGTTTGATGCAGAGAATATAAATATGCTTGAGAGCTGGGAAGTGCATATTATATTGTATAATTCATCGGCTGACAAGTATTGCGTACATATTAACAAGCTGATAAATGAGCACGTGGATGCATGCAAAAAGCTTTTCCCAGACTGGGTAAAATGGGAGTATATCAGGGACTTGTTTGTTATAGCGGATTATGAAAAGCCAAAGAAGCTAAAGGCAGAGTTTACTGTCTATAAAGAGCACAGAAAAGAGTATCCGTACGGGATGTACATTCACTGGCGCCCGGATGGCAGGGGAAATCTGCTCAATTCCGACGGACGTATATTAAAGACAATATACAGACAGCATGGTGATTATTTCAATGACGGTTCAAAATACAGGGATGCAGTGGAAGATACAAAGGAAAATATATATGAGTTTATCCGTGAAAGTATGCGTGTTGTGATAGTTGTGGATTGTGAAAATTCTGATGTATACAAGCTGTATGGAGTATTAAAAAACTTAAATTCTGAGCAAATGTCCAAAATAGAAAAAATTATACTTTATGATGATTATCATACATCCTGTGGATGGGACTGGCTGGAAAAATTCATACATATCCCGGTATTCCACGAGGAGGTGGAGCGTGTGACAGACCGAAAGTCGCTTGTTGATATAAAGATGACTGCGGGAGTGTGTGAGGCGTATTATAAGGACAACATAGACTCGTTTATTTTGTGCTCAAGTGATTCGGATTACTGGGGACTTATTTCATCGGTAAAGGATGCTCATTTCCTCGTGATGTACGAATATAGCAAGTGCGGACAGCCAATCAAGGATGCACTTACAAAACGATGTATATTTCATTGTTCAATAGACGATTTCTATACAGGAAATGCAAGTGATTTAAAGAAAAAAGTCATGATAAGTGAATTGAAAAATCTGACAAATGATATTGTCGGAAAAAATGGCTGGGAGATGACAAGACAGATATACGAGAGGACTAAAATTACATCGACAGAGCGAGAAATGAAGGATTTTTACAATAAATATGTTAAGTCATTGAGGTTAAAAATTAATGAGGACGGAGTATTCGAGATTGTGGTCAATGAATATTGATTATCGTAAAACTGATTTATGTAATTATTGTCGGCCACACATGTATTGTGTGAAGGTTAAGCCTTATTTTAGCGGAAAGAGTGGGAAAGTATGATGAAACCGATGCTTGAAATCTGCTGCGGCAGCTTTTCAGATGTGAAAACAGCATATGAAAATGGTGCAGACAGGGTTGAACTCAACAGCGCCCTATACATGGGCGGGCTGACACCGACACTCGCCAATTTAATATATGCAAAGGGAAAATGCAATATACCGGTAGTGACAATGGTTCGTCCAAGGGGCGGTGGATTTTGCTATTCGGACGAAGAATACGACACTATGCTTATGGATGCAAAAATTCTTTTAGAGCATGGAGCAGATGGTATTGCGTTTGGATTTCTGACAGAGGAAAAAATGCCTGATGAGAAGCGCACGAGGGAAATGATAGAGCTCATTCATGAGTATGGCAAAGAGGCAGTGTTTCACCGCGCCTTTGACTGCATAGATAATCAGGACAGTGCAGCGGAGAAGCTTATTAGGCTTGGCGCAGATCGCATCCTCACAAGCGGTGGAGCAGTAAATGTATGGGATGGCAGAAAACAGCTTAAGCATCTTCAAAATCAATATGGAAAAGATATTACTATTCTGGCCGGAAGCGGCGTGAATGATACCAATGCGAGAGCACTTATCGAATACACAGGTATTACACAGGTACACAGCTCGTGTGGCGCATGGAAGTGTGATGTGACAGCAGCGGGCAATGCAGTAGATTTCTCGTATGATGAAGTGATGAAAAACTGCTATCAGTGTGCGGATGCAGGTAAGGTTAGGAAGCTTGCGGAAGAGGTAAGTGGAGTGTAATATTAAAGCAAAAGATTATAGAAGTTCGGAGGAAACAATTAATGGCAGAGCAGGAAAACAGTAAGGATTTAATCAGTGTACTTTGGAGTGGCGCTGATGTACTTCGTTCTAAAATGGATGCGAATGAATATAAGAATTATCTTTTGGGAATTGTATTCTATAAATACCTATCAGATTCATTTTTGATTAGAGTATATGATTTGATAAATGATGAGAAACCGGAATCGCTCAAGGTGGCACTTGAGGCATATAAAAATGAGTTGAAGGGTGAATATGCTAATGATTTGCTTGATGAATTAAAGCAGGATCGTAAATATGTAATTGAGCCTGAGCTTACATATACATGTTTTGCAGAAGATGCAAGGAATAATTGCTTTAATCGTGAGCAATTACAGAAAGCATTCAATAATATTGAGCAGAGCGGAGAGTTGTTTGTGGATTTGTTTTCCGACATTGAATTGTATTCAAGCAGGCTTGGAGCGGGAGACCAGAAACAAAGTGATACAATTGCAGAACTGATAAAAGTAATAGACCAGGCGGATTTGCTCAATTCCGATGGTGAAATACTTGGAGATGCATATGAATATCTGATAGGACAGTTTGCGTCAGAGACAGGAAAAAAAGCCGGAGAATTCTATACACCACAGGCAGTATCAAAAATTCTTACTAGAATAGCAATAACAGGACAGGAGAATGTGAAAGGTTTGTCAATCTATGATCCATGTATGGGCTCAGGTTCGCTGCTTCTTAACGCAAAGAGATACTATAAAGGTGATACAAACTATATAAAGTATTATGGACAGGAACTGAACATGTCTACATATAATCTGGCGAGGATGAATATGTTCCTGCATGATGTAGCTGCGGAGAATCAGAATCTGCATCATGGAGATACTCTTGATGCAGACTGGCCAACTGGTGAGGAAACTGACTTTCACATGGTACTTATGAATCCGCCGTATTCTGCAAAATGGAGTGCTGCATCAGGATTTTTACAGGACGAAAGATTTTCAGAATATGGTGTTTTGGCGCCAAAATCAAAGGCTGATTATGCATTTTTACTTCATGGACTTTATCATCTGAAAAGCAATGGAACAATGGTCATCGTTTTGCCACATGGAGTGCTTTTCAGAGGTGCAGCAGAGGGAAAAATAAGAGAAAAGCTCCTTCGTTCAGGAAACATATATGCGGTTATAGGATTGCCGGCTAATTTATTTTATAATACGTCTATTCCTACATGCATTGTTGTACTTAAAAAGCATAGAGATGGCAGAGATGTACTGTTTATTGATGCGTCAAAGAAGTTCATTAAGGGCAAAAAACAAAACGAAATGTCAGACGAGCATATTGATGAAGTTATGGATTTGTATAACAGAAGGGAAACTGTAGACAAAGAATCCTATCTGGCAAGCTTTGATGATATTGAAAAGAATGATTTCAATCTAAACATACCGCGATATGTAGACAATTTTGAAAAGGAAGAGGAAGTCGATATAAATGGTCTGCTCGAGGATATGCAAAAAACAGATGACGAGATAGGAAAGGTCGAAGGTGAGTTTGTGAATTTGTTAAAAGACCTGACATCGTCCGATGAAAATATAATGGCATCGTTAAATCGTTATATTGATATGATTGAGGGGTGATTTGTATGGAAAATCCAAAGATTAGATTTAAAGGGTTTACTAAGGATTGGGAACAGCGTAAGTTTAGTGACATTGCCTCAAGAGAATCGGTCTCAAGAGAATCATCCTACGATTTACCAAGCCTAGAGTATGAAGATGTAATTGCAGAAGAAGGAAGATTAAATAAAGATATTAGCCTAAAAGAAAATATTAAAAAAGGAATTGTTTTTGATGGTTCTCAAGTATTGTATGGAAAACTTCGACCATATCTTCATAATTGGCTAAATCCAGATTTTTCAGGTGTTGCAGTTGGTGACTGGTGGGTTTTAAAACCTAATAATGCTGATAAAAGTTTTATATATCGACTTATTCAGACACAACGATTTGATGATATTGCTAACCAATCAGCAGGGTCGAAAATGCCAAGAGCCGATTGGAATTTAGTATCAAATACAGAGTTCGCAATTCCAGTTTCACAAGAAGAGCAGGAAAAGATTGGTGAGTATTTTTCCTCCCTCGACCACCTCATCACTCTTCACCAGCGCCAGCACAAATTACATCTGAACATGCTTTTATAAACTGTTTTTTATCGTAAGTAACATCGTATCTATACAATGGTTACCATAAATTTGACAACGAATCAAACATAAACCAACCTCAAACAAAGCAAGCCTAATTATGGTTACATCAGCGTAAGCAGTACTAATAAAGGAGGTAGCGTATGCTAGAGGATATGAGCAAGGATGCATTATTTTACAACTATTACGCACAGTGGATAGAAGTGTATAAGAAAGATGCAATTCGTGAAGCCACTATGGCAAAGTACAGGATGACTCAAAAGTGGGTGGAGAAGCTGGCTCCGGAGCTTAAGGTTTGTGAGCTGACAAGGACCGCGTATCAGAAGATACTAAATGATTACGCAAAGGAGCATGAGAGACAGACAACACTTGACTTCCATCATCAGCTAAAGGGTGCGGTAATGGACGCTGTGGATGAGGGGCTGATAGAGCGTGATCCGACTAGAAAGGCTATCATCAAGGGTAAGACACCACGTGAGAAAAAGATTAAATATCTCAATCAGTTTGAGTTGCATACTTTGATAGCTGATCTGGATATAAAGGAAGAGCCGAACTGGGACTGGTTTATTTTGCTTGTAGCAAAGACTGGGATGCGTTTTTCAGAAGCGCTTGCTATCACACCGAAGGATTTTGATTTTGGAAGACAAACTCTTTCTATAAGTAAGACATGGGATTATAAGGGTAAAGGCGGTTTTCTACCGACGAAGAATAAGTCATCTGTGAGAAAGATTCAGATTGACTGGCAGATAGTAGTAAAGTTTTCTGAGCTGATAAAAGGGTTGCCGGAGGACGAGCCTATATTTGTAGGAGAGGAAAAGATTTATAATTCAACTGTCAATGATGCTCTCACCAGACACTGTAAGGCCTGTGGGATATCGGAGATTTCCATTCACGGACTTAGACATACGCATGCGTCGTTGCTTTTGTTTGCCGGTGTTTCTATAGCCAGTGTGGCGCGCAGATTGGGGCATGCGAGTATGACAACAACGCAGAAAACATATCTGCATATCATTCAGGAACTGGAAAATAAGGATGTGGATCTGGTAATGAGGACTTTGTCAGGACTGTAATGTAGCTTTTTAAACAATATGCTTACGCTGATTTTGATATAAGTAATTTTGTGGTATTTTATGCCTATATTTGCTATAATAAATATAGTTAGTGTTTAGGTTTTGAAGAAGGAGAAATTATCATGCCGGAGTTGGAATCGTTAATAGAGCAGAAATTGATTGAGCAGTTGATATATGGGGATTCGCAGTGGACATACAGACCCGATTTAAAGACAGAAGCGGATTTATGGAGCAATTTTAAATATATTTTAGAGCAGAACAATAAGGACAGGCTGGATGGTGAGCCACTCTCTGATTCAGAGTTTGAGCAGGTAAAGAATCAGTTGCAGTTTTCAACATTTTATAAGGCTGGAGAGTGGCTGGTAGGCGAAAACGGCAAGGTCATGGTGCATGTACAGCGTGATACTAAGAAGCTTCATCTGGTTGTGATGAATCATGAGCATATTGCAGGTGGCAGCAGTGTGTATGAGGTTATAAATCAGTACAGTGCATTGAAGGATGATGATGATGCCGCATCAAGAGACCGTAGATTTGATGTGACCTTGATGATAAACGGTCTTCCAATGATACATATTGAGCTGAAAAACAGACAGCATTCATATATGGAAGCATTCAATCAGATAAAGAAATACATTGGTGAAGGGCAGTTCAGGGGGATTTTTTCGGCTGTTCAGATGTTTGTTATAAGCAACGGTGTTGACACGAAGTATTTTTCTGCAGCAAGTGATACGGAGCTAAAAAAAGAATTTATCAGCGGATGGGTTGACAGGAACAATCAGCCGGTTTCTGATTATATTGATTTTGCAAAAAATGTTCTTAAGATTCCGCAGGCACATGAGATGATTGCAAGATATACGGTTTTAGATAATGAAGCTAAGCGGCTTATTCTGCTTAGGCCATATCAGATACATGCTATTGAGGCAATTCGTGAAGCATCACGAACAGGAAAGTCGGGATTTGTATGGCATACTACAGGCTCGGGAAAGACGCTTACATCATATAAGGCAACAAGAAATCTCCTTATGGATATTCCTGCATTGGACAAGGCTATTTTTCTTATAGACAGGAAAGATCTTGATGAGCAGACAAATATGTCATTTAGTTCATATTCTCAGAATGATTCAATTGATGTGGATAATACTGATAATGTGACTGATTTGAAAAATAAACTTAAATCGTCTGACAGACAGATGATTGTTACTACAATTCAAAAGATGCAGATTCTCATTTCAAAGCGTCTGAAGGAGGGCACACCTGAGTATAACAGGTTAAGAGGATTAAAAATAGCTTTTGTGGTGGATGAGTGTCACAGAGCTGTATCTCCGGCTACCAAGAGAATAATCGAACGCTTTTTTGGAAAGTCACTCTGGTTTGGCTTTACCGGAACACCACGTTTTCCGGAGAATCCTTATCCGTTGATGGGGGATTTGCCACGTACAACAGAGGAATTATACGGAGCATGTCTGCACAAATATACCATCCAGAATGCTATTCATGATAATGCTGTTTTGGGATTTCAGGTGGAGCATGATGGACCGAAGGATGTGAGTGATGAGACTGACAGCAGCCGATATGAAAATGAGACGCATATGCTCAAGGTGCTTGAGGTTATTTTAAATAAGTCATATCATAAGCTTGGCTTTCAAAATGGGAAGGGCAAGACCTTTGAAGGGCTTTTGACTACAAGTTCTATTTCGCTTGCACAAAAATATTATGAGCTGCTTACAAGGGTGAAAAATGGAGAAACACCATTGCAGATAGATGAGCGGGTAAAACAGGTTTTGCCAGACTTTCCTAAGTTTGCCATTACATACTCTGTGACTGAAAATGAGGATGGTTCGCAGGTTAATCAGGAGAAGATGAAACAGTCTCTTGATGACTACAACGCTATGTTTGATACAAAGTTTGATATTTCACAGATTACTTCATACAATAGTAATCTAAACAAACGACTTTCCAGAAAAGATCCTAAGTATAAGAGCAGGAACGAACAGCTTGACCTAGTTATTGTTGTGGATCGTCTGCTCACAGGCTTTGATGCGCCATGCATGTCAACAATTTTTATTGACAGACAGCCGATGGGACCACACGATTTAATACAGGCTTTTTCCAGAACTAATCGTATTTTTGATAAAAAATCAAAGCCGTATGGACAGATTGTGACGTTTCAAGCACCGGTACTTTTCAAGAAATGTGTGGATGATGCTGTCAAGCTTTACTCCGCAGGAAGCACAGAGGATACACCGCTTATTGCAGAGTGGGATGATGTGGAGCCGGCTTTTAAGAAGGCACTCGCGGCGCTTAGAATTGCAGCTCAGACACCGGACGTTATTCCGTCAATGTCAGATGAGGAGAAGTTTCATTTCATGAAGATGTTTCAGAGCTTTGACAGACTTTTTGCACAGCTTAAATCCTTCAGCAGATATGATGAAAGTATGCTTGATGATTATGGAATTACTGAACAGGAATATATAGACTATGCAGGTCATTACCTGAACATAAAAAGTGAGATAGGGCCAGACCCGGGACCGGACCCGGTTAATCCGCCAGTAGAACTGGAAATAGACTCAGATTATGAGCTTATGGCATACAGTAATACAAGGATTGATTATGAATATATCATCAATCTCATTCAGAATATCGTCAATCCTGAGGAGGATGGTGATATTACTCCTGAGGAAAAGCAAAAGAAGATTGATGAGGCAAAGCAGTATGTAGAGGATCTGCGTAAGGATAATCCGAAGGTTGCAGATATCATGTCACATCTGATTAATGATATAGAGCTTGATGAGAGCAGGTTTAAGGGCAAATCAATTCTAAACATTGTTGAAAATATGAAACATGAATGTATAGAACAGGTTGTGAGTAATTTCTGCCTGCTATGGCATGCAGACAAGGATGATGTAATGTATGCGGCAACACATTACCGCAATGGGATTATTCCTAATGAGAGCGCCATAAAGGCATCTATTAATTATCCTGAGTACAAAAATACAGTGGAACATGCTTTACCTAAATTCAAGTACTATGCTAAGTTTTTTGCAGAGCTTAGAAGTACGCTGGATGACGAGATTAAGCCTTTAGTGTAAAGAAATGTATTTCACAACACTTATAATACATATACAATTAAATACCGGATTGTGTTATAATAGGTCTGTCGGCAGCTTCGCCGGCAGACTTTTTTTAAGGAGAGAGTAAAATGAGAGTATTAACAGATTTAGAGCCAAAGAACGTTTTTTCGTTTTTCGAGGATATATGCAGTATCCCTCATCCATCATACAAGGAAGAGAAAATCAGTAATTATCTGGTGGAGTTTGCAAAGGCAAGAGGCCTTGAGCATTACCAGGATGAGCTTCACAATGTGATAATCATAAAGGAAGCATCAGAAGGATATGAGGATGTGGAGCCAATCATATTGCAGGGGCACATGGATATGGTATGCGAGAAGGCACCTGACTGTGATAAGGATATGGACGAGGAAGGCTTAGACCTTGAGATAGATGGTGATTTTATCTCGGCAAAGGGCACTACACTCGGTGGAGATGATGGTATCGCGGTGGCATATGCGCTTGCTATTTTGGACGATGACAGCCTGTCACATCCACGCCTTGAGTTTGTATGCACTGTATGCGAGGAGGTAGGCATGGAGGGTGCTACAGGCATCGATGTGTCTATGCTTAAGGGAAAGAAGCTTCTTAATATGGACAGCGAGGAAGAGGGCGTGATGCTCGCAAGCTGCGCCGGTGGATGCAGAGCTGATGTGAAGCTGCCTGTAGAGAGAGAGACAGTGAGCGGAACAAAGCTCACTGTGAGCTTATCAGGTCTCACCGGCGGACACTCAGGCTCAGAGATTGATAAGGGCAGGGGCAATGCCAATGCTCTTATGTCCAGACTGCTTCGCGACGCATCAGCACCTGTAGCTATAGCTTCTATAGATGGCGGCAGAAAGGATAATGCCATTCCAAGAGAGTGTACTGCACAGATTATTGTAGCACCGGATAAGGCTGCAGCAGTGAAGGCTGCGATAGAGCAGGCAGCAGATGAGATTGCGGAGGAGTTTAAGGCATCTGATCCTGACCTTAAGCTTACCTTGTCAGAGGAGACTGAATGCAGTGAGCCTGCTATAAGTGCCAAGGACAGCGCGAGAGTTATCGCACTTATTGAGGCTCTGCCAAACGGCATCATCAGAATGAGCAGGGAGATTGATAAGCTTGTTGAGACCTCGCTTAATCTGGGGGTTTTAAAATCAGATGATACTGCAGTTACATTAAGATATGCAGTCAGAAGCTCTGTCGGGGTGGCTAAAAAGAGCCTTAAGAACCAGCTAGTATGCATAGCAGAAGCTTTTGCGGCCGAGGTTACATTTGAGGGCGATTACCCTGCATGGGAGTACAAGAAGGACTCAAAGCTACGCGAGGATATGGTACGGATTTTTGAGGAGATGTATGGCAAAAAGCCTACAGTTGAGGCTATTCATGCCGGTGTCGAGTGCGGACTTTTAAGTGGCAAGATTGAGGGGCTCGACTGCATATCAATGGGACCGGACATGTATGATATCCATACGACTGAGGAGAGGCTTTCCATATCCTCTGCAAAGAGGTCATATGAGTATATACTCAGAGTGATTGCGTGCAAATAAATATTTATTCAAGGCTTTTGATAAAGGAAAGAGGTGTCATATGATACCTCTTTTTAAATGCCCTGTGAAAATAGCTCAGATTGTGAAATCCGACAGACAGTGAGACATCTAAAATTGAGGTGTTGCCACGCTCGAACTGTTCCACGGATTTTTCAAGACGCACATTGTTGATATACTGCACGCAGGTCATGTTCATGTGTTTTTTGAAGAAACGCATGAAGTGGTATTCACTGAAATAGCAAAGCCCGGCAAGCTCTGCAACCTGGATGCTTTCGGCATAGTGCACCTCGATGTAATCGAGCACATTTTTCAGCTTGTCGGAGGATGTGGTGACACCAAAATCAGCATTTTTTTCACTGTATTGCAGCAAAAGAAATATTGCCTGGAGCAGAAATGCCTTTAGTGCCAGCTCATATCCGAATTCCTGACTCAAGTAGAGATTTGTTATGCGCGTGAAGCATTTGCGGATGGATGAATATGCCGGATGCTTTGGTGAAATCAGGTAAGGCATGGCAAACTCATGGTTGATTAGCGGAGTCAGGTATCTTGATGAGCATATATCGGTGTTGTTTCCGCCTAAAAAATTGATATGGAATACATACGTTTCCGAGTAAAATTCATCGCAGTCCCTTATTGAAATGGAATGCAGCAGCAGTGGCGGTATAAAGATGATATCGCCTTCCTTTGCCTCATACTCGAGCAAATCAATCTGATAGGTGCATGAGCCCTTTGTAATCAGTGTGAGCTCTGCCTCATCATGCCAGTGTGTGGTGATGACAGGGTAATCGGCTGCAAGTCTTGTTATATATTTCTGAACAGGGAAAAATACATCTCCGTGCTTTGCATTTTCTTTCTGCCCCAGGGCAAGCGGATTATTGTTTTTCATATTGTTGTTTCTCCATAGCTTTTACAACTATACCATTTAATAATTATAAGAGCAGTATTGTGTTATGAAATGAAAAAATATTGCAAGAATTTATACTAAATACTTTCTATAATAGCAGTATAATACATCAAGACGAAGTGCTCAAGATGTAAATGACTGCAAAATTAATGATTAGATAAGAGGTACGCATTATGGAGAGAAAATGGTGGCATGACAAGGTGGCATATCAGATTTATCCAAAGAGCTTTCTGGATACAAACGGTGACGGAATAGGAGATTTAAGAGGTATCATTTCAAAGCTGGATTATTTAAAAGAGCTTGGAATTGACATCATATGGCTGTCTCCGATATATAAATCGCCATTTGTGGATCAGGGCTATGACATAGCTGATTACTATGCAATAGCAGAAGAGTTCGGCACTATGGAGGAGTTTGATGAGCTCCTTGCCGAGGCAAAGAAGCGTGATATGCATATCATCATGGATCTGGTAATAAATCACTGCTCGGATAAGCACGAGTGGTTTCAAAAGGCACTTAAGGATCCGGACGGAGAGTATGCTGATTATTTTTATTTCAGAAAGGGCAAAAACGGCAATCCACCGAGCAATTACCGCTCTTATTTTGGCGGAAGCTGCTGGGAGAAGGTGCCGGGCACGGACAAATATTATCTGCATATGTTTGCGAAGGAGCAGCCGGATTTAAACTGGGAGAATGAGAAGCTAAGACAAAAGCTTTATGAGATGATTAACTGGTGGCTAGATAAGGGCTTGTCAGGATTTAGAATAGATGCGATAATAAATATAAAGAAAAATCTCGATTTTCCTGATTTTGAGCCGGATGCAGAGGACGGACTGGCTGCCTGCTACAAGATGGTTGAGAGTGCAGAGGGCGTCGGAGAGTTTTTGGAGGAATTAAAGAACAATACATTTAAGAAGTATGATGCATTTACGGTCGGTGAGGTATTCAATATGAAGCCGGAGGAGCTGCCGGAGTTTATCGGTGAGAATGGGCATTTTTCAACGATATTTGATTTTTGTGCGCAGTGCTTAAGTAATGGAGAGCACGGCTGGTATGATGCTCCAAAAATTGATTTTGACACATGGAGAAAGGCCATTCTCAGCTCACAGCTTGAGACAGAAAAGTACGGCTTTAAGGCCAATATTATAGAAAATCACGATGAGCCGAGAGGCGCATCAAGATTTTTACCTGAGTATGCACAAAATCCTGCCGGAATCAAGATGCTTGGAACCGTCAGTGTACTGCTTCGAGGTATTCCGTTTATATACCAGGGACAGGAAATCGGTATGCAAAATGCAAAATGGAACAGCATAGATGAGTATGATGATATCAGCACAAAGGATCAGTACAAGGCCGCACTTGCAGCAGGCTTGTCAAAGGAGCAGGCACTTGCAGCCTGTGGAAGAATGAGCAGGGATAATGCAAGGACACCTATGCAGTGGAGTGATGAGGCAAATGCCGGTTTTACCACGGCAATGCCATGGCTTAAGGTCAATGAAAACTATAAGGCTATCAATGTTGCGGCGCAGGAAAAGGATCCTTCATCTGTTTTGAACTATTACAGAAGGCTTGTGGCACTCAGAAAGTCAGATGAATTTAAGGAGCTGTTCACCTATGGCAGATGTGTTCCGGCATATGAGGATACAGATGGTATCATGGCTTATTACAGAGAGGATGAAAATAAGCGCGTGCAGGTTGTGGCAAATTTTGGCAGTAAAGAGGCACAAATCAGGCTGGATGGCAGTGTGAAAAAGGTGCTTTTGTCTAACCAAGATAATGCAAAAAATAGCACAACAGCAGTGGGAGCATCCGAGCTTAAGCTTGAAAGCTGTGAGGTTTTGGTGGTGCTTGTAAAATAGCATAATCGGATACGCAATTAAAGAAACGGTGCCAATTTTACAAAAAGAGGCAGCTAAAAGAGATAACAAAGAGATAACAAAGAGATAAGGAGGGCAAAATGAACAAAAACAATAATGAAAAATGGTGGAAAAAGGCGGTAGTTTACCAGATTTATCCAAAGAGCTTTCAGGATTCTAACGGAGACGGCTTTGGCGATTTACAGGGTATTATCAAAAGACTTGATTATCTTGAGACGCTTGGAATCAATGCAATATGGCTTTCGCCGGTATTCAAATCACCGCAGGCGGACAACGGTTATGACATTTCGGATTACAGGGATATTGATCCGACGTTTGGCAGTCTCGATGATATGGAGGAGCTCATAAACGAGGCAAAGAAGCACAATATAAGGATTATGATGGATCTTGTCTTAAATCATTCTTCAAACGAGCACAGGTGGTTCAAGGAGGCTAAAAAGAGCAAGGACAATCCATACCATGACTACTATATTTGGAGAGACGGAGATGAAGGCGTGCCGCCAAGTGATATGAAGGCTTGTTTCGGTGGAAGCGCATGGGAATATGTGCCGGAAATCGGACAGTATTATTTCCATCAGTTTTTACCGGAGCAGCCGGATTTAAACTGGGAGAATCCAAAGGTCAGAAGAGCAATCTACGATATGATTCTCTGGTGGATGGACAAGGGAGTCGGCGGCTTCAGAATGGATGTAATCGACCAGATAGCCAAGGAGCCGGACAAGAAAATTACCATAAACGGACCAAGACTTCAGGAATATTTTAAGGAGATGAGTAAGGAGACCTTCCAAAAGGGTGATCTGATCACTGTAGGTGAGGCCTGGGGCGCAGACACGGAGCGCGCAAAGCTTTACAGCAATCCGGATGGCAGCGAGTTTTCCATGGTGTTCCAGTTTGAGCACATAGGGCTTGACCAGAAGGAGGGCGGCGAGAAATGGGACCTTGCACCGCTTCCGTTTAAAAAGCTCAAAACGACAATGGCTCACTGGCAGAATGAGCTCTACAACTGTGGCTGGAACAGTCTGTTCTGGGACAATCATGACCTGCCGCGTATTGTGTCAAGATGGGGCAATGACAGGGAGTACAGAGTGGAATCTGCAAAGATGCTTGCTATATTGCTGCACGGCATGCAGGGTACACCGTACATCTATCAGGGCGAGGAGCTGGGCATGACAAATGTACAGTATGATATCGAGGATTATAAGGACTGTGAAATCATAAACATGTACCATGAGCGCCTTGAAAAAGGATACTCAAAGGATGAAATCATGAAGTCCATTTACGCAAAGGGCCGTGACAATGCAAGGACACCTATGCAG
>ERZ791603.1687-NODE-1687-length-15734-cov-3.338542_pt1 | contig 15734 bp, 7 predicted proteins | sample MGYA00509966_ERZ791603 | MGnify/ENA primary metagenome ERZ791603 (study PRJEB30046, sample SAMN00791931) | human gut metagenome | study: EMG produced TPA metagenomics assembly of the A metagenome-wide association study of gut microbiota in type 2...
GCCCAGCCGGGAATCCTTGCAGCGCAAGGCTTTCTGCATAAAAACTTCGGGATAATATTTTCACTTGTATTGTTGTTTGCCTCTTAATTTAAGCATCATCTCCTCGTCATCTGTATTCCAGAGTACGTCCGGAATCGTATCGTTTAGCTTGTTTGCTGCTTGCTGAATGGCTTTCCGTTTCATTTCTGTATCAGCATGGGCATAAATTTTTGTTGTTTCAATCTGCGCATGGCCGAGGAATTCGGATACCATAGCCAATGGAACACCGTCTTGGTATAGGTGCATTGCCCGTGTGTGCCGCAGCATGTGGGGATGTACCCGTTCCGGAATGGATGTGCAGACGTGCCGTGCAGATTCTCCATATTTCTTTACAAATGCCGCAACCGTATCAGGAGACATCGGCCTTTGAGGGCCACCATAAGCATAGAACACATAGTCGTCTCGTTTTCTATTTTCTGCCGGATGGAATTTTTTCAGGTAACTGCGAAGGTGCTCCGCTGTTTTCGGCAAAATAGGAACAACCCGTGTCTTGTTTCCCTTACCTGTGAAATAGACACACGGTGAGGTTCTGTGCAGCACTAAATCCTGTATCCTTAAATCCAACATTTCCTGACACCGAGCAGCTGTATCGTACATTAAAACCAGAAACACCATATTCCGGAATCCTGTACGCTTTTTGCAGTTCGGCTGCGCGAGGAAAATAGAAAGTTCTTCTTTTGTGAGATAGCCAACCAAAGCAGGCGGTGGTTTTCGGTATCGAATTCTCTCCACGTCGGCCTGTATTGCAATTACGCGCAGATCTACAATGCCGCCATACCGCACAAAAGAGCGTATTGCGGCAAGCCTTTGCAGCTGTGTTTGTCTACTGCAGTTCCTGACTTTCTCCAACCAGTCCACGAATTCCTGTATGTTTTGGCGGGTGAAATGGCTCCAGTTTACTCGTTGTCTGGGAATATCTTTTGTGCCTTCCAAAAACGTAAAAAGCAGATTCAGAGCATCCTCATAGGATTTTACCGTATTAGAACTGCAGCTTCGGTTTTTCACAAGATAAACATTCAGAAACGAACTTACAACCGTAAAAAACTGAGCATCCTTAACCTTCATCATGCACCTCCGGAAGCAATTTTTCCCATGCAGTACGGTCTACTGTTCCAACACGCTCATAAAAATCAGGAACCATGTGGACATAGTAAAGCGTATCTTCATAACGGGCGTGTCCCATGTATGCGGAGAGAAACGGCAGCATTGCATCAATATCACGGCCTTCTCGCATCCAACGACAGATACATTCCGTTGCAAAAGTATGTCTGAAATCGTAAACCCTAGGTTTAGGTCCCTCAAACGCAGTAATTCCGGCCATACTGAAGCATCTCCAAAACATTTCTTCTGTCCAACGCTTCGTATACGGCCCATCCCCATCGTATCTCGGAAAAAAGTAATCGCTGTCCGGGTAAATTTCTGAAATCAGGGTGGAATAGCTTCTCATAATCTGAAGCAAATCATCTGCAACCGCAACGACACGGTCCTTGTGCCCTTTGGATTCCACAACGTAGACAGAACCGCGAACCAAGTCCACATTTTCCTTCTTGAGCAGTCTCGCTTCTGCGGGCCGCAATCCGCAGCAATACAGCAATCTGTAAAATACCGGGATAACAAGATGTCTGGCCGGAGCTTTCCCGTGAGGCCGAAAGCTGTCAGCACCGTGGAAGAACGCTTTTATCTCCGCTTCATTGAAGATATGTGGAACATACCCGGGGCCTTTGCTGGTCATGGATATGGGAATCATATATGCTTCTGTTCCAACAGCCCGAAGGTACTTTGCAAACTCCCGTATGACCATAATACGATTTCGGTGGCCTGCTGTGTTTTCCGTATCTCGTTTCTCCAGCCATGCAAGTGCGAGTTCACAATCCAGACAATCTTTTTCAGGGAACCTTTCTACACAGAAATCGTCAAACCTTCCTAGAATACGGATACTCTCATCGTAAGGAAAACCAAGACTGTTCTTGTAGCCTACAAAGGCGCGAATCTGTTCTCCAAAACGGCTTTTCAAAGATGGTCTTGTCATAACAGGGCCTCCTGTGCAATGGGAATTGCAGAAATAGTACCTGCGCACACTTTTAATTTCTCTAGGGATGACGCGGTATATTGGCGCAAGGACACAGACGACGAGTGTCCTAGAATATCGCAGATTAGTGGCGCAGGAATATTTGCTTCCAGCAATTGTCTTCCCATTCCTCGCCGGAAAGCATGCGGCCCATTCATCTTCCGGTCCTTTCCCAATGCAATGTGTGCATATTTTGCAATCACCGTCCACATACTTCCAATCTTTGTATAGGGGCGCAGTACCCGCAAAAATATATACTCAGATTTGCACTTGGGCCGGGCATGGAGAATGTAATCGGCAATCGCATTTCCAGTTTTTGTATCAAGCGGTAAGGATACAGGGATGTTTGTTTTCTCTTGTACCAGACGCAGTTCGCAGGCATCCCAGTCAATACTGTCAAACTTCAGGTTTACAATGTCACAGCCGCGTAAGCCAGTTGTGTACGCAAGCATAATCATTGCATAATCTCGCATCCCCATTGTGCTGCTGCGATTTATTGCAGAGAAAATCTTTTGGGCATCTTCGTGAGTGTATCCTACATAAACACGCCGACGTTTTGCAGCAGAAAATACCAGCGCTGGTGAGATATCGGGCAGCTCAGGATGTTTTTCGGCCATGAATCGCGCAAAGGAACGCATACTTCCGGTTAAATTAAATATACCAAGAGGAAATGTTTCTGAAATCTTTGCCAGACATCTGGTGACATCTGGCAAGGTGATCTCAGCATAGCGGTATATCCCCAAAGTGGCTATGGTACGGAAAAACGTCCGAACCGATGAAAGATAAAACTGGCGGGAGCCTTCTTTCAAATAGTTTTCATTGTCCATGTACAGTTGGTATTGCGAGAGCAGATTTTCAAACTCTGGCGGAGCGCAGGCAAAATTATATTTTCTTAACTTCTGCTGAGACACCTGTCCGGTCGAGAGATATTCCTCGATCCAATGGGCAGCTTTGCGCATCGTCTGAAAGGATGCCTTTTGCACTGCTCCGTTCACAAAATTTTCTTGGACCGTTTTTTCGAAAAGGGCAAGCGTTTCTGGAGAGTATGACTCTTCACCGCGAGAAATGAAGAAGTTCAAGATAGCACCAAATCCACAATAGATATAATTGGTCTTTGTCTTATCGGATAGTTCCAACTGCATAACGGCATCTCTGGTTCTACAGATAATGTCTATTACCTTCATGGAGTTGCTCGGATTGCAGGAAATAGCTTGAAACAATGGGTTGTGTTCAGCCTCCCAAGGCCGTATAGGTTCATCCTGAATTTTTCCATACTCCGCCATTTGGTCGAGATAAACTGCGGCACGCCGAGTTATGCCCCACTGGTAGTGCGGCAATGTTCCGGATTCCTGTTTAGCACGTTCCTGCCAGACAAAATTTTGAACCGTCTCTTTGGAATACAATATCTGACCTTTGCCCAAACAATGCTTTACAATCCGTCGAGTTCCATACCTCTCAAACTCATGTACCGTTTTGGCCTTGAGGCCGCGTCCGCTTAAGGCATCTAATACACGCGCAGAAAGGACTGTGATTTCAATTTTGTTCACACTAATACACCTCACAATGTTGATTCGGATTACAATCCGTAGCAACATTATAGCAGGTGCCATCTTCAAAATATTATCCCGAAGTTTTTATGCAGAAATCCTTGCGCTGCAAGGACTCCAGGCTGGGCTTCGGGATTCTTATTTTATTCGGGATAAGTCTGGTTATTCCGAAATTCAGGATAACCAGACTTTCAGCGTGGCCGGGGCAAGAAGGGGCTTTAGCGACCCCAGAGGAACTTTGTTCTTTGAAATTGCCCGACTGGTTGAGGCCCGACACCCTGCGTATCTCATCTTGGAAAATGTACCCGGTCTGCTTAGCCATTCACGGGGCGAGACCTACGCGACAATCCTCAACACGCTGGACCGACTGGGGTATGGTGTGGAATGGCAATGTCTTAACAGCAAAGATTTCGGCGTTCCCCAGTCAAGAAACCGCGTGTACATTGTCGGATATCTTGATGAGCGATGTAGAGGAAAAGTATTTCCTTTCACCGAAACAACAGGAGGTTCTCTTATTCAAACCCACGGCGGACACCAAGGAGAGCGCGTCTACTCCCCCGAAGGATTAAGCTGTACGCTGGCTGCCAATCCGGGTGGCTTCGGTGGCAAAACCGGGCTGTATGAGGTGGGAGTGCCGATCAAGTGCGCCACAAAAACCGGCTACCAGATGGCACAGGTCGGTGACAGCATCGACCTGAGTTACGCCACAGTCAACAGTCGGCGCGGACGGGTTGGTAAAGAGATTGCGCATACACTTACAACGGGCTGCCAACAAGGCACTGTTGAAGTTTGCCCGGTCAAAAATCCCATCAAGTCCGACCTCGCCCGCAACACCGAACGCACCGGTAAGCCCGGCGCACCCATGCATACACTTACCACAAAAGACCGTCACGGTGTTCTGTACGAGGGTCGCATCCGCCGCCTGACACCGCGCGAATGTCTGCGCTTGCAGGGCTGGACAGATGACCGCATTGACACAGTACTGGCCGTCCAGAGCGATAACCAAGCCTACAAGCAGGCAGGCAACGGCGTGACGGTCCATGTGGTGGAAGCCATCGGACGGCGCATTGCCAAGATGGACGCAGAACTGCGGGGTGAGGCGCTTGCCCCTTGATTTCCGTGACCAGTATTTTGGCTGTGAAATTGAACTGACCGGGATAAACCGCGCCACGGCAGCCCAAACGCTGGCCGACTTATTTGGCACCCGCGCCGAGCATTCCGGTGGTGGCTACGATGCCTACAGGGTCAAAGATTTGGACGGTAAAGAGTGGAAAATCGTCCGGGACGGCAGCATCCATCCCGAATGCCGCAGGCGGTCTGTTCTTATTGGGGAGACCTACAAGGTTGAACTGAACTCTCCGAAACTCGAATACAGCGAGATGGAAAAGCTGCAGGAGGTTGTCCGTTCCTTACGCCGCGCAGGCGGCATCGTAAACGACAGCTGCGGAATGCACGTCCATGTGGATGCAAGCAAGCACACGCCGCAGAGCCTCAAAAATGTGCTGTCCATCATGTATTCCAAAGAGGATATTTTGTTTGCAGCACTTAAAGTCAACCCTGCCCGCATCGACAGCTACTGTCAGGCGGTGGATGAGCCGATTCTGGAAGAAATCCGCAAGCTGCCCAGCGGTGCGAGTATGGATCAACTGAAAGACCGCTGGTATCGCGGGCGGGATGGGAGTGATTATCACTACCATTCGTCACGGTACAGGGCTTGCAATATGCATTCTGTATTCTATCACGGTACAATCGAATGGCGCCTGTTCAATTCCACGCTCCATGCGGGTGAAGCCAAAGCAAACATCATTCTGGCTATGGCGATCTCGGCGCAGGGCATCAACCAGAAGTACACGCAGTTCCGGAAAACGCCCATCGGGGATAACCCGGCGTTCACCTTCCGCACCTTTCTGCTGCGGCTGGGGCTGATCGGTCCTGAGTACAAAAATGTGCGGATGCACCTGCTGAAGAACCTGCCCGGTGACAAGGCGTGGCGGCACGATAAGTCGCTATATCCCAGCAACCAACCAAGGTCCCGCACAGGCGAGACCAGATAGGAGAAGAAATGTCTCGAAAAGAATACTTTGCCTATGGCTCTAATCTAAACTTTGAGCAGATGGCTTACCGCTGCCCCGAAGCGACAGTGGTAGGCACTGCCAAGCTGGACGGCTATGAGCTGGCGTTCCGGCGCGGCTACCTGACGATTTTGCCCAAAGAGGGCGCAAGCGTTGAAGGACTGATCTGGTCTGTCACCGACCATGACGAATCACAGCTTGACTGTTATGAAGGCTACCCGACATTCTATGACAAGGAAACCATGACGGTTACGGATGCAGACGACGCACCGCACGAAATTATGGTTTACACCATGAACGCACCGTACCGCGACCAGTTGCTCCCGGTCAGCAGCCGCTACAATGCGGTTGTTTTGCAGGGGTGTCTGGATGCCGGTATCTCTCCGCAGCAGTTCTATGATGCTGACGAAAAATACCGCAAAGCCTACAAGGCCAGAGCCGCGCCCTGTCCCAAGAAACACGCTCCCGAACGCTAACCAAGCCCGCTGCACCGTGCAGTGGGCTTTTTCTTTTGCAACAAAAGGAGAACCAGTATGAAAAACAAACACAGAATAAAGCAGTGCTTGTCGCTGCTGCTGGCGGGAGGGATTGCGCTCACAAATCTGGGCGCAGCGCTGCCCGCTTTTGCAGAGGATGCCCCCGCCACGCCGGAGAATGCCGAAGCGGTCACCCCCGAAACTGCCGAAGCGGACACCATGGCACCAAACCTTGTGCAGATTACCGAGAATCTTTACAACGATCTGCCGGACGCGCCTACCGGCAGTTACCTTGGCAATATGGGTCTGCCCGTGGCAATCGGCGAGACAAAAATCGGTATCTCCGCGTGGGTTTCTGACCTGTATGACGGCGTAGATGCCCATATGGATGCCGATGCGCTGAACGCAGATGAGAACACGGTCACAATCGGCAAAACTCCCGGTACAGACTATGCCATTGTTCCGCTGCTGGCGCAGGTCGAATACCCGGCAGACGGTGCGGTATCTGAAATCATACTGCCGGATGATGTAGAGCTTTTAAGCTATCTCTCCACCGATTATGAGCCTATCCCGGCAGACGAGCAGGAGCAGGCTGAAATCCTGCACCAGACATACTCGGAGCAGTCGGCGGCAGCAACCGGTTTGTATGTGAAAGCCTCTGCCGATTTTACGGCGCAGCTTGTCTATACGGATTCGGACGGCAGTTCGCAGTCAAAAGCTATCCATGTACAGATCAGCGAGGATGCCGCACCCACACAGATGTATGCCGACACCGGCGATGACGGCATTGCCGCCTATGCTGCAGGGCCGACTCCGCCGTATGCCACCGGCAAAATCACCAGCATTGCCAAAGAGGGCGGCACATGGCTGATTTGGTTCAACGGTCAGGAAGCCTACTGCTGCAGCCACGGCCTGAACGGCCAGCCCAAGGGCTGCCCCACCTACAGCTTCTCTCATGTGTCCCGCCTTGAACCCGGCCAGTATACCCCCGGCAACCACTATGCAAACCAGGTCAACATCTGGGGCGGTCTTGGTCAGCTGAGTCTGGATATGCTGGATGACCGTCCTGTTGTGGCAAGCCTTGAAGATGATCCTGAAGGCTGTGAAGAACAGCCGGACATCCTTGGCAGTCTTTACGATGAAACCCAGCAGTGGATCATGGAAAACTATCCCGACAGCTACGCGGCGCAGACCTATATTGCTGCTGCAGAAGAACTGGTAAACGGTACAGATGCACAGTCCGGGGAAAACGGCTACTACACCTACATCTATAACCCGCCCGCAGGGTATGCGTGGCAGGTTGTGGCGCTGGTCGGTGAAGAAATTGCGGGCGGCACTGAGATCCCGGATGTGCCGAGTGTTCCGGAACCGAAGTACTATTCCGCTGCATGGACAGCTCCCGCCCAGACTGCCGGCGGCAGCTTTGATTTGACATTCACTGTCAACACCGACAAGGTTCAGCTGAACACGCTGGAAAAGGTGGACGGCGCGGTCATTACCGTCACGCCCAGCCGGACCGGCGGCAGCGTGGACGGCGGCAGCTGGCAGATGACCCCTGCCGGGGCACAAACAATTACCACAAGCGGTCACACACAGGATGACAGTTTTCACCTCAACGGCGGCGATGGTTCTGCCACATGGACGGTTCACTACGAGGTGTCCAAGACCAGCACCAGTACGCTCAGCGGGCAGGAAGGACCGTTCACCAGCCAAGCCGAAGCAGACGCCGCTGCCGAAGCTGCCAAGAACGCGGCCATTGGGCAGCTGCAGAACGAAGCGCAGGGCATGGTAGATGCCGCTATTGCCTCGGCGCGGGCGCAGCTTGCGAATATTACATTCAGCTATGACGAGGTCACCATCCCGCACGGCTTTGATTCAACGCCCGGTGCGCTGGGCAGCCAGCAGACCATTACTGTTCCGGCTAATAGTTCCAATGACTATAAAATGCAGAACGATGAATGGTCGGTAAAGGTCAGCATCGACAAAATCGACAGTGAAACCAAGCAGCGCATTAAGGGTGATGCTGAGTTTAAGATTTTCGAGTGGGATACCGTCCAGCAGTGCTATATTCCGGCAGGCGGGTACAACCGGTACAAAGTCGAGCGCCAGCCGGATGGCACCTACAAGGTCATCAACCACAGCGATTATGCGGGCGGTTCGGATAGTATCTATTATACCCAGCGCAACGAGGGCAAGTTTGTCATCGTGGAGAGCCGCGCACCCAGCGGGTACTACGGCGATTGGACGGATGTAACCAAACCCGGCACGGCAGGCTCTGTGCTGGGTAAGCGGGCGTATGCCTTTGAAATCACGAAAGCATTAGACGGTCAGACGATTTGGCTGGGCAACGCGGACTATAACGCCGACATTACCACGGCCAACAGCGGTGGTACGCTCATCGACACCGGCGAGGGCATCGTCACAATTACATTTGGCAGTCGCAATGCGGATAAGACCTATACCACCGATCCTACAGGTATTGCCAGCAACGAGGATTCCTACACCATGCACGCCGATGTCGACACCATGCAGAACGACCGCACTCTCGGCAGCATCACTCTCTCCAAAGCAGACTTTGATGCCGCCCGGTATCTGGCTGCGGGCAGCAACGGTGACAGCACGCTTGAAGGTGCCGTGTACGACCTGTATGCCGCCGAGGACATTCTTCATCCGAACGGCGTTTCCGGCATTGTCGATTACTCCAAGATCACCGATTCCAGCGGCAACCCCATCTGGCATACCACCGTGCTTACCAACGGCGCATGGAAGTCCGACTATCTCCCGGTGCTGAAAAAGGATTACCTTGTAGCCTCCGCCGCCATCAAGGACGGCAAGCTGGCGTTTTCTAATCTCTACTTAGGTCGTTACTACCTTGTGGAGCGCGCCACCGGCATCGTGATCCCCGTGGATTCCAACGGGCAGTATTATCTTTCCGGCAAGTATCCCCTGCTCAACAAAAAGCTGGAGCCTACCGGCAGCTATGCCGCCCTCGCCAGCAATGGCACAGAATACATCGACTATGTCTACCGCAACCAATATTCTGCTGTTGCCGAGAGTCGCGCCTTAGACGGCAGCAAGACCTATGACGGCTACTACCTGTCCTTTGCGAAAGGCTATCTCTGTGATGAAGTCAACCACTATCAATCCCTTACTTATGCAGATGAATCCACTTACGTTGTCCGCGCTGAAGATCAGACGCAGGACGAAGTACTGAAATCCGGGTTCAGTCTGCAAAAGCTGGTGTCCACCACCGGTCAGCCCTCCCCTGCCATTAAGCTGGGCGGTGCCGGGTTCAAAGTGTACCGTGTATCGCTGCTGAGCAAGGCAGACCAGTTTGCCCAAAACGCCGATGGCAGTTACGATACCGCCAGCATTCTGGATGTCTACCGTAAATCCAGCTACGATCAGGACACGCTGAAATTTGATTTTTCTGACGAAGAACAGGCTGTTGCAACGATGTACGAGAGTGACACCGCCGTCGTCACCCGCTATAACGCAACCTTGACCGCAGACGGCGATTTTGCCAACGGGCAGGGTCTTGGCTGGGTGCCGACCAACAATGCGCAAGAATATCGCTTATCCGAGATCTTCACGAACGAGGAAGGCATCCTGCGTGTGCAGGGGCTTCCTTACGGCCAGTACATCGTCGTGGAAACCACCGTACCGAAGGATGTTTTTCAGGCTGAACCGTTCCTTATCAATGTCAATGCATCCAGCCCGCAGAGCAGCTTTACTGTGCCTGCCGGCAGCATCACAACGCCCAGCGGCAGCTACATAACCTACAACATTCTGGATGAAGAGTTGGAGGGCTACTTGCAGCTTGTCAAAATCGACATTGAGACGGGCAAGCCTGTCAAAATTGCCGACACTGCGTTCAACATTTACTACATTGCCGAGGACGGCCGTGAAACCCTTGTGGAGATGAACGACCCGAAATCCGGCAATGCCTGGGCAAAGACCAGCACTTTCTATACCGATTCCAACGGCGAAATGAAGACCCCGGAAAAACTGCCGCTGGGCAGGTACCGCATCGTCGAGATCGAAGGTCCACGCGGGTATTTCAACGACCGCCAGTACAATGTCGTGTTTGAGCTGACCTCGGACCGTGTGTATCAGGTCAGCGGCGGCAGCGCCGACGGCATGGACGACTACGTCATCACCGAAAACTACTATAACCACGAGACATTGGGGCAAATCAAAATCCGCAAAATTGGTAACGTGCTGACCGGGTACGAAAACGGACAGTTCGTGTACGAGTCCGATAACCTTGCCAATGCCACCTATGAGATCCACGCGCAGGGCGATATTCCCACGCCGGACAATCAAGGCACACTCTGGTACGCAGATGGCGACCTTGTCGCTACCGTTACCACTGCCGAAGACGGGCAGGTGGACGAAGTCCGATTCAGCCCCACGCGGACACTCGCCACCTATGATTTCTTGAAAGTAACCCACGATGGCACGAAAGGCGAAGTCACTATCACGCTGCCGCTGGGTACCTACACGATTTCCGAGGTGCAGGCCCCTTACGGTTTTGTCCACACCGACCACACTTACACCGTGGTGCTGGACTGGGACAACCAGTATAACGACCTCGTTCTTGCAAAAAGCATCATCGACCACACGCAGGACGGTGATGTTGTGTACGACTACTCTATTATAAATGTAGGCAACGCCAATGCCGAGCAGATTGAAAAGCAGGTTCTTGTCTTTGAGAATGCCCGTGTGCTGCCGATCGTTGAGGAGGGCAAAGTCGGTGTCGGGCTGTATAAGCTGGATCGCGACACCTGCGATTTGACCGATGAAGCGCCCTATACAGACGGCTGTAAGACCCGCGCCTCCCTTTTGAACGGCGGCAGCAACCGCGCCGACATCCCGGCTGATGCCAATATGGTCGCGGGCGCCGTCTATGAGCTGTACACCGCAGACGACATTTACAGTATTTCCGGCGAGCTGCTGGCCGCCGCCGATACTCTGCTGGGCACAGCCACCACCGATGAAAACGGCCTTGCCTATTTTGATGTAGACGTTCCTCTGCGCGGTGAACATTACGGCGGCAGCGATGCCCACGACTGTACGACCAACAGCGGCCGCTACTATCTGCGTGAAATCAGCGTGCCGGACGGCTACCTGATTGAGCAGAGTGTGATTCCCGTTGAGTTCACCTATGAAAACCAGTTCATTGCATGGCAGGTCGTTGACTGCCTGCACTCCGACAAGCAGACCACCGTGGAGATTGACAAGCGCGCTTTCACTTCTGATTCCGATGACACCTTTGCCCTGACCGGTGCCACGTTGACCGTGACCGATTGGAACGGCAATGTGGTGGACAGCTGGGAGAGCAGCGATACGGCTCATGTGATTTGCGGGCTGCATCTTTCCCACGACTTTGCCGGGAACCGCGATACCTCAAAAGTCTATACCTTGGCCGAGACTTGTCCGGCAGACGGCTATACCACCGCCCGCTCGATTCAGTTCCGCTTGGAGCAGGCCACGGACGATAATGCCTACTTGCAGGAAACGGCGGTCTGGGTTCTGCATGAATCCGAAGATACAGCATACCAGTCTGGCAGCATTATCTCCCCCACCGCGTTTTCCGACGATACCGTGGCTACGATTTCCGCCAAGCTGCGCGCTTTCTGGGATAAGCTGCTGGGCAAGAATCCCGATGCAGACGGCGTTGTCATTGCCAACTGGTACTGCGTGAACGGCACGCTGGTGGTGAATTTCACCGATGCCGCCAACGACCGCGCGATTGCCAAATGCCTGCGGGAGAGCGACTTCTCCGACCTGACGTTTGACAAGGCCTATCTGAACGGCGCGGCGGCTCCCGCGTTCTTTGCCGATAAGCAGGTTGCAGAAAAGCCCGCCGATGCCGAAATCACCTACTCTGCAAGCTGGATTCTGCTGAAAGATTCTGATGGATTCAGCCAGACAGTGACGATGCTGGATGCGCCCACCCGCGTAAAAATCAGCAAAGCCGATATTACGACCCACGAAGAAGTCCCCGGTGCCACGCTGCGTGTGCTGGATAAAGACGGCAATGTTGTGGACGAATGGGTGTCCGAAGATACGCCGCACTACATGGAGGCTGTGCTGGTTGCGGGCGAAACCTACACACTGGAGGAAACGCTCGTACCCGATAATTCCGGGTATGTGCCTGCCAATGCCATTCAGTTCACAGTCGAGGATAACGGCAAGGTCCAGCACGTTATCATGCAGGACGACTACACGAAAGTGCAGATTTCCAAGACCGACATTGCCACCGGCAAGGAAATCAGCGGCGCAAAGCTGAAAATCACGGATGCAGACGGCAAAACCGTTGCTGAATGGGTTACAGACGGCACACCGCACTATATGGAGCGCATCCCGATGGGAACTTACACCCTGACCGAAACGGTGGCTCCCATCGAGCAGGGCTATGTCCGCGCCGAGAGCGTTACCTTTGAGGTTGGTCCTACCGAGAATATTCAGCGTGTGGAGATGAAAGACGATTTTACCAAGGTCGAAATCTTCAAGGCTGACATGACAGATGGTCACGAGCTGCCCGGTGCAAAACTGAAAATCACCGATGCCAGCGGCAACACCATTGCCGAGTGGGAAACCAACGGCCAGCCCCACCGCATCGAGCGCCTGAAGCCCGGCGACTATACGCTGACCGAAACTGCCGCCCCGGCCGGGTATCTGCTCAGCGAAGAGGTTCACTTCACCGTGCAGGAAACCGGGGAAATTCAGAAAGTCACGATGTACGATGCCCCGGCGCACTCGCTGATTCTCACCAAACGGGATATTGCCACCAATGCAAAGCTATCCGATGCCCGCCTGACAATCCGCGATGCCTATGACACAACCATTGACCGCTGGACGACTACTGACGGCGACCATGCCATCCGTGTACTGCCGGAGCGCTCCGCCGCCAAAGACCCACACAAAAATCTGCTGCTTTTGTCCGATGACACCAGCGAACACGTCTACACGATGGTGGAAGAACTGGCCCCGGACGGCTATCTGGTTGCCGAGAGTATCACGTTCAAAGTCATGCAGATGAACGATACCCTTGTTGTGTTCGTATGGCAGGACGGCGGTTGGCAGAAATCTTCCGAAGGGTATCTTGCCATGTATGATGAGCGTACCGATACACCCGTGCCGCTTATGAAAACTTTCCCGCAGACCGGCAGCATTTTATAAAAACTGTGCCAAGTTGTTACACTGCGCACAATTTAAGAATGGAGTGATATTTTGTCCGTTTCCTGTTTTACTTCTACCAATTCGCACCTCTGTAAGTTCCTGCGCACCACAGGCCGCGATTGGCGCAACACCATCTACATTGAGTGCGGCGACTGCCAGCGCGCCGTGAGCCGCAGCTGCAAGAATCTTCTCTGCGTCTTTGATACGACCGGTGCGCCGGTAATCGTGCCGGTGCATGATGTGGAGTACCTGTTCAGCACCACCGTGGACAAGTCCGAGTGCCGTGCCGTCCTCACAAAAGCCAACTTCTGTGAACTTTATAAAGGCTGGATCGACGAGCATATCCGCGACCCCCACGCCTGCCCGTTGAATGATCTGTACGTCAACTGGGAGATTCCAGACCCTAGTGCAGCGAGGATCTTTCTGAATCGGTAAATAGGCACTAAATAACAACAATCCCCAAGGTGTTGCCTTGGGGATTTGTTTGTATCGCACTCGATATATGACACTAACTTCGTTTTATCTTTTGTTCTTGTTGTTACATTTCCCTTGTGTTCAAGAACTTTTGTCTGATTTGCTTTACAGTCTCCAAATGTCTGTTTGCATAGAACTTTTTTACGGCATCGGACGTGTGCTCAACCTCTGAATTCAGAGCATTTTCCAACTTTTCAAGGTTTTTCCTTGTGACTTCTGTATCCGTCTCGTCACGTTCTACTGCGCCACCCCTAAAAGATATTTCTTTTAATATAGTTAGCATTTCTTGCTGTTCCGATATATTTGCTTTTTTGTACGCAGAGAGAAATGCGGCAAGTAGCTCGTCATTAAAGCATACAAGTATTTTAGATTTCGCTGCGAGACCTCTTTCGTATGTTGGGTTCTTTAAGTAATCTATAAAGAAAATCTCGTTCATTAAGTATGGCCACTGATCTTGCAACTTCTCTATTTCCTCATTGAGCGATTGTTCTTGTGGCGTCAATTTAGTTTCGCCTTCGTCTCTCATAAGTCTTCGGTGTCCACGTTCTTCACAAATATCTCCCTTTATAATTTTAGCTTTTCTATTATGGAATCCCTGAAGCAATCTTGCATCATCAACGTCACACTGTATAGGAACACCTATTTTCCGGAAATCATCAAGCCTTCCTAAAAGAGCCACATAATCATCCGTTGTTAGCTTTCCATCATATGCCTGCTGTAATACTTGTGGCAGCCCCCGGTCAATAATCTCTTGGCTCAACTCCCAGAAAGCCTTATCGAGAACTTCCCGCTCCGGTGCAGTTTCTTTTACTGAAAAGCGTTGATTCAAAGCGGCTTTTATGCGCTGTTCATTCCACTCGCCTTCAATCATCCAACGAATAAGCGGTTGAATTCGATATTGTGCATTATATCTTTTATACTTACTATTTTCACCATCTTGTGTTGTTTGCCATCGAGGGGGATTCCGTTTTTTATCCTCTGCTTTTTCTTCCAAAAAATTAAAATGGTATTCATCATATTCATCCATTTTTTTGTAGTTTCCACCCTTCACTTCGAAAAGGTACGCGACAAACACATATAGTGCCTCTCCCATACCATCAGTAGGAAGTTTTAGGCTGTGCCATAACCCATACACACGTTCAAAATCTATCAAACATGATTTGAATGTTCTGAGATTGCGACTCCCGCTTTCTTCAAATACTTGGAATAGCTTTGGGCTTTCTTTTTTCAAGAATTCCTTGTATTCACTTGTTTCTGTCTTGTAGTCTTCAATCATTTCCTGTTGGATTCTTCGATACTCCACGTCCAACTTGACTGTTCGCTCTACAACTTTTTCCTTAAAAGTTTTGTAATTTTCCTCATCTTCTATATTATCTTCCGATGCAATTACTATTGTCTTAATTCTTTTGTCTTCTACATAGGTATTTATAATTCCCAATAAATCAATTACACCGATTTTACATCGCTCAAAATCGTCAAATACTAAAACCAATTTCTTTTTAACAGGCTGCTCTTCCCCTGCAACTATACAATAGACTTCTTTCTCAATCGGTAAAAAATCATGGATATCAATGGACAGCAACATATTCGCACTTTTTGCTATCTTTTTGATTTTTCCAAAGTCAAACAGTTCACCAAAAGCCGCTGCCTTTTCTGAAAGCTGTTTTGCGATATTGACACCTTTTGCAATATGTCCTTTCCCCGATTTTTCTGCTTTATTGAATGTCTGGGCATATGCCACAGCTTCCTTTACCTTTTTTGATAATGTGTTTGTGTCCTCGATTCCGAATAGCGACACAACCGCCATCAAATATTTAGGTTCTTGATTCAACTTCTTCTCAATTTGACGTATTAGATATGTCTTCCCGCT
>ERZ791603.1700-NODE-1700-length-15605-cov-6.060772_pt1 | contig 15605 bp, 10 predicted proteins | sample MGYA00509966_ERZ791603 | MGnify/ENA primary metagenome ERZ791603 (study PRJEB30046, sample SAMN00791931) | human gut metagenome | study: EMG produced TPA metagenomics assembly of the A metagenome-wide association study of gut microbiota in type 2...
TGATTTTGTATGCGACAAGCGCGGCGAAAAGCTGTATGTTCAGGTCACTTACCTGTTGGCATCGGAAGAAACGGTCAACCGCGAGTTTGGCGCATATGACAGCATCCGTGACAACTTCCCGAAATACGTTGTTTCTCTCGATGAGTTCGATATGAGCCGAAACGGGATCAAGCACCGGAATATCCGCGATTTCCTCTTGGCTGAGGAATGGAACTAAGTAAGAAGCCCAGCATCGCGTCAAACAACGCGGTGCTGGGCTTCTTTTTGTTATATTTGTTTCTTTAGCAGTTCTGAGATTGCCATAATTGTATCTTGATTTTTAACGTAGTCACTTTCGCTAAGCAATTTCCTCTTTTCAGTCAAAACAATAATGTTTGCTGGTGTTTCTATTTCCGAATCATATTTGGAGTAGTCGATGGTCGCTAATATAATCTGTGGTAGCATCTCCATCTGCGCAATCATTTTTAGAATATCTTTACTGCTTGAAATACTGGCTTCTTTTGCGCGTGGAGAGTCAACGACAAATGAGAATCTTGTTGCGCTGGTTTTGAAGTATTCCATTGCTTGGAAAAGAGCTACAAATTGAGCCAAAATGATCTTGTTCTCCAGTGTTCCTTGCGCTTTGATGGGCTTTAACAAATGAATCGCTCCATCATAAGCAGGATCCCATGCATCCAGAGTCATGATATTCAACCGGGCATATTCAATATATTTTTCCTCAACCTCCTTTTTGTTTGGCAGTTTGCGGAGTTCTTTACTAATCTCTTTAATATTTTGCTCGTCTTCCTGTATATCCGATATTGTCTTGTTTAATTGTTGTTGGAAACGTCGGATAGAATCTGCTAACCCACGTTGCCTAACATAAATGTCAAATTCATTTTTCTCTGATTGGAAAGCGGTTTCCTCTTCCGTCATTTGTTGCCTAAGAGTTACATACTGTTTTTTCTCTAAATCAAGTTTATCAGAAGTGGCGCTGATTAGCAAACGAATCTGCTGGCATATGTAATCCTCGTTTAGCGTGCCATAATTTGATCGGACAAGGTTAAAAATTTCCTCATCGAAAATATACCCACAATTAGGGCAAACATGAAACTTGTGATCATCGCTTTCGGTAGCATGATCTTTTGCTGATATATAATCCTGAATCACATGCAGATTATATTGATGCTGCTGTAGAACGGTCTCTAAACCTTGAATTTTGTTCCGTATCTCCCCAATTTGTGTTACCAACTGTTCAATTCTTTTTTTGGGAGCTTCAAGATGGGTGTCCAATTCGCTAATCGTATCTGCCGGAGGGAGATTGGCAGTTTCTTCTCGTAAGGCTGATAAAATTGTATTAAGCCGGTCACGTTCATTCTCTAAAATTTCCAGATGGTCCTTGAGACGATCTTTCTCAGCCATAAGTTCGACTGTCCCTTTGGTATAAATGTTGAGATGATAATACAGCGATTTAATTCGATCCGCACTTTTGTATTGAGTAATTGAAGCAAAGCTGTCATATAGTCCACTCCAACCCTTATCTTGATCGATATAATATGGCATAAAAGTAAAAGCTGGCGGTGCCATTTCAACTTTTCCAGTATCTTTATTTGGCAAATAAACAGAGAAATCGAAAATATCACCTAACAGCGGGGCTAATTCCTGAGTAACACTATCTGTAATTTTCAAAAGCGTTTTACCCTCGAACACAGCAAACCGCTTCATAAAACGTGCGATGCAATACTCAGTTTCATCCACGCTTAAAGTAACTACATACAGTTTGGACTGTCGATCCCAAACAGAATCGAAGTCAACTTCGGCACCCAAGGTGTAATATAAGGATTTGAGTAACGAGGACTTTCCTACATGATTATCTATGCTTGTTACAACATTTAGTCCTTTTTCAAATGGCTGGACACGAGCGGTCTTATTTTGCAAGTCTGCAATCATTATTTGCTTGAAGTAGACCTCTTTCATACGCTCATCCTCCATTCATTTATTAGGACACTTACAATCAAGACATCCATATAAGCATTGCTGTAAATAGGATTCTTCGATGATAGGGAGTTGCGTACCCGTTCACAATACAGCCTGATAGCCTCCTTATCGTTTCGCGGATTAGCTTTACAAGCGCTTCTCATTTGGTGGTACAGTGCAGCAAATGAGTCGGATTTGCTCTGTACATCTGCCAAAAGGTTTGTGTACTCAAGTGCTGCTCTCATTTTTTCATCGTCGGAATACTTCATCCACCCATCGATTTCTTGAAAGGGCGGTACAGAAATATACATAGACTCTTCGATAATACGGGAAAAATCAGACTTAGAAACTCCCTTTTTCTGTCGCACCTCGGAGAATTCCGCATCTTCATCCAGCGACTCACATGATTGACAGTGCGTCAGAAGTTCCATCATTGCTCCGAATATAGTCTTAGCGGCTTCAACTGTAATGCGCGGATATTTTTTCTGTAAAAAGTCGGTCATCTCTTGTTCGACAATCTCATGGTGCTTTGGGATTGACAAGGTGGTTCGCATATGAACAAATTTTGATAAATCCACATCGTTCGCAGAGATGCCCTTTCTTTGGGCTATATCTTGTTTGAGCTTATTCACCATATATGGATTAAACGACTGAAATGGTGTTCGCTCAGCGGTGTATTTTCTTTCCTCGGAATGTGTTTTCCCATCGTCACCCTTGAATTTTACGGACACTTTCAGAGGACAGTTTGTAATTAGCCCAAGTTCTTTAATTATCCACTGAGGATCACTTAGCTGCTCATATAGTTTTGCAACCCACGCCTCTGAGATTGCCGTATCAATACTGATAGAATCCTCGCTTGTTTTCATCTGGTAATAACTAACCGTTTCGGGCGTGACATCATCGTCAAATAAAGTAATATCATCATAATGGTCAAGCACAAGCAAATAGTTCAAATTGGAGTACAACTCAATTGCCATATGCAGGGTTTGACTTATTTGCATTTCAAAGCGATTATATGCGAGACTCCCTGATTTTTTATCAAGAGATGCGGCTGTCTTGTGCTTAACTAGCTGCTTATTTGGCATATAATCATCCCTCCATATTGATAATTTGCTAACGCGGTTATAGTACCTTTTGGGATTTCAAAACTTTATCGATAATTACAGAACAAGGGTTGGCATTATTACCTCCCACGAATAAGAGGCTTTTACAGCGCCTTAACCGTGTCGATAAACTGGCTTATGCTCACCGCACCCGGCAAGAGGTTTTCCTCATTCTCAAATACCATGTAATAGCGGAAATCCTTGCCCGCCGCTGTGCGCCACGCTTGACCCAGCGCGATTTTCTCCCGGCTATCGTCGTTTTTCAGGTGTTCGCCCTTGGTTTCCGCACAGATGAGCTTGCCGCTTTGGGTCATAATCAGAATATCGGGGTAGTGCTTGATAAAGCCGTTGATTGCAAAACCCTGACGGGCAATATTCCTGTGCCACCAGCGGACATTCGGCAGGGCGGTCAATTCCACAACCAGCTTCTGCTCCAGCTTGTTCATATCGCCGTCCTCAGCCGTATACAGCGAGCGGGCGTATATGGCGGTATTGCTGGCGGGATGAATAGATGTGGGCAGACGGAACGAGGGCATACAGACAATACGCTCCGTTTCCAGCCACTTATCAAAGGTTTCCCGATAGTGGGTTTCCAGCAGCGTTTCGATCTTGGCGCGGATCTTCGCCGCGTAGCCCAGCGGGGCTTTCTCCATAGCGGCAAGCTGCGCCTTATCCATATCGTCCACAATGCGGTTTATGTAGGCTTTCAGTTCGGCAGCGTCTACCATGTTCAGCTTGTTAAGCTGATTGAACATCATATCCTTGCATTGACGCACCCGGCTTTCCGGCGGCAGATTGTTGAACCATTCCTTGAAGTACCGCTGTTCGGCGCTCTCCATCTTGAACACCTTTGGCAAACCGCCGTCCTGCTCCCGCACGTCAATTTCACGGATTTCATCGTCTGCGGCGGCAAAATCAATGTCGTATGCCTTGCCCTTGAGGGTAAAGCCCTCCGCCAGCATTTCCTTATCCAACAGTTCAAGCGAACCGTCTGTAAACAGGGACTGCTCGATTTTCAAGAAAAACTGTGGGATTTGCAGCGTTTCAATATTCTCCCGGAACTGCGGATTCACCTGAAATGATTTCACTTTATCCCGTACCTCCCACGGAAGATTATCCATCACCGGATCGTTGCCGGTTTGCTGGATAGCATCTGTATATGCCTTTTCGACCTCTACGGCAGCGTCCAGCATGGTGTCAGCTTTCGGGGTGATTTCGGGCGTTTTTGCCTGTTCTCTGCGTCGCTCTAACTCTGCCCCGATAGATTTATCGTCCAGCCATGAAAAATCGTCCTCTGCGGTTTCCGGTTCGGATATTCCTTGCGGGTCAAGCAGCGTGATTTGCTCCGCTGTCTGTTCGGGTGCTTTCGGTTTTGTAGCCTCACCGATCCGATAGTCCTTATCGCTGAATCCCGCGCTGTTCAAGCCCTTGACGATATGTGCCACGGTATTGTTGAAGTCGTTGGAAGAAGTCAGCACATAGGACATATTGAGTGCGCTTTGCGTGTGTTGGCTCGTATGGGGCAGACGGAGAATCCGTCCCAAAATCTGCTCCACGTCAACCTGACTGGTCTTATTGGCGAGGGACGCAAGGATATAGGCAAAGGGGCAATCCCAGCCCTCTTTCAGCGCATTGACCGTGATAATATAGCGAATCGGACAGCTTGGGGACATCAAATCGGTGTTTTTCAGCTCGTTCACATCGGCGGTTCGAATGGCAATTTGCTTGGCGGGGATTCCCTTGTCCACCAGCTTGTCCCGCAGTTTTTCAAAGGTAGTCGCGTCCTCCTTGCCCTTCGGCTGTGCCTGAAACAGCGCGATAGGACGGATATATTTGCCCGTCTTGGTGTACTCCGCGCTTGCGATTTCTTCCAGCTTGTTCCGCAGGTCGATTGCATCAATCAGCACCTCGGATTGGCTGTCCCGGTTATAGACAATCACAGGCAGCTTTACCATGTGTTCGTTTTTCAGCTGCACCGCGTCCACATAGGAAATGATATTGCTCTCCTTTTTCGGCGTGGCGGTCAAGTCCAGCACAAAGCAGGGATTGAAGTTTTCCAGCATTTCAAGGCTCAATTCCGAACGGGCATGGTGGCTCTCATCCACGATGACAAGCGGGTTAAGCTGGTTGATAATCTGGAACAGGGCAGTTTCGTCCGCTTTTTCAATGGGGCTGTCAGGCTTGCCCAGCACTTTTGCAAACGCGGCAAGATTGCTGTTCTCCTGATAGGCTTTCAAGACCTCCTTGCCGCGCCCACGGAACGAATCGTAGGACAGCACCATAACCGACAACTGCTCCGTTACGGCGGTGGGGTTGAAGTTCTGACCGTTCAAAAGCTCCTGCTTGGTGTAGACCTCCACACGTCCACCGAAATCCACGTCGATTTTCTGACGGTAGGGATGGGACGTGTCTTTCAGGGCTTTCGCCGTCTGTGTTAGAATCGCGTCAGAGGGAACAAGCCACACGACCGCCTTTGTCTTGGTAGCGGGGAGTGCGTCAAAGATAGGGCGAACGGCGTTGCAGGCAATAAAGGTCTTGCCGCCGCCTGTCGGCACCTTGAAGCAGAGGTTCGGAACACCGGGTATCACGTTTTGGTATAGCCCTAAAGCCGGGGCTGATTTCTCCTGCCAAAACAGGCGAAACGCCGCTGCGTCACTCTTTGTTTCGTTCAGCAGTTCCAGATAGCGGGTCAAGTCCGCTATCACCTTTTTCTGATATGATTTCAGTTCCATACAGCAGCCCTCTTTATCTCGGAATTTCAGGAGGCAAATAAGCCGAAATAGCGTCTGAGATTTCATCGCGCATTTTCCCATTAAGAAGTGCCAGTATACTTTTGCAGTACTCTTTGTCTACCAATCCAAGGAAATGCCCGATGGAGCTTGTTAAGCCCTTTTCATTAAATACGCTAAGTACTTTAGCATAGTCTTCTTCACATAACGCGCCTCTGAATTTTGACTCCTCCTCCGCTTTTGTTTTCTCGTAGTCAATATTCTGTAATGCAACGTTTAAGCTGTTTTTAGCTTCATCATCATTCTTTTTCGATAGCTCGATGGCGGTTAATTGGTATTTCAAATGCGCAACTACACTTTGGCAAATTTGCCGATCAATTTGATGGGCAAAGCGAGTATGGATAACGTATTCTCTTATTTGGGCAAAGCTTTCGTCAGGCGATTTTCCTAAGTAATCAGCTATCAGGCGGATCAATTCCTCTACCAAAAACAGATTTTCTACCTCTGCGACTCTGAGCGCGTAAATCCCGTCATCCTTATATTTTTCAATTTCATAATCGGATCGGTAATCTCGATCAATAATGCCAAACACTTGACAGTGGTGTAGTGACGGGTTGTTTCGGAAAGCTTTTGTTCTTGAAATAACTTGGGTGCAACTCCCACAGGCAATCACATAGTAGTTCGGATACAGAATGCTATATAGCTGAGTGTCATAGCTGTTTCTTTCTCCCTCAACGAACAACACATTTTTTCGACTGCCCAATATTTCAAAGAGTAATTCTTCGGGAAGCTCATGGTCATCAATTATTTCGAGTTTCCAGTGCATCCCATCAAATTCCTTGATCCATACTTTATCAGACTGCCCATGCGCGGCAGCAAATTGCGTATCATGAGTAATATAAATAAACAGGCAATCTGGTCGATAACTTTCAAGCGCAGACCATAATCTGTTCATAATGGAACGGTGTAAGTGTATCTCCGGCTCATCAATAATAAGCGTTTTATTTGCTGGAACGCACAGTACTTGTGCAGCTAAATATAGAACTGCACGCTCACCATCGCTCATTTGGTTCGAGTTATACTGAATTTCAGAATCGTCACGAGTCAAAAAAGCTAAGAACTTAGCATCCTCAACTCGTAGCTTTCTCTGCGGAAAAATGACATTCCATATCTGGGTTAATTTATCAATTGAGGTGAATGGAGGGTCAGGTCTTTCTTCACGGGTGGGTGCTGCTTTGCATTCATTTACAAATTTTTCGTTATCGTTGTTTTTTAGAGCAATTAGTGCAGCGAGTACATTATCAAAGTCATCTACCAGTTTGGTAGTATATTTCCCCCACTCCCAACGGTACCCCTTCCCACGTTTACCTGATTTTTCATCTGTTCCATAAAAAACGAAGTCCTCTGCCTGTGAATAGCTTTTGAGTGGGATGTTTTCCTGAAAGTTAAGGTTTCTCTGTGCCCCAATACGGTGGATTTGCTCCATATCCTGCTGCTCGATCCAAGCCCCCAGCTTGCTCTTTCCAGATCCATTTGCTCCGATAATGATTACCGCATTTGAGGTAGTTCCGTGCTCTGTCTTATTTCCATTCTCATCGGGGAGAAAATATGTAAAAGCCATGTGAACTCACCTTCTTTTATAGTCTGCTAATGTCTCTCGGTATTTTCTTGAATGTGACGCCCATTTTTGCCAGCTTGCCCTCGCTGATAGAGCAGCGGTCTGCAAAGATCACCGTTCCATCGGCTTTTTCCGTAATGGTGGAGAGGAACGCATAGTCCAGCACCGTCACGCGCTGCGGCTCGTAGTAGAAGTAATAGCCCGTGCTGTTGTGCTTGCCGAGGTAATACGGATTGCCGCCGCTGGGCGGGGTATAGGGCTGCTTGGTTTCCATGAACCAGATGTATTCGCGGATTTTCTCCGGGGCAACGGCTTCATTCAGACAATCGCCCACAAGCAGCGGCTCACCCAAATCATAGAAGCTGAAATTGCCGCCCGTGCCCTCCACGGCGTTCTTGCCCTCGCCGTAGCCACGGATCACGCGCTTCACGCGCTCGGCGGTTATGCTGTCGGCGTAGTCCATCATCTCGACAAGGATGAACTTGCGGTGTCCGCCGTCAGCTTTGTTCATGTTGAGGACAGCATGGGCAGTGGTGCCGGAACCGGCAAAGGAATCGAGAATAATGGAATCCTCTTTGCTATAAAATCCGAGCAAGTATTGAATAAGCTGTACCGGTTTCGGAAAATCAAAACTGATTCCCATATGGGCTAACTCGTTACTCATATTCTGCGTACTTCCCAAATTCGACAAAACCGAAAGAACATGGCTAACCGTTTCACGCTTTTTTACCATCTCAATAGCGCCTGTCTTTGTGATTTCAAAAGTTGTAAATTGACCTTTACTATCAAGAACAGGCTTAAAGCCGTTATCAATGAATGCCTGTAAAATGTTTTTCGATGACCATCCGCTTTCTACCGTAACTGCCCCTGTCAGTTTACCGTCAACGACAGTGGCACGCTGATAGTAATAAGGGAAAGAGTCGTGCCTCGGCTCAATCACTAAATCTGAGACCGAACAAGGAAAACCGCGGGGCAATTCTACTTTGGACATTGGATTCTTAGGGCCGTTTTTTACAACGGTGTTGCGAATCTCATCATTATAGATTTTACTTTTCTCAGTCGCATTTGGATCAACACCAGATGGCAACCCCAAAAGATCAGGGTTTTTCATATAGCAGAGGATATATTCGTGGCATATTTTAATTTTTGCCTGATTATCAAAATTCCCGTCAGAACGCCATACAAGCTGCGCAACGAAATTTCTGCGTCCGAATATCTCATCACATACCATGTGCAGTGTATCTGCTTCATTATCATCAATACTAATAAAGATGATTCCATCTTCAGCCAGTAACTTGTATAGTAGCTTTAGCCTGGGGTACATCATACACAGCCACTTATCATGTCGAGTGAGATCTTCACCCTCGTTCCCAACAGTAATGTTAATCCATGCTTGAATTTTAGGGTCATCTACATTGTCTGAATATACCCATGCTTTGTTCTTTTCGGAACTTTTTGCTGTGTTGTATGGCGGATCGATGTAAATGCACTTGACGCGCCCCTCATACCGGGGCAACAGCGCTTTCAGTGCTTCCAGATTGTCGCCCCGGATAATCATGTTTTCACTGCCGTTATCCTCGTTATGCTGTCCGTTTTCATCAAAGCTGTACTTGCGCTCCAACACCCGAAACGGCACGTCCTGATGGTGATTGATCACCTTGCTTTTTCCAATCCATTCAAGTGTTGGCATGAGTATCTCCTCCAAAGTTTAAAATACGATCAGCTTTCTGACTTAATTCAGTACGAATCAACTCAAACGTCCTCTGTTTAAGTTGAAGCAAGGGCCTAAAAATATCCGCATGCATTTTGGCTGTAGCCTCGTTGAGCTGTTCCAGTTCAATTTTAAGCTCGTCAAAATTTAATCCATGCGCTCTTGCGACAGCTTCCTGACACCTCATGCGCACCCGAATCGGAAGTGACTGTTGTTCCTGTTTTTCCACCTCAAGGATTCTCTCTGCATTTTCCTTCTCATTAACTCGAAATAGTTTCTCATAGATTTCCGCTCTATTCTGCATGACTTGGCAAAATTTTTCTCTGGCTCGTTCCATTGAGTTTGACAGTGTTCTGACTTTACGATAATCTGCAGAATCAAGAGAAGTAAGAATCTGATCCAAGCATATGTTAGCATTTACTTGATATCGCTGAATCTGCTTAATTGCTTCCTTCGGTTCAATTCCATTAATCTCCATTGTTTCTATTAAAGGCGGCATTAAATTAATGGTGTTCAGCGCATTTGAGAATACCGATTCTACATCGAACCATTTTTCATTCTCTCGTCTAAGATAGCTATCGCGTTGAATCTGCTTATAGGTAAAAAGAATTGTCACAACTACAGTTGCAACCGCCACCAGCGATCCTAAGATCGTCCCATAATAGGACAGCGCATCCGCAGCACCCCACATTGTCATGTATCCGCTGTTCGTTTTGTAGCACTCGTTGATTATGATGGGGACGCCAACAACAAATATAATTATCACAAACAATCCAATAAAGAGCCGTCTTATCCGCAATTTTCTCATTATTGCACACCTATTTCAGATAATTGACTTATTTTCTCCGAAGATAATCCGTCTTACAATTCTTCAATTCTATACGCATCTCTCAACTTTTTGAAAGTTGAAGCTTTTATTAGATACAAATCACCGCGACTTCTTGTCATAGCAACATATAATTTGTTGAGTGTTGAACGTTTAATCTTTTCTGGATCGAAAGAGTCACTGTCAAGATTGTCCAGCCCGTCCGTCAGAATTACGCACGCAGAATCAACTGTATCTCCTTTTGAATAGGACCAATTCATTGCACGAAATGTATAGTTTGCTGCTTCGTTGAATACTAATTTAATAATTTGATCTTGATTCAACACAACAGAGGGATCATCATCAATCCAGACTATAGATCCGCAATGATCTCCATTTGAAGCAATATTGATATGAAGCTTTTCGCTAATATAATTGCATATTTCTGCGGAACATCGTCTTGACTTATCCAGTGTTGTTAAATCAATTTCGAAACCAGAATTTCGTAGTTCTGCAACGAAATCGACATAGCTTACATCTTTTGATTTATTCTTAAAAGGTTTTCCGGAATTATTTGTTGCTGAAACAGAATGTTGATGATAATCACCTACAAGGATAACGTCATTGAGCCGTTTTGCTAATGCCATAATCAATTCATAATCATATTCTCGAAAATCTTGGAACTCATCAATTAATATACAATCAAAAAACAAATTCAGCCGCGCAGCGAGTCTTTTGATAAGAGACTCGCGATTTTTCTTCACCTGTAAAACCAGTTCAGACAGGGTCGCACAATAATACTGCCTATTCATTGTGACATAATGAGTTAGACTATCTTTTTTACGATAGTGCGGATTGGCAACAGATTTTCCCTCGGCGTTCTTTTTTGTCTTTGATGGGGGATCTGTCATACAAATTCCACAACTAGAAAATCGAGGGCAAGCAAAGTGTTCAGCTATGCTTGGCTCATAGGGTAGGATCAGCTGATGATACACAAACGAATCAAATGTTGTTACCATTGTTAATTCTGGCACACACCCGTGCGCATCACACAACTCTTTCTGTATATTATGGATGTTTTCATGCGTAAAAGCTAGTATCAAATTACGTTTCGCCGGGTCTATCTTATGGCAGATATAATAGGTTTTTCCTGCACCAGCTACTGCCAGGATTACTTTCTTAGCCATTCGATCGCATCCTTTATGTACTGTGGAACGGTAAATGTCTTTCCAGAAGTAAGCATCTGATATGCCACATCAACTTTGTGGTTTAACATCTTCCCTAACACAGCACCGTAATCTTTACCGTGGAACGTATAAGTTGCTCCTGCCTTAACAGCAATCATTTTATCCAAGGTTTCTTTATTTTCCTTGTAAATACAAGCCTCCCAAGTCCAGTCGGCTACTGTTTTTCCCATAAAAATGTGCTGTAGATTATTGGCTTGATTAAAGGAATCTGCTTTTGTTATTCTATGAGCTTTTTCGTCATTATCTGTGACAACAGCAATTCTCTTATCCGTTGCCTTTGCAATTTCAAGATAGCGCTTATAGGAAATACCGTTACAGGAAATTACAGAGATCCCATCTTCCTCGATGGTGTGCTCCGTGATTTGTCGGTAGAACATAGGAAGAAGGAGAAACTCCGTCGCACCTTCAACCAAGAACACTTTCTTAGATAACAACAACTGCAAGAAAGCATTGTCATCTGCTCGGGCGAAGAACTCTGCCACGTCAGACTTTATGTCTGCCAGACTCTTTACTCTACCTTCAGTAATCCACAGGACATTCTTCAAGTTCAATCTGCTTGCGATCATGTTGCTATGAGTTGCCACGATGATCTGTGAGTTTTCCTGCTGATCTGAAATCTGCTGGAGCATCTTTCTCAGTGTAGAAAAGCTAAGATGGTTCTCCGGTTCTTCCATCAGAATAACATCTAGGCCATTTGCCTTATCTAAGGCAATCCGTGTTTTGATAAGACTCTCCATACCGCTGCCACGATTTTCGAGGGCGATGGAATTTTCATAAATGGATAGCACCGTTTCCAAAACCACCTTCTTGCTGTCTACACCGAACTTCTGGTTTTCACTAAGTGCTGGCAAATCAAGATTGTCAAACGCTTCAATCAGCTTATCTCTGAACTCATTCTTAGCCTTTGCTCTCGTAGCATTATCATACCTGCTTGTAAACAAAGTCCTATTAAAGTAATTGAAAGACGGCGCGGCAGCGCTGCTTGTTGTGTCGATAGGCAGGAAGTTTAGCGGCCTCTTAATCAGCTGATACGGACGATTGGCAAAGGTGGTCCAAGTAAGGGCGTAGTATTCATACGGAATTTTACCTTCCTGAATGGATTGTTCCATACCGGCACCGAGTTCCTCGTCATACTTGCACTCAAAACGGATACCAAATTTTTCGATCTGCTGTTTTCGCTGCCCATACACTTCTCCATAAAAGTAAGATGCGTTCTTTTGTTGCGGATTAAGCGCCAGTTCTACCTCGATATAGATTCGGGGCAGCGTCTTGACACTCGGTTCGGCCTTGAATGCAGCGACCATCTGTGCATTGAACAGATCGCGCAACACAGATTTGTCGGCGTTTCTATATTGCTGGTTCAGCACGGTTTTAAGTGCATCTAGAATCGTACTTTTACCGGCTTCATTTTCCCCAACTAAAATGTTCATGTGTTCATTGAATTGCACATCCAAGGAGACAAATTTCTTAAACCCCTCTATATGCAATGATTTTATATAATTCAAATAATTCGCCTCCAGTTTATTTTTTCGATGATGGCTACTTATTGTTTGGCCATATGCGGATTTCAATTAATTGTTTTCCGTGGTAAACATAACAATTAGAAACACTTCACGCTCCTTCAACCAAGAGCATTCTGTCCGCTATGAGTGTTCCTCATGGCTTTTTCTTCATTAGAGATTAACTGCTTGATATATATGGTCTATTGCTTCTCATCCTGTTTCAGCCTATACTTCTTCTCCGCCCCTCGGCCGATGATCTCGATCAGTCCGTTCTCATGCATCTGTCTAGCCAGCAGATATGCCCGCGTCTTTTTGACACTCAGAAGCTCCTGAAGATCTTCATCCGTCATTTCGCCATACTCCGTCAGATAATCCAGTACCGTTTTCATCTGGGGCGTGACGGTAACAGGTACTTTTTTGTCGGCTTCCGGTGCGCGCTCGGCAGCACCGGCGCAGGTATTCATGTTCGGCAGCACAATCCGAAACGCATTGGTCGTTGCCTCAATGCTGGGCTGCACGGGGCAGTTTTCATAGAGCTTGAAGATACGGCGGATACCGGTGCCGTAGCTTTCGATCAGGCGCAGGCGGTGAAAAATCTCCGCCAGCTTCTTATTCCTCGGCTGAGAAACGCCGATGCGGATATCGTCCGTGGAAAGGCCGGGCAGAAGTCCGCCCAGAGAAATGAACTCCATTTTGCTATCGTTCACGTTGATGATAATGCTGCCACTGAAGCTGTAATCCCGGTGCACCAGCGCGTTGAGCAGCGCTTCACGGATGGCTTCCTCGGGATAGTCCTGCTTATCCGTGCGGACAACGCCCTTGATGGTGGAGACGGTTCGGTTGCACAGCGCCAGATAGTTGATTGCGTTTTCAAACTGCTTGAAAATCGAGCCGCCGAACTCCTTGCTGTCCCGGAATTCCGTGCAGGATTCATCGTTGAATACGGCGATTTTTGTGGTATGCAGGCACTGGTCGGAGAGCAGCAGCGCAAGATTTGTGAAAACATCGTTTTTGGTAATGCCCAAAACCCGGTACTTTTCTGCAGAGAATTCAACGCCGTATTGCCGGAACGCCGCCTTTGCCGCCTCAAAGGTCAGGTCCTGATCAAGGCAGCGGTCATCCTCAAAATTGTCGCCGTCTGATTCCTTGATCATCTGACGAATCTGCTCCGGAGAGGCCGGGACACTGGACGTACCCTGACGAACGTAAACGCCGGTGGGCTTCATGCCCTTGGCTTTCAGATAGTAGGGCTTGTAGCTGCCCTCGCCGACCTCAATCCGGATCACCTTATTGTCCTGAAGGACGTACCGCACGAACATGGTCACGTCCGGGTGAATGGCATCGCGGATGCCGTTGGTTAGACGGGTGTACGTCTCGTCGATATTGTCAATACCGGTCACATGGCCCTGATCGTCAATACCAATGTAGATCACGCCGCCGTCCGTATTGGCAAAAGCGATGACCTCCTTGTAGATGTCATCGACCATCTGAGATTTATATTCAATGTGTTCGCTTTCATATTGCATAGCCTGCACCTCCGTGTTGGTAATTCTTATTATACCACTATTTTCACACGAAGCAAGTGAAAATAGTGAAAATTCACTCCGATGTTTTGCGCAGAGTGAATTTTTATATCATAGGCTCCAGCCTGCGCGACCCAGCGCAAGCTATTTATACGCTCCTGTTTTTCAGCGCATGGTACACACTCTTCCAAAGATGTAAACTGCTGCCGGGATAATGGCTTTTCAGATGCTCCAGCGCAGCTTTTCTTGCCTTTGTCACGCCATCCGGGGACAGCATTTCCCGCAGTCCCAATTCATCCGCAGACAGCTTTTCATAGCCGAACACCCCGTAGGTATGACCAAGAATCGCGCGATCTTTGGCGCTGAGTTTGCGGAAAAGCTGCTCCAGTTCTTCCGTGCAAACCTGCCGGTAAACGGCCTGCTCCGGCGTAAGGGTATGCTGGTCAAGCAGCAGCCAGGAAAGCGGATCATCATCGGTATCTTCGCAAGCGATCTCGGGTAACGGAAGCGGCGTTGTCTTGCAGCCGATCAGCTGCGCAGCCTTTTCTGCGGAAACGCCAAGCGATTGCGCAACTTCATCCGGGGAGCGTCCTTTCTCAAAGTGCATCCGCTGCGCCTGCTTGATTCTCTGCATTTCATCCTTGGGAAGCGACACTGCGCCGAGATTCTTATCGAGATAACGATGCATCCGTCCAAGCAAAAACGGTTGTAGGAATGTGGTCAGTTTTCCGCGCTCGGCATCGTACTGCCTGCTTGAAATCCACTCACAAAGCTCCACAGCGCCTTCGGCGCATAGCTCATCGAGAGTATCCTGGTCTGAACGGCCAAAGCTCTTTGCGCTTTCCGCTGCCACAGAGAGGATAAATTTTTGCAGTTGTAAGTAAAGCTGCTCAAATGCTTCCTCGTCGCCTGTAATGTATTTCTGATACAATTCTTCATTTGTCATAGGTGCGCATCTCCCTCAGGCTTTCATCCGTCCTGTTTCTTTGGCCGTCCTACGGGGTTGCTTTTCCTGCTTACACCGCAAAGCGGATATAGATTTTTGGATGCCAGGGACTCATTGAATGCCTCATAGGGCATCCCCGCCCGCGTCTTCGCTTCGTGATAAAGCTCCTCTGCTTTTGCCCGCAGGCGCATTTGCTCATCTGCCGTAATATTGCCGCGGGATTTGTCCTTATCGATGCGCTGATAACAGCGGAAAAGCGCCTGCGTCAGAGGACTGTCCGCTGCCGATTCCTTGACGCCGCGCATTCGGTATCCGAGCTGTGCGCAGGAATATCGCGGATCACCCGGATTCGGTGAATCGCAGTATTTTGTATGATAGCCCTTTTGCAGCAGAAAAAGCCTGCCGCATAGTTCGCACTTCCGAATCAGATGCCCGGCTTCCAGTCCTTTATAGATCGGAAGAGCG
>ERZ791603.1701-NODE-1701-length-15602-cov-3.473017_pt1 | contig 15602 bp, 7 predicted proteins | sample MGYA00509966_ERZ791603 | MGnify/ENA primary metagenome ERZ791603 (study PRJEB30046, sample SAMN00791931) | human gut metagenome | study: EMG produced TPA metagenomics assembly of the A metagenome-wide association study of gut microbiota in type 2...
AGAACAGATACCATTTTTACTGTAAAACCGTGGCCAATATTACTTGACCACTACATCTGGCATATCATAAGCGGGAAAAAATACCCTGTCTGGAGTGTGGCAAGTTGCTCATTTTTTTACCGCGCCATATCTGGTTTGTGCATGGAATACGCGCTGACGAATATCGTGTAAAATGGAACATACCGAAGCACATCGCACTGGCAGGGATTTCATATCTGGAGAAACAAAGTGAATATATGAAGGCGAGAATAGCAAAGGGAAAGCTGGATCCCGCAGAACAAATAGCCATGATGAGAATAAAGGGAAGGCAACTAAAGTCAGATCCTGACTGGCGTAATCGCTCCGGTTCTATATTGAAGAAACAATATGCCCGACGAGATATCCTTAAAAACAGGGTATGGGAAAGATCTCCCAGCATAAAAAGTGTCTCTGTGGAGTTGAAAACAGAAGCTATAAGGCGAATGAAAAACAGGAAGGTCGTCGGGGAAAAAGTCCAGGATATTGCCGATGACCTGAACGTATCTATCAGCAGATTGTATCACTGGCTAAAGATGTAGGCGCTCATGTGCTCTCAATGCCTTCAATAAAGCCGCTATGCGCGAACCGGCACATCTGGTAGACTGTTCTCAGTGAGTCAAGCAAACTGCCTACTTTTCTAACTTTTAATCATGAATAACCAGCGCCTTGAGTATAGCTGGTTCGAATATACTCGTTGATTCACATCAGATAATGAGTGTATAATTCGGTAGATAGCTTGGGTTCGGGAACAGTGAATGCCTTAAGTTTCAAAAGGTTAGATTAACCTCTTGACTGTGGCCCCCGCAACCAATTATTGAACACCCTAACGGGTGTTTTTTTGTTTCTGCTCTCCCATAAAAAAAGCGCCATTCAGCGCCTTTTTATCATCCCCTTCTCGCCAGCGTCGCCCCATCGGCAAAATACGCTTTAATCCCCGCAAGAATAGACTCCGCAACTTCCTGCTGGAAAGTCGCCGTTTTCAGTTTACGCTCTTCCTCAACGTTACTGATAAACGCCGTTTCGACCAGAATGGAGGGAATATCTGGTGCCTTTAGTACGGCAAACCCGGCCTGTTCAACTTGATTTTTATGCAGCTTGTTGATTTTACCGAGCTTATTCAGCACCGCTTTACCAAACTTAAGGCTGTCAGCAATGGTCAGCGACTGCACCATATCGAACATGGTGTGGTCGACATAGCGGTCACCGCTTTTGCTCACGCCACCAATCAAGTCGGAGGCGTTCTGGGTTTGTGCCAGATATTTTGCCGCAGTACTGGTTGCACCTTTGGTTGAGAGCGCAAACACCGAGGAACCGCTCGGCTGGCGACTGGTAAAGGCGTCGGCATGGATAGAGACAAACAGGTCAGCACGCTGTTTCTGAGCTTTTGCTACGCGCACTTGCAACGGAATGAAGATGTCTTCATTGCGCGTCATGTACACCTTCATATTGCCCTCTTTCTCGATCAGAGAGCGCAAACGGCGAGCTATTTGCAATACCACATCTTTTTCGCGCGTTTTGTATTTCCCCACCGCACCGGAGTCTTCGCCACCGTGGCCAGGGTCAAGCATAATGACAATCGGACGATCGCGCCCTGCTTTACCTGGTTGTGGACCACTTTGCGCTGGCGGCACCTGCTTTTCGAGGTCGCCTTTGTTGTAATCCTCCAGCAGCGCCAGCAGCGGGTCCTGCATATCCTGTGCATTGGCCGGATAGAGGTCCATCACCAGACGCTCTTTAAACCCGGCGACCGGCGCAAGGGCAAACAGCTGCGGTTTTACGTTTTGCTTTAATTCAAAAACCATCCGTACGGTTTGCGGGTCAAATTGCCCGACGCGCGCCGACTTGATGAACGGGTCGTCTGCACGAATTTGTGCCGCCATCCCCTTGAGTACCGAGTTCAGGTTTACATCTTCGATATCCACCACCACGCGTTCCGGGTTACTCAACGCGAACTGCTTATATTTCAGCTGACGATTTGATTCTACCGTCACGCGGGTGTAGCTGGACGCAGGCCAGACGCGCACCGCCACGACCTGGCTGACCGCAGCCAGACTGACCTGACTTACGCTCAATAGCCACATGGCACCCGCGCCTTGCAGTAAACGACGACGGCTGATTGCAGTGTTGGATCCTGACATGCCTCTCCCGAGCAAAAGAAATCTAAGCTGTGTAACAAGTAAACGACTAATTTGACCGGAAACTTTAGCGAAAGACGCATAATCTGTCATCTAATAAACGGTAAACATTCTTTTTATATTCACGGCATTACTGATAAAAAAGTCGCTCTCGCATAAAATTTACACTTGCACCCTGCGAAAAAACAGAATAAAAATACAATAATTTCGAATAATCATGCAAAGAGGTGTGCCGTGGTAAAGGAACGTAAAACCGAGCTGGTCGAGGGATTCCGCCATTCGGTTCCCTATATCAATACCCACCGGGGAAAAACGTTTGTCATCATGCTCGGCGGTGAAGCCATTGAGCATGAGAATTTCTCCAGTATCGTTAATGATATCGGGTTGTTGCACAGCCTCGGCATCCGTCTGGTGGTGGTCTATGGCGCACGTCCGCAGATCGACGCAAATCTGGCTGCGCATCACCACGAACCGCTGTATCACAAGAATATACGTGTGACCGACGCCAAAACACTGGAACTGGTGAAGCAGGCTGCGGGAACATTGCAACTGGATATTACTGCTCGCCTGTCGATGAGTCTCAATAACACGCCGCTGCAGGGCGCGCATATCAACGTCGTCAGTGGCAATTTTATTATTGCCCAGCCGCTGGGCGTCGATGACGGCGTGGATTACTGCCATAGCGGGCGTATCCGGCGGATTGATGAAGACGCGATCCATCGTCAACTGGACAGCGGTGCAATAGTGCTAATGGGGCCGGTCGCTGTTTCAGTCACTGGCGAGAGCTTTAACCTGACCTCGGAAGAGATTGCCACTCAACTGGCCATCAAACTGAAAGCTGAGAAGATGATTGGTTTTTGCTCTTCACAGGGCGTCACTAATGACGACGGTGATATTGTCTCCGAACTTTTCCCTAACGAAGCGCAAGCGCGGGTAGAAGCCCAGGAAGAGAAAGGCGATTACAACTCCGGTACGGTGCGCTTTTTGCGTGGCGCAGTGAAAGCCTGCCGCAGCGGCGTGCGTCGCTGTCATTTAATCAGTTATCAGGAAGATGGCGCGCTGTTGCAAGAGTTGTTCTCACGCGACGGTATCGGTACGCAGATTGTGATGGAAAGCGCCGAGCAGATTCGTCGCGCAACAATCAACGATATCGGCGGTATTCTGGAGTTGATTCGCCCGCTGGAGCAGCAAGGTATTCTGGTACGCCGTTCTCGCGAGCAGCTGGAGATGGAAATCGACAAATTCACCATTATTCAGCGCGATAACACGACTATTGCCTGCGCCGCGCTCTATCCGTTCCCGGAAGAGAAGATTGGGGAAATGGCCTGTGTGGCAGTTCACCCGGATTACCGCAGCTCATCACGGGGCGAGGTTCTGCTGGAACGCATTGCCGCTCAGGCGAAGCAGAGCGGCTTAAGCAAATTGTTTGTGCTGACCACGCGCAGTATTCACTGGTTCCAGGAACGTGGATTTACCCCAGTGGATATTGATTTATTGCCCGAAAGCAAAAAGCAGTTGTACAACTACCAGCGTAAATCCAAAGTGTTGATGGCGGATTTAGGGTAAGCGATGAAAATCGTCGGATGCGACATGCGTAACACTCGTACGTCGCATCCGGCAATTACGTTTATTCCCGTGAACTAAACAACGCCGCCAGACCACTGCGCCGCTCAGTACGAGTGGCGATTGCCGCACTTAATATGCGCTCATCGGCATACAGCGATAGACGGCGACGCGCGCGGGTCACCGCGGTATAAACCAGCTCTCGCGTTACTACCGGCGTGCGTTGGCTCGGTAAAATCAACGCCGCATGGTCGAACTCCGATCCCTGCGATTTATGTACCGTCATCGCCCACGTAGTTTCGTGCTCTGGCAAGCGACTCGGTTGCACAGACTTAATATTGCCGTCCGGCATCGCAAACCAGACGCGCGTCCCCTGCCCGCGATCCAGCGCAATACCGATATCGCCATTAAACAACCCAAGCGCGCTGTCATTACGGGCAATCATCACCGGTCGGCCTTCGTACCAACGAGAGTGCGGATTACGATGAATTTTGCGCTTCTGTTGCATAAACTGCTCAATTCGCTCATTCAGTCCAGCCACGCCAAATGGCCCTTCCCGCAGGGCGCACAAAAGTTGGTACTCATTGAACGCCTGAATGATTAAATCCGGCTCGGCACGCGCTTGCAGCAGATCCAGATAACGTCCATAACCCGCAAGAGCTTCCTCAAGCATCGCAATATAATCTTCGCCGCTCTGTAAAAGCCGTTTTTCGATATCAGTAAAATCCTGCTGAAAAACGGTTTTCACTGCCGTTTTATCACCACGGTTGATCGCCGCAGCTAACTGACCAATGCCAGAATCGCTGCCGAAACGATAGCTTTTTTGCAGCAGGCAGAGACTGTCGCGCAAAGATGCCGCTTCTGTGCCAGTTCCTGCCGGAACGTGAGTTCCCGTCAGGCGGCTTAGCTGCCCGGCACGCTCGGCGGTAAAGCCGGCATTGGCATAAGCGCAGATATCGCCCAGCACAGCCCCAGCCTCAACCGAGGCCAGTTGATCACGATCGCCGAGAAAGATCACTCGCGCATGATCGGGCAAGGCGTCAATCAGTCTCGACATCATAGGCAGATCGATCATTGACGCTTCATCTACCACCAGCACATCAAGATGCAGCGGGTTACCGGCATGATGACGTAAACGCTGGCTACCCGGCTGCGCACCCAGCAATCGGTGCAAAGTACTGGCATCTTCCGGAATGCGTTTCTTTTGTTCATCGGTCAGCGGTAACTGTCGCAAAGCCTTGCCGAGAGATTCGGTTAAGCGCGCGGCAGCTTTACCCGTTGGTGCAGCCAGACGGATACGGCAGCGTTCGCCGTCGGCCATTTGAATTAACGCTGCCAGCAACTTCGCTACGGTGGTCGTTTTACCGGTGCCAGGGCCGCCGGAAATCACCGAGATCCGCCGCGTCAGCGCCACTGCCGCCGCAACTTTTTGCCAGTTAATTTCATCGCTTACTGGAAAAAGTTTGTCCAGGGTTTGCGCCAGTAGAGCTTCATCAACCTCAATAGCATGATTCACTTCGTTGAAAAAGCGTGCCACCGTACGTTCGTTACACCACATGCGATTCAAATAAAGACGATCGCCACAGAGGATCATCGGCGTGGGTTCATCTCCCCTGCTGACCGCTTGAGAAGCCAGCAAGCATTCTTCCCAATTTTGTAGCTCACCGATTTCACTGACACAGGTCGCCAACAGCGGATGCGACGCCTCGTTATTTTCCAGTCGTGAAAGCGGCAAACAGACGTGTCCCTCTCCGGCATCATGACTTAACAGTGCCGCCGCGAGGGTGACGGCAGGATGTTCATCTCCCGCCACGGTCAGGGCAAATTGCACATCCAGCGGGCGTAGCTGTTTGTGCTCCACAGCTTCCAGTAATTGCTTTTGCAATTTCATTACGCCTCCTCCAGGGTCATACCGGCAAACATCTCATCCATCAGGGCAATCAACCCGGCGTTGGGTCGGGTTGTGTAAATCCCTTGTTGCGGATGTTCTTTATCAACGCCACGCAGGAACAGATAGATAACGCCGCCAAAGTGACGATCATAGTCGTAATCAGCAATGCGATGGCGCAGATAACGATGCAGCGCCAGGGTATAAAGCTGATATTGCAGATCATAGCGGTGTGCCTGCATCGCTGCTGCCATAGCCTGTTGGGTGTAAGCCGAACTGTCTTCACCCAGCCAGTTGGATTTATAGTCGAGCAGGTAATAACGCCCTTCGTGGCGGAATACCAGGTCGATAAAGCCTTTTAACATGCCGCGTACCTGCATGAACTCCAGCGGCGGGCAGCCAGCGGATAGCGGGTCAAACTGGCGAATTAGTGCATCAAGCTGGCTGGCGATGAGCGGTTCGCTAATCGGCAGGTAAAACTCCATCTCCACCTGTTTATCGCGGTCGGAAAGCTGACTCAGGCTAACACCCGTTTCATTGAGAGGTGCCTGGAGGACAGCCGTGATCCACTCGGTCAACACCGGTTCCCACTGCGATTCAAAGCCGCCGAGTTCCAGTTTTTCCTGTACCCAGTTCGGGTCAACCGGCTGGGTAAAATCGAGGTCTTCAAACAAACTGTGCAAGAATGTCCCCGGTGACGCACCGCGCGGGAACTGATGCGGTGTTAACGTCGGTTCTTCAACGACGCTGACCACGCCTGCGGCATCAACATCCAGCCGTGGCATCAGATCCTGAGCGATACCGTGACCACGCTGCTGCAAGCCGGAGTAGCTGGTGACACGCCAGTTATCGCCGGGCAATCGTTGTAGCGTCCTCGCATTCAGTTCTGCAGTTAAAGCATCATTAACCTGCCAGGGCTGGTTATCACCAGTTTGTGCCGTTTGCCAGGCAATATCATCATCGCATAACGCTTCAATACAGGTGCGAAGCCCTGCCGCATCTTGCGGTTCCCCTTTTTGCAGCAAACGCCCGAGCGCACTTTGGTGGACGTCGGTGTCACCTTTTTTATCGCCACGACGGCGCACCAGCGGTGCAACGCCGAGACTGCAATGCCAAACCGAACGCGTCAGCGCCACGTAAAGCAAACGCAGATCTTCCGCCAGACGTTCGACCTCCGCAAGCTCGACGCTTTCTGGCGCAGCGTTAAGATCCAGAACAGCCTCAAACGAGTGGCGATCGTGATAAAACGCCTGATCCTGGACGCGGAAATTGGTAATAAATGGCAACCAGACCAGCGGATATTCCAGCCCTTTCGATTTATGGATCGTGACAATCTGCACCAGATGTTTATCACTTTCGAGGCGCATTTGTTGGCTGGAGGCATTACTGTCTGGCTCGAGGATATGTTGCGATAACCAGCGTACCAGCGCATGTTCACTTTCCAGCTGCGTTCCGGCTTCTTGTAGCAGTTCGCTGATATGCAAGATATCGGTAAGACGCCGCTCACCGCCTGCCGTTGCCAGCAAGTTTTCTGCAATGTTACGCGCCGACATCAGCGCCCGCAGCATCGGCATAACGCCACGTTTGCGCCAGATTTGCCGATAACCATCGAACTCTTCGACTACCGCATCCCACGCATGTTCGTCATTATTCAGCGTTTCGATATCCAGCGCGTTCAGCCCCATCATTGACGTTGCCAGCGCACTACGCAGGGTGTTCTCACGTTCGGGCGTCATCACCGCCTGCAACAACCAAAGCATTTCCTGCGCTTCCAGAGTTTCAAAAACACTGTCGCGGTTCGAAAGGTAAACGGAAGGGATTTCCAGCAACGTTAAGGCATCGCGCACCTGGGCGGCCTCCTGGCGGCTACGCACCAGCACACTGATGTCCGAAGCACGCACCGGACGCGCGTCGTCGCCGTTCATCAGCAACGCTTCGCCCCGCTGTCCGGCTTGTAGCCAGTCGCGGATTTGCGCAGCACATACCTGCGCCATGGTACTTTGATAGTCGCCAACGCCGCAGCTTTCGCCTTCCATCAGCCACATTTTCATCGCAGGCTGCGTTTCACCTTTAAATACAAAACGTAACGCCTGATTTTTCCCGGCTGATTTCACTGGAATAAACGGTATTTCGCGAAACATGAACGCGTCATCAGTCTGGCTGAAAAGCTTATTCACGCTGTTCACCATTCCTGGTGCGGAACGCCAGTTGGTGTCTAAAGTGTAGTGGGCGTGAACTTCGCTACGCGCCTTCATATAAGTGAAGATATCCGCACCCCGGAATGCATATATGGCCTGCTTCGGGTCGCCAATCAGCAACAATGCGGTTTCCGGCTGATGGTGCCAGATACGGCGAAAAATTCGGTACTGCTGGGGGTCGGTATCCTGAAATTCATCGATCATTGCCACCGGGAATCGCGTACGGATCGCCGCTGCCAACACCTCACCGCTTTCGCTACGCAGCGCGGAATCGAGCCGACTTAACATGTCATCAAAACCCAATTCGCCACGGCGGCGTTTTTCACGCGCTACTGTTTCGCGGATCTCAGCCAATGCGCGGGTGATCACCAGATCGCGGATCGACAATGGTTCTGCAAGCAGTTGATCGATCGCCTCAAACAGTGGATGTCGCGGGGTTTCCCCCCCGGCCTTCGTGCGATCTTCTAAGAAACGCTGGGAGAATTTTTCCAGCGACTCCGGCAACTGATAACTGTTTGTCTCTTCTTCTGCCCAGGCGCTGATCTTTTCGATCCATTTAGCCTGATTGCTACGGTTAAACTTGCGTCGATCAATACCAGAAGATTCGATCAGCGCATCAAGTTCACCCACTGCGTCGCGCCACTGCTGTTTTACCGTATCAATACGCGCCACAATTTGCGCGTGGCGGGAAGCCAGCGTTTCATCATCGGGCGGCGGTGCTTTGATAACCGGTGCTTCGCCTTGCAGATAACGATTAATATCGCGCAGCAACGCCTGCGGCCCTTTCCAGGTTTCAAAGACCACCAGGGCAATTTCACGCGGCAGCGGGTAGCAGTGGCGACGCCAGAAATCGGCGCAGGCCTGGTAGCGTAGCAGAGACTCATCTTCAATCAGCTGCTGCTCAAACAGCATACCGGATTCAAAGGCATTCAGGTTGAGCATGCGCTGGCAAAAACCGTGAATAGTAAAGACTGCCGCTTCATCCATCTGCCGTTCGGCTAACAACAACCACTGCGCGGCTTGCGCTTTATCGTCGATCTCTTCCAGCAGGCGTTCGTACAGTGGATTGTCGGTGGTTTCACGCAGACAGGCGATGCGCAACTCGTGGATATTGCTACGGATACGACCACGCAATTCTGCCGTGGCAGCCTCGGTAAAGGTGACCACCAGCAGTTCTTCAACGGTCAGCGGGCGGGGAAAGGCGGCGGAACCGCCTAGTCCAAGTAACAGGCGCAAATAGAGCGCCGCAATCGTAAAGGTTTTGCCTGTGCCGGCAGAGGCTTCAATCAGGCGCTCGCCCTGTAAGGGCAAGCGCAAAGGATCTAGTGTCTCGGCGACATCACTCATTCTTTTCACTCATCAGGGGCATTGTTTGCTGCAACGCGCTGACGTTCTCCCACACTTTCCAGCCTTCAGGATGCACATATTCGGCTTTCCCGTTCTGGCTGCCGGAAATCTGCGACAGAATAGCCATGCCTTGCGGCTCGACCACCGCCTGATGGAAGAAATCAGCAAGTTTTTGCGGCGTCAGCAGTTTTATCTGGGCCACGATTTTATCACGCGAATCGAAGCGCATATTGCCGCGATCGAAATCTTTACTTAACTTCGATGCTTCTTCGCCGAGCGTTTGCGGTGCCTGCAGCATCTGGGTAATTACCGCCTGCTGGATTTGCGCAAACTCTTCTGGCTTCATCGCCCGCAATTTTGCCTCTGCGGTTGGGAAAAACGCCTTGTAACGCTCCCACAAGAAGGAAGGCTGTTTATCATTGCTTTGCAAAAGGAAGCCCATGCCCCACTGACGCCCCACGCTCATTGGAAATGCAAACACGGCATAGCCCAATTGTTCTTCGGTACGCAACTGATTGTAGAACCACGGCTGTACGATCTGCCCCAACAGAGAGCTATAGGCTGAGCTGGTGTATTCATCGTAGCCAGTCGGTACAAATACCGCTGCCAGTGCGGAGTCGGTGCTGTTACCAGCTTTTTCAAAGATGACGGATTGTTTTTTATCGACCACGACATCTTTGTTACGACACCACTCTGAACCATCAGCGCCCAACTGTTTTTGCACATCGCGTGCCAGCGTTGTTGCCTGGTCCTCGGTCATGTTGCCGATAACCATAAACTCTGGTCGAGCCCCTGATTTTAAGGCGTCGCGATAGGCCAGCACCTCTTTCAACGTAATGGAGGGCAAAATTTTGCGCCGTTCATCTCGCGAGAAGTACGGCACTTGCGAGAGCATCTGCGCGGGCATAATCGCCTGCTCGAACGCTTTGCCCTTTTCTGCGGAATCCATCATCTGGTTATACCAGGACTTCGCCTGCTCAAGCTGATCTTCCGTGGCGGTATAGCTAAAGTAGCCTTCCAGCAATGCCTGGAACAGCTGCGGCAGACGCTGGGTGTAACCATTAGCATTAACCATAAGGCCGTTGTTAGCGTTGGTGGAAAAACTTATGCCACCAACCGACGCCTGGTTGCTTAACTGATCAAGCGCCAGCCCTGCGAGATAATCATTGAGCGCAAACATCACCTGATTGCGGGCGCTGTCCATGGCTTTCGGATTACGCAAAATCAGGCTGACATCGGCTTTGGGCTCGCTGGCAAAATAACGGCTTGGCGCATACACTACTCGCAGATTCGACTCATCAACAATCAGCTCTGGATGGTCGTATTTCTTCTCTGACTTAATCAGCGAGAAATCGTCAGGAATATAAGGGTTAAGCTCTGGCAAAGAGAGCGCAATGTCGGCGGCTTTTTTCTGCCAGTCGGCGAAAGTTTGTGCGCTGATTTTATCGACCTGATACGGCGCATCGACAAAGTAAGCCGTTTTGTTGTGCGGCTCTTTCGGGCTGATATACCAGATACGCGCATTCTGCGGCGTCATCATCGCCAGACGTTCCTTTACTGCTTTAGCATCGTACCGATCGGCAATATTGACTGCATCCAGCGTATGCTCAACAGGAACGCGAATCATGGTATCTGCCAGCCATTCGACGTAATCCATATCACGGGTGATTGACGGATAACGGAAGTCGATATCCAGCACATTCGCCAGTTCATCGAAGTATTGTTTATCGATCCCTTTTTCACGTAACAAATTGAGGTAGCTAAAAATAGCCGCCACAACCTGATCGCGATTCGCCAGACCTTTATCGGTTAAAGACGCAGAGATCGCTAATACGCCGCTGTTGCCGTTGACGATAGGATCGGAGTTGGCGCTAATGCCCTCAACTAATCCCTGCTTTTGCAGCCAGTCGGAAAGTGTACCTGGGCTGCGATTACCAATCAGATAGGTAATCAATTCATCGGTTTTGCTACGGAATTTCGCCGAGTTGTTATCAATACGAAACTCTACGCGCAACACTTTACGCGGCAGCGCCGGGACGTAATGAATGATAATGCCCTTTTGCGCGTCGGTGACTACCGGCACGGTGATTTCCGGTTTTTTGCTCTCTTTGTTCGGCACGCGACCAAAGGTGTCCGCCGCCATTTTTGCCAACTCCGGCAGCGGTTTATTGCTGTAAATAACCGCCTTCATCAGATTGGCGGAATAGTACTTCTCGTGGAAATCTTTCAGCGCCTGCTGCACCGGATTACCAGGTTTGTCGCTTAAAGTTTCGAGGTTACCACCAGAAAACTTTGAACCGGGGTGTGCCGGGTTAATGGTTTCTGCGCTGACCTGTGCCATGCGCATCCCGTCACGCGTACGCGCCATGGTTAATTCAGCGTTCACTGCATTACGCTCACGTTCGGCGTATTTCTTGTCGAGCAAGGGTTCTGCAATAGCATCAGCCAGGCGGTCTACCGCACCAGGCAAGGCGTCGTTCTCAACTTCCAGATAGAAAGCCGTGCGATACGGCGCAGTGCTGGCATTGTGACTACCGCCGTGCATTTTGAGATATTCGGCCAGACTGTCAGCCTGCGGGTACTTTTTCGACCCCATCAGACTCATATGTTCAAGGTAATGTGCCAGCCCCTGGTACGCCTCGGGATCTTCCAGCGACCCAACGGGCACTACCAGCGCCGAGAGCGATTTAACTGCCTGCGGATCAGAAACCAGCAAGACCACCATACCGTTATCCAGACGTATAGCCTGATACTGGCGGTTATCTTTATCACTTTTACGGATGGTTTCCTGAATCGGCTGCCATCCCGTTTCTGCCTGACTTAATGGTGCCCAAAGGGCAACTAACAACAATAATGCTTTGAACCAGGTGCTGCGGGGCATTCACGGACCTCATAATCAACTTAATTTTCTGTCAGATTCAACACGTTAACGCAAATCATCTGCCAGAATTTAATCTTGTGCTGCACGAGTCAGCCTATGTTTATATAACCATCAGTCCGTGACTGGTGCGCATCATAAAGTAAGCGGATAGATTGCGCAATTTTTATACAGCACTCATGACTGATTAAAGCGAAACAGCGGTAACAGGAAACGTTGCGACTGTTCAACGATGGCCTCCATTGTCTCTGGTGTTAATTGCCGCCAGAGCCGTTGATACCAGATATCATCACCTTCGCCACGCACCATCATGTTGCCTTCGTAAGCCTGCAGGAATTTCGTACGGGCTTTTTGCAACGTGGAATCGTCATCCAGCATGGCATCGTTTTGCGCGTCATAACAGGTTTTTAGCCACGCGCCGCCACTTTCAGGTAACACCAGCAATGGCGCGGACATCCCTTCACGATACCCCTCAATCAGTTGTGAGAGGTAATGCAAAGCCTGTTCGGCTGCAAGCGGCGGAAAACGCCACTCGCCGTCTTTGCGTAGAAAAAGGCGACTTTCACCATTACCACCGCTGGCACAGTAGACAAGGTGTTCCAGCCAAAGTTGCATTCCCTGCGCCACACTTAATAAAGAGGGACGCCAGCGCAACAAGCCATCCGGCTGCACCTGCGGCAACCAGCCAGTTATCTGCACACCGTTGCAGGCGAGATCAATTTCCATACTCTGCCCCGGCTGGCGACAGGCAATGACTCTGTCGGCAAGCTGCTGCATCTCCTGGCACTGTGTTTCCCAGAAAATTTCACCAAAAGCGCCATACGGTAAATCCCCTGCCGCCCGGAAGCGGCGGAACAAGCGTTCGGCATCATCCTGCTCAACCAGTGCATTCAATAACTGCTGATTGATTTGATAACGACTAAGCCCTTCAAGAATAAATGGCTCGGTGTCGGGGATTTCGCTGTCTTCAGTACGGAAGTTCACCTGCAAACGCATCTGGAAGAACGCCCGCACCGGATGTGCCCAGAATCGTTGTAGCGTTTCCAGCGGCACGGTTTCCGGTAAGGTAAACGGCAGCGGCTGAACAAATTCAGAATGTGCTTTACCAGCCTGGCTGGCCGCAGGTAGCCATTCACGAGCATAGCTTTGTCGTTCGCCTGGCTGGTAGTTTTGTGGATCAAACGGCATCCGGGTATGGAGGCAAGTAAGATGCGCTTTTACCCTTGCCTCGCTTTCATCACAGTTGAGCGCTTCATCGCCCGGTAGATAATGACTTTGCCCGATGTAGTCGATCAGTTCCTGCACCAGTACCGACGGGAAACGTTCACTGTTATCCTGAATGGAGCGCCCGATATAGCTGATATAAAGTTTTTGTTGCGCGGAAATTAACGCTTCCAGGAACAGATAGCGGTCATCATCGCGACGGCTACGGTCGCCACGCTTCGGTTTCTGGCTCATCAGGTCAAAGCCCAATGGCGCAAGCTGACGTGGATAAACGCCGTCGTTCATTCCCAGCAGGCAAACCACTTTGAACGGAATTGAACGCATTGGCATCAGAGTACAAATGTTAACCGGTCCGGCGAGAAAACGCTGGCTGATACGTTCTTGATCCAGGCGCTGTGCCAGTTCATCACGCAATAGTGACAGCGGCACCGCGTCGCCATACTGCGCACCTAAACCTTCGGCGATAATCGCCTGCCATTGTTGTTCGATCAGCGTCATCGCCGCTTCGGTTTCCGCATCCGGCAGGAAGAAGGCGTTGAGCATATCGCGACAAACCGGCAACCACTCTTCCAGCGGACGCTCCTGTGCCAGCCCGCGACGCCAGATGTTTAGCTGCATTAGCAGGGAAGCCAGATGCCCCACCAGTTCTGCAATTAAGCCGCTCGATTCATCATAAGGTAGAACCGATTGCCACTCGCCCTGCGCGCTCTCCATCGCGTAACCCAGCAACATGCGCGTCAGGCCAAACCGCCAGGTGTGTTGTCCGGTGGCGGGGAGTTCCAGCTCGCGAACGTTGTCGTCATCTATCCCCCAACGAATGCCGGATTCGTTGACCCACTGGCGTAAATAACGCAGCCCTTCTTCGGTGATGTCAAACCGCGCCGCCAGCACCGGCACATCCAGCAGCGCCAGCACATCCTCTGACACAAAGCGACTGTCAGGCAGTGATAACAGGCTGATAAACGCTTCCAGTACCGGATGTGACTGCCGCGCACGACGGTCGGAAATGGCGTAAGGCAGGTAACGATCCGCAGGTGCGCTACCAAACACTGCCTGAATAAACGGACTGTAGCTGTCGATATCAGCCACCATCACGATGATGTCGCGCGGAGTAAGTGTCGGGTCTTCCTCCAGCATCGCCAGCAGGCGATCGTGTAAAACTTCAACTTCACGCTGCGGGCTATGGCAAACGTGGAAGGTGATACTGCTATCCAGTGGATCAAGCGGGCGTTTGTTATCGCTACGGGAAAACTCTTCGATGTTCACACCAGCAACGGCGCGGTTTTCCAGTTCCAGAATGTCAGACTGAATGTTATGCAGCAGGTTATCTGGCATCACATCGACAAAGGCGTCCAGCTCCTGGCTGCTCTCCAGGTCAGAAAGGAGATAAATGTAGTCGCGCCCAAGCTTACCCCATGAAGCCAGTAGCGGGTTGCCGACATCCTGTTCACCGTCGCTGTTAAAGAGCTGTCCGGCATTTTCGCTATCGCGAAATAGCGGCAATTCGCGATCTTCAAAACTGTGTCGACGCTGACGAGTCAGCAGTTTCGCCAGATAAGCAGGATCTTTAATATCGCCCCAGTAATAACGGCAGGGGTTGGTAAACAGGAGATGGATTTCAATATGTTTACCCAGCGCCTGGAGCGCCTGGAGATAAACAGGCGGTAACGCGGAAATACCGCATATAAAGACGCGCGAAGGTAACCCCGGCGGGCAGGTCGTCGCGGACTCCAGCGTTTCGATAAAGCGCTGATAGAGATTGGCGCGGTGCCAGCGCGGTTGCCCGAGTTGATGGGTATATTCCACCAGCGCCTTCCACAACATCTAACTCTACAACATTTGTGTCTGGATATTCTTCAAGATATTTTTCAAAATGATGGTATGTCCTGTTTTCCCGGTAGCCGGTGTTTTCAGGGGCTTTTCTGGTCTTGCGACGCTTTTTATAGCGTACTTTGCGGGGGAGGTCCAAATTGATAGCAGTAAAATATCCATGATCAATGTAGTTATACAATGTACGGATGGAACAATCGATAAGATGTTGATTGGAAGCGTAAATATGAGATAATGGCTGCCCTTTAAGGAGAAAAGGCGAAACCAGTTGATCCAATTGTTCCAGCGATTCAGGAGTCTGATTGATACCGGAACGGGAAGAAACCTTGATCTCATTATAAAGGTCATGGGCATAATGGGCACGGTAAAAATAGAAGTCATGGGAACAGGTACGTATCTGGTTGCAGTTGTTGCAAACATACGGTGGTTTTTTGAGCCTGTCGCAAAGTACAGGAGTAAAAGCACGGCAATACATGGCACAGCGCTTAGAACGGCACTTAAAGCACAATGACCGGCAGGAA
>ERZ791603.1719-NODE-1719-length-15472-cov-2.981449_pt1 | contig 15472 bp, 14 predicted proteins | sample MGYA00509966_ERZ791603 | MGnify/ENA primary metagenome ERZ791603 (study PRJEB30046, sample SAMN00791931) | human gut metagenome | study: EMG produced TPA metagenomics assembly of the A metagenome-wide association study of gut microbiota in type 2...
CAGACGGACTCCTTCACATCTCTGAGATGTCATGGGGCAGAGTCAATGATCCAAGCAGCGTTGTTAAGGTTGGCGACGTTGTTAAGACATTCATCAAGGATATCAACGGTGAGAAGATTGCCCTCAGCATGAAGTTCGAGGATGAGAATCCTTGGGTAAAGGCTGCTGACAAGTATGCAATCGGCAATGTTGTAACAGGTAAGGTTGTACGTTTTGCAAGCTTTGGTGCATTCGTAGAGCTTGAGCCAGGTGTAGATGGACTCCTTCATGTTTCCCAGATTTCTAAGGAGCGTGTAGAGAAGCCAGAGGATGTTCTGAAGGTAGGTCAGGAGATCACAGCAAAGGTTGTAGATTTCAAGGCTTCTGAGAAGAAGATCAGCCTGAGCATTCGTGCCTTAGATGATGCACAGGAGGCTTCTGAAGAGGAGTAGGCATGGCATATCAATATGAAGAGTTTAAGCGGGATGTGTATAAACTGACCGATATCAACTTAGACCTTTATAAAGAACGCCAGATGAAAAGAAGAATAGAATCTCTGATCGCCCGCAAAGGGTTTGACGGATTTGAAAGTTTTTACAAAGGTATGAAGCAGGACGAAGGTCTACTTCGTACCTTTGTTAGTTATCTGACGATTAATGTGTCTCAGTTTTATCGGAATCCACAGCAGTGGATGAATTTTGATCAGGAGATCATTCCGTATCTGCGAAAAAAATATGGAGATACTTTAACGATCTGGAGTGCGGCATGTTCCACGGGAGATGAGCCTTACTCTCTTGTAATGGCTCTGTCACGGCACATTCCGTTACAGCAGATTCGTATCTATGCTACAGATCTGGACAAACAGGTTATCGCAAAGGCAAAGACCGGCCTGTATGGAGAAAAGAGCATAGAAGGCGTGCCGGAGGATCTGAAGAAGAAATACTTCACGAAGATTGGTCCTTCTTACAAGATTGCAGATGAGATCAAGGCAAGAGTGGATTTTCACCAGCACAATTTACTGAAGGATACTTATCCTACCGACTGTAATCTGATCGTGTGCAGAAATGTATTGATTTACTTTACAGAAGAAGCAAAGGATGAAGTATTCCGGAAGTATTACCAGTCACTGGCCAAGGGTGGTATGCTGTTTATCGGAAGTACCGAACAGATCATGAATTATCGCGAAATCGGATTTGACAGAAAGAGTTCTTTCTATTATGTGAAACCGATGTAGTGAGTACAGAAATGACAAAATAAGAAAGAGGAAAGCAGTTTTGCTTTCCTCTTTTTGTGCTTTCTGTGCTATAAGTGCTATAAGTACTATAAGTACATCTAAGGGACGATGTCTCATTTCGTTCCGGTTAGTAAGTAGATGCGATCATGGACAAAACATGATTGGCATACTGTGTAAATCCTTCTCTGTTTTTCTTCATTTCATCCGTCAACTCGAAGAATAATTCCTTGCTCTTATAATCTCTCTTGAAGAATGGCGTGAACAGAATCTCCCATTGGGGAAGATAGCAGGAGAATTTCCGGGTGTAACAGTTCGCTGCGGAGGCCTGGAGCCTGTGCTCTTTGTCCACGAAACCGGCTACAGATTTGTGCAATGCCACATCTTCCGTAGGAAGATAGTAATAGTCCTTGTAGTTGGAATAGAAATATTTTAATTCTTCCTCGTAAATGGGAACCTTTAAAGTAGCCGATTCTCCTTCTCCACGGAAATAGCAGTTGGCCGCAGAAGCGGTTACCAGTCTGGGCAGGGAAGTGGGAATCTGCAGGGTGATCAACAGTTCCTTGCGTTGTGCGCCACTGACATCTTTGTAATAGTTGGCCTGTACTTTTCTGGCTTTCACACAATTCTCGTTGAACAGATCATAGTAGGCCAGAATCGGAAGAACTTCCAACATTCCCTTCAGGTCGTCCGCATTATGCAAAAACAATGCTTTTTCTGTGAATTCCGAAGGATTTTTTACATAATCATGGTATAGACCAATGAGTTCTCCGCCGGAGAAAACATCGGTCCGGGCAATTCCGAGATACTGCTCCAAAGTTTTCTGCTTACAGTTCGGCAGCTTTAGGAAGAATTTATAAGGGGAGATCCGGCGGTAAATGTCGATACCCTGAAATCCGTCAAAGGAGAACGGAAGCTTTAACTGCGCACATTTCTGGGTGATAAAGGGAAGGTCAAAATTATTGCCGTTGAAATGTACCAGATAGCGGTAGTCTCTTGCAAAATCAAAGAAAGCAGTGAGAATATCCCCTTCCTGGGAATAGTCATCCGCCATCCACTGGATGGTCCGCCATTTGCCGGCCTGATAGTAGGCACAGCCAATCATATATAAATAAGAAGTACGGGAAGTGAATCCCGTGGTCTCAATATCGAGAAACAGTACCTGTTCCAGAGGTGCCAGCTTATCCAAGGGATAGGAGATCGCAAAATCCTCCAGAGTCTCTTCTGATTTTTTCATGTATGACCTCTTTCTGCCGTGTGGGCAAGTTAATAAACGCTTTCTTCGTTCTTCGAACTCTCGAAAGCGTAACAAACATGCGTAATCCGGGCTATCGCCCTACTTACTTATGTTTGCTTATTCACCTCATAGAAAACCTGTGCTGCCTGCAAGCAGTCACACAGACTTTCTATGGGTGAATTTATTTTACCATAATTTTAGAATTTGCAGTAGCATTTTGTTGATAAAAGTTGATAAAAATTGATAAAAATAGTACAATTATCATAATGTAATTTGCAATACAAGTAACTATTTAGAAAGGATGTTAGGAAATGGCAAAGTTGACATTTGTAGGCGGAATACATCCCTATGATGGAAAAGATCTGTCCAAGGACAAACCGATCCAGGATGTCCTGCCCAAAGGGGAAATGGTCTATCCGTTGTCCCAGCACATCGGCGCTCCGGCGAAGCCCATCGTGGCAAAAGGAGACCGGGTACTGGCGGGACAAAAGATAGCAGAAAGTGGTGGCTTCGTGTCGGCACCCATCTATGCATCTGTGTCGGGTACGGTGAAAACCATTGAGACGAGACGTGTGGTAACAGGAGATCTGATACAGAGTATCGTGATCGACAATGACGGTCTGTATGAGAGCGAAGAATTTCATCCTTATGCACCGGTGGACAAACTGCAGAAGGAAGAGATCATCGACATTGTGAAGGAAGCCGGTATCGTAGGTATGGGTGGTGCCGGATTTCCTACGCATGTCAAGCTGTCTCCCAAGGATCCTGACAAAATTGAATATGTAATTGCTAACTGTGCGGAATGTGAGCCTTATCTGACTTCCGATTACCGCAGAATGATGGAAGAGCCGGACAAGCTGATCGGTGGTCTGAAGATCATGCTGAAGCTGTTTGACAATGCCCACGGTATTCTGGCCGTGGAGGACAATAAGCCGGATTGTATCTCTCTGTTAAAACAGATGACTAAGAACGATCCTCAGATCACGGTGAAGGCACTGAAGACCAAGTATCCTCAGGGCGCGGAGCGTCAGCTGATCTATGCCACAACGGGACGGAAGATCAATTCCTCCATGTTGCCTGCGGACGTAGGTTGTATTGTAGATAACGTAGATACTGTGGTTGCCATTTACAGAGCGGTGACGGAAGGACGCCCTCTGATGGAACGTATCATCACTGTTACCGGAGATGCTGTGGCCAATCCCCGGAATTTTCGTGTACCTATCGGTATGAGTTATCAGGAACTGTTGGATATAGCCGGTGGATTTAAGCAGGAGCCGGAGAAGATCATCTGCGGAGGTCCCATGATGGGATTCGGTATGTTCCAGCTGGATGTACCTACCACAAAGACCTCTACCGCATTACTGGCACTGACCCAGGACGATGTATCCGCTATGGAGCCCAGTCCCTGCATCAACTGCGGACGTTGCGTGGAAGCATGTCCCGGACGTATTGTTCCCAGCCTTTTGGCAACCTATGCGGAGCATTTTGATGAAGAGGCTTTCGTGGAACATAACGGTATGGAATGCTGTGAATGCGGCTGCTGTAGTTTTGTATGCCCGGCAAAGCGTCCTCTGACGCAGGAGATCAAATCCATGCGTAAGATCCAGCTTGCCAAGAAGAAAAAGAAGTAGGAGGGAAGAACAGTGAGCGGACTTTTAAAAGTATCTTCAAATCCTCATATCCGGTCAAAAGTAACGACCAGCAGCATTATGACAGCCGTGGTGATCGCACTGCTGCCGGCTGCCGGTTTCGGAATCTATAACTTTGGCCCCAGAGCACTGGCAGTCATGGCTGTGACCATTGCCAGTACAGTATTGACGGAGTTATTATTCGGCTGGCTCTGGAAGAAAAAAATCACGATTTCCGATATGTCAGCAGTGGTAACGGGACTGCTGCTGGCGCTGAATCTGCCGGTGAGCATTCCGCTGTGGATGGCGGCATTGGGCGGTGTGTTTGCCATCCTTGTGGTAAAATTGTTGTTCGGTGGTCTGGGTCAGAACTTTATGAACCCGGCACTGGCAGCCAGATGCTTTCTGCTGATCTCTTTCCCGTCCCAGATGACGAATTTTGCCTGTGATGCCTATACCGGGGCTACACCGCTGGCAGCACTGAAGGCAGGAGAGAGTGTCAATGTCATGAACATGATCGTAGGTAAGACCGCCGGTACCATCGGCGAGACTTCCGTGATCGCACTGCTGATCGGTGCCTGTTTCCTGATCCTGATCGGTGTGATCGACCTTCGGATCCCCGGTACATATATTGTGACCGTGATCCTGTTTGCGGGAATCTTCGGCGGACACGGCTTTGATCCTGCCTATCTGTCTGCACAGTTAGCAGGCGGCGGCCTGATCCTGGGTGCCTTTTTCATGGCAACGGATTATGTCACCAGACCGATTACCATCAAGGGACAGTATGTATACGGTGCGGTACTGGGACTTCTTACCGGAATCTTCCGTATCTTCGGACCGGGAGCAGAGGGAGTGTCCTATGCCATCATTTTAGGTAACCTTCTGGTACCTCTGATCGAAAAATTCACCATGCCGGTGGCTTTTGGCAGAAAGGCAGGTGCGAAACGTGAAAAATAAGAATGATATTCAGGCAATGTTAAAAGAAGCGGGCATTTTGTTCGCAATTACTCTGATTGCCGGACTTTTGCTTGGCTTTGTCTATGAACTGACCAAGGAGCCCATCCGTCAGCAGGAGGAAAAAGCGGTGCAGGAAGCCTGTCAGGCGGTCTTTGCGGATGCGGAGCATTTTGAAGAACTGGATGCTTATACACCTTCTGCGGATACGGCGCAGAAGCTGGCAGATACCGGAATCACCATCGGTACCGTCTATGAAGCGCAGGATGCCTCCGGAACGCAGTTGGGCTATGTGATCCAGACCACATCCTCTGAGGGATACGGCGGAAATATCGTTTTGTATGTGGGAATCCGTCTGGATGGTACGGTCAATGATATTTCTATTTTAAGTATTTCCGAGACTCCCGGACTGGGCATGAAAGCGGGAGATGTGCTGGTGCCGCAGTTCCACAACAAGAACGTGAAGAGCTTTGCCTACACCAAGACCGGATCCACTTCTGACAGTGAGATCGATGCCATCAGCGGTGCGACCATCACCACGAAAGCAGTGACTAACGCTGTCAACGGAAGCCTTCTGGCATTTAATGATTATGTACAGGGAGGTGCTGGCAATGAATAAAGCAGGTGAAAGACTTTATAACGGTATCATCAAGGAAAATCCTACATTTGTACTGATGCTGGGAATGTGTCCGACTCTGGCGGTGACCACATCGGCCATGAACGGACTTGGCATGGGCCTGACCACGGCAGTGGTACTTACCATGAGTAACCTGATCATTTCGCTGCTTAGGAAAGTGATCCCCAGCCGGGTGAGAATCCCTGCATTTATCGTGATTATTGCATCCTTTGTAACTGCGGTACAGCTGCTGTTGCAGGCGTATCTGCCGTCACTGAACGATGCTCTGGGTGTGTATATTCCTCTGATCGTTGTAAACTGTATCATTCTGGGAAGAGCAGAGAGCTATGCGTATTCCCATCCGCCCATTCCTTCCCTGTTCGATGGACTTGGCATGGGACTTGGTTTCTCTCTGGCACTGACTTGTATCGGTGCAGTACGTGAGATCCTGGCGGCTGGATCCATCTTCGGATTTCGGATCATGCCGGATTCCTATGTGACGATCAATATTTTCGGACTGGCTCCCGGTGCGTTCTTCGTACTGGCTGCACTGACCGCTTTGCAGAACTATATCAAGAATAAGAGAAAGCTAGCTGGCAAGGATTACGAGAAGATCCAGTCCGGCTGCGGACATGACTGTCTGCACTGTGGCGAGAGTGGCTGCTCGGAGCGGTTTTATGACAATACCAATACCACGGAAGAGGCTGTGAAGGATGCGGCAAAAGCGGCAGCAAAACCTCAGACGGCAGAGGATGATCTGGAGACCATCGATTTAGATAAGGAGGACAAATAAATGGATAGTGTAAAAGATATGCTTCTGTTACTGATCAGTTCCTCCATCGTCAGCAATATCGTATTAAGCCAGTTCATGGGACTGTGCCCCTTCTTAGGCGTGTCCCGCAAGATCAAGACGGCGGGCGGCATGGGAACGGCGGTTATCTTCGTTATTACGCTGGCCAGTGCGGTAGCGGGTGTGATCTACAAATTTATCTTACAGCCGTTACACATTGAGTATCTGGAGACGATAGTGTTCATTCTCGTCATTGCTGCACTGGTACAGTTCGTGGAAATGTTCCTGAAAAAGGCAATGCCTTCCCTGTATCAGGCACTGGGCGTCTATCTGCCTCTGATTACCACCAACTGCGCGGTGCTGGGTGTAGCCATTACCAACGTGCAGAAGGAATACGGTATTCTGACCGGTATCGTAAATGGCTTTGCCACAGCGCTTGGCTTTACCATTGCCATCGTGATCCTGGCAGGACTGCGTGAGAAGATGGAATACAATGAAGTGCCGGAATCTTTCAAGGGAATGCCCATGGTACTGCTGACAGCAGGACTGATGGCCATTGCTTTCTGCGGATTCTCCGGTCTGATCTAGGAAGGAGTAACATAGATGAGTATAACAGGAATTCTGATTGCTGCGGCTTGTGTCGGAATCGTCGGCATCTTTGTGGGACTGTTCCTTGGCGTGGCCGGCATTAAATTCAAAGTAGAAGTAGATGAGAAGGAAGAGGCGGTGTTAGCTGCCCTTCCCGGAAATAACTGTGGTGGCTGCGGCTTCGCCGGATGTTCCGGTCTGGCAGCTGCCATTGCAAAGGGAGAGGCTGCGGTGAACACCTGTCCCGTAGGCGGAGAGGAAGTCGGCAAAAAAATCGCAGCCATCATGGGTGTAGAAGCAGAGGCTTCCGAGCGCAAGGTAGCCTATGTGCATTGTCAGGGTGACTGCGAGCGGACCACAACGGATTATGATTATTATGGCATCAAGGACTGTCGTATGATGAGCTTTGTGCCCGGAGGCGGACCGAAATCCTGCAACAGTGGCTGCCTGGGATTCGGAACCTGTGCACAGGTCTGTCCCTTCGATGCCATTCATGTAGAGAACGGTGTGGCTGTAGTAGATAAGGAAAAATGTAAGGCCTGCGGAAAGTGCGTGGAGGTCTGCCCCAAGCATCTGATCAGCTTACGGCCTTATTCCAATACGGTACAGGTAGCCTGCAGTTCTACGGACAAGGGCCCCGTTACCATGAAGGCCTGCAAGACCGGCTGTGTGGGCTGCGGTATCTGCGTAAAGAATTGCCAGCACGATGCTGTGAAGGTCGAGAATTTCCATGCAATCATTGATCCGGAGAAATGTGTGGGCTGTGGTGCCTGCATGGAGAAATGCCCGAAGAAATGTATCGTAAAAGCATAAAGAAAGTACAAGAGGAGAAAAGATATGCGTCTTCCGGACGATTATGAAGATCACGGAGGAGGGCTGACACCTACGGTGATCAGTGCCATCGTTGCTGTTACAATTTTCGTGGCAGTGATCCTTACGGTGGTGCTGATCATGAACAGACAGCCCACTTCCCATCAACAGAACAATACGGCTGCACAGACGGAGAATGTACAACAGGCAGAAAATAATCAGACAGACAAATATCCGGACACGCAGGATCTGATCACCGGAAGCACATTGACTCCTTCGGATCTGGATTTCTGGGACATGTACCCGGAGACTACGGCAACACCATTGCCGTCTGCGGAGCCTTCCCAAAAGGATAACAAAAAGGAAACAGCGGAAGCGGATCCCTCCACCGATGGAAAACATACCCTGGTGACCAACCGGGACGGCAAGGAAGAATGGGTGCTGATCAGCCCGTACCTTCCCAAGCACGAATATGATTTCACCAAACTGGTGTGCCAGTCCGACCTGATGAAATATTATCAGGACGGCAAACTGACTTCCTATGTCGGGGTGGATATTTCCAAATATCAGGATTATGTGGATTTTTTGAAACTGAAAAAAGCCGGAGTGGATTTTGTGATGTTGCGGGTAGGTGCCAGAGGCTATGGCAGCGGACAGATCGTATTGGATGATTATTTCGTAGACAATATCAAGAGAGCCACAGATGCTGGATTACAGATCGGGGTGTATTTTACCTCACAGGCCATCACGGAAGAAGAGGCGGTGGAGGAATCCAATATCGTTCTGGAGAATATCAAAGACTACAAGATCACCTATCCGGTGGCTTTTGATATGAGTTTTGTGGACAATGATACGACGAGAATCGAGACTGTCAGTCGTGCTGACAAGACGAAGATCACCAAGGCTTTCCTGGATACCATAGAGGCAGCCGGATATAAGCCCCTGCTTTACGGAGACAAGGAGTGGCTGATCAAAGAAATTGACCTGTCAAAATTATCGGCATATGACGTATGGCTTTCCCAGATGGAAGACGTGCCGGATTATCCTTATCGTTTTACCATGTGGCAATATGCCAATGATGTCACCATCGACGGCATTGCAGGCTATGCCAATATGAATATCAGTTTTATTGATTATTCGGAGAAATAGGCTCATAATTCAGGATTCCCGGTGCAATGTCGAGCGTAGAATAGATCTCGGCATAACGGCGGGGAGTGATGGCTTCCACATAGTTGGGGGTAAAATTACTGGTGACTCCTTTGCTATGCAAAATATCGATGGCCTTGTTATAGGCAATGGCTGCTTCGATATCAGTAGCGTAGCGCCCCACAATATAATTACCACGGATATGAATGCGGACAGTATAAACGTACTGTCCGTTTTTTGCTACCGTTTTCCGGACACCGTGATAGATGTTGTGGATCTGCAGATTTTCCCTGCGGAAGTCCGTAGGATCTCCGTTGACAAAACAATAATCCACGCCGGTAACTCCGTAGCTTTTGATGCCATAGCGTGAGGTCAGCGTCTGCTGCATTCCGTAGTCGGCCACAAAATAATGATTTCCCCGGCACATGATCTTATGGGAAGAATAATAGAACAGGTCTTCCATGTCGAATTTTAAGACATGGTGGGGGGACAAATAATAATAGAAGAGCTGCTGTCCCAGATAGATCGGATTGCCGATGTATAGTCCGTTGTCCCGCAGATTGATCAGACTGACCCATTTTTCGAAGGACAAAGGGGACACCTTCTCGTAGGACTGCAGTGTCAGGGAAGGATCGGACAGCAGGAGAAGCCCCTGTTCGTAGGCCCGATGGGCCTGTAAGGCATCGGGGAAACTGCCAAGACTGATATGCTTGCCGTTTTTGGTCAGAGAAGCACGGTAATAGACAGTTCCGTCTTTTTTTTCGGCCCGGAAGACTCCTTTATATAATTGTTCTTTTTCAATGTTTTGCTCACTCATATTTCTATAGTAACATTTTTCTCCGGAGAACAACAGATATATTTTTCGGACGAGCTGCATAAAATGAAGTTAGAGCCAAAATGAGAATTGGGGAAAGGAACAAAGCCTGTATGTATAAAAGAGCATTAAGCGGACTACTTGTAATAAATCTGATATTTCTGATCGGTGTTTTAAGTCTCTGCCGCATGGAAGAAATCGGTAGGAAATTGCAGCAGACGGTGTCGGAGGTACATATGGAAGAAAGCCTGCTGGCGGACAAGGAAAGCATCATGATGGGGATTGCTTCCCGGACTTCTTCCGGACAGAGAGTAGTGGATTGCAGTGAATTACAGCGGGAGAGTAAGTACCAGCTGGAACAGGCGGATCTGGAAGTGCTGCTTCGGATCGTGGAAGCGGAAGCCGGGTGCGAAGACGAGGATGGGAAGCTGTTGGTGGCCAATGTGATCCTGAACCGTCTGAATTCCGAAAAATTTCCGGACAGCATTACGGAGATCGTATTCCAGCGGGAAAACGGGGTGTCACAGTTTTCTCCCATTGCCGACGGCAGTTATTACAAAGTAAGTGTCAGTGAAGAGACGGTAGAAGCTGTCGGACGGGCTCTGGCGGGCGAGGACATTTCCAGGGGAGCATTGTATTTTGCCGCCAGAAAATATGCCGACAGTGAAAGTATGCGCTGGTTCGATGAAAAATTGACGCTATTATTCCGACATGGCGGACATGAATTTTTTTCGGATAAAAAAGCGCTTCAATGATTCACCTTGCAACAGTGTTTAAAGTATGCTATACTTTTCGAAAATATAGATGGAGATGCCAGGGAGATATTCCAGCATACATTCATACATAGACACGGAGGAGAGGAAATGGAAGTAATTTATCGCAGCACACGCAGCAACAGCGAACCGGTAACCGCATCCCAGGCAATTCTGAAGGGATTATCCGATGACGGAGGACTGTTTGTACCGGATCATATTCCTGCATTGGACAAGAGTCTTTCAGAACTGACCGGAATGAGTTATCAGCAGGTAGCTTATGAAGTTATGAAATTATTCCTGACAGACTTTACCGAGGAAGAACTGAAAAATTGTATCAACAACGCTTATGATTCCAAGTTTGATACGGAGAAGATCGCTCCTCTGGTACAGGCGGATGATGCTTATTATCTGGAATTGTTCCATGGTTCCACCATTGCGTTCAAGGATATGGCACTTTCCATTTTACCTCACCTGATGATCACTTCCGCCCGTAAGAATAATATCAAGAATGAGATCGTGATCCTGACTGCTACTTCCGGTGATACCGGTAAGGCAGCTCTGGCAGGCTTTGCCGATGTCAAGGGTACCCGGATCATCGTATTTTACCCGAAGAACGGTGTCAGCCCGATTCAGGAGAAGCAGATGGTGACCCAGAAGGGTGCCAATACTTTTGTGGTAGGCATTCACGGTAATTTCGATGATGCCCAGACCGGTGTGAAGAAGATTTTCTCCGACAAGGAACTGGCAAAAGAAATGGATGAGAAGGGCTTCCAGTTTTCCTCTGCGAACTCCATTAACATCGGACGTCTGGTACCTCAGATTTGTTATTATGTTTATGCGTATGCACAATTATTAAAAGATGGTAAGATCACAGAGGGTGAGAAGATCAATGTTGTGGTTCCCACCGGCAACTTCGGTAATATTCTGGCTGCATTTTATGCGAAGAATATGGGACTGCCCATCGATAAGCTGATCTGTGCTTCCAATGACAATAAGGTATTGTATGATTTCTTCCGCACCGGCACCTATGACCGCAACAGAGAATTCGTACTGACCACTTCACCGTCCATGGATATTCTGATCTCCAGCAATCTGGAGCGTCTGATCTACCGTATTGCAGGCAATGATGCAGACAAGAACCGTGAGCTGATGAACGCTCTGTCCGGCAACGGCAAATACGAGATCACCGAAGAGATGAAGGCACAGCTGGCTGACTTCTACGGCAACTTTGCAAGCGAAGCGGAGACCGCCGCAGAGATCCGCCGTCTGTATGAAAAATGCGGTTATGTCATCGATACCCATACCGCAGTAGCTTCCGCAGTGTACGGCAAGTATGTGGTTGAGACCGGAGATCACAAGACCACCGTGATCGCTTCCACCGCAAGCCCCTTCAAGTTCACCAGAAGCGTTATGGATGCCATTGACATCAAGTATGATGCCATGGGTGACTTTGAACTGGTGGATGAACTGTCTAAGATTGCCAAGGCGAAAGTACCCAATGCCATCGAAGAAATCCGTACCGCACCGGTGCTGCACGATACCCAGTGTGACGTGGACAAGATGAAAGACACGGTGAAGAGTTTTCTTGGAATGTAGTTAAGAATTAAATATTAGTGAGATACCGCCCAAGTTACGTCAACGGCTTTCTGGGCGGTATTGTTTTTGTGTAAAAACTTTATCCTTTATCTTGCGGGGGTTCTTTGCTATAATAGATAAGGTTAGCGGACTGTAACAATAATATGAAAATAGATACCGGAAGGAGAACAACATGACTGCAAAAGAAATGCTTGGAAAAGTGGATCATACCCAGTTGAAAGCCTTTGCTACCTGGGAGGACATCCAGAAATTATGCGATGAGGCGATTCAGTATCATACCGCCAGCGTATGTGTGCCCCCTTGCTATATCAAGAGAATCCATGACACTTACGGAGACAAAATCAATATCTGTACCGTAGTAGGATTCCCCTTAGGATACAGTGTGACGGAAGCCAAGGTGGCCGAGGTGCGCAAGGCACTGGAGGATGGTTGCAACGAGATCGATATGGTAGTGAATATCAGCGATGTGAAGAACGGGTTGCTTGACAAGGTGGAGGAAGAGATCCGTACACTGAAGAAAGAGTGCGGACATCATATCCTCAAGGTGATCATTGAGACCTGTTATCTGACCGAGGAAGAGAAGATCGCCATGTGTAAGGCAGTGACCAATGCCGGAGCGGACTTTATCAAGACTTCCACCGGCTTCGGAACCGGCGGCGCCACGAAGGAGGATGTGGAACTGTTCAAGAAATACATTGGCCCTAACGTAAAGATCAAAGCGGCAGGTGGCGTATCCAGCATGGAAGATCTGGAAATGTTCTTAGGACTTGGCTGTGAAAGAATCGGTACTTCCAGAGCTGTAGGACTCTGCAAGGGTGAACTTACGGAAGGGTATTGATTAACTGATATATAGAATGGAGATAACATGGAAAACAAAGTGATTCAGGACAGACTTGCACTTCTTCGGAAGAAGATGCAGGAAGAGGGCATTGATTTCTATATGATGCCCACAGCGGATTTTCATAATTCCGAATATGTAAACGATTATTTTAAAGTAAGAGAATATTTCTGCAATTTTACCGGTTCCAACGGCACACTGGTAGTCTGGAAAGACGGCGCGGGATTGTGGACTGACGGCAGATATTTCATCCAGGCAGAAGCAGAATTGGAAGGAACGACCGTAGAACTGTTCCGTATGTTACAGGAGGGAGTTCCCACCATCGAGGAATTCCTGGAGCAGAACATGCAGCAGGGACAGACTTTAGGATTTGATGGCAGAGTTATCGCTGCCATGGACGGCAAAAAATACGAAAAGGTACTGGAAAAAAAGCAGATCCGCATCGCTTACGAGAAGGATCTGGCAGAGAGCATCTGGACAGACAGACCGGATTTTCCTGCCGGAAAAGTAACCGTACTGGATGAGAAAATCGCCGGTAAGAGCGTAGAGGAAAAACTGACAGAGACCAGAGAAAAGATGGCGAAGGACAGTGCCAATGCACTGCTTCTGACCAAACTGGATGATCTGATGTGGCTCTTCAATATCCGCGGTTGTGATGTGGAATGCAATCCGGTAGCAATGTCCTATGCCTATATTACAGAAGAGTCCGCAACCCTGTTTATCCAGCAGAAAGCACTGGATGCACAGGTGACGGAATACCTGGCAGCTCATCGTATCGAGGTAAAGGAATACGACACCGTCGTAGATTTCCTGAAGGCACTCCCTGCGGGCAATGCGATCCTCGTGGACAACAGATATTGCAGCTATACTTTATACAAGACATTGCAGAAGAATCAGAAGTTAGTAGAGGACAAGAACCCCACCGAACTGTTAAAGGCCATTAAGAATCCGGTAGAGCTTGCGAGAATGCAGGAGATCTTTTTAAAGGACAGCGTGGCCGTAACGAAATTTATCTACTGGCTGAAGACCCATGTGGGCAAAGAGAAGATCACTGAGGTGACCGCAGCGGACTATCTGGAACAGAAGAGAAGAGAGATCCCGGAATTCTTAGATCTGTCCTTCCCGACCATCGCAGGTTACAAGTCCAATGCAGCCATGATGCATTACGAAGCAACCCCGGACAACTGTGCGACTCTGGAGCCGGAAGGAATGCTTCTGGTAGATTCCGGCGGACAGTATCTGGGAGGTACCACCGATGTGACCAGAACCATCGTTTTAGGTCCCATTTCCGAAGAGATCAAAAAGCATTACACCATGGTAGCAGCGGCAGTGATGCAGCTGACCCATGCACACTGGCTCTACGGCTGTACCGGACGGAATCTGGATATTCTGGCAAGACAGCCTATCTGGGATATGGACATTGATTACCAGTGCGGTACCGGACACGGCGTAGGTTATATTCTGAATGTGCACGAAGGTCCCCAGAACATGCGCTGGAGATTCACCGGAGGTATGGTGGAGGCAGTGTTTGAGGATGGTATGGATATCACCAATGAGCCCGGCATCTATATTCAGGGCAGCCACGGTATCCGCATCGAGAATGTTATGGTGGCGAAAAATGATGTGAAGAACGAGTATGGTCAGTTCATGCATTTCGAGACCCTGACATGGGTACCCATCGACAGAGGAGCCATTGATGAAAAGTATCTGAACGATACCCAGAAAAAGTATCTGCACGAGTATCAGAAGACTGTATACGAGAAGATTTCTCCCTATCTGAATGAGGAAGAAAAAGAGTGGCTGGCCAAGGAAACCAGGGTAAAGTAAAGAGAATATAAAATCAGTATAAAATTTTTAGCGGTTTCTTGACTTTTTTACTGGGGTTTGAGATAATACAGACAATGTGGCAGAAGATAAAGACACACATAAATTTAAAGGAAAGAGGTTAATGTAAGATGGCAGAGATCAATTTAAGCAAGTACGGCATCACCGGAACCACAGAAATCGTTCACAATCCTTCTTATGAAGAATTATTCAAAGAAGAGATGAAGCCTGAACTGAAAGGCTACGAGAAAGGTCAGGAGACCGAACTCGGTGCGGTAAATGTTATGACCGGTATATATACAGGACGTTCTCCCAAAGATAAGTTCATCGTTGAAGATGAAAACTCCAAGAACACTGTATGGTGGACTTCCGATGAGTACAAGAACGACAACCATCGTATGTCTCAGGAAACATGGGCTACTGTAAAGGATATCGCTAAGAAGGAACTGTCCAACAAGAGACTGTTCGTTGTAGATGCATTCTGCGGTGCTAATAAGGACACCCGCATGGCTATCCGTTTCATCGTTGAGGTAGCTTGGCAGGCTCATTTCGTAACCAACATGTTCATCAAACCCACCGAGGAAGAGCTGAAGAACTTCGAGCCCGATTTCGTAGTTTACAACGCATCCAAGGCTAAGGTTGAGAATTACAAGGAGCTGGGTCTGA
>ERZ791603.1739-NODE-1739-length-15365-cov-12.611300_pt1 | contig 15365 bp, 12 predicted proteins | sample MGYA00509966_ERZ791603 | MGnify/ENA primary metagenome ERZ791603 (study PRJEB30046, sample SAMN00791931) | human gut metagenome | study: EMG produced TPA metagenomics assembly of the A metagenome-wide association study of gut microbiota in type 2...
CTCCCTTTGTAAACCAGAGGTGGCAGCCGAGGTGGTTGCCGGTGCAGAGCTCCTGCTCGATGCGCGCAAGCTGCCGGGGCGAATAGATGCTGCGCCCGAAGCAGCGCTCGATGTAGTCGCGGTCCTGCGTCTCGTGCTCATTGGAGCGCAGATGCGATCGCAGCGCATTCGACGCGCGCACCATGCCGTTCTGCCCCGCCACGGCGGAGCGGCCGATGGTCAGATCGTCCGTGCGGACGATCTCCGTCGGCAGGAGCTTGGTCAAAAGCGGCGCCCACCTGTCGCTGAAGTGCAGATGAAACGGCTCCTTTTTATGCACCGTGCCGTCGAATTGCAGATACCGCCGAAACGCCGCCAGCACGGTACGCTCCAGCTCCTCGCCGCACAAATTGCCGGAGCAGGCAAGGTCCTCGGCAAGGCCCTTTTCCCACGGCGCAAGGATCGGCGGCTTTTGTCCCAGCACGGTTTTCCACCGCTCGGACTGGAGCGCGTAGACCAGCTGATTTTTCTCCATCCACTCCTGCCGCGAGAGCAGATATTCCGACGCAAAAAATTCCGCCGCGTGTGCGCGCCGCAGCTCCGCGAGCACCGGCCGCACGGGAAGCTCCTTTTCATACACCGCGTTTTCGAGCGCCAGCCACGCAAGGTCGTCAAAGGTGCTTTGCCGCACATCGCCCGTCCAGTGGGCGAAGAGACGCTTCTGCGCCCCGTCGCCAAACCACTTGTGCACAAGGCCGATAACGCAGTTCATGTAAAAGTCCGGCTCGCCGTCCGACTTGAGCGCCAAAAACTGCGGCTCGAACGCATAATCCCCGCACGCGGTCCAGACGAGGTTGATCGCCCGGCGCTGCCGGGCAGAGTAGCCTGCCGTCTCCATCTCAGTCGGTGAAGAGGCGGCTGCGCTCGAGCTTTGCGGGGATGCGCGCGGCGATGACGTCGCGGATCAGCCCCTGCTCGTAAGCGTCGAAAGCCTTGTTCGTAATGCCCATATCGAGCGCGATCCCCGCCTTGACCCCGCGGCGGATAAGGCGCAGCGCGTCCAGAAGGCCGCGCAAATCGAGCGCCTTTTCCGATATCTCGGCATTCTCGCACTTTTTCTGCAAATCGAGGAATAGCTGCACAAACTGGCCGCGGTATTTCTTCTCCAGCGTCGGGAACTCGTCGCCGAGCAGTCGCGCAAGACCGTCCTCGTCGATGGACGGCATCCGGATAACGACAAAGCGCGAGGTAAGCGCTTCATTCAGCTCGCGCGTACCGGCGTAGCCGTAGTTCATCGTGCCGATGAAGCGCGCGGCGGGGTCGACCTCCACGCGCTCATAGCCCGGCACGTCGATGGCACGGCGGAAGTCGAGCGTTGCGTGCAGTACGGCCAGCGCCTCGTTTTTCGCCATATTGATCTCGTCGAGCACGCCGAAGCCGCCGTGCTTTGCGCAGAGGTATACCGGCCCCGGGCGGAAGCGCACCTCGCCGCCCTCGAAGGTATCCATACCAATGAGGCTCGCGGCGTCCATATTCACATGGAAGGAAACATCCCACGCAGGACGGCCGAAGACCTGCGCAAGGTTTTCCGCCAGCACGTTTTTGCCCGTGGCCTTGCTGCCGGCGAGCAGCAGATTCTCCCCGCACAAAACGGCGGCGACCGCCGCCTCCCACACGTCCTTTCCGTAATAGCGATACCGCGGCTGCGGCACGCGGTCCGCAAGCTCCGCGGGCACAGGGTATTGCACGCGAAATTCCCGGATGCCGTCCAGAAGCGCGGGACTAAGCCCCTCCTGTTCCAAAAAATTCAGCAAAGTAAGCTCACTCTTTCCGCGGGCGTGCACCGCACGCCCCTTTTTTTCGTCCATCATCATAGCACGCACCCGGCAGTTTTCAAGTGATTTTTCGCAAATTTCGCGCAAAAAAGCTTCTATCGAATTTTTTCATTTGCATCGGCGGCACATTCGGCTTATGCTGTAGCTGTTAAGCTTTGGCCGCGCGCCATTCATTGCGTCGCGCGCAGGCGCGCCGGCATGACAGAGGAGGAACGCAAGATGAAGGCAAAGGTTTATTTCTCCAAAGATATCACACCCGAGAAGGTCGTGGAGCTCTACAGGGCGCTGGGCAGGGAGCTTCCCGGCAGGGTCGCCGTCAAGGTCCACTCCGGCGAGCCGGGCAATCAGAACTTTTTGACCCCTGAATTCTGGCAGCCGATGATCGAAGCGGTGCACGGCACCGTCGTCGAGTGCAACACGGCCTATCCCGGCGAGCGCAACACGACCGACGCCCACCGCCGCACGATGATCAAGCACGGCTGGAGCAAGCTCTTCGACGTGGACATTCTCGACGCCGAGGGTCCGGACATCGAGCTTGCCATTCCGAACGGCAAGCGCATCCAAAAGAATTTTGTCGGCAGGGACATGGCCAATTACGACTCCATGCTCGTGCTTTCGCACTTCAAGGGCCACCCGATGGGCGGCTTCGGCGGCGCGCTGAAGCAGCTCTCCATCGGCTGCGGCTCGAGCGCGGGCAAGGCCTACATCCACGGTGCGGGCAAGCCCGAGGAGATGTGGTCCACCGACCAGATCGCGTTTCTTGAATCCATGGCGGACGCGGCGTCCTCCGTCGTGAAGTATTTCGACGGCAGGCTCGCCTACATCAACGTGATGAAGAATATGTCGGTCGACTGCGACTGCTGCGCCGTGGCGGAGGACCCGTGCATGAAGGATATCGGCATTCTCGCCTCTCTTGACCCCATCGCCATCGACCAGGCCTGCCTTGACCTTGTCTACGCCTCCGACGACCCGGGCCGCGACCATCTTGTCGAGCGCATCGAGAGCCGCAGCGGTGTGCATACGGCAGAGGCCGCCGCCGATCTCGGCTTCGGCACGAGAGAATATGAGCTCATCGAACTGTAATTACCGCAACATGGAAAAAGAAAGGCGATGGCCGCACGGCCATCGCCTTTTTGTATGTTCACTTGATGAACCAGAGATCCATGTCGACGCTGCCCTTGATGCCGGGGACACTGCCCTTGTCCGTATACTGCCACATGGCAAAGTCATAGTAGAACGTCGGCGCATTCGAGCTGTAGTACGCGAACCACAGCGGGTACTGGACGATCTGGCTGAGGTCGTATTTGACGTAGCCCGCATAGCTGTCGGTATAGATCATCGGATCATAACCTGCATCCTTGATGATCTTGCAAAAGGCATTCGCGGCGGCGCACAAAATGCTCGTCTCCAGCCCGTAGGTGCGGGCGCTCGACTTGCCGACGACCTCCCAGTCGAAGACGACGGGGCCGGTGATGGTGTGGCCACGCAGCTTGTCGAGCACGAAGTAGGCTTCCTCCTCCGCCTCCTGAACGCTGATGGCCTGCGAGTAGAAGTACGCGCCCACCTGAAGGCCCGCGGCTGCCGCGCCGTCGGCGTAGTCGTCAAACTTCTTATCGGCGTAGATGGAGCCTATGGTGTAGCCGCGGCCGCCCACGCGCGCGATGACAAATTCCACGCCGCTGCCCGCGACCGCCGTCCAGTCGATGTCGCCCTGATACTGCGAAACGTCAATGCCGAGGCGCGTGCGCACATTAGGGTCATTGTAGCGCATGATGCTGCCGTCCTTGTAGAAGGCGGACTTATCGTAATTGTTTGTCGGCACGCCCTCCAGCACGTCGAGCGTGTAGTCCTTATAGTAGATCTTCTGCTTGGTGTTCGTCGCGCCGGCCTGATAGATGCGCCACACGATCGTCGCCACCTCCGCGCGCGTAATGCTGCTGTTCGGATAGAAATAGGTCTGATCGCCGACCTTTGTGCCGATGAAGATGCCCGCCTCATAGAGGGCCGTCACGTAGCCGTCATTCACATCGGCAAAGGGAGAGGTACTGCCCGACGCGCCGTAGCCCATGGCCTTCGCCGCAAGGCGCGCAACCTCGAGGCGGCTGATGGGAGAATCGAGCGCATCAGCCTTGTCGCGCGAAAGATAGCTCATGGAGAGGGCGTAGGTGCCGTAGCCGCTGGCCCAGTGCGTTCCCGTGGGGGGCTGCTGCTTGTGGCCCGTTGCGAGCAGCACGAGCTTGAGCATCTCGCCCGTGCTCGTGGCGCGGTTGGGGGCAAAGGTGCCGTCGCCGTTGCCGCCGACGATGCCCTGGGCGCTCAGCTCCATGACGTAGTCATAAAACCAGTCGCCCTTCTTCACGTCGGAATAGGTTGTGCCCGTGTAGCTGTTCGTCGTCCAAACGGCGGTCGTGACCGCGTTGCCGGAGACGATGCTGTTTTCCGTCAGCACCGTGCCGTTCGCCGTTTTCAGGCCCGCGAACGTGCTGCCGAGCTTTTCCATCGTGGGAAAGCTGCCGTAAGCCGTGCCGCGCTGGTAGACGCGGAAATCCGTCTCATACGAGACGCCGTCCTCCTTGTTGATGATGAGATAGGCGAACTCGGTTTCCGCCGCGGCGGTGCTGTCGTCAAGGTAGAGCGCCGCCTCCTGTAGCCGCCGGTCGGCAAGTCCCTCCTGTGCCTGACCGCCCGAGTGACACCACTCGCCGAACGCCTGCGCGACCTCAAGGCGCGAGGCCTGCACCTCGCCGCTGGCGATCTTCACGAGCTTGCTCGTGCCGCTCATCCAGCCCGTGCCGTAGTTGTAGCTGAAGCAGATCAGCGCGTCGAACTGTCCCTGCGTGGGCGTGATGCCATAGCGTCCGAAGAAGTCGTTGAGCTTGGTCTCGTAGGCCGCGATCTTGCTGCGCAGAAGCGCCTCCGCCTCCTGCTGGGTGATGCCGTCGGGGTAATCGTCGGCGCCGCACTCCGTGCCGTAGCCGATGTACCACTTGCCGTTCGCGCTGTACTTTTCCGCGCGGAAGCCCTCTTCCTCTTCAAGCTGGCGGATGGCCGCGCTGCCCGCGCTCATCGCCGTACCGCTCGCCAGCGCCGGGATACATAGCTGCATCGCAAGGCACAGCGCAAGCAGCAGCGCAAGCGGCGTTTTCTTCCGTGTGATGTTTCTCATAGTCTACTCTCCTTTTCCGCGCGGGAACACAAGCGCTCCGCTGCATCTGAGTTTTGTCCGCAGTATACCATAGGTTTACATAAAAATCAACCGAAGTTCGACCGCTTTTACGCAAATATCCCGCGTTCTGCCAATTTCGGCAAAGCGCGGGATATTCTCACATCAGCGCGTCAAAGAGTGCGTTCAGGTTGTCGTCGGAGTATTCGACCTCCGCGCTGTAGAGGCGGCAGAGCTCAATCTGATCCTCCGCGGTGAACGCACCGTTCCGCAAAAAGTGCAGCGCACCGAGCGCGAAGAGCAGCCGCACCGACGCTGCGGCGAACGCCGCCTTGCTCGATACATTCCCGTCGTCGAGCGCCGTCGGCACGTGGCGGTAGAGGAAATAAACAAGCAGCTGCTCATACTCCGTTTCGCGCCCCCGCATCCGCGCGGCAAAATCGGAAAGCGGCAGCACCGCCGCGTCTTCGCGCAGGCCCTTCAAAATATCGGTCCACGCCTCGTCCATGCGCTCGAGCGAGAGGTAAAAATCCGCCCACTGCGCAAGCGTGATATCGGGGACCGCCGCGCCGCAGAGTGTCAGCAAATCCTCCATGCGCTGCGGTATCGTTTTTTCGCGATCCTGCGCGGCGGCAAAGAGCCGTTCGCGCAGCGTGAGCAGCGCCGTCTCCTCCTCGTCGAGCGTCCCCTCGCCGGTCACAAGGAGCCGCGTTTTATCGGTTTTTGTCAAAATGAGCCGCGCGGCCTCCTCGCAGCAGAGGCCCACGCCGATCTCCGTGCGCTCCGAGAAGAAACTGCGGTAGCGCGGATGATCGGTGCAGATCTGGCACAGCATTCCCTCCCCGCCGTACAGGATGAGGTCGCAGAGATTTCTCTCATTCAGGAACGGGCAGCGCTCGTGCTCGCCAAGGATAAAGTGCGGAGCGTCGCCGTCCGAAGCAATGCTCCCGGCAAGGCGCGCTCCCATCTCGCCGCCGACCTTACGGTAGGCGGCAAGCGCGTCCTCATCCACGTCGATCTCCCAGCCGATGCAGCAGTTGTGGCGGCAGCGGTCGGCGATGCAGCGGAACTGCGGGTAATAGTCCGGATAAACGTTCTGCATGATGCGCCCCCCCTTTCTCTCCTCCGCCATTATAAAGCGCCGCGCCGCGCTTTGCAACGAATTTTATTCTTGCCGCTTTCGCAAAGCTGTGGTAGAATAAAAATATATGCGGGTATGGCGGAATTGGCAGACGCGCAGGATTTAGGTGCTGTCACCTCAGTGTAGGTTTTTCACCCCATCATTCGCCGTGCTCATTCTTTGGTAAAAGCAGGTACATTCTGTTTTTATAGGTGCGGGTCAAGCGTTATGCTCCGCCTCGGTTCCTCGCCGTGCAAAAATCAGAGGACAGTAAAATAGCGACAGGTAGCCCTGCCGCTCATATCTGCGGGCGTGGTGGAATTGGTAGACTCGACGGATTTAGGTTCCGTTACCTCAGTGGTGTGCGGGTTCGAGTCCCGCCGCCCGCACCATATCGAGTGTTTATAACAGATCTAAGTTATGGACACTCGATTTTTTATGGATCTACAAGAGTTAAACAAAAGTCCGGAGCATTGCTTGCGACTTCCTGTATTGAAAGTTGTTACATACTTGGATATAATGAGAATATATGTTTGAGCCAGGCAGAAATGAGCATTTAAGGATGTGGTTGTCTGGCATAAAACACTAAGTTGGGTCAATCGGAAACAATTAATGTGAGTATTAGCGACGATTTGCCATATATGCCGTCAAGGCAAATTCCACTTATAAGGAGACACAAATGTGCTTTTTTAATAACAGATCGAAAAGGAGGGCTCAGAAAATGAGATTGACCTGGTTAAATAATAAATTTATATGTAAGGATTTATATGCTCCATTTAAAATAGATAAAGATTCGGATTATAAGAAAGACTTGAAAAATAAATATGATATAGTACAGAATCAAGCAAGAGCATCTGGCGCGGATGACGAAAGCATGAGAATTATTATCGATTTTAGTGATAGAATACTAAAATCGTTAGAGCTGTATTACAAAGCTGACATTGCAGAAAGCAACAATATTATTCTTGAATTAGTAAAAGATATAGGGAACAATCCATTTGCTGTAAATTCAGTTGTTAACAGCGATGCCTTTCCCGGAGATAGAACCAATGAGTTACAATTCTTCAGAAGCAGATTAGGACCTCCCAATAAGGCATTTAAAGCAAAAGATATGATTCATTTGCCTAATTCCATGAGGTCTAAATCAGGGAACTATAGATTTAGCATCCCTGGAAATCCCAGTATGTATTTGGCCAATTCTTCATATGGATGCTGGATTGAAACAGGATGTCCAGCTGAAATAGATTTTAATGTTTCGCCAGTGTTATTAGAGGGAAACCAGAGGATTTTCAACTTGGCTATCTCTTTAAGAGATTTTAGATGCTTGAATGAATTTGAAGAGGAAAGAGTACATTGTTGGCTGAAACTATATCTTCTTACGATAGCAACTTCTTATGTGGTTAAAGAGGAAAACAGGACATTTAAATCAGAGTATATTATCTCACAATCGTTAATGATGGCCTGCAAAAAAATAGGATACGACGGAATTGCTTATTATTCGCGCAGAGTAGACGATGAAGTGTTTGCTTTATGCGCTATCAACTTAGCTTTGTTCGTCGATTATAGCGGTGAATACTCAGATATGATCAAGCACATGAAAGTTGATGATGCTTTCAATTATTCCTTGTACAAGCAACTAAATCTTAGCTTGAAATACAGGCGGTACGATTTAAGATCAACTTATACCGGATATATTACCAATATCGGAAGTTATGATCGTCAATATCCATACAATGAAACTGATTTTTATAATTTCGATGAGTTCTTATTTGTAACATGGAGAGATAAGCCGAAAGGTAAAGGTAAAGACGAAATTCCGTGGGGTGTTGAGATTTAATTGTTTTCGACAGAAGACATGCAATGCTTACAAAGCATAGCATGTCACAGACTTACGAAGTCGTTTGCGATTGGTCATATATGCGACGAAATGTCTGTTGGTTTAGAATCTTTTCCATCATAATAGAATCAATCTCCTGTTCCAGTTTCAGCACCTTCTCCTGTAACGACAAAATGTGGGCGTCGAGGATTGGCTTCCTCAATGCCCACATTTTTTGCAGCTGTGCCAACTTCTCTACTTCCTCGGCACACTGCTCTCGCACAGTTTCGGCACACGCCTGCACCTCGGCATCCAGCATCTCCTCATGAATACGGTGGGAGGTACAATAGGCTTTTCCATTCCGGTGGTATCCACGGCACACATATTCCACACGGCTCTTGCCGTTCCAGCAGCGGATCATAGGAATGAACGTATTCCCACATTCCTGGCAGGTCAGCAGTCCCGCGTAACGGTGCTTGGCCTGATTGCCGTTTGCGGGGCGGGCCTGCTGCTTGAGCAAGCGCTGTACCCGCTCCCATTCCGGCCTTTCTATGATCACAGGAAAGAAATCCTCATGACGATACCAGTCGGTTTTGTCTATATGCTTGGCCTTACCGTTGTTGTATTCTCTGCGATGGTTGTTCAGCACGCCGGTGTACGCCTCCTCCACCAGAATGTTTTTCACACTGGCGTATGTCCATAGGAACTGACCGTCACGGGTTTTGTGCGTATGCCGGACCTCTCTGCCGCGCCGTTCAGCTCGGAGCTGCGCCGGTGACTTTCGCCCCGCAGCATTAAGCCGTCGGGCGATCTCTTTCTGCCCACACCCCTGCAAGTACAGAGAATAGATGAGCTGCACCGTGACTACCGCCTCTGCGTCTATCCTGATCTGCCCCGTATTTTTGTCTTTCCAGTAGCCGAAGGGCGGCGTGATGACGATGCCGTCTTTCTGCTTCTGGCAGTATCCCGCCCGGATCTTTTTGCCAATATCCTTTGCATAGTAATCGTTCATCAGGCCACGGACGCCAATGATCAAATCATCCTCGTCACGGAAGGTATCTACCCCTTCGGTTGCCGAAATCACCCGCACTTGGTGTTCTCGAAGGTAGTCAATGAATAATGCGGTCTGGGTTCTATGGCGGCCAAGCCGGGATAGGTCTTTTACGATGACAGCGTCAATTTTATCAGCATCCACAACCGCCGTGAGCTCGTCCAGCCCACGGCGGTTGAATTTCATGCCGCTTACATTATCATCGAATGATTGTCCCACGATGATGTACCCGTGCTGCTCGGCAAATACCTGGCAGATTTCTTGCTGATTCAGCAAAGAGTTCATCTCTTGGTCATCATCGTTTGATAGCCGCGCATAGAGCCATACCCGCACCTGTTATCACCTACCCCGCATAATAATCGCCGTAGATCGCCGCACCCAGCCTGTCATAGTCAAAATCTGCGGTGGGGAAGCAATCTGTCTGCGCTCCGTTTTCGAAGACGTCCAGATGGTCACGGAAGGGCGCTTTCAACCGGATCTCCAAATCCAGCCTGCCGTCCTCCTCATGAACGAGTATCTTCTCCACCAGCATCCTCAGATGTGCTTCTGACATTTTGCCCTCTCGCAGGATATCGTCGATCAGGCTGATGTCCCGCTTCAGCTTGGCCTGTCGGCTGCGGAGCATTTCTGAGATGTTTTGCAGATCTTCGATTTGCTTCTTGGCCTCCGCGATCTGCTCCTCGCGCTTGGCGATCATGCGGTCGTAGCGTTCCGCGTTGGCCTTATCCCGAATGCGTTCCATCAGGATCACCTCCACTTCCTCCTCCAGCAAGAGAATGTGCTCTTGCAGTTTGCTTATTTTGGCACTGGCCGTGGAAGCCTTTGGCGTCCATTTCTCAACGAGCCATTCCATCCGCGACCAGTTTTCCTCGTACATTTTCTTTGTTCGCAGGATCTCCGCGCCGATCAATCTGTCCAATGTTTCCTCGTCCACCATGTGAGAGGAGCAGTGTTCCTTGCCATACCGATGGTAGGTGTCGCAGACATAGGCGACCCGTTCCCCGCTTTTCAGCTTAATGCGCTTCCCGATAAAGGTTCGGCCACAATCTTTGCAGCGGAGTAATCCCCCGTACCGGAGGATGCCCCGGTTGGTGCCCGCACGGACATTTTTCTCTTTGCGCTCTGCAAGGAGCGCCTGCGCCTGCTCCCATATCTCACGGGTCACGATCATTGGCAGATAATTCTCATGTCGGAACTGCTCCTCCAGGTCTGTGAAACGGAAGGTCTTATTGATTTTATTACGCTCGCTCTTGTGGCAGATCAGAGTGCCGATGTAGCTCTCATCTCTCAAGATTCGCGCCACCATCGTTGCGTCCCACAGGTATTTTTTGAGGATGCCATCCTGGGTATTGGGCAGGCGCTTGTTCAGCAGTTCCGCCTGCACAAGTGCCGGCGTTTTCCTCCTCTGTTCATTCAGTATGCGGGCGATGGCCTTCATGCCGCTGCCGCCTACATATGCCGTGAAGATCATACGGACAGTCTCCGCCGCTTCCTCCACAATGACAACCTTCTTCGTGTTCTTGTCCTTGAAGTACCCGAAGGGAGGAATCGTCACAAGTCCTTCCTTTTGCTTCTGTCGATATCCGGTGCGGACCCGGCGGCTGCCGTCGCGGGCATAGAAGTCGTTGACCAGCCCCTTGAAGCCGATGATGAGATCATCGTTCTCGTTAAAGGTGTCGATATTTTCCGTTGCGGATAGGACCCGCACATCATGTTCACGGAGATAGTCGATAAAGAGTGCGGTCTGCGTCCGGTGACGGCCCAGGCGAGACAGGTCTTTAACGATGATCGCTTCGATCTTGCCCGCTTCGACCACCTCGTAGATTTTGTCGATTCCCTCACGGTTGAAGTGCATACCGCTGACATTGTCATCGAAGGATTCGCCCACCACCTCGTGGCCGTTGCTGACGGCAAAGTTGTATATGATTTTCCGCTGATTATTCAGAGAATTCAGTTCTTCATCCTCATCTCTGGACAGCCGATAATAGAGCCAGACTTTCATAATCGTTCCTTTCCGCTATGGTGTGCCGATCATGCACGACACACCATAGCACACAATTTTTTGAATAGCTATCAAAACAAATCAGGCGACTTCCGTTTCTACTTTAGCAACAAAATCGGCAGTTCGATTTGTATATGGATGATCCACGGACAGATAGTCGTGGATCATCATTTTCAGGAAATCATCGAACTGATCGTCCGTACCCACATAGGAATACATGACGCTTGCGATGTTAGATTCTTTTTTCTTTCGGCCCATGCTCCAGATGCCGTACCGTCTTCAGCAGATCGTCCAGCTGCGTCCGCGTGGGAAGCTGCGACATCTGCCTGCTGATGCGCTCCAACAGATCCGTCTGCCGATTCGCATGGCACCACAGTGCATCCATGTATTTCATCATTCACTCCCAGTCCGCTTTTGAGGGACGCGCTTCGTGAGGCGTTGTCAGCGTCGGAAGTACTGCCTGCTGGGTGTTGCGCTGCTTGAGTTCTTGCAGAGACAATCTCTGCCCGTATTCTGAATTCATGCTCCATGGCCTCCTTGCAATACTTTTCTTCGTGCAGTTTGTTGTCGCGGCACCTCATGCCGTCCGGCGTGGTGTAGGTGATGTACTTGCGGCCACTCTCCCAGCGCACCGCATAGCCCTCGGATGCCATCAGGGAAACGAAGGCGTCCTTGTCGGCGGCGTATTTCATGCACTCGTCAATGGTGTTCATGAGCCGTAGCTTCCAGCTTTGACCCTTCAGAGCCGTGTGGTATTCCGCGCCGCTCATGCTGCGGGCCTGCTGTGTGGTCGGCTCAAAGACCGGCAGGCCCATTTCCAGACAGATCGCGTCGTTGCGCCGCATCAACTCTTGCAGTTGTTCCTTCGCCATGTGCAGCTTTTTGCCGGTCTCAAAGTTGACGGAGTTGATGACGCAGTGGGAGTGAATGTGCTCCCGGTCTACATGGGTGCAGACCAGCACCTCGCAGCCGTCAAAGTATTCTGCCAGCCGCCGCGCGGCTTCATGAGCCTGCCGGGGATCGGCCGCCGCGCCCTTTGGGAAACTCTGCACCATGTGATAGAACATCACGCCGCCGTCCTTGTGGTAGAGCAGCTTCGTGTTCAGAAAATCGTCGTAGACGCTCTGGGGCTGACAGTTGATGCCGCTGATGAGCGGCCCGCCCTCCCATGTGGTTTTCTTTTCTTGCATGACGTAGAGCATCACGCCGCGCATGGCGGCGCGGGACTGTGTGCCCCGCTTGTAGTTCACAAAATGTATGATGGCGATATCGCTCACCGCCCTTCCATGACTGACCGCAGCGCGGCGCTGACCTCAGACAGCTCACTGGCAGCTTTTTCCAGACCGATGACCTGCACCTTGCCCATGTTGGCGAGGACGGTGAGCCGGTTGATGTTGCTGCCGATGCCCTTGAGCTGGCGGAGCAGCTCCTTCTGCTCGTCGATGACCACGATCCGCTTGCCGAGACAGCAGGCGGTGACATAGTCGCTCATGGACATGTGGGCTTTCGCCGCCAGCGCTCTGATCTTCTCGCGGTCGGCGGACGCCATGCGCGTACTGAATTTGATATCTTTTTTCATGTTTTTTCTCCAATCGTAGTAAAGAGTGGGTTCGGGCTTCTGCCCGGAATTTGGGTGCAGGGCTTTGCCCGCTCGGTGCGTTTGGCAGGGCAGCGGCTTCGCCGCAGACCAGACAAATGCGATGCTGGCCGTCGTCCGAGCGGACGACGAATCCCTCGTCCCGCGCCGTGTGCGGTAACCAGCTCTCGGCGGGTACACCACCACCCCGTCCCCAAACCGCGCACACATCGGCTCACACGCCGAAACACGGCGGGTTCTCAGGGTCGATGGTGACGATGTTCTCGGCAGCGGGATCATCGACACCATCGACCCTTTTCAGGCAGATCAGACGGTCGCCGTTGCTCTTGCGGAAGGACACCGTAATGCCGTTTCGCCTTAGAGCGTCAACGCTTTTGCGGATTCGGTGGGAGAAGCTGTTGGGGGTCAGCCCCTCCGTACCGGCAGGGTCGATCTTTTCCAACAGCACCTTGGCAGGGGCGCTGATCTCCGGCTGTTGGCGCAGCAGTTCAGAGAGAAGAAAAAGAATCCGTTCGCTGGGCAGCTCCGCCTGTTCGCAGTCATCTGACAGCAGTTTCCAGACATGATCCTCACCGTCGAACTCCAGCGCCAGCTCTCGGTAGGGGATGTCTCGCCCGGTGCAGTAGAGCGTGGCGGTGTTCTCTCTGCGCTGACTCTTGCGGAGGACGAAGTTGCTGTCGGTAGCGCCGCTGAGTCCGGTGGTGCCGGAAATCATGTTTATGGGATCATCGTCACTCATCTTCCGCAGGTGATGCACCAGCAGAATGGCGATGCGGTGCTTGTCCGCCAGCGCTTTCAGAACACCGATGTCCCGGTAGTCGTTGGCGTATGGATTCGCGTCGTTGCCCGCGGTGCGGATGCGCTGGAGCGTGTCGATGACGATGAGCCTGGTCTGCGGATGCTCCTTCAAAAATTGCTCGATCTGTTCCACCAGTCCATTGTGGAGCTGCTGGGACATGACGGCGAAGTGCAGCGTGGGCGGTGCGTCCTCCGTGAGATCAAAGAGGCGGCTTTGGATGCGCTGAAAGCTGTCCTCCAGACAGAGGTACAGCACTTCGCATGGGCGCGTGGCGAACGTCCAGAGCGGTTTGCCCTGCGCGGCGCAGAGACACAGCCACAGCGCCAGCCACGATTTACCGATCTTCGGCGCGCCTGCCAGCAGGTGCAGCCCCTGGGGCAGCAGATCGTCGACCACGAAGGAGACCGGCTCGTAAGCGGTGCTTTGCAGCGTGTCCGCGTCAATGGTTTGCAGTCGGTTCATAAAAATTTCTCCTTTCTGAGTTGGAGTGTTTATTTCTTTCAGGCCTGTGCTTGTATCGTAACATGGGGATTGACTTTTGAAAATAGGTAATGTATCATTTTACTACATACACTATATTGAGGCGAATACATTATCTACTGGGAGAGGGCTTATGTCTGTTTTAGGAAAAGACCTGTTTGATTTTCAGCGTTCGCATACGAACACAAAAGTGGAATTTGGCGCATCCGGCTACTGGGTGGAGATGGTCCCGGAGATGCAGCCCTACGGAACTGTGCTGACGGAGATCCTAAATCTGGATGTCACACCTTTTCAGAAGCTGTTGGACAGGTTGAACACCGCTGTCCACGAAAAGAATTATGATGACGCTCCGCGTGCCTACATGGACATGCAGAAGGGTTTTGGCTCTCTGCCACTCTACCGATTGTATCTGATGGACTTCCGTTATTTCGGAGATATGAAGATCGAGGAATTTGTGGGTGAGGAAGCGCGGGAGGCATTTGCGGAATATGTGATCAATGAGGAGCGCGAAATACCGTCCTTCATGCAGCAGCAGATCAAGGATATTCGGCTCATTCAGGAGCGGTATGCGTGGTTTTTGGATCGGGTTTTTGCAAACGCTGTGTTTGAAAAGAAAAAAGGCCAGAGAAAAGAATCTCTGGCGCAGTTGATCTATTCCAGCGGTTATGAGGCTTTTGTCAGTGGTGTCAGCTTGGGGAAGGACCCGGAGGTAGACGCGCCGCTGGTAAGAGCGCAGTACCGCATCCGGGGCGAAAGAGAAAATGCCGAGGTAGTTGAGAAGATGTATTTTGACCGGCTGCTGGATTTCGTCTATGTGGAGCTTATGAAGGGGTTGCAGAAGGGCTTTGTGCCGAAACGCTGTGCCAACTGCGGACGCTGGTTCTTGCAGATGCCGGGTATGACCTACGCCTATTGCGGCGAACCGGCGCCGGGGCAGGACGGCAAGACCTGCCGGGAGATCGGAGCCACCAGCAGCTTCCGCAGCAAGGTGCAGAACAACGATGTTTGGAAGGCTCATCAGCGGGCCTACAAAAAATATTTTGCCCGTACCCGAAAGGGGACGATGAGCAAGGGCGTGTTTGAAGTGTGGTCCCGGAAAATGGAGACGCTGCGGGACGATGCGCTGAAGGAATATGGCAGAGCGCAGAGCGAAGAGGAGCGTCAGCGCATTGTGGATGAGGTCACGCAAAAACTGAATAAGCTGTGAGCGAAAAAACAGGAGGGATCTGCGTCCGCAAATGCGGATGCAGTTCCCTCCTGTGCCGCAGTGCCGAAGCACTGCGTAGTCCCATTACAGAGTCCGGAGCAGCGGAGCACTTCGCAGACTGCTCTGGATCATACTGACAACGGCTTGTGCTTGATTTGCGATGCAAATCTTGACTTTCCATCCAACAATCTGTACTCTTAAATCGTATTATGCTGCTGATTATGCTGCTGATATTATCTTTTAATCTGCAAAGATGAGAAGCCACCAAAGGAAACGACAATTGCCTTTGAATAACGAGGGAGTGAGATACATGGAA
>ERZ791603.1750-NODE-1750-length-15300-cov-13.011348_pt1 | contig 15300 bp, 21 predicted proteins | sample MGYA00509966_ERZ791603 | MGnify/ENA primary metagenome ERZ791603 (study PRJEB30046, sample SAMN00791931) | human gut metagenome | study: EMG produced TPA metagenomics assembly of the A metagenome-wide association study of gut microbiota in type 2...
ACATGCAAAATCGGTTCCGGTACTTTAGGACAGTAAAGAGATGATGCAAATAATTACTAGTTATCACGTCGATAATGTATACAAGAAAAGGACTCCCGTTTGGGAGTCCTTTCTTTGTGTTTAGGGCTTGAAAATGTTAGTCTTCTTCAGCAAACGGAATGTTGTTCTTTACCCAACTGTAACCAAAACGGCCAATAGGGCCAAACTGGAAATAGTTAACACCCGATGTTTGAATAACAAAGGGAGTGGTGAAATTGAGGTCAAGCCGGGGGTTATCGGACATATTAAGGATTTCGCATTTTGTAACGGGTTTTGTTTCAACAAAGGCTCCTGCGGCGTTAAAAAGGCTGATTGATGTAGGGGAGTTTGGAACAAAAGTCCAACACTGATTAAAGCGTGCGACAATATCAGGGACGAAAGCCGGGATGTTAAAGTAGCCAATGGAAGAACCTTCGGCGTAAATACCGGGGTGAATTGTGTAAGAATCAAAACTTCCACCGGGGACGATACTGCCTTCCGGGTAAAGCTTATTCAGAATTTCCAGATAGTTAACACCCGCAAGGTCAGTACGAATATCGGTAATTTCCTGCGCAATAGTCTTGCCCGGGTGGTCGGTTTCCCAGTCGCCAATATTGGTATTGGCTTTGTTGGCGGCGTTTTGGGCGGCGTTGATTTTGGCATCCTGTGTCGCCTGTCCCTGATTGTAGGTCGTCTCAGTGACGAAACCGCTCACGTCAGGGATAGAGCCGCTCACATCCGTTACCGCCTGCGCAATGGTCTTGCCGGGGTGCTGCGTGTTCCAGTTACCGATAACTGCGGCGTTCGCGTCTGCTTTGGCAGCATTCGCGGCGGTCTCGTTTTCAAGGCTGGTCGCGCACTGGCTGATAGTCTGGCCCGGGTGGTCGGTCTCCCAGTCGCCAATATTGGTTTCAATATTAGTAAGTCTGGTATCCTGTGTCTGCTGCCATGTGTTGAAATCGTCGATGAGTTTTTTGTTCTGCTGAATAGCGGCATCCTGTGCAGTGTCTTTGGCCTTGATGTTCTCGATATCGGTCTTGTTGGTGGTATTGTCACCTTCAAGAGCCTTGATGCGGGTGTCCTGTGCGGCCTGCCCTTCCGTGTAGGTCGTGGTATCTACTTTGTGGTTTGCAAGGTCTCTTACCTCTTCCAGGTCGGCTGCGAGAGTATCACAGCGACCATTCAGGGCAGTATCAGCGTTGGCGCGTTCAAGCTCTTCCTTCTGCACTTCCTGCGCAATGGTCGTATCAGGGAAAGCATCATCCCAGTCCGACGCATTGCTTTCAAGGTCGGTCAGGCGGGCAGCGTGCTTTGCGATTTCTGCCGAATTGTCCGCGATGTTCTTTGCGTTTTTGCTGATGTTAGTGTTCTGAATGGCCTGTTCAGCTTTCAGGGCATCAATATCAGTCTTGTTGGCGGTGATGCGATTGCTCAGAGCGGTATCGGCTTCTTCACGGGCCTGTGCTTCGGCAGCGTCTGCCGCCTTATAAGCCGCGTCAAGCTCAGAAATAGCCTGCTTGCGGTCGGCAGTCTCCTGTGCAATAGCAGCGGCGTTTGCCTGCTCTGCGGCCTTTGCGCGGTCGATTTCGGCGTTCAGGCTGGCGGTCAGGTCGGTAATGCGGGATTCGACGGCATCAAGGCGTTCGCCCCACGCCGTCATTTCGGTCTCCCACTGCTGCACCTTTTCGTTCCAGCCGTTAATCAGGTCGGTAAACGTCTTGTTATCCTTCTGGAACTGCTCAACCAGTCGGGACAGGTCAAGCACAGTTTTCTTGAGGTCGGCGAACTGATAGTTATAGTCGGACGTTTTGACCCAATATTTAGTCTGTCCTTCCGGGTACGGGGGCAGCTGTGCGCCCTTCGGCACATAGCACTTAGAGGTGTAACAGCTGCCGTCATGGATGACAATGGTTAACGGCTCATATTCGCGCTCGTTGTCCCATTCCACGGGGTCGGCAAAAATCGGCACATACCGTTCACCGATGTACATAGACGTGCCCCCCTTGAACGGGGGCGGCGGGCACGGGTGCGGGGGGCATCCGTGCGGATGGCAGCAATCACCGCCCGGCGCGTGAGGTGCACAGGAAATAGGGAAGTCATTGCAATTACAGTTTGCCATAATGAAAATGCTCCTTTCTTAGTAGTAAACGACCAAATGCCCAAACCCGGGTTTATCGGGGTCAAGCAGGGTATCAAAGTGCAGGAACTTCCAGCTTGCGGGGATATAGGCGACAAAATGCCCGTCGTCGTCAAGACCAAAGAACACAAACCGTACCATCTGATAAATGATATCGGTCATATTGGTGTTGACCCACTCAAGAAACGTATCTTTGGTAAAGTCGCCTGCTTTCAGCTTTGCAAAAAGCTGGTCGGTTGCATCTTTCAGCTGCGCCGTCAAGATATCCAGACCATCAAGGCGGGTATCCTGCCCGATATCGTGCAGCCGTAGTGTTTCGGTGTTGTTCAATGCCTGCTTGAGCTGGTTCACCAGCCAATACAAGTCATACTGGTAATGGTCGCCGGGTGCAGCATAGGGGGGCGATGTCTGAAAGATAAAAGGGGTACTGATATCGGGTTTTTTCGTTTCGTCAGCCATAAGCTACTCCTTTCATAAAATCCCCCGCTTTCGCGGGGGTCAGTCAGTTAGTGTTTGCCGTTCAGCTGCGCAAGCAGCGCGTCAGCCTTGAGTGCATTGGTGGTGAAACTGTTGTTCTTCCACCATGCAATCAGGGCGGCGACGGTGGTAAAGCCAGCCGTTACCAGCTGTTCCAGCGTTTCCGATTCGATGGGCAGGGGGCTTTTGCCGCACGCGCTCAAAATCTGGTTGACGATGGCAAGGACAAGGACAAGGGTACGGGCAATAGTGCCTGCGGAAATATGAAGGTCGTTCATGGTTTTTCTCCTTTCAATTGGTTGATATGCTCTAAATCATCAATGCGATGATTTGCGACTTTGATTTGTTCTTCAATGACGGGGATTTTCTCAGCAAAGGAATTGTGCTTGCGGACTTCCCGCGTCAACTCTTCAATTTTCACGTCTGTGACGGCTTGTGATTTGCTGTTAGCAATCAGGACACCCGTAAGGGTGACAATTCCCGATACAAGGGCGGCTATAATCGCGTCCATGGTATGCCCCCTTAATACACATCCAAACAAAACTTTGCATGATAATCATTGGCAATCGCCATGTACACGTCAAACAGGACTGTTTCGCGTTCGGCATCAATCATCTGTTGTGTGGTGGTAACTCCAATGTTACCCTGCTTAATCCAGCCGTGATTGTACATATCGGTGACTTTTTCTTTGCCTACCTCTTTGGCATCTTCGTGCCGGATATCGTGGGTCTTTGTCTTCGTGTCGGTCGTGCCTTTGGTCGTTCCGTCCGTCTGGCTTCCGGTCGTCTGGTCTTCGTGCCCGTGGGTCTCTGTGTCAGATGTGCCGGTGGTGTTGGTGGTCGAATTGGCTACAGTGGTGGAATTTCCCGTAAAGTCGGTGGTCTCTTTATGCTCCCCGTTTTCGGTGCTTTTAAAGGTTTCCTCTGCCACGGTGTGCGTCTGGTCGTCTGGCTGGTAGTCAGGCGCGTTCTCAGGGCTGATATCTCGTGTCACAGTCTGGTCAAGCTTCTTTGTGCTTTCCGTGGTCTTTTTGTCCGTGCCCGCAACGTCCGTCTTGTTGACGGTCGTGGTGGTGCTGGTATCGTCCGTGATAGACTTTCCTTCGGTCTCCGTATGCCCAGTGCCTGCGGTTTCGTCGTGCAGCTCTGTGCTGCCGGTCTCGTGATAGTCTCCGGTCGTCACCTGTCCCACGGTCTGCCCACTCTTGCCGCGATTGATGGCGGTTCTGTCCTGCGTTGTATCGCGGTCGGTGGTACGGATATCGGTGGTTCGCTCCTGTACGTCGGTGTTCCAGATAGGATTGTATTTAAGCTGCGTCGTGCTATAGAGTTTTTCCCAGATAGGCATGCTCTCTTGCACCCAATACCGGATAGCGTCCACCATCCAATACGGGTCAGGCCGGTAAAGAGGTGCAATACCGTGCTCCCGCATAATAATATGAATTGCAAGTTCTCTATTCATGCCAGCTGGCACAGCAAAATCACGAAACAGGCCTTCCGGGATATTGCACAGGAGCTTGCACGCACGGTCAAGGGCATCACTGCTTTGGTTCGTGCTGTTCTGGTTCGTCATGCTCCCCCAGTACATTGGCATCATCTGCACCCCCTTCTCTCAGCTCTGGCGGCTCGTTGATTTCGATAGAGATATTGGTTCCATACATATCATTGCACACTTTCACCGATTCGTCAAGAGAAATTTTCCAGACTTCCCGGCGATTGTACGTTTCAGCGTCCGCGCTGGCGCTTTCATTCGTCACAAGCCGCTCTTTTTTATCAGGCTGCACACGAATGCCCAGTTCACGGTAAAAGTCCTGCAAAGTCTTGCGTCTCAGATCGTACAGGTCAGGAAGAATAAAGTTTTTCGACAAATCGCGGTCGAACTGCATGATTGGCAGCTGATACTGTGCATCAGCCTTGTTCATGACGGGCTTTTGCAGCTGCCCGTTCACCACAATAGCGGGTTTACCGTTTTCGAGCTGCTCGAAAATCGTTTCAAGAGTGCGGCGGTCTTTGTCGTCTTTGGCGATAGCAGCATAAGCAAAACGGCTGTTTACGACGGCCTGCCGAATAGACACTTCAAGCTGCTGCATTTCGACGGCGTACTTCTCGATGATATCCCAGACCCCGCGATAGTCGGGGGTCAGCTTGATAACGGCGCATTCCGTGCCGATTTCAAGCGGCCTGTCAAACTGGAAAAACGGGGTCTGCACCATCATGCCGCGTGGCTGGAACTGCAGCCCAAAACCCGTAGGTGCACCCGGCTGCACAACAAGGCCGTATGTTTTGGAGTTGAACACAACAGCATAGCCCATGCGCAACAGCTGGTAAAGAAACGCGTCATAATCCCAGCCGATTTGCCCGGGGCCTGCTTCCGGCAGGCCATGGATTTTATAGAGCGCTCGCATACGCTGAAAGAAAGACCTTTCCCAGTAGTTGAGAACGTCCGTGCTCAGAGACGGGGGACGAAATCCACCGCATGCCTGCATGTCATAGCTTCCATTGTAACACTGATACATGTTAACACCTTCCTTATTCGATAAACACGCCGCCGTCCATAGCGGCATTGATGTAAGCGGTTTCTGCGCTGGTCGCCATAGGCGCCGCGACGGAAAAACCGCGCGTCTGGCAGTATCCTGCGGCAGGGGTGTCAATTTTCATCACGGGATGCCCGTACATGCTTTGAAAATTCGTGTCGTCAGTGGGCGGGTAGTAAAGCAGGGTCAAACACGCTTCCATAGACTGTAGCGCCGTTGCGTTTCCGGTCATGCTGCCCGCACACTGTGCGACGGGTGGAATCATCTGCATCACCGCGCCGCCCAATGACTGCATTGCAGAACCCATGCCTTTGGCTTGCGGTGACGGGTTTTTGTACAGCTCTCCATGAATGGGGCCGATGTCGATAGGAAAGCTTGCGGCACTGCTCAGTGCACCACCGCCCACCTGTAAGCCTATGCCAATAGCGCCAATGGTCGCCGCTGCCTGATTTCCGGTCAGGCTGATATTGCTTGCACCAATTGCATACTGCGATGCAATATTAGCGCTGCCCACGTATACCGTGTATGTTCCTGCATCCACCTTGACAGAAATATTGCCGTCAAGGAAAGAACAACACCACGTAACGGTCAAGGCTGCAACGTTGTTTACTTTATCGACAGGAATAGAAACCGTTCCAATAAACGGCACATACAGCAGCATCTGGCAGTTCAGCCGTTTCCAGTCCGACACAGGCCACGGTATGGGGATAGTGGTTTCACGTTTGATTTGAGAGTGCCCCATGACACCACCAGAAACACCGGTGTCAAAGTCTCCCAAAAAGACATTTTGACTGCTCTGCGGGATAACACTTGCCTTAATCGGAATCCAGATGCAGGAGCGGATACAATCCACAGCCGCACCACCGTACACGAAATTCTTTGCCAGATACTTGATAGCCTTATCCGTGGAGCTGTCTGCACCGCTGTAGGTCTCTGTAGTGCTGCCAACACGGGAAACAACACCGCCTTTTGCTTCCAATGCCGGTGGGTATGTGTCCACCGTGTTTACCTGTGTCGTTTTGGTCTGCACGTCAGAAATCATCTGCCCGAAATCGGCGGTGATATCCTGCTGAATGCTATCAATCAGGCGGGAAAGCGCCGTTTTGTTCATAACATAGGTGGTGACACCTGAACTCTTACCAACTGCCGACAGGATGAACGCGCCCTGCGTGCTATCAATGCATTCGTCCGTCACATCAAGCGCCACGCTTGCAACTTGCGGACGCTGTGCAACGTTCTGGCGGCTGTCCTGCACGCGGTAGCTGTCACCAGATGCATCAAATTTGTTATGCCCGTATACAATGTACGCTTTAGTTTTCTTGATATCGTCTGCAAAGGTCGCGAGTGCATCAATGGTGCAGGAGAATTGCCAATTGTTGGCGTTCAGAGCAGTAATGTCCTCAATCCAGTAATAGGCGTGCGTTTCTTCAATGTAACAGTAGTTGTACTGCGGCGAGATATTCAGACTGTTCAGCCGCACGTAAAATACCGGTGCTTCCATGCTGCAAGCCCGTTTCATGTAAAATGGAAACTCATCCGGCAGTTCAGACAGTGCAATGCGCTTTGTGCTGTTAAGCCGTTTCGAGACTTTGCCCAGATGTGCATGATAGCCGTGTTCAATACCTTCGTTATGGTCTGCCATGTAATAAACCTCTCTTTCCTTTAAAATAAAACAGGGGCGGCGGTGCGCCGCCCCTGTACACTCAGTTTGTCGGGGTTATAATGGAGCCTTTACGGCTCGTCGGACATGAACATCAGAATTGCATTCTGCGTCGGGTTCTGCGTGTAGTTCATCTTCCAATGGTGTTCCGTGTTGTAGTACTCGCCGGAAATGTTGAACGGGGTAGTATACACACTATCCTGATAGTAGGTCGTCGCCATAGCCTTGCGGTCATACAGCAGGCCCACAACATAGGACAGAGCAACCGCTCCGCCCGTCACCTGTTTGCCCGTGTTCACGTCGAACTGCGACGGGATGCAGGAGATAGCGGGTTTGTCGTTAATGTTCTGCCAGAAATCGACACCTTCATAGTTGCCGAAACTCAGATAGCCGGGGCCAAAGATGGCAGGATAGACCCAGCTGCGCGCGTCGTTGATAAGGGGCTGATACAGCAGCAGCTTCTGTTCGCTCTTCGGGGTGTGACGCAAAAGGTGCAGCGCGTTGCCGCCGTCGTCGGTGCATATAGGGGTCTGGTGGTAAAGAACGCTGCTGTTTTCCATCAGGCTGCTGGTAGTCTCCAACCACGACACGAAAAAGGAAAGAAATTCCTGCAGATGGGCGGTCAGCAGGTCATGCGTGGTGTAGGTCGTACCACGGGCCGCGTTGAAAGCTTTGGTCAAGTTCACATGGCATTCGGGGCGGTCAGAGTTGTACAGCGCACCCATAAAGTTAATGACCTGTGCCCGGTTCTCTGCGGTTTTCCAGCGGGCAATATCGTTTGCGATTTCGGTAGTCATGGCAGCAAGGAACGCGCTAAACTCGCTCTCGCTGGTGAATGCGGTCTTGAGCTGGTTCCTGAAAGTGGTGTAACGCTGGTTCAGCACCTTCTGCCCACCGTAGAACATTTCCAGCGGATAGCGTTTCTTGATTTTGTACATGTCAACGCTGTTGCCGTCCACCAGAATATCGGCATTCTGCGCGGTGTTGATGAACTTCGATTCATCAAAATCACCAGAGAAGAAAGCGATTTCACGGACAAACAGGCCCCATTCCTGCCGGTCGGTCTCGATGCTGGTAAACCGGCCCGAATAGGAACGGCTGGAAATGACCGTGCGCGCAATCATGTTAGAAAGCGCCTGCAGGGTTCCTTCCATGCTCTGGTCAAGGCACATCTGTCCAACCTGAATGAAACTGGCGGTGTTGATGGCCTGAATGGTAGCGGTTTGTCCGGTAACTTCTTTTACCAGCGCATTGGCAATGGTGTAAATGTCAGTCGGACGGAACACGCTCATGCCCTTCAACTCAGGCATGTTAGTACGGGATTTTGCCATTTGTTGCTCCTTTCTGCCGTTACTTTACGGCGCTAAAGTCAGGGCTTGCAGGCGCTTCGGCAGGCTGCACCAGCCCCAGAATGATATCTTCCACGCTGGTAACGGGGGCAGGATTTCCCACGGTGCCAGCGGTCGGAACGGTTTTTGCGTTGATGGCGGCGGTCAGGTCTGCAATCTGCTGCGCCATTGCCGCCATAGGGTCAGGGGTCACAGGCTGCTGTGCTGCAGGAGCGGCAGCGGGGGCCGCGCTCTGTGCCGGGGCCGTGATAGGCTGGCCCTGCTGCGCGCGTTCCAAAGAAAGCATCTGCTGCACCTGCTGTGCCGTGAATCCCATTTTGCCCAGATTCAGAATATCGTTGATAGTCATGTGTATCATCCTTTCCACCGGCTCGAACCGGTTCTAACATCGACGTGTGTAAAAGTCTTATAAATGCCAATGCCGCCGCTGTTTCCTAAAAAGATTTCAGCAATCGCGGCGACTTCGGCGGGGGTCTTTGTGCGGACAGGCCGGTGCATTTTGTCAAAGTGGCCCACCCAGATATCGGCAGCCAGCCCATAAAGGTGCTTGCTATGGGGGGCGCTGCCTTTCTGCTGCCGGTTCCAGCTTGCGGTGCGGAATCCGCTATTAATGTGCACAGCGTCGCCGCACACTTTGCGGATGTTTTCCAGCAGTTCAACAAGTCGGGGGTCTACTGCTACGAAATCCTGCCCATCACGGCACTGAAACTCTGAAAGTTTAAAATGCTCAGACAGACGGGCATTTCCGTCCACGCTCATAAAATACACGTTTACCATAAATTCACCCCCTTTCTAAGGACCTTAGAGGGATACGCGCCTTTTGTACGGCGCTATTGCCAACATTCTAAAGCCCTTTCTTGTTTCTGAAAGCAGAACAGGAGCAGAAAGCCCAGCTGCATATAGGATGCGGTGTTCTGCTCTCAGAAACGCGGGGGCATGGAAAAGGAAAAGCCAGCCGCGCACCCTTCCGGGGTGTTCCTTTTGTGCGGCTCCCCCGCTCCTTAATCATACACCCTTTAATCTTTAATGTCAAGATAGTTTCGGGTTTTGAGCAGCGCGGGAACAGACGAAAAATCTACTTGCCCCAAACATATCATAGGGCGCAATTCAGGGTGAACGGCCTGCAGCTGCGTTGCTGCCTGTGGGCTGCTCCCGTAATGCTCCCTGCCACTGTGGGGGCTTTCACAAATGTAATAGTGCAATTCGTCCATTTGATACGCATACAGTCCAGCAAACGCGAACAGCGGTGTCATACCTTTCAGGCTGCGGGGGCGCACGTTCTCAAGATTATTATACACGAATTGGTTTTCCATAGCCATTTTGTAAAAGTCGCCTTTGCCTGCAAGATGCTTCATCAGCGCGGTTTGCTTGCGGCGGTCGCTGATACGGTCGCTATGCGGCATAGCAATAAACACACCCGTGTCTGTCATGCACCACTCTTTCCCGTTCCTTGACATTTTTGCAACAAGGTCAGTGCATCCCAGCTGTTCAAGAATCGGGCTTGAAATATCAAAGGCGTTTGCAAGCAGCCACATGCGCAAGGGCGGTTTTCCTTCCAGCTCTCTATTTCCGCACACTGTAACGTATGCATTCAGAAGCGCTTCCCCCTCTGCTTTGCGCTTTGCAATAATTCTTTCAGGGATAAATTCATCAAAAACAAGGTCTGAAAACACGTTACCATTAAATCCGCGAATGCCTGCAATGGACGGCAGCGCCATACCAACGGCGCGTTTATTGCCGATATGCCATTTCTTGCGCCCGTCTTTGTCCTCTTCGTCCGTGTATTCAATATCACCGATTGAATAGGATATTTTACCCGCTTTCAGAATGCCGATATCATATCCCACGGATTGCAAAGCATTGAACGGATTCAAGTCAGGGTCAGCGGCGACGGCCTGCAATTCGTTTACAGTGCGGCGCATGTACAGAAAATACTTGTTTTCGTCAAGCATGTATTTCAACGTGCCGAACGTTTTACCTACTTGACGTTTACCAATAATGATATTGCACCAGCAACCTAAAGCGGCGACAGCCGGGATATTCACCCAGCCGTCGCCGGTATACAGGTCAAGCGCAATATCTTTGTTGCGCTTGCTCATAATTTTATACCTCTACTTCGTCCGTGTTCGTCTCGTATGCTTCACAAACTGCATTCTTCACAGCCTGCGCGGCATCTTCGTCAAAGTAGACACGGAAATTGTCGTAGTATTTGCCGTTCTTGCCTTTGTTGGCGCTGGCCGTGATGAACGTGCTCTTTTCTCCCTCAACCAGCCGCATACCGTACAGGTCAATGCCGTACAGACGCAAAGTAAAAGTCAAACAGTTGTCTGCAACCTGTCGCACGCTGCGCACGACGGCATGCAAATTGTGCAGCATTTCCACGGTGACGCGGGGGCCGTCTGCGGCTTTCTTCGGGGTGGATGCGTTGTTCTTTTTTGCGAATTCCATAATAATTCTCCTTTGTTATCTGTCAGTTATGTTCCATGTGGATCAGCTTACTTTGTGGTATTTGCTGCGATGGTACGCAACAGGTCAATCATGGTGTCTTGCTTCTGTTCGATGGTCTGCAGATGGGAAATTGCGTCGGTCTGGTTTGTCTTGACCTCTGCCATTTCATCCACGAAATTCTCGAAAAAATCCGTCAGCTTTTCGAGAATCTCTTTCAGCTTGTTATTGATATCCTGCATATGTTCACCCCCTTAGAACATCCAGCGAATAAGGAACTGCAGCCCGGCAGGGGTCGCACGTTCCGGATAAAGCGCGGTAGGCGCTTCCGGAAAGATATCCGCAATGTGATGATTGTATGCCTGCAAGTAAACATTCAGGTCTGCAAGAGACCGCTCCCCAAATGCGTGCGGGTCATACGTGGGGGCGAACGGGAAAGCCTGCCGTGCTGCTTCGACCAGCGCGGGGCGGGGCAGGGGCTGCTGTGCTGCCAGATTCTGCACCGCGTTAGTCAGCTGCCCGGCAGGGTCGAACACCAGCCCGATAACGTTCCCCGCGATATCTTCCCAGATTTCAACCTTCGTGATACTTGCCATATTAAATCACCCCGTCCATGTCTGCCAGATTCAGCAAATTCCGCATGTCCACAATGTCCGCGCTCTGAACGACCGCGCCAAACTTCGTGCGCTCAAAATCGTACAGTTTGAAACGCTGGCCCGGATACGCCGCGTTCAAACGTTCCAGCAGCTGCGCGCGGTTCTGTACATCGACCACGCAGATGGTCTTAATACCGTCCTCAAACTTGCAAATTGCGGTCATGTAATAGCCTGTCAGTTTCATAATATTTTCCTTTCTGTCTGTTGTGTTGAAACCGGTCTGGTTTCTGATTATATTGTAACACGTCGGCAGCGCTGATGTGTTAACAAACTATGAACAATTTGTGAAAATCTGCATCGTGAAAGCAATAATTTTGCCGCTTTCATCTCGTAGTATCCACACATCGGCGCTGCCGCATTGATTGCTGTATCCCTCTAAATACTCCAAACTCATGCTAATACCTCACATTCCATTAAAAGACTACGTTCATCCGATACCCGGTATTCGCGTTCGGTCATAACGACCCACGACGCGGAAACCGTGGGTTTTGCAAAATCAGCGCGCTGGCGTATCGGTTCATCATGGTATGCCAGACATTGACCGCCTGCAGGGGAAATCAAAAGGCCATCCCTCAAGTTGTCAATACTGCCGCCAAGGGCCTTGACACCCGCTTTCTTGTTCACACCCGCAATGGTGCTTTCAATCGTGCCGTCAGCGTCAACACAAGCATAGCACTTTGCGTGCAGAAATCGGAAAGCCTGCATACCATACCGGTCATGCGGGTGTTCGTCCTCTGCAACACCAATATAGACTTTGCTGCCGTCTTTCTTTTCAACCACGCAATTCCGAGACACGCACTGCTCACGAATAACAGCGTTGTAGTCGTCAATAGCAGATTGTTTTTCGCCCTCAAATTTACAACTGTCTGTGTCCCAATAAATAACCCTCTCCCAGCCAACACGCTTTAGCATGTCCCACAGCTTGAGACGGGACATTGATGCAGTCCACAGACCCCACAAGAAAGGAAATTTCTTCTCTTGTGACATTCTGATTTCATCGTCTGTTTTGCCCTGCAAATTCATAGTCCAGCTTTTATGCGTGCATTCCAGTGTGTCAGGGTCACAGCCGTATTCATCACGTACCGTTTTCTGCGCACACGCACCGAAAATGGTGTTGACACAGATTTTTGCAAAGGCATAGTCTGGACTGCCTTTCTCTGATTCTTTCACCCGGAACTTTTCGTAAATCGTCTTGCGAAAAGAATCCGGCAAATAATCCAGCCTAAATGCCACGCTTTCCGCTGCGACTATTTTATCATAGGTATACCCATCAATGAACCTCTGGTAGTCGTTTGAATCACAATACCAGAAAAGAGCATCAGCCCCCAAAACTCTACCGTTATCCAGTTCATCAAGGCCCGACACGTCAGGGCATTTACTGAAAGACATACAGGGGTCAGGGCATTCAGGCTTACACCGGGGATTGATAATGCAAAGTTTAGCTATCCAGCCATACCCTGCATTAATGAATTTCTTCAAATCCTCTTCGGACAAGTCGGCGGGCAGCGTTACAGGCGCACCAGATGGAAATTTCCATAAAAGCTGCTGCGACGGGTGCGCACTCTTGAAATCGTAAGAATTGCAATTTGTATAGGTGCGACCAGCACGCCAGCGCGTACCGTGGGTATCACCACCCGCCATACAGTGATATGCAAGCGCCATCTGTTCACGGTCAAGCTGCAGAGCCTTGATAGCTGCCATGCAACGACGGTCTGGCATGATTTCTTTGCGTACAGCTTCTATAACCATACCTGTGTTTGTGTAAGGGATTGTAGCCTGATTGTACCCGTGCTCTGCTTTCAGTCGTTCAATTGCTTCGTACAGGCCCAACACATCATTGACACAGTACGCAAATTCTGTATCTGTCAGCGACGTATCAGGAGTGCGATAAACAGTATAATCAAGGTCGCCTGCAAGTTTTGCGTGCTTGCAACCTTCCGTTGCCCTAGCAAGACTTTTTTGAAACAGCTTAAAACTGTCCCTAAATTCTATACCATTATCAAAGCGCAAATACAAGGGCTTGCGGCTCTTCGTATACAAGCTATCAGCCAGACCCCAACGGGCCGTTAACAGCTGCATAATGTATTGATGTTCATAGCCTAAATTATGCACATACAACACAAGCCGGTTCTTTTCATTGACTCCCCACTTATCCACCAGAGTTTCAAGCATTTCTGCCCACTCTTCAAAATACCGGGGGACAATGACTTCACCACCAATACAGGTCTGCCAACTGTAAGCAAAGCCGTCTGTGTCGGTGTTCGTGGTCTCAATATCAAACGTTGCTGTTACGTCCAGATAGCTTGACATATATTTCCGGCCTTTGGTGCGCTTGACTTTTCGCGGACACACAAGGCGCGGCAAATATTCAGCTAAACATTCGCTAACAAGCACGCCTTGCGTTTCTCTCATTTACGTGATTCTCCTTACATAGTCTAGCAGCGCTTGACCTTTTGTCGTCTGGTCGTCCCTGTCTGCCGATATGATATCTTCCAAAACGTCCGAATTGTTACCGGTAATAGCGTCATAAATTTTATCGCTATCGAAAAGCTTTTCTGCGGCTTTGGTGAAAAATTTCTGCACCGCCATGTCCCATTGCTCTTGTGTGCCTTTGAACCCCCGCTGCACTGCGGTTTGATACCGTGCATCTTTGATTGCTCTTACACCGGTAACGGTGCTTGATTTCATTGTCATAAATTCACGCAGCTGCAAATACTGGTGCTTGAGCGCCGTCCTGTCGGCGCTTTCTTTGGGCCGCTCATTAAAACGGGGTTTAATTTTGCCCGGCATTTGGCTCTCTGCGTACTTGTACGCACCTGTTTTCGCTGTGTTGATAACGTCGCTTTTTTCCAGAGCGCGCAAACGCTGATTCGCGGCCTTTGCGGCCTTGCGAATGACCTTCACAAGCTCCGCGTTTGTAAGCCGGTTCGGGTCTGTTGCGTCTGGACTGTAATATGCCCATGTTTGCGGCGCGTACTTTGGCAAATGTTTAGCGCTTCGTGCCATGGTGATTGCTCCTTTCCGTTACCCAATACCAAAGTTTTGAGAAAACCCAAACTACTGGCGTTGCCACTACAATTGCACAAAACAAACAAAGACTTCCATAAAGGAACATCAAAATAATATCGTGAATCACTGCCATACACGCATACTCATAAAACAAAGCCATAAACATTACTGAAACACCTCTATTCTAAATCCGTCCATGGTTTCCGTCAACACGCAATCTGCAGACCCCGCAAGGCACTTGCGAATGCAGTCATAGAACTTGCGGATTTCGCGGGGGTCTACATAGACACAGCTTGACGCATACCACGAACCTTTATTGCTCTGATACACGTAAATGTGACATACTTTAAATGCCGCCTTGCTTCTTGTGGTCATACTTGTTATATCTCCCTTCCTGATTCTGCCAGTGCCGCAACGCATTACGGTATTCTACAAAGCCTTTGTCTGATGCATACGCCGTCAAGATGTCATGTTTTTCATCGTATCGGGCCGAACGGATTTTGATATTCTGCCCGATATCGCCCAAACGGCTAAAATAGTCGTTCAGGACTTCCGAACCACTCCAGAGCACACGACAGCGGGTCAGGTGGTCGGATGTGCCTAAAGTAAATCTGTAATAGTCTTTCAAGGTCATACTATTTTCACCTCTTCTATGTCTCCGGTTTTGATATTGCGACGCATGTACCCGACGCGCCAGCCAAAGCCGTTATACGATTTAAGAAACATCCAGTATTCATAGCGTCCGTATATTACATGATTTTCTTCGGTCAGAAAGCGGATGTATTCAACTGGCAGTTTGATTATTTTCATCTTGTACACACTCCTTTCTATGCTTATTATACCACAACGGACGTGCACATATGTTAACAAATCATGAACAATTTGCATCATCTCTTTACTGTCCTAAAGTACCGGAACCGATTTTGCATGTTCGGCATTGTGCACAAAAATGCGTGAGATATTGGGGGAAATTTCGGCGCGCTTTAGCACTTTAAAGCGGTAAAGATTTTAACTTT
>ERZ791603.1763-NODE-1763-length-15230-cov-4.355124_pt1 | contig 15230 bp, 14 predicted proteins | sample MGYA00509966_ERZ791603 | MGnify/ENA primary metagenome ERZ791603 (study PRJEB30046, sample SAMN00791931) | human gut metagenome | study: EMG produced TPA metagenomics assembly of the A metagenome-wide association study of gut microbiota in type 2...
TAAACATAAGGGGCTGCGGCCCCTTATCAACCCTGGGGTTTTTTGACAGACTGAAAGGGCGGCTCACCAGCCGCCCTTTTATTTTTATCAGCAGAGTTTCGTGCCGCAATTGCCGCAGAAGCGGGAGCCGTCTGTTACCGATGCGCCGCACATAGGGCATAAGGTGACTGAGCCGGAAACGGAGCGGGCGGCGTTTACGAATTCGCCGTACAGTTCCTTGGACTGGAGCTTGATCTGTGCCTTTGCCTCGGCTTCCTCGGCAGCTTCGTTTTCTGCCTCCCTTGCTGCGGCCTTTATGCTGTTTATCTCGGCCTTGTTGGCCTTTATCTCTGTATATGCCGCCTGGATCTTTTTACATATTTCCGTAGCGTCGCCGTCCAGTATTACCCCAGCGGCGTATTTGCCGTAAAAGTATTCGCCCAGCTGCTGCTTCAGCTCTTCAATGTCGTCCTCGCTGCTGCGTATCAGAGCGTTGAGCTTGCTCACCTCCAGCATGTTTCCGGTCCTGCCGGATACGTTGCGGGCGATGCTGCCTAATTTGTTGAGTATAGCCATATCTTGCCTCCCGGAGGATAAATAAAATACCAAGTCAATTATGCCACATAACGGCCGGATATGCAATCGGGAGGAATGTGACCTTTTTGTATGGAAAAGGCACATAAAATTGATTATTGGCGAAAAGGGATAAATACAATATAATATAATATGCTGGACTTTACTATCGGAGGAATCTATGCTTTCCAAAAGATTCAAAACTGCGCTGCTTGCAGCAATGGCCGTGCTGATGCTGCTGCCCGGCGCCGCTTTTGCACGGGACGAAATGCAGAATAATGACCCGAACAAGTATTATATAGTGCTGGATACCACCAACCAGGTGGTGACGGTATACCAGAAGGACGACGACGGCGAGTACACGAGGATCGTACGCCGTTTTGTCTGTACCACCGGCAAGACGCAGCCCAAGGGGGACGAGCCCGCATCGCCCACCCCCAGCGGCACGTGGAAGATAGGCGGAAGGGAGCGCTTCGGAAAGTTCGCGGCCTTCAATAATGAGTATGCCAGATACTGGACGCAGATAGTAGGCGGCGTATATTTCCATTCCATAATGTTCTCATCGCGGGACACGTCTACGCTGAAAAAATTCGCCTTCAACAACCTTGGCACAAACGGTTCCCACGGCTGCGTGCGGCTTTACGTGGAAGACGCAAAGTGGTTATACTACAACGCACCCTTCGGGACTACGGTAAAGGTGACGGCAGGCAAGGCAAGGAGCGGCCTGGCTTCCTCGCTCAAGACGGATATGAAATTTGAGGAGTACAGGGATTTCCAGACTAATATATACGACAATGAGCCCCTCGAGGACCGCAAGGCATGGATAACTGTTGAAGGGGCACAAATGCGTACCGGCAACGGCACTAACGACAAGCTCATAAAGACACTCAGGAGGGATACCGAGCTTACCGTATTGCAGGAGGGCGACCCCTGGGTAAAGGTAACGGCGGACGGACGGGAGGGTTATGTGCGCCGCTGCTTTATAACCTACGAGAAGGGTGTGATGCAGTCCATACCAGATGGCTATTATGTCGCCGGTACCCAGTATCTTTATGCCGAACCAAACGCCAAGGCCGATAAGATATACAAGGTAGCCCGCCACAGCACGATAGTATTGCTGGAGGAAGGGCTGGGCGAGGACGGCAAATGGGCCAAGGTCAGCTACTGGGGAACAGAGGGCTATATGCTGCGCAAGAGCATTAAGGAAGGCTGGGCCACCGTGTATGACAACGACGGCACGGAGGGGACAGGAAAATGAAAAAGGGCACGTGGATAGCCATAATTTCCGTTGCGGCACTTTCGGTACTCATAGCTATAAGTCTCATGCAGATGAGCCCCAACCCCGCCATAAGCGATAAGATGAACCAGAGCATAGCCAAGATAAAGGTGCGCTACGCCATGGTAAACGCCAGCGAAGAGTTTCAGGAGATAGTTGAAGAAGCTGCAGGCGACGATTTTGAGCAGACCGAGATACCTGAGAAGACACCGGAGCCCACACCGGAACCAATAGGGGAAAATGTACAGGTGACCAGCTCCAACGCTACCCCGGAGCCGGAGCTTACTCAAGAGCAGAAAAACATGGAGGCGGCAAAGGAAGGCATATCGCTGGTATATATGCCTCAGCCCGGCGACGTACCGGAAATATCCGGCCCGGCGGTAATACTGACGGACAAGCCGCATATAATACCCGAAAATACCTCTGGCGTCACCTTCGACGGCGATGCTGTGGCAATGGCTTCATGGGAGGTGCTGTACAGCTATCCGTCACACTGCTTTCCGGTGCGCACACTGTCTCTGTTTGCGAGCGATAACGAAGCTGGATACAAGATACAGCAGGAGATGGTAGCCGAAGGAAAATTGCAGGATAAGGGCACGTATTTTTTCGGAACCGGCATGGGAACACCGGAAAAATGGACGGAAAAGGCGCTGTCCAAGATACCCGCGGGCCTTTTGGATACCGTATACGCCGAGAACGCGGAGCTTGCCAAGGCGGCTTATGCGGCGCTCAAGGCGGCTAACCGCAACGACTCCGTGGAGGTGATATGCGCGGAGCTTACCGAGGAATTGGTATCCCTCATGATAGAGGATCACTGGCTCATGGGAGCCTGCGTGGGCGTGAACATGAACGAGGCTGCAGAGGATATGCTGAAGCTTGCGGAGCAGCTTACCACAACGGGCGCGGTTTCGGTGATAAACCTTGAGATCGGCGCCATATGCTCTGAAGATGTTATGGAGCTTTATCAGTCCGGCGTTACGGAGCCTGCGGAGATAATAAAGCAGCTATTGAACAGATAAAATACTCGTAAATAAAGAAAGGAACGCAACATGAATAAGATCGATGAGCTTTCTGTAAAAAGCATACGCTTTCTGGCGGCGGAGACTGTTGAGAAGGCAAAGAGCGGCCACCCCGGCCTTGCCATCGACGCTGCGCCCATGGCGTACACACTGTGGAAGCAGATGAAGCATAACCCCAAGGATCCTGAGTGGCAGGGCAGGGACAGGTTTGTGCTCAGCGCTGGCCACGCTTCCGTGCTGGAGTATTCTCTGCTGCACCTCTTTGGCTACGGACTGACTATCGAGGATTTAAAGAACTTCCGCCAGTGGGGCAGCCTTACCCCCGGTCACCCGGAGTACCGCCACACCAAGGGCGTTGAAACTACCAGCGGCCCTCTTGGGCAGGGCATCGCCATAGCGGTAGGCATGGCCATGGCAGAAAGCAAGCTTGCCGCCCACTTCAACCGCGACGGCTACAAGGTAGTTGACAATTACACCTACGCCCTTTGCGGCGACGGCTGCCTTCAGGAAGGCGTTGCCTCCGAGGCCGCTTCCATGGCAGGCACCATGGGCCTCGGCAAGCTGATACTGATCTACGACCGCAACCATATAACCATAGAGGGCCGCATAGAGTCCACCTTTGACGAGGACGTAAAGGCGAGGTTTGAGGCTTACGGCTGGCAGGTGCAGGAAGTAGCCTCCGGCGAGAATATGGACGCTATACAGGCCGCTCTCGACAATGCTAAGGCGGACACCGAGCATCCCTCTCTCATAATCGTGAACACCGAGATAGGCTATGGCACAGCTAAGCAGGGCAAGGCCAGCGCCCATGGCGAGCCTCTGGGGGAGGAAGCCCTCAAGTCCATGCGGGAGTTTTATCAGTGGGATTATGCGCCCTTTGAGGTACCCGGCGAGGTGTATGCGCACTTTGATGAGCTGGGCCGGGGCTATGCAAAGGCCGAGGAGGAGTACGACAGGATGTTCGAGGGCTACAAGGCCGCATACCCCGAGCTGTATGCCGAGTGGGTGAGGTGGCATGACAGTAAGCTGCCGGAGGAGTTCATAAACGATCCCAGGCTGACCGCCGCCGAAAAGCCAATGGCCACCCGCGCCACCAGCGGCGAGATACTCAACCTCGCGGCGGAATACATGCCCAACCTCTTTGGCGGCAGCGCCGATCTGGCCCCCTCGAACAAGAGCGAGCTAAAGGGCAAGCCCTATTATTCCAAAAACGACAGGGACGGCTCGAACGTACACTTCGGCATACGCGAATTTGCCATGGCGGCGGCCTGCAACGGAATAATGCTCTATGGCGGGCTGCGCCCCTACTGCGCCACCTTTATGGTATTCTCAGATTACCTCAAGCCCGCAATGCGCATGGCGGCCCTCATGAAGCTGCCTGTGCTGTACATACTTACCCACGACAGCATAGGCGTAGGCGAGGACGGCCCTACCCATCAGCCTATTGAGCACCTTGCCTCCATAAGGGCTATACCCGATACCAACCTGTTCCGCCCCGCGGACAAGAAGGAAACCGCCGCGGCCTATATTGCCGCCCTGTCCGGCACTATGCCCACCGCGCTGGCGCTTACCCGCCAGAACCTGCCCCAGCTTGAGGAGACGGACGTGAAGAAAGCCATGCTGGGCGGCTACATACTGCGCGGCAGCGAAAAGCCCGACGTGATACTCATGGCCAGCGGCTCCGAGGTGGAGCTAGCCATGAAGGCGGCAGACGAGCTTTTTGCCAAGGGCAAAAAAGTTCGCGTGGTATCAATGCCCTGCACTGATATATTCGACAGGCAGAGTGCGGAGTATAAGGAGAGCGTGCTGCCCGGCGCGGTAAGGGCGCGGGTAGCCATAGAGGCGGGCTGTGCCATGAGCTGGTACAAATATATCGGGCTGGACGGCGAGACCGTCACCATAGACCACTTTGGCGCCTCCGCGCCTGCGGGCATACTCTTTAAGGAGTTCGGCTTCACGGTAGAAAACGTAGTAGCCGCAGCCGAAAGGGCGATGAGCAAGTAAGACGTATATGATAGATACGCTTCTTATCGATCTGGACAACACTATACTGGATTTTAACAAGGCCGAGGGCCCTGCGCTTGCGGGCGCCCTCAGGACCATGGGCATAGAGCCTACGGAAGAGCTTCTCAGCCGCTACAGCGTGATAAACCTAGCCCACTGGAAGTGCCTTGAAAAGGGGCAGATCACCATAGCGGAGGTGAAGGTCAGCCGCTTCAGGCAGCTCTTTGACGAGTTCGGAATAACCGTATCCCCCGCGGAGACCGCCAAGGTATACGAGGGGCTGCTGGCGATAGGCCACTATTTCGTAGAGGGGGCCGAGGGCATGCTTGAGGAGCTTTACGGTAAATACAGGCTGTATCTTGCCTCAAACGGAATAGCAAAGGTGCAGCACAGCCGCATAGACAGCGCCGGAATAGAGAAGTATTTTGACGGCATGTTTATTTCCGAGGAAATAGGAGGCCGCAAGCCTGAACCGGAGTACTTTGAAAAGTGCTTTGAAAGGATCCCCAACTTCCACAAAACGCATACCGCCATACTGGGAGACAGCCTTTCGGCCGATATACAGGGCGGCAAAAACGCCGGAATAACCACGATATGGTTCAACCGCGACGATATGCCTGACGAGGAGGACGTGCGCCCGGATTATGAGATAAGGTCCTTATCCGAGCTTCCGGCCCTGCTGAAAAGAATATAAAAGGATATAATTTAAAAGGATATACGGAGGGAAAAGCCGTATATCCTTTTTGCTTGTATATTATGCTGCTGTTTACAGCGCCTCTATTGGATCGAGGAACTCCCTGCGTCTCGCGTCGAATTCGGATGCGTAGTAGGCGTCGGTACCCTTATGCAGCTCGTGCAGGTAGGCGTGGTGGTTGTTCAGGATCTCCTCGTTGTGGCGGCCCAGAAGGAAAACCGCGATGCTGGAGCACTGGTCGGCGGCGCGGCCCATATGGGTAAGCACCTCTATGAACACCAGGCCTGCGCCTATGGTGCAGGATCCGTTTTTGAGGCGGGCGATATGCCTGTCCTTGAGAGTGGCCACCATCTCATCGATTACTTCTTCAAGAGGTTCTATGCGCCTTGCCATAGCTTCATCGCCGTTGGCGAAGGCTTCCACGGTGAGGTCGATTATTTCGGTAAGTGCGGAGGAGAGTATCTCAAGCTCCCTCTTTGCGGTCTCCGAGAAAGCATGTCCGTCCGCTACGAGGCGTGCGCTGAGGTCGTTTATGTTCGTCGCGTAGTCGCCTATGCGCTCAAAGTCGGTGACGGCCTGAAGCAGCAGATTCAGCTCGTTGTTGTCCTCCGTGCTGTCGATATGGTTGGAAAGCTTTATGAGGTAATTCTCTGCGGCGTCGGTAAAGCTGTCCAGCCTGTCCTCCACAGAGGATATCTTTGCGCTGCGCTCAGGATCGTAGGAGACCAGCTGATCTATGCTTCGGTTGAAGTTTTTGCGGGCGAGCCTGCCCATGCTGGCTTCAGCTATATTCACCTGATGAAGGGCAAGGGCGGGGGATATGAACAGCTTCTCGTCCAGGGTGCGCATTTCGGGATAGAAATCCTCCGTATCGTCCGGGGAGTCCTTTACGATGAGTGTGGTCAGCTTTACAAGCTGGTTTGTGAAGGGAAGCAGCGCCAGCGCTGTCACCAGATTGAAAATGGTAGTAAAGTTTGCTATTCCGCCGCTGTTCATGGGCTTGCCCCATATGAAGTTCAGCGCCCCGGCGTGGTGCAGCAGGGGTATTGCCGCCATAAACAGCACCGTGCCGATGCAGTTGAATAATATGTGTGCAATGCCGGTGCGCTTGGCGTCCTTGTCTGCTCCTATGGAGCAGACAATGGCGGTAGTTATGCAGGTGCCAAGGTTGATGCCTATTATAAGGGGATACACGGTCTGGAAGGTGAAAGCGCCGGTAGATGAAAGCGCTTGAACCATACCTATCACGGCGGAAGAGCTCTGCACGATAAAGGTGGTTATAAGACCGGTAAGTATGCCAAGTATCGGCACATCGGAGAATTTCTGCAAAACATCCGTAAATGCCTGGGATTCGGACAGTGGCGATACAGCCTCTGTCATTCCCATAAGGCCGGTGAACAGAATGCCGAAGCCCATCAGCATCATGCCGATGCCCTTTGTTTTTTGGCTTTTGACGAATTTGAGAAGTATTATTCCGCCAAGCACGGCGAGTGGCGCCAATGTGGAGGGCTTGAATATCTCGATGAATGCCGCGCCGCTTGAGTTTATATCCATAAGGCGGATTATCTGTGCCGTGACGGTCGTGCCGATGTTCGCGCCCATGACTATGCTTATGGATTGGCGAAGGTTGAGTATCCCGGCGCTCAAAAGGCCCACGGTAAGCACTATTGTGGCGGTGGAGCTTTGTATGACGCTGGTTACGAGGGTGCCAGTGAGCATACCCAGCACCGCGCTGTGGGTGACCTTTTCCAGCATGCTTTTAAGGGCTTTGCTGGAGCTGCTTTTGAGGCCGTCCCCCATAATGTCCATTCCATATAAGAATATGGAAAGTCCGCCCAGAAGTGAAATTACAGAGAAAATACCCACTTTATAAATATCCTCCCTAAAAAGGTTTGTTAACGCATAAAAACAGCGGCTTTCGGACTGGAAAAATTTGCCGGGAAACGTCGAGATTTTTCCGCAGCCAACCATGCCGACTTATCACCAAATACTACTTTACCGTTTTTTTTGCGAAAAGTAAAGCGAAATAATAAGGGCTGTGATATAATACTGCAAAAACAGCGGGTTTTACCAACCGACAAGGAGAAATGCCCATGGAATGCGGCAAAAAGGGGACGGAAGGGCTAAGCGGCCACCTTATAGCGCTTGCCACCATATGCGTATGGGGCAGCACCTTTATATTCAGTAAAACGCTGCTCAGCGTATTTACGCCCTTGCAGATAATGCTGATGCGCTTTTTAGTGGCATATGCCGTGCTGTGGTGTATGTATCCAAAGACGGAAAAAACTATGGCCGTGGATAACCTCGGTATGTTTTTCATGTCGCTTTTTGCGGATACGGCGTATTTCCTTTGCGAAAACAATGCCCTCAGGTATACCCTTGCGTCAAACGTAAGCATACTCGTAGCCTCGGCGCCCATATGGACGGCTGTGCTGGCGCATTTCTTTACAAAAGGGAACAGGCTCAGGAGGAATACGGTGTACGGTTCGCTCATCGCCCTTGTGGGCGTGGCGCTGGTGGTGTTCAACGGGACAGTGGTGCTGAAATTCAATCCGCTGGGTGATATGCTGTCCATAGCCGCCGCCATATTCTGGGCGCTGTACTCCGTGATGATGACGCGCTATGTACACAGGTTTTCGAGCTTTTTTCTTATGCGTCGAATGACCTTTTTCGCAATACTGACCACTCTGCCGCTTGCATGCTTTACGGGGGAGCTGAATATGCCGCTGTATGAGCTTGCGGACCCGCAAAAGCTCTTCAGTATAGCGTTCCTCGGCATACTCGGCAGCGGGATAAGCTACACCACATGGAACATGGCGACCCGCAGGCTGGGCATAGTGAAGGTGAATACTTATATTTACGTAAACCCATTTGTAACGCTGGTAACGGGCGCCCTGTTTTTGCATGAGCCCATAACGCTTATGAGCGTAATAGGCGCGCTGCTCATAATATGCGGCGTCATAATAGGTGTGCGGGAGCGAAGGAGCGCTTGAGTGCGGTGGCAGCGCCTGATATAATTATTTTAGAAAAATGTTCAAAAAAACGCAACCATTTCGCCTGCCTGTACGTCTTATAGGCATAAGAGAATCGGAACCGGCATCAATCCCCACATAAGCTTACAACGGAGGTATTTATCATGATGAAAAGGTTAAGGATAACAGTATGTGCGCTGCTCGTGCTTATGCTGCTCGCGGGCTGCGCCGGCTCGCCCTCATTTACGAATATGAAGAAGGAGAGCAGTGCGAATGACTATGCCTGGGAGGAAGAAGCTCCCATGATGGCGGCGTCAGAGGCGGCGCCGACCATCGAAGCCCCCCAAACAAACTCAGATTACCAAGATACCGCAGGCGGCTATGACGCGGGCGCTTCCGACCCAAACTACGGCAATCACAAGATAATCACCACCTATACATTTGAGATGCGGACCGACGAGTTCGATAACCACTTCAAGCAGCTTCAGGACAAGGCGGCGCAGCTCGGCGGCTATGTGCAGTCCTCCAGCGTGAGCGGCACAAAGCCCGTGACATACTCCGACTATGGCCGCACCGCCAACCTGACGTTCCGCATTCCTACCGCCAAGGCCAAGGAATTCGTGGACTTTACCCAGGGCACCGGAGAGATAACCTACAGCAACTGCGATACCGAGGATATAACCCTCAACTATTTTGATACCGAGACCCGCCTGGGCGTGCTCCGGGATCAGCTTGACAGGCTCAAGGAAATAATGAAGACCACCGACAATATGGAGGATCTGGTAGAGCTTGAAAAGGCCATATCCGAGACGACGCTCGAGATAGAGCAGTACACGACGCAGCTCCGCCGCTATGACGACCTGGTGGACTATACCACGGTCTATGTGACTATCAACGAGAACCGCCTCACCAAAGGCCCTGCCGCAAAGGAAGGCATGGGCGAGCGTATGTCCGCGGGGCTTTCGGAGAGCTTCGTGGCGGTAGGCGTATTCCTCGAGAACGCGCTGGTAGCCATAGTATGCGCAATACCCGCGATACTGGTGATCGCGGTGCTGGTCGCGATAGTTGTGCTCGTAGTGAAGCTCATAAAGAAGGGGAAAGCCAGAAATGCCGTAAAGCGCGAGGCAAAGGCGCAGGAGCGGCGGGAACGCATGGAAAAGCTCAGCGCCAATAAGAAAGAAAATACCGAGAAAAAGGAGTAACGGTAAAAGTGACAATGAAAATGAATAAGAAAGTAAGGATAGCGGCAATAGCGCTCTGCATAGCAATGTTGGCCCTTTCGGCCGCTGCTTGCAGGAGCCAGGACCAGATAGAGGAGCAAAAGAATATAGTGGCATCGACTCAGAATACCGACGGATATTATGACACCAGAAGCACCGTAAGGGTGACCGGCACCGGCACCGTAAGTATAAAGCCGGATATTGCCGAGGTGGGCTTTACCGTAAGGGCCCAGGAAAAGGACGTATCCGAGGCGCAGCAGAATAACGCGAAGCTGATGGAGGCAGTGCTTGAAGTAATAAAGGCCAGGGGCATAGCGGAGGAGGATATCGAGACCGGCTATCTCAACATAAACGAGGTTCGGGATTACAGCAAGAATACCTCCAAGGTGGTGGGCTATGAGGTATACCACACCGTGAACGTCAAGGTCAGGGACATGGATGTGCTGGGGAGCCTTATAAGCGAGGCCGTCGCCGCCGGCGCGAGCGACGTATCCGGCCCCGAATACTCCATCGAGGACGATTCCGAGGCATACCTTCAGGCCCTCGGCATGGCGGTGGAGTCGGCGGGCGCAAAGGCCAGGGCAATAGCGGCCGGTGCGGGAGTGCGCCTGACAAACCTGCCCATCTCCATAGATGAAAACGGCGGCGCAGACAGCGCGGTGGTATACGACAATACCAATAGAACCCTCAAGCCGCAGGCTACGGCGGCGCCCGCGGAGGACGCGTTGACCGAAGCGCAGACCGTAATGCCCACCATAAAGGTGACGGCCACGGTAGACGCCACATATCAGATAATGCGCTGACCACGGCAAAAGAAAAAAGCAGGCCCCGAATGGGGCGGTGACTTAAGAAAACATTGAAGCAAAAGACGGTTTAGCTTGACGGCTATGACGTCTTTTGCTGTTTTTCAGTTGTATTGTGGGCTTCTTTGATAGCCCGTGTAAAGTCAAATGTACCGATGAAGTTATAGACAATAGTAATTTCCCTTGTCTTGGATTTCTTGTCTGCATGGGACACTTCGATGCGGTCAATAAATTCTCGGAGAACTGCCGCGTCAAGCTCCTGCATATCCGTGTACTTCTTCACCGCTGCGACAAATGCCTTGGCATTGGTTTTCTGTTGCTCCTGCTGTTTCAGTTCCTTGCGTAAAACCTCTGCCATAGATTTAAGGCTGTTCTGTTCCAGCTCGTAGTCGTGGGGCATTTTGATAAACCTTTCATCGGACAGCTTGCCCATTACATTGTCCTCATACAGTCTGGAAATGATACGGTCAAGCTCTGCAATGAGCTTATCAGCTTTTGCCAGCGTATCACGCTTACGCGCAAATTCTGCGTCACGATCTCGCATACTGATGTCTGCTGCTTCCTGCATAAACTCGGCTTCGTGCTGACTCACATACTGTATGGCTTCGCGCAGATTCTTTAGTACGATTTCATGCAGTACCACATTCTTGATGGAATGTGTTGTGCATAGGTCTTCCCCCTTGCGGTAGGTGGAGCAGATAATCTATGACCGTTATCAGGCGTCGAAGGACAAGGAGAAGTTCTTGCGTGGCTATGAGAGGGAGATCATTCTCTTTGAGGCCGCCGCCAGGGAGTGTAAGCGTCTGGGCGCGGTTCCGCTGCCTGCCACAGAGCGGATGCAGGCGGAAATGGACGCGCTCACCGCCCGAAGGGCGGCGCTGACCGCCGGGCGTTAGCTTCAACTGCTCTTTTCGGTGGGGATTGGCTTCGCGTCTACATAAATGGTTCTTTGAGAATGAGGCTATTTTTTGCTACATTCTGGTTAGAATTTCATTCATCTGCGTATTCGTAAAGCCAATATTTTCCGTTAATCAATACTACAATATCTTTTTCATATTGATAGACCTCCGCGCTGACTATGCTGTGGTTTGCCTGCAATTCTTTGAACATACGTCGTTCGGGAAGGTGAAGCGCAAACAGCAAAAATCCAGTATTCATGCGGGTTTGCGGCGAGATGGCTCTCGATCAGATAGCTCTCTTTCAGACGGTCAAGGGGCTGGAATCACAATCGCATAGTTGTTTTCATGGGAGAATGGCGGTAGCTGCGGTCATTCTCCCTTTTTTCGTTCCTGCCGCATTTTACAGGAGGAAACGAACATGGAAGAACCGAAAAGCAAAGCGAAGCGCGGGGCAAAGACCGCTGCGGCTGCGCAAGAGGATAAAATCACGCTGCTCCCGCTGTCGGAGCTGCACGACTTCCCAAATCACCCGTTCAAGGTGCGGGACGACGAGGCCATGCAGGAAACGACGGAGAGCATCCGGCAGTACGGCGTTCTCGTCCCCGCCATCGTCCGTCCCCGCGAGGACGGCGGCTATGAGATCATCGCCGGACACCGGCGTAGGCACGGCAGTGAGCTGGCGGGGCTTTCCGCCATGCCCTGCATCGTGCGGCAGATGGACGACGACACCGCCACCATCCTCATGGTGGACAGCAACATCCAGCGGGAGAATATCCTGCCCTCCGAGCGGGCGCAGGCGTATAAAATGAAGCTGGAGGCCATCCGCCGCAAGGCTGGCAGACCGGCAAAAGCAGAAGAAAAGACAGATGAAAATAATTCGCCGCAAGTTGCGGCGAATTTCCGAGCAGATGACGAAGTGGCAAAGGACGCCGGTATCAGTGGCGACACTGTGCGCCGCTACATCCGTCTGACCGAACTCACCCCGGAGCTTCAGCAGATGGTGGACGAGAAGAAGATCGGCATGACCCCTGCCGTGGAAATCTCCTACCTCAAGCCGGAGGAACAGCAGATGCTCCTGACCGCCATCGACAGCGAGCAGGCCACGCCCTCGCTTTCGCAGGCGCAGCGCATGAAAAAGCTCTCCCGCGAGGGAAAGCTCAACGACGACACCATGCTGGACATCATGATGGAGCAGAAAAAGCCGGAGGGGTATAACGTCGTCCTCTCGGCGGACAAGCTGCGCAAATACTTCCCGCGCTCCTATACGCCGCAGAAGATGGAGGAAACCATCCTGAAGCTGCTGGACGCATGGCTGCGCAAGCGCCAGCGTGACCAGTCCAGATAACCGAATACGACCGCAGACAACCACGACACCGACCGGGCAGAGAGCTTTCTTTGCCCGGTTTTGTCATATCCAGAGAGGAGCAAAGCCATGTATATCAACACGTTCAAGTATAAGCCGGAGGACGTTTCCTGCGTCCTCTGTACGGAATATGTCAAAAAGCTGGGCTGTACCGCCCTGTCCTGCCCCTGCCTTGCCGAGCGCATGGAAGCCGGTACGGTGGGCTATGCGGAGGCCGTCGCGGAGCTGTTTCCGTACCGTCCGCGCCTGACCGCAAGAATCATGCGGCTGGCGGAGAGCTTTCCCGGCACCATGTGGCAGGACAACGCCCACAGGAAGCGCATGGAGACCCTGCGGCTGCTGCTGGGCTGCCGCAAGGAGCGCGACACGCCGGAGTTCTTCGCCGCGCTGTATCTGCTGACCTCCGATAAAGAGATCTCGGACAGGACCTTCAACTGCTTCTTCCGCGGCGGTATCGACTTCCGCTACGCCCGCAGGCGCGGCATCTCATCCCATGACTACACGCTGCTTATGGCGGCAAAGAGCCTTTGCTGCCATACGGCGGAGGTCACGCAGGGCGACCTTGCGGAGCCGCAGATCATCCCCGACGAGGCGTTCCGGCTGCTCATCAACGCCCTGCTCATCGCCCGTTTTGGGCTGGACGCCCTGAAAATTACCGCAAGACGCGGACAGCGGGAATATACCCTCCGCCGCCTCATCCGCCGCGAAGCAGGGGGTAACGCTCCGTCTGCGGGGCTGCTTTTTCCCTCTGAGGGGAGGTGAACACCGTGGCAGTATTTCGTGTAGAGAAGAACCACAATTACACGGTCATGTCCAATTACCACCTGCGGGACACCGCCCTGACCCTCAAGGCCATCGGCCTGCTGTCCAAAATGCTCTCTCTGACAGATGAGTGGGACTACACCACCCGCGGGCTTGCCGCCATCTGCAAGGAGGGCGTGGACGCCATCGGCGCGGCGCTGAAGGAGCTGGAATCGCACGGCTACCTTGTACGCCGCCAGCTCAGGGACAGCCGCGGGCGTATCACCGACACCGAGTACACTATCTACGAATCCCCGCATCCGCCCTTGCCGGATACGGCTTCACCAGATACGGAAAACCCGTATCTGGATACCCCGGATACGGCGGAGCCATATACGGAAAAGCCCGCGCAATTAAATAAAGATAGAAGAAATAAAGAAAAAGAAATTCCTGATGAATCTATTACGGATACATCAAATCCTGATCCAATCTATCCCCCAACCCCCTTGCAGGGCGCGGGATATGACGGGATGGGATACGAGGAAGCGCGAGAGATCGTCAAAGAGAATATCGAGTACGACATTCTCACGCAGGACCCGCGGCAGGACAGAGAGCAGCTTGACGAGGTGGTGGAGCTTATTGCGGAAACCCTCTGCTCCCGTAGACAGACCATCGTGGTGGCCGGGGACGAGTATCCGGCAGAGATGGTGAAGGAGAAGCTGCTGCGCATCACGTCCTCCCACATCGAGTATGTCTTTGACTGCCTGAAGCAGAATACCACCTACGTCCGCAACATCAAGAAATACCTGCTGGCGTCGCTGTTCAACGCGCCCAGCACCATCGGCAGCTACTATTCCGCCCTCGTCAACCACGATATGTACGGCGACGGGCTGCGCGGCCGGTAGCCGCCGCGTCCCATGGAGGACGGCGTTCCCCATATCCGCTCATGCGGTAAAAAACAGGAGGACAAGGCACATGGCAAAATCCAATTATCCCCATAAGCAGAGAAACGGCGGCAGCAACCGGGGCGCGCTCATTGCGCTGCTGGTGCTGCTCATCATCGCGGCGGTGGTGTTCCTGCTGCGAAGCTGCACGGACGGCAAGACGCCTGATCTCGCCCCCGGCGGTATCGTCTACGACCCCGGCGCGGTGGAGGGCGGCTGGAACGAGGCGGACACGGACAAGATCGTGGACGCGCTCAACGAAAAGGTGGAGCAGGGCATGATCAACATCTCCATGAACACCACGCCCACCTTCCAAAACGGCAGCTCTGCCGGAAACCTGATGATCGTCAACGAGAGCGTCAACAACTACCCACAGGTGGTGGAGATCCACCGCAACGACACCGGCGAGGTGATTTACAAGTCCGGCGCGATCCCCGTAGGCAGCAAACTGGAAACGGCGAAGCTGTCCGCCGACCTTGACGCCGGAACATACGAATGCACCGCCCTTTTCTACAACGTAGACCCCGACAGCGGCGAATACCTCGGCTGCGCGGGCGCTGTCATCACCGTCACCGTTCTGGAGTGACGGTTTTTCATTTCGTGACCATGCCGCAAGGCGGTCAATATATTTTACAAGCCGAAAGGCGAAAGGAGAAAAACCTATGAAAAAGCATACCTCCAAGCTCATCGCACTCGTCCTGGCGCTCTGCCTCTGCCTCAGCCTGTCCGTTTCCGCATTCGCG
>ERZ791603.1767-NODE-1767-length-15166-cov-6.268546_pt1 | contig 15166 bp, 14 predicted proteins | sample MGYA00509966_ERZ791603 | MGnify/ENA primary metagenome ERZ791603 (study PRJEB30046, sample SAMN00791931) | human gut metagenome | study: EMG produced TPA metagenomics assembly of the A metagenome-wide association study of gut microbiota in type 2...
AGAGTAGCTGACTACGGATCAGCCGGTTACAGGTTTGAATCCTGTCGCGGTCACACAAAAGCCCTTACCTATTTGGTGAGGGCTTTATTATTTTATTCTTATTTAATAATAAGAATAGGTGTATTAGAATGGAAAAGCATCTTTCGTGCAATGCTAGGATTAAACAAGCGGGCAAAGATATTACGTTTATAATTCGAAGTACATATCACATCTATACCATTTTCCTGCACAAACTGATCCAGATTGCCCAGCAAATGATCTTCATCAATATTCAAGTAAGTAAACTCAAGCTGTGGATATTGTTTCTTAAAATACTCTTTGATACCCGCCAGTTTAATTTCATTCCATGTACGCTTTTCTTCGTGAGAATTCACATGGATAAAGGAAATCTCAAACTTATTGTCTTTAAAAGTAGTTATCAATGAATCGAAAGCGATCAAGTCACGCTGGTCGAAACTGGTAAACAAAGCAATCTTATGAATATTCTCAAGAGATTTCTCCGGTGCATTCTCTGGAATTGCATACACAAATGAACGGCTCCGTTCAATAACTTCAGCGGTCACACTTCCTATCAAATCCAGATCTTTCTGATGCTCACCACGGGTACCCATGACGACAATCAAAGGTTTCTCCTGACGAATGTAATATAATATTTCTTCTTCCGGTATTCCTTCACGCAACACACATGTATATTTTACATTCGGATATTCTCCATTCTGTATCTTTTCATTTATATCCTCCGATAATTTATTCAACTGTTTATGTATGTTTTCTATCATTCCTTTAACCGTTGTCACATCATTTCCTGACGGAACCTGATAGTTTTCTATGTCATACTGCAAACTAGGAATATAAATCGGTGTGAAATGAACATGCAATAAAACAACTTCTGCATGCATACGCGAAGCTACATTGAAGCCAAAATCACATGCTTTAAGAGAATAAGCTGAAAAATCAACAGGAATCAGCACTTTAGGAACTTTTTCAGAGTCGGAGTCAGCAGATTTCTCTTCCAGAATCTCAGAAGACAGCCACGAAGAACTTTCTATAATTTTCAAGGCACGAGGCAAATCACTTTCTTTAATACGTACTCTTACTCCCGATGAAATTACCGGCTGGATGAGATTCACATTATGAATGTACGATTCTATACCTTCACTTTCGAGTACAGATTTCAGGATTTGTGCTTTCGAATAGGTAAGAATGGATAATGTAATGAGTTTATCTTCCATAGACTAAAGTTTTAAAAGGTTTCACACAGAATCATACTTAACAAAAAATCCTAATCAGTAAAATACATACCGATTAGGATTTTGCACTTATTGTCAGCTTTAGGCTGTTTGCTCTTTCAGAATTGCTATTGCTTTATCAAGCACGGTCGTATCGTCCAACATCACCAACCCACCGTCTGGACCGGGTTCCAGATGGATACCTACGCTTTTGCCATCCTTAAAATTATGTCCACCGAAGAAGTTACGTACGGTTTCTACACTCAAGTTTAATTCATCGGCAATGCGATGCATGCTTCCGCTGGGTAATGAATCCTTAATTTTACGAAGTTCATTGAATGTTATCGTTCTGTTCATAGTAATCAAAATTTAAAGTGTTAGACAAAATCTTTTGTTAATTCACGATATAAATGTAATGAAAGAAAATGAATAAGCAAACAAAAATTTAACTTTTTTGCTATACCTGCAATTATTTTGCTCAGAAATAAAAGGATTTGCAAACAACTAATGCAGCCACTACTGCATAGAAATAAGTCAATAACAGAACGGTATGAAACACTTTGATATCAGTTATCTCAAAACCTGTGATAGTATATTGTCCAGAAACATATTGGGCCTGATCGAAATATTTTTTCTCGATAAATGCATACAGCCAGTAAACCAATGAAGCTATTACACATCCTGCAACAGCACCACAAATAATATCTCCCGGATAATGTACTCCTAAATATATACGTGAAAAAGATGGTATCAGTGCCCATATATACATAATGACAGTCATCCAGCAATTACGTATGAGCAAAGCTACAAAGGTAGCTACAACAAATGTATTGGCAGCATGGCTTGATATAAATCCATATGCTCCTCCCCTGTAACCATTCACGACATTCACCATATACATTATTTCCGGATCTTGAGCCGGACGGAAACGCATAAACAAGGGTTTGCAAAGACCTGAAGAGAACTGATCGGCAAGCGTTACAGTCAAAACCAGCATCACGAGTATAAGCAACCCTTGAGTAAATTTGGTATTCTTGAATATGATATACAGCAACATAGCACCAACCGGAATCCATATCTTTGTTCCGGAAACAGTCCACATAAATCCGTCCCAGAACAAGGAAGAACTTCCGTTCAGAGTTAATAACAATTCTTTATCTGCTTCAATCAGTTGCTGTATATCAATCATAAATATCTGTTATTACAGAAAATAATCAGATAACTTCTATTGCCGAAACAGGAAGCCATCCTTTTTTTCCATCTTCCAGACGGATTTCTTTCCATCCTTTCATGGAATTGTCTTCTATATATACTTTAGTACCTTCATGCAGTACAAACAGGTCTGTTCCACTCTCGTTAGGAGTACTTTTAACTGTAATACTTGGCGACATAACGATAGCTCCTGTACGGTTCAGCAATTCGTCTTTCTGTTCGCTTGCGAAGAAGTTTGCACATACAGCTACGACTAAAAATATGATAGCTGCAATGAAGCCTATCTTCTTGAATACAATTCTATTACCAAATATATACAGTGCCAGTCCAGCCAAAAGGAGAAGAAACGCTATGATAGCAGTTACCCCCCATCCGCTTTCACTCATGCAGTTAGTCAGCGATTTTACCCATGTCACAATAAAAACTTCACTTGTAGGAGTAACTTGATCAACTGTTTTACTTCTTGCCATTTCCAGATTGAAACGAATATCTGCATCTCCTGGATTCATCAGTAGCGCACGTTCATAGTTTAATACGGCCTTAGCGATATTTTTATTCTTATAATAACTGTTTCCCAAATTATAATAAATATCAGCCGACTCACCTTCTGAAGCCAAAATAGCTTCATATTTTTCTATCGCATCCGCAAACTTATTTTCCTGATAATCTTTGTCTGCTTCAGCCTTTGTAACAGAGGCAGAAGCAAACTGAAAGAGTCCGATCAGGAATGCTATTATTATAGATAGTCTTTTCATATCAATTTTTGTTGTTCGGTCTGTTGTTAATGTTTGATACTATTCTCCATTTTACTGATAGCTTCTACCGATGTAGTATAAACTTTATCCATTGCTTCGTTTTCATCTTCCGGAGCATAACGAGCAAATTCACATTCATTCAAGGCATTGATAAAGTCTTTTATTACATCATCAGCAACTCCGTATTTCGCCAGCTCGGCTTCTATATTATCTTTCGAAAGTTGTGAAACCGGAATACTCAGCTTGTCACTGATATATCCCCACAAAGCTTTCAATACTTCATCATAGAACTCATTTTTACGATTTTCTGCCAATAGTTTTCCGGCAAGCTTCATTCTCTTGGTTGCCACTTTATTTGCTTTCTTGGTCTTTACTTTAGCCACATTTGCATTTTCGGCCGCCTGCTTACGGAAAAATACCACCAGTCCCACGAACAAAACAAATGGTATGATATACCATAAATAGTAACTGATTGTTCCGAAGAAGACATCACCCTTTGGCATAAGCTTCGTATCGCCCAACTTTATAAATCGGATATCTTGGCCCAATACCTTTACATTTTCCTTATTCGTAAAATCAGCTATTACCTGATCGGCATTTCCTTTACCTTTTGCTACATTAATATTGTAAGCCCCAGTTTTCAGCGTTTTATACGAATTTGTCTTTAAATCGAAATATGTAAATTCAACAGGCGGAATCGTAAAGTTTCCAGCATGACGTGGAATGGCCAGATATTCTATTGTCTGACTGCCGGTAAGCCCGCTTCGTGATACATCGAAATTATTTGTTACCTTAGGATCGTAAACTTCAAAGTCTTCAGGGAATTTCACTTCCGGAGTACTTATCAGTTTCATATTTCCTGATCCGTTGATAGTCAGTTTAATAGTAACAGCATCATTCGTCTTTACATCTTTTGCATTGATAGAAGACGAAAGAGTAAATTCACCTACACCTCCTGAGAAGTTTTCAGGCTTTGCCGGAAGAGGCTGCACGTTTATAGTCAGTTTAGGAGTTACAATTTTCTTCTTCACTTCCCGATAACCACCTCCGTTGAAGAAAGCATCAAACGGATCATCTGAAATTGTCTGTACAGCTACAACTCCTTCGAAAGTTATTGAAGGTATCTCCAGCTTACCTGTCTGCTGTGGGAACAATATATACTGACTCCAGACTGTCGTATTATAGTTACGTCCTTTATAGTGTTCCAATGAGAAAGTCTTTTGCTGAGGCAATTCTATTTCTTGCGTATGGAACCCTTTCAAGTCCGGCATTTTACCAAACAGCTGACGAAGATTTACAAGCGTATATACTTTATAAGTCAGCAAGATAGCTTCCTGTTCGTGTACAGTGGTCTTGCTGGCAGTTGCTGTAATAAACAAATCATTGTTAGTTATACGTCCGCTCGCAACTTGACTTGCACTCTGAGAAGAACTTCCCTGGCTGCTTTTAGCATTTCCAGCCGACTGATCGGGAGGAAGGACCTTTATAGTTATGGCATTAGAAAATATCTTCTCACCTTCGGCTTCGATACTGGCTGCCGGTATCGTGTAAGTTCCCGCATCACCTGCCATCAATATATAAGTATACGTAATAGAACTGCTTGAAGATACCTTGCCATTAATAATTTGCGTACTACTCTGCTGAGAACGGCTCGGCCCCATCAGCACATCAAATCCTTTTGTTATAGAAGGAGCGCGAAAATCCTTCACTTTTTGTGTGTTGACCGTAAATGTCAAGCGAAATTGATCCCCGCTTACTACCACATCGGGAGCTTCAGCCGTCAAAGTCGCTTTTTTATCTGCCCATGCATATACTGTAGTAAGAATCAACAGTAGAAAGAAAGTAAATTTCCTCATCATTTCCTTATTTCGTTTATATAATTATTCACCTAAAATTACCAGTCTTTTTCCAATTTACGTCCTTGAACCTGAACAGCTTTCTTCACCTTGTCCTGTACGTTCTTTTCGTCCTGCATGGCAGCTTTCAACAGTTGTTCCGCATTTTCTTTCGACATTTGGTTTTCATTCTGCTGCTGTTGCTGGTTGTTCTGCTGTTGGTCTTTCTTATCTTGTTCCTGCTGGTCTTTATTCTGTTGTTGTTCGTCTTTTTTCTGATCTTGCTTCTGATCCTTTTCCTGATTCTGATCTTGCTGCTGTTGCTGGTCTTTCAGCTGCTTTTGAGCAAGTGCCAGATTATATCGGGTTTCATCATCTTTCGGATTATTCCTCAGAGCCTGTTTATATGCTTCGATACATTGAGGCAACTGCTTCGAAGATTGCAGAATCACTCCCATATTATGATAAATCTGCGCCAGTTTAGCCTTGTCTTTCTCTACACGCGATGCTGCTTCAAACTGTTCCATAGCTTCCTTTGCCTTCTGCTGCATCAAGAGAGCATTTCCCAGATTGTACATCGCATCCGTAGACTTCGGTTCAAGCTCCAGTGCTTTACGATAATCGACTTCCGCTTTTACAAAAGTGCTGTCTTTATATAGCTTATTTCCACTGCGCAAATAGTCACGTTCTGTTTTCTGTCCGTAAACTGCAACAGAAACAAACATGAGTCCCAGCATCATATATTTTTTCCGCAACATAAAATCAATTCTGTTTAAAGAGTTTTATATTCTTGAATAGTGGATTCTTACGCTCCAGCAACATTAAATCTGCTGCAAGCAAAATCAAGGCGAGCCATGCCAATACCTGGAACTGCTCATCAAACTCTGTAAAGACCTGAGTCTCCACATCAGCCTTAGCCAATTTGCTTATTTCTGCATTCAATGCCCGTTCTGCATTATTTGTATTATCTACCCGAACATAGATGCCATTACCTGCTTTTGCTATCTCCTGACACATCTGTTCATTCAAGCGGGTTACGATAACATTGCCATCCTTATCTCTACGGAACTCATTTGTTCCTTCTGCCGGAATGGGGGCTCCATCAGGAGAACCAACTCCCAACACAAATACGCGAACACCTTTCTTGGCAGCTTCCTGCGCTGCTTCGACAGCTCCACCTTCATGGTTTTCTCCATCAGTTATAAGTACAATGGCACGACCGACTCCTTCATTTGGAGTAAAACTTTTCATAGCCAGATTAATGGCTCCGGCGATATCAGTTCCTTGTGTTGAGATAAGTGAAGGATTAATGGTTTCCAAAAACATTTTGGCAGAAATATAATCGCTTGTGATAGGCAACTGGGTAAAAGCCTCTCCCGCAAACACAATCATGGCAACTTTATCATTATTGAAAGTTTCCACCAAACGGGAAATTAATTTCTTCGATTTTTCCAGACGGCTGGGAGTAACATCCTGAGCCAGCATAGAATTGGATATATCGAGTGCTACAACAGTTTCAACTCCCTGACGTTTTACAGTTTCCATTTTTGATCCGAACTGAGGACGGGCCAGCATAAAAATAACCATAGCCAGTGCAGCAAAAACGAGCCAGAACTTTACATCCGGACGGTATTTCGATACATCAGGCATAAGATGCGCCAACAATTCCGGATCACCATATTGGGCAATCTTTTTACGTCGGCGATAATTGGAATAGAGATATAGCCCTACCAATATCGGCAATATGATAAGTAGATATAAATAAACAGGTTCTCCAAATCGAAACATAATTATTCTTGAATTTAAGGTATTTTCTTTAATACTGTATTACGCAGCAAAATTTCCAATAAAATACAGAAGAAAGCAATCAAAGCAAAAGTAGCATAAGCTTCTTCCCGCTTACTGAATTCTTTGACGTTCAGTTTTGTTTTTTCCAGCTTATCTATTTCTCTGTAGACTTCCTCCAGTTTTGAATTGCTGGTAGCACGGAAATAATTTCCGTTTGTTGTTCCGGCAATTTGGGTCAGTGTTTGTTCGTCAATCTCTACTGGAACATTGACATACTGAACTCCTGCATAGGTCTGCATTGGATAAGGAGCTGTTCCGTTCGTACCCACTCCGATAGTATAAACACGGATACCAAACTGTTTAGCTATTTCAGCCGCAGTCAGTGGAGAAATATCTCCGCGGTTATTACTACCATCTGTCAGCAAAATGATGACTTTCGATTTAGCCTTACTGTCTTTCAGTCGGCTAATTGCATTGGCAAGTCCCATACCGATAGCAGTACCATCTTCTATCATTCCACGCTGAGCGATATCACCTTTGATACTATTAAATAAATTCAATAATACCCCATGATCTACCGTAAGCGGACATTGGGTAAATGCTTCTCCAGCAAAGACAGTCAGACCGATGTTATCATTTGGACGCCCATTTATAAATTCAGCAGCTACTTGTTTAGCAGCCTCCAAACGGTTGGGTTTCAAATCTTCAGCAAGCATACTGGTTGATACGTCCACTGCCAGCATGATATCGATACCTTCTATTTCTGTATTTTGCCAGTTATCAGTTGTCTGAGGACGCGCCAACACTAATACAATCATGACAAAGGCTACAATTCTCAAAACAAAAGGGGCATGAAGAAGATAAATCTTCCAGCTCTTCGGCGCATTCATATACATGCGGGTAGAAGATACCTGCATAGTAGGCTCTGTTTTCTTTCTACGCATGAAGTACCATACGATATATGGTATCAGCAGAAGCAACAAAAACAGATATTCCAGATTTGCAAAAATCATAGTTCTTACACAAGTTAAATGTTAAAAAAAGAGGTCGATTATGTGGCAAATAACCAAATACAGGCAAACTACAGCACCAATACTTACCACTGAAATACTGCATAGAAGCGCAATTCTACCTTGTTTTGAACGCTTCTCTTCTACCCTGATTTCTGTTGGTTCTTTCTTCACATTCGGATCTTCTTCCACTTTGGTTTGATTAATAAAATCAACGGCATTCACCAGATTCATGTCATTTTCATTCATCATAGGTGCATGCTTAGCAAATTTTACAAGATCGGCCGTCATAAACAGAGTCTTCAAGTCACTGATTGACTGTTGATCTTTTACTTCCAACAAATGTTCAATGATTTCCGAAGATGTCATTTCCAGCGCATTGAATCCAAAGCGATCTTTTATATATGTACGAAGTACCTCGGTCAACTCCGTATAATACAGTTTCGGATCTTCACGTCGCACTTGTTTGTCAGCCTTAATCTCCTCAATCTTCTTCATGGCAGCTTGATGAGGAGGTAATTTAGGTTCAATTTTAATAATCTTGATAATAGGCTTGTTATCGCGGTAACGAATGATAAAGAACACAGCTGCCGCACCCAATATCAGCATAGCAAGTGCTGAATAAACCAACGGAGCAAGATCATTCCAAGTTATAGGCACTTCCCGAATATCTTTTGGTCCAAAGAACTGATCCGGATGTAAAGTATCTACCGGAATCGAATAAACTTTCAATGCCAAAGCTTTCGAGCGGTATGCCTGATCGTTTACCAGAACCTCAAAAGGAGGAAGATAATACAATGCAGAGTCAAATGAAGTAATCGTATACTCTTGTGAGATCAGCCAGCGCTTATCATTATTCAGCAGCTGAGTATCAGGCTTTGCAACATCCAGAATTTCAACACCTGTAACCAATGTATCACGAAGTAACGGCAAACGCAACTTCTGATTAGCATCCATGCTTACCTGAAGTTTTATTTTTGCTTGCTCGCCGATAAGAAGCTGTAAAGAGTCGATGGTAGCTTCTACCGTAACTTGTGCTTTTACAGCTGGAGCTGCAATAAACAAAAGCAACGCACACCATAATGCCTTCACATATCTCTTGCTACTATTGTATTTCATAATTATTTTAGTTTCGTTTCGCAAATAAATTAAGCAATGCTTTCACATAATCCTGATCAGTACGTACCGATACAGCATCCACATTGCTATGAGTGAATATCTCATGAAGCTTTTGCTGACGAGATTTCCACCATTCGTGATGAGTTTTCCGTAAAGATTTTGATGAGGTATCAATCCATTGCTCGTGGCCAGTTTCAGCATCTCTTACTTTCATAAGACCTACATCCGGTAGCTCTTCCAAACGACGGTCGTATACCTGCAGAGCTACTACGTCATGTTTTCTGTTGGCAATCGTCAATGCATTTTGAAAATCACGGTCATCTATAAAGTCGCTCAACATGAATGCCGTACAACGTTTCTTCAAAACGTTTGTCAGATACTCAATGGCACACTGAATATTTGTACGTGTACTCTCCGGCTTAAAGTCCAGCAATTCACGAATGATATACAAAATGTGTTTACGTCCTTTTTTCGGAGGAATAAATTTCTCGATACGGTCTGAAAAGAAAATCACACCAATCTTATCGTTATTCTGGATAGCCGAGAAAGCCAGGGTAGCCGCAATTTCCGCAACCATATTTTTCTTCAGCTGCTTCACTGTACCAAAATCCAAACTGTTCGAAACATCGACCAGCAACATGACAGTCAGTTCACGTTCTTCCTCGAAAACCTTTACGAATGGCTTGTCAAAGCGAGCGGTTACATTCCAGTCTATATCGCGCACATCATCGCCATACTGATATTCACGTACCTCGGAAAAGGCCATTCCCCTGCCCTTAAAAGCCGAGTGATACTGGCCGGCAAAAATATTGCTGGAAAGCCCTCGTGTCTTAATTTCTATCTGACGAACGCGTTTTAATAGTTCACTTGTTTCCATTCTATTTTCGGATTACGCTTTGTATTTCCAAAGCAAAATACACCAAATATTACATATCATTTACTTAATGATATGCTTTCTTCTCCAACCTGAGCAATCTGAATCCAAATTGCTCAGGCAAAGTATTCTTTATCGTTCCGATAAATGATTAGGGCACTTCTACTTTATTCAAGATCTTGCTTACAATCTCATCAGAAGTAACATTGGTAGCTTCGGCTTCATAAGTCAAGCCAATACGATGACGAAGCACGTCATGAGCTACAGCACGAACATCTTCCGGAATCACATAACCACGACGTTTGATGAAAGCATAGCTTCTTGCGGCCAGTGCCAGATTAATAGATGCACGAGGAGATCCTCCGAAACCTATCAGACCTTTCAGATCCTTCAAATCATATTTCTCCGGATAACGAGTAGCAAATACAATGTCTGCAATATACTGCTCAATCTTTTCATCCAGATAAACCTGATGAACAACCTTACGAGCTTCCATGATATCTTCTGCCTTCAAAATTGGAGAAATCTTAATTTTATCACCTGATATATTCTGGCGAATAATCTTCTTTTCTTCTTCCAGCTTCGGATAGTCAATGATTACCTTCAACATGAAACGGTCCACCTGTGCTTCAGGCAATGGATAAGTACCTTCTTGTTCGATAGGGTTTTGAGTTGCCATTACCAAAAATGGTTCAGGCAAGCGGAAAGTTTCTTTACTTAATGTAACCTGACGTTCCTGCATAGCTTCCAGCAAAGCACTCTGTACTTTCGCAGGAGCACGGTTAATTTCATCAGCAAGAACAAAATTTGCAAAAATAGGACCTTTGTTTGTCACGAACTGCTCATCTCGCTGGCTATATATCATTGTACCCAACACATCGGCAGGAAGCAAGTCTGGGGTAAACTGAATACGACTGTATTTAGAGTCGATTAACGATGCCAGCGTTTTGATTGCCAATGTTTTTGCCAATCCAGGAACACCTTCCAGCAAAATATGTCCGTCGGCCAATAAACCGATTAATAATGATTCAACCAAATGTTTTTGACCAACAATCACCTGATCCATACCAGCCATCAGGTTGGTCACGAATGCACTCTGGCGTTCAATGCGCTCGTTTAATTCACGAATGTCAATAGCTTCAGCCATAATTTCTTTATTTTTATGTTTTCAAATATACATTTTAACTACCGGTCAACTGACCTTTTTTTATCGAAGCCAAAAGTACGGCATTATATTAACAGAAGCAACTAATTTTTATTAAAAAAACTAGTTGCTTCTATCGTTTAAGTCTTATTGGATTAAAGATATTTAAATAATATCGAAACGTATGCCGTTATTTCTTATCAGCCTTAGGTGACAATTCCGGTATTTTAATCGTAGTTCCAACAGGAACCACATCTGCATTTTTAATTATATCTTTATTATGTTGTACCAAATAAGGCCATAATTTTTTATTTCCATAAAATTTGAATGCGACACGCACCAGACTTTCTCCCGGTCTGATGGTATAAGTAGTTTTTGTACCTGTAATAGCATACTCAACCGTATCTGCCAAGGTTTCCCGTTTCACAACTGGAGTGATTGTTTTTTCTGGTGTCGGACTCATTGCTACAGATTCACGCACAGTGTCTTCCTTTGCATGCGGAATCTGCTGAGTTTGAATTGCCGAATCCTTCTGGATTGGTTTACGAACAATAGTATCTTGTTTCAAGTCAGAGGCCTGCTTCTCCATAAGAATCCCAACTACAGATTCAGGAATATACCTTCTTCCTGAAAACATACTCCATACGACAATACCTCCTAAAATAACTCCAGCCAACAAAACTGTAGCCAACATGCACCATGGTAAACGAAATATATTCTTTCGAACAGGTTCCTCCTTAATCTCCGGAAGTTCATTTTGAGGCATTTGCATAACATTTTCCGAAACATCTTCCTGCTTATCAGATTTTTCTTCTATAGCAACAGCTTCCACTGCTACTTCGGGAGATGTTTGTGTACTACCCTCTAAACAAGAATGAGATGCTTCTTCAGCTTCTACAAAAGCTGTTTCAACAGTTTCTTCCTCTTGCCCTTCAGTATCATCTTCCAACTCAGAAGTTTCCTCTAAATCATCAAAATGAGTATTTTCATTAAGCAAAACTGTTTCAAAATGACTAAAAGGCTTGTTTACGGTCTCCCTCATCGTTGAATCTGGAGTAAACGAAATACGTGAGTGTTCTCGTATTTCAATCCTCTCCCCCGTATTTATGTCGATACTTTCACGGGCATCAACCTCTATTAGCTTAAAAGTCCCCAGTCCCTTAATCTTTACATATTTATCAGATATTACAGATTCTTCGACAAGAGCAAAAAGAGTCCTTACAAATGCTTCTGCATCTGCCAGATTCATTTCATGACGTTGCGCTAGCAAATCAGCCAAGTCCTGCTGTGTGAATTTATCACTCATTATCGGAGATTTTCTTTAATCGTTCTTTCCAGAGATTACTAGGTCTGAAATTCAAAATCAATTTAGGAGGAACAAGGAAGCGCTGTTTAGTAACAGGATTTACAGTAATTCGCTCCATTTTCTTCTTGACTTCAAATGTTCCAAAGTCCTGAATAGCGATTACTTTCCCTTCTTGTAACTCTTCACCCATTATTCCGGTAACTGATGTCAGCAACCGTGCCGCATCCTTGTTGGTATATCCCAAGCGGCGTGACAATTCGCCTATCAACTCTTTATTGTTCATGTCTTCCGCTTAATTATTTAAAAACTATACTAACGTCGCATATAAATCAAAATCGTCTGCATCATAAACCTTCACCTGATGGAATGATCCTGTACGAAGCATTCTGCCTTCATCTTTGATCAAGACTTCCGGATCCACTTCAGGCGAATCAAACTCTGTACGGCCAATGTAATAATCACCTTCCTTGCGGTCAATGATTACTTTAAATTCCTTTCCAATTTTATTATGGCTCAATTCATTTGATATTTCCTGCTGTATTTCCATCAGTTCATCCAGACGCTTCTGTTTCACGTCTTGTGGAATATCATCTTTATAATGCTTTGCAGAGTAAGTTCCTTCTTCTTCCGAATAGGCAAATGCTCCCATACGATCAAAACGTGCCTTACGGACAAACTCTTTAAGCTCCTCAAAATCCTGATCTGTTTCTCCCGGATGACCTACCATCAACGTTGTGCGCAGATGAATTCCCGGAACCTCTTTACGAAACTCCTCTATCAACTGATATGTTTCCTCTTTTGTTACGTGACGACGCATCTTCGACAGCATATTATCACTGATATGCTGTAAGGCAATATCCATGTATTTGCACACATTATCATGTTCGCGCATCACACGGAACAGTTCTTTTGGGAAATGTGCAGGATAAGCATAATGCAAACGTATCCATTTCACACCTGGAATTTCAGCCATACGCTCTATGAGTTCCGGAAGCATTTGCTTTTTATACAGATCAACGCCATAGTAAGTTAATTCCTGAGCGATAACCTGAAACTCTTTTACGCCCTCTGAAACGAGCAAACGTACCTCGTCCAATATTTCCTCCATAGGACGGGATACATGCTTTCCTGTTATAATAGGAATCGCACAATATGAACATTTACGGTCACAGCCTTCTGATATTTTCAAATAGGCATAATGCTTAGGTGTTGTCAGATGACGCTCTATAGCAAAATCTGAATGATATGTCTTACCTAAATCTGCCAATAGTTCATTCCAGTTAAACTTACCATAGAATTTATCTACTTGAGGAATTTCTACCTGCAGTTCTTTCAAGTACCGCTCCGAAAGACATCCCATCACATAAAGCTTCTTCAAACGTCCTTCTTCCTTAGCCTGGCAGAACTCAAGAATCATATTTATTGATTCCTCCTTAGCATCACCTATGAATCCGCACGTATTTATGACTGCAATTTCTCCTTGAGGATTTTCACTGTCATGAGTAACTTTATATCCATTGGCTTCAAGCTGTTTCATCAGCTTCTCCGAATCAACAAGATTCTTGGAGCACCCTAGCGTAATAATGTCTATTGTATTTTTTCTCATTTGTTAGCTGTACCAAACAATGAATCAACAAATTCTCGGCGACGGAAGATCTGTAAATCTTCTATACCTTCGCCCAAACCAATATATTTAACAGGTATCTTAAACTGATCAGAGATACCAATTACAACTCCTCCCTTCGCTGTACCGTCAAGCTTTGTTATCGCCATTGCATTCACCTCTGTTGCCAGTGTAAACTGCTTGGCTTGTTCAAAAGCATTCTGTCCTGTAGAACCATCCAGCACCAATAATATTTCATGCGGAGCATCTGGAACAACTTTCTGCATTACATTTTTAATCTTAGTCAGCTCGTTCATCAGGCCTATTTTATTATGCAAACGTCCGGCTGTATCAATAATAACCACATCGGCATTATTGGCAACAGCAGAGCTTAAAGTATCAAAAGCGACAGAAGCAGGATCAGATCCCATTTTTTGTTTTATAACAGGAACTCCTACACGCTCTCCCCAAATCACCAGCTGTTCTACAGCAGCGGCACGGAAGGTATCGGCAGCACCCAGATAAACAGATTTCCCTGCTTTTTTAAACTGATAAGCCAGTTTACCGATGGTGGTAGTCTTTCCTACTCCATTCACTCCGACTACCATTATCACGTAAGGCTTTTTCCCTTCGGGAACAGTAAATTCTTCTGAATCGACCGTATTGTTTTCAGTAAGCAGAGCAGCAATTTCTTCACGCAAAATATTATTAAGCTCTTGCGTATTTACATATTTATCTTGAGCAACTCTTTTTTCGATGCGTTTAATAATCTTCAGTGTTGTTTCCACTCCAACATCAGAAGTTATCAGAACCTCTTCCAGATTATCCAACACTTCATCGTCCACTTTAGACTTTCCGGCGACAGCACGAGCTATCTTACCAAAAACACTTTCTTTTGTTTTGGATAAACCTTTGTCCAAAGTTTCCTTCTTTTCCTTCGAAAAAAAACTAAAAAATCCCATACGGCTTATGTTTATTATCTATTTATGATACAAAGATATAACTATTCTTGTTCACTCACAAATAAATATTATATCATTATTTACGACACCAGATCCTGTAAAGCACATTATCCATCCTCACAAGAGAATAGAAACAATAAAAAAAGTTCCCTTTGTCTTCCGACAAAAGGAACTTTTTTTATCTATCAGAAAATAATATTATTTCTTAAAGAAGTCCTGAACTTTTTCGTTAGGAACCATTTGTTCATCAAAAACATAAGCACCAGTCTTAGGTGACTTAACCATTTTGATAACCTTAGTATAAGAACGTCCTTCTTTACCTGTCTGAA
>ERZ791603.1796-NODE-1796-length-14993-cov-3.711206_pt1 | contig 14993 bp, 10 predicted proteins | sample MGYA00509966_ERZ791603 | MGnify/ENA primary metagenome ERZ791603 (study PRJEB30046, sample SAMN00791931) | human gut metagenome | study: EMG produced TPA metagenomics assembly of the A metagenome-wide association study of gut microbiota in type 2...
TCTTATTTATTAGCCGCTTACATTATTACTGCATTTTTCACTCTCTTTCTTTCTCTTCTTCCAAAGTTGCCAGCTATTAATAATGTTTTGCCACAATACATAGCTTCCCGGCCCTACAGCAGAAAGTGGATTCAGATAAGTATGAGCCATCCAGATGGCAAGAATAGTATTCTTTTGCCCTAAAGCCTGTCCACCACTAATACGATCGTTGTATATACTGCCCAATGTTTTGCCCAGAAAAAATTGAAGACAACATGCTATCAGGGCGACAACCGCAATCATAATCTCCGTAAGTCCGTCTGCCGGATCATTAATCAAAGAATAAAGCGTTTGTGCAGTGACAATAGCAAGAGAAATTCCCCATAAATAAAAGGCCAGTTCATGATAACCCAACAGCACTTTATGCACCTTGGGAATAAACCTCTGCAAGAACCAGGCTGCTAAGAAAGGACAGATCAATAAAGGAAAAACCTTACTGAGAATCACCAGAAAAGCATCTATAAAACTAATACCGGGATTGGCCTCTATCAATGGAAACAGGATCGGAACAGCAATTGCAGCTCCAATATTGGCTATCAATGTATAAGTTGTCAGACTGGCGGCACTTCCCCCCAACTTCGATGTAATAACGGCAGCCGCAGTAGCCGTGGGGCAAATAACACAAACCATCGCTCCTTCTGCCACAATTTTATTAAAACGATAAAGTAGCAGATAAACAATCAAAGATCCGAATATCTGAATCAATAAAAGCCATAAGTGTAACGGCTTCGGTTTTAAGTCACGCGGAGATACCTTACAAAAAGTGAGAAGCAACATAGTGAAAATCAGTATCGGAGTAAGGAAAGAAAAGCTGATAAATACCGGATAACCAACAGCACCTACCAGCATAGCTATCGGAAGCGTCCAATTTTTCAAGAACTTCAGCATTGTTATATCGTTTAAATTTCAGGTGCAAAGTAACGTAAAAAACTCAAAACTTAACACTAAATAGTGAGTTTTCAACAAATTTCTGCTACATTTGCACATTATTTTATATGGAACTACGTAGACCACACATATTATATATATTGATTTGCCTTTGGCTACTCGTTTCTCCATCAAACGTCAGTAGCGTCTGGGCAAAAGATTTCGTTGTAGTTATTGACGCCGGACATGGCGGTCACGATCCCGGAGCCATCGGAAAGATATCCAAAGAAAAGAATATCAATCTGAAAGTAGCATTGAAATTGGGTAATCTGATCAAACAAAACTGCAATGATGTGAAGGTGGTCTATACCCGTAGCAAAGATGTATTTATACCACTTGACCGCCGTGCAGAGATTGCCAACAATGCAAAAGCCGACCTGTTTATTTCAATCCACACTAACGCTCTGGCCAATAACCGGACCGCAAAAGGTGCTTCTACATGGACATTAGGTCTAGCCAAATCAGACGCCAACCTAGAAGTGGCCAAACGGGAGAACTCTGTAATCTTATATGAAGATGATTACAAAACTCGTTACGCCGGATTTAATCCCAATTCCGCTGAATCGTATATTATCTTCGAATTTATGCAAGACAAATATATGGAGCAGAGTGTACACTTGGCTTCATTGGTTCAAAAACAATTCCGCCATCACTGTAAACGGGTGGACCGGGGAGTACATCAGGCCGGATTCCTTGTATTGAAGGCTAGTGCCATGCCAAGCATTCTGGTTGAACTCGGTTTTATCTCTACGCCTGAAGAAGAACGTTATCTTAATACAGAAGAAGGAAGTTCTACTTTGGCAAAAGGTATATATCGGGCATTTCTCTCTTATAAAAGAGAACACGAAATCCGTTTGACAGGCAGCAGCCGCACTGCACTTCCCAATGATGATGAAGTAACCGATACTGAGGTTGCACAGATAGACAGCACAGAAAGCGAAAACAAAAAGCCCCAAAATATTCCACGCACCGACAAGCTTGTAACAGAAGCAAAAACTCAACGCCCAATTGTTGTAGAAAGCACAACAAACGACTCTGAAATTACGTTTAAGATACAAATACTGACCTCTTCACGTCCACTATCTAAAAATGATAAACGACTGAAGGGATTGAAAGATGTAGATTATTACAAGGAAAATGGACTATACAAATACACTTACGGGGCATCGTCCGATTATAATAAGGTATTACGGACACGCCGTAATACAGTCACTCCATTATTTAAGGATGCCTTCATCATTGCATTCCGCAACGGAGAAAAGATGAATATCAACGAGGCTATAGCCAATTTTAAGAAAAGAAGAAATAAATAAAAAGACTAAATAACAAAACATGAAACTCATTACAAAAGAAGTCAGGATAGGAATAGCAGGTGTTGCGGCCTTGTGCTTACTCGTCTTCGGGATCAATTATCTGAAAGGCATCAACATGTTTAAGCCTGCCAGCTATTTTTATGTAAAATTCCATAATGTAAACGGTCTGGCACAATCGAGTCCGGTATTCGCTGATGGTGTCCGTGTAGGTATCGTCCGTGATATTGCTTACGATTACAATCAACCGGAAAATGTAATAGTGGAAGTAGAAGTAGATACTGATTTACGCATACCGAAAGGAAGCTCAGCCGAACTGGTACCCGAACTGATGGGAGGAGTAAGAATGAATATTTTATTGGCCAACAATCCTCGCGAACGCTATACAGTAGGCGATACGATTCCGGGAACGCTAAACAACGGCATGATGGAGAAAGTTGCAGCAATGATGCCCGCTGTCGAAAAGATGTTGCCCAAATTAGACTCTATCCTTACTTCACTGAACACAATCATGGCAGATCAAAGCATTCCGGCAACTCTGCATTCTATTGAAAAGACAACAGCCAATCTCGAAGTTACCAGCCGTCAATTGAAAGTATTGATGAACAATGATATCCCACAATTAACAGGAAAGCTCAATACTATCGGTGATAACTTTGTTGTAATCAGCGGCAATCTGAAAGAAATTGATTATGCTGCCACATTCAAAAAAATAGACACCACTCTTAGCAACGTAAAAATGCTTACAGAAAAACTTAACAGCAAAGACAACACTGTCGGATTACTGTTAAACGATCCACAATTATACAATAACCTGAACCAAACAACCATTAATGCAGCAAATCTGCTTGAAGACCTGAAGGAACATCCGAAACGATATGTTCACTTCTCTTTGTTTGGTAAGAAAGATAAGTAGAGAATACGCCTTAAATAGAATTTATCTAAATAAGCGTGTACCAAACGAGGATAGGATGAAATCCTTTAAAAGTCTATTCATAGACAGAAAGGATACGTGCACCAACTATCAGGTTAAAGAATAACAGATGGGCCGTCACGTGATAAGCAATTAATTAACAAGTAGTTATAAAAAAGCAATAGCTTCCCATAAGAAGTATTTTATAGGGAAATGATAAGTCACTGAAAGTAAACACATTATTCTTTCAGTGAGAAATACAAGAAAAAGGAGATTTGTTTTTCTCGAATAAGATTCCCAATTTTGCAACCGTAGAAGTTTTGCTTAATTAATAAATGTATTACAGCCGCTATGAGTGAATCGAGTCATGTCGGCCTATGGAACCGCTGTCTTGAAATTATTAGAGACAATGTTCCTGAGTCGACATACAAAACATGGTTTGTTCCCATTGTTCCTTTAAAATATGAGGACAAAACGTTAATCGTACAAGTTCCCAGCCAGTTTTTCTATGAATTCCTGGAAGATAAATTTGTGGACTTGCTACGTAAGACGTTATATAAGGTTATAGGCGACGGCACGAAGTTGATGTACAATGTGCTGGTGGACAAAAGTTCAGGGGCAACCGTGAACCAGGAGTCTACTACCCGCTCTACGGCTATTCCCCAATCCGGACTTCCCCGTGTTGATGAAAGGAAAGCTCCGGGCTTGCTGCGTGCACCGGCCGTTCAGGATCTTGATCCCCATCTAAATCCGAACTATAACTTTGAGACCTTTATTGAAGGATACAGTAATAAGCTTTCAAGAAGTGTTGCCGAAGCTGTTGCCGAGAATCCGGCAAAAACAGTCTTCAATCCGCTGTTCCTCCATGGAGCATCGGGAGTAGGAAAGACCCATTTGGCCAATGCCATCGGTACCCGCATCAAAGAGTTGTATCCGGACAAAAGAGTGCTTTATGTTTCAGCACATTTATTTCAGGTACAATATACCGATTCCGTACGTAACAATACAACGAATGACTTCATCAACTTCTACCAAACAATCGATGTATTAATTATTGATGATATTCAAGAATTTGCAGGTGTCACCAAAACACAAAACACTTTCTTCCATATCTTTAATCACCTACATCAGAATGGCAAACAGCTGATATTGACTTCCGACCGTGCTCCTGTATTATTGCAGGGTATGGAAGAGCGCTTACTGACCCGGTTTAAATGGGGAATGGTAGCCGAATTGGAGAAGCCTACCGTAGAACTGAGAAAAAATATATTAAGAAATAAAATTCATCGGGATGGATTACAATTCCCTTCGGAAGTAATCGACTATATTGCTGAGAATGTTAATGAAAGCGTGCGTGACCTGGAAGGTATTGTCATTTCCATCATGGCCCACTCTACCATTTACAATAAAGAAATCGATCTGGACCTGGCACAACGCATTGTTCGCAAAGTCGTTCGTTGTGAGACAAAAGCTGTCACTATCGATGATATCATCAACGTAGTTTGCAAGCACTTCGATTTGGAGTCATCTGCTATCCATACCAAATCAAGAAAAAGGGAAGTCGTACAGGCACGCCAAGTAGCCATGTATTTAGCTAAAACACATACAGACTTCTCTACTTCCAAAATTGGAAAATTCATAGGCAATAAAGATCATGCCACCGTTTTGCATGCATGCAAAACAGTAAAAGGGCAATGTGAGGTTGACAAAGGATTCCGATCGGATCTGGAAAACATAGAAACTTTACTCAAGAAAAGAAACGTGAGTAACGGTGAACGGTAGACGATGAACGATGGACATACTGCAAAATAATGTAAGATGTTCATCGTCCATCGCTCGCCCCATTTATCGCTCACTGTTCATCGTTATTTAATCCATAAAGCCCTGCCGGCGAAGTACCTTCAACAGATTCTCAGACATAAATTCATTATCCTTCTTTGTATAGCGGACATCCGTGAATACTTGGGCCAGAGTCTCTTTCTGATTCTCTTCTATAAATAACTTGTTCTCAGGCAAAGATTCCTTATAAGCATATAACCGGTTTATATCTTCGGCGGTATAATCGTGATAGCTCTCTTCATGTATAATGCCCTCTATCGGCAGACGGTCTACCTGTTTCGGAGATTCCGCCGGATATCCCACAGTCACTGTAGTAATGGGAAACACCAACTCGGGCAAGTGCAAAGCATCGATGATCATTTGAGGATTATAGGTAGTAGTACCCAAATAGCAAATACCCAATCCGGCTTCCTCGGCAAGCGTACAGAAAGTCTGTGCAACCAATAAAGTATCCATAGCGGCATTCAAAAAGGACATTAAATTACCATATCCCGGCACCGCATTCCTTTCCTGACAATATTTGCAAAAACGACGAAAATCCGCGCAAAATGTCAATACAACCGGAGCCTCCTTTACCATCGGCTGATTAAAATGAGCCGGAGAAAGTATTTCTTTTTTCTCGGCATCACGGGTGACAACCACACTATAAAGCTGCATTCCACCCATCGTAGAAGCGCGAAATGAAGTTTCAAGCAAATCATTTAACAAATCCGGCGTAATATCTTTTTGCTGGTATTTGCGGATTGTCCTTCTGTTCTTAACTGTATCCATCATATCTTTTTTCTGCAAAGATATAAAAAGAATAATCATTCTATCTCATTTATAAAATAGAATAATTTTCTTTTTGGAAAACTTCAAGCGTCGAACAAAAGCATCATTCATTTGTTTATCAATTGCTTATCGTTTATAAACGGATAACTTAGTACCGGTTAATAAATTATCTCGTTTTTATTTTGATATACCAAAAAACATTCATAGCTTTGCAGGCACGTTTGTTAATGATAAGTAAGCTTCTACATATTTACTTATTAATAAAGAAATCTAAGACACATTGCATCGTGGAAAAGCAAATTTACTCTTACGAGGAAGCCTTCGAAGAATCTTTACGATATTTTCAGGGCGATGAACTTGCTGCGCGAGTTTGGGTAAACAAATACGCAGTAAAAGACTCTTTCGGAAATATTTACGAGAAGTCACCGAAGGATATGCATTGGAGACTTGCCAACGAGGTGGCTCGCATTGAAGCAAAGTACCCCAACGCACTAAGTTCCGAACAGTTGTTTGAGCTGTTTGATCATTTTAAGTATATCGTACCGCAAGGTAGTCCGATGACAGGTATAGGTAACGATTATCAGGTTGCTTCACTTTCCAATTGCTTTGTGATTGGTATTGATGGTTCTGCCGATTCATACGGTGCCATCATCAAAATAGACGAAGAACAGGTGCAACTGATGAAAAGACGTGGTGGTGTAGGTCATGATCTCTCGCACATCCGTCCCAAAGGTTCTCCTGTGAAAAACTCCGCTCTGACTTCTACCGGTCTGGTTCCGTTCATGGAACGTTATTCCAATTCCACACGTGAGGTTGCTCAAGACGGACGTCGCGGCGCACTGATGCTCAGTGTATCGATCAAGCATCCGGACTCGGAAGCATTTATCGACGCCAAAATGACAGAAGGTAAGGTAACAGGAGCCAATGTTTCAGTTAAGCTGGACGATGCATTCATGTCAGCAGCCGTAGAAGGCAGAAAATATACCCAACAATACCCTATTGACTCCGATCACCCGACTACGGTAAAAGAGATCGAAGCTTCCAACCTATGGAAAAAAATTGTGCATAACGCATGGAAATCAGCAGAACCGGGTGTATTGTTCTGGGATACCATTATTCGCGAATCAGTGCCCGACTGTTATGCGGACCTAGGATATAAAACGGTTTCGACAAACCCTTGTGGTGAAATTCCATTATGCCCCTACGATTCTTGCCGACTGTTGGCCATCAATCTATATTCATACGTAGTCAATCCGTTCACCAAAGATGCCTACTTCGACTTCGATCTCTTCCATAAACATGTAGCACTGGCTCAGCGCATCATGGATGATATCATCGATCTGGAATTGGAGAAGATAGAACGTATCATCGAGAAAATCGATCAGGACCCCGAAAACGAAGAAGTGAAACACACCGAACGCGGACTGTGGGAAAAGATCTATAAGAAGAGTGGTCAGGGACGACGTACCGGTGTCGGTATTACAGCCGAAGGCGATATGCTTGCCGCTCTCGGAATGCGTTATGGAACAGAAGAAGCGACAGAGTTTTCAGAGAAAGTGCACAAAGCAGTCGCTTTGGGCGCTTATCGTTCATCAGTGGATATGGCCAAAGAACGCGGAGCATTCGATGTATATGACTCGGAAAGAGAAAAGAACAATCCGTTTATCAACCGCTTGCGCGAAGCCGACCCGGCATTGTATGAGGATATGAAAAAATATGGTCGCCGTAACATTGCGTGCCTGACCATCGCTCCTACCGGCACAACCAGTCTGATGACCCAAACTACCTCGGGTATCGAACCAGTATTCCTTCCGGTATACAAACGCAGAAGAAAAGTAAACCCGAACGATACCAACGTACGAGTCGACTTTGTTGACGAAACCGGAGATGCCTTTGAAGAATACATCGTATTCCACCACAAGTTTGTGACTTGGATGGAAGCAAACGGCTATGATCCGGCTAAACGATACACTCAGGAAGAAATAGATGAACTGGTAGCAAAATCACCTTATTACAAAGCAACGTCCAACGATGTGGACTGGCTGATGAAGGTGCGTATGCAAGGTAAAATTCAGAAATGGGTAGACCACTCCATCAGTGTGACCATCAACCTGCCGAACGATGTAGACGAAGAATTGGTAAATCGCCTGTATGTGGAAGCCTGGAAGTCAGGCTGCAAGGGCTGTACGGTTTATCGTGACGGTTCCCGTTCAGGAGTGCTGATCTCTGCGAAGTCCGACAAAGATAAGAAAGAGGAACTCCCTCCTTGCAAACCACCAACGGTAGTCGAGGTACGCCCGACAGTGCTTGAAGCCGACGTCGTACGCTTCCAAAACAACAAAGAGAAATGGGTGGCCCTGGTCGGCTTGCTCGACGGCAGACCTTATGAGATATTCACCGGTCTGCAAGACGATGACGAAGGAATCATTATTCCGAAAAGCGTAAATACCGGACGCATCATCAAGAACGTCGATGAAAACGGAAACAAACGCTATGACTTCCAGTTCGAGAACAAACGCGGATACAAAATGACCATCGAAGGTCTGTCTGAGAAGTTCAATAAAGAATACTGGAACTATGCTAAACTGATTTCAGGCGTACTTCGCTGGAGAATGCCGATCGAACAGGTGATCAAACTGGTAGGTTCGCTGCAATTGGACAGCGAGAACATCAACACCTGGAAGAATGGTGTAGAGCGTGCGCTGAAAAAATATGTGCAGGACGGAACAGAAGCCAAAGGCAAGAAGTGCCCCAACTGCGGAAACGAGACATTAGTTTATCAGGAAGGTTGCCTCATCTGTACCACTTGCGGTGCATCCAGATGTGGATAAACTTAGCCAAGTAAATGATTAATATGTAAGCAAAAAGTGTTGAAAGGAGCCCATAGGCTCCTTTCAATGTTTAATCATACAAAGAGCACAAACGTTTGCATACTATTTTAAAGTAGTTCGACGAAAGTAAAGATACGACATATGTAGAATATTTCTATACTTGCAAAATCATTAGTCAATAATTAAATCTAATATATATGATAGTTACATTTCATATTGAATATCGCACAAGCTGGGGAGAAGAAGTCAGAATATTAGGTTCTGTCCCCGAACTTGGGAAAAATAATCCGGAGCAGGCTGTAGCCCTTACCACAGTAGACGGCATTCATTGGAGCAATGAAATATCCATTCAATTGCCGGCCGAAGGGGTTGTCGAATACAGTTATCACATATACCGTGACGGTAAGGCCATCCGTACCGAATGGAACTCCTTTCCGCGACGCATCTATCTGCCGGCCGACGTTAAGAAAAGCCTGCGCATCAACGACTGCTGGAAGAATCTTCCGGAGCAGCAATACTTCTACAGTTCGGCATTTACCGAAGCACTGCTGGCGCACCGCGAACGAAGCGCAATCCCCAAAAGCTACAAAAAAGGATTGATGATCAAGGCTTATGCTCCACGCATCAACAGCAAGTACTGCCTGGCCATCTGTGGTAACCAGAAAACACTCGGCAACTGGGACCCGGACAAGGCATGGCCCATGAGTGATGCCAACTTTCCGGAATGGCAAGCCGAACTGGATGCTTCCAAACTGGAATTTCCGCTAGAATACAAATTTGTATTGTACAATAAAGAAGAGAAACGTGCCGAAGCTTGGGAGAATAACCCCAACCGCTATCTGGCTGCTCCCGAAATCAAAGCAAACGAAACGTTGGTCATTGCCGACCGATATGCCTACTTTAATATTCCTTCCTGGAAAGGTGCAGGCGTAGCTGTCCCTGTATTCTCACTAAAGTCGGAAAAAAGTTTCGGTGTAGGAGACTTCGGAGACCTGAAGAGAATGGTGGACTGGGCGGTCAGTACCAACCAGAAGGTAGTACAGATCTTACCGATCAACGATACCACCATGACTCATACATGGACAGACTCTTATCCCTACAACAGCATTTCCATTTATGCCTTCCACCCGATGTATGCGGATATAAAGCAGATGGGAACACTGAAAGACAAGTCAGCCGCAGCGAAGTTCAACAAAAAACAGAAAGAACTCAACGGCCTGCCGGCGATGGATTATGAAGCTGTCAACCAAACGAAATGGGAATACTTCCGACTGATCTTCAAGCAGGAAGGAGAAAAAGTATTAGCCTCCGGAGAGTTCGGCGAATTCTTTAATGCCAATAAGGAATGGCTGCAACCTTACGCTGTTTTCAGCTATCTGCGCGATGCCTTTCAGACACCTAATTTCCGTGAATGGCCCAGACATTCCGTTTATAATGCACAAGATATAGAGAAGATGTGCCGGCCGGAATCTGTAGATTACCCGCACATCGCACTTTATTATTATATCCAGTTTCACCTGCACCTGCAATTGGTAGCCGCTACGAAATACGCCCGCGAACACGGTGTCGTACTCAAAGGAGATATCCCTATCGGCATCAGCCGCAACAGTGTGGAAGCATGGACCGAACCTTATTACTTCAATCTCAACGGGCAGGCGGGCGCCCCTCCCGATGATTTCTCGGTGAACGGACAAAACTGCGGATTCCCCACGTACAACTGGGACGTCATGGAAAAGGACGGCTACCGCTGGTGGATGAAGCGTTTCCAAAAAATGTCAGAGTACTTCGACGCTTACCGGATTGACCACATCCTCGGTTTCTTCCGTATCTGGGAAATCCCGATGCATGCCGTACACGGATTACTCGGACAGTTCATTCCCTCCATCCCTATGAGTCGGGAGGAAATCGAAAGTTACGGACTCCCCTTTCGGGAAGAATATTTGATTCCATATATTCATGAATCCTTCCTCGGGCAAGTATTCGGTCCGCATACCGATTATGTGAAACAGACTTTTCTGCTTCCTGCCGAAACACCCGGTGTTTATCACATGAAACCGGAGTTCACCACCCAACGGGAAGTGGAGAGTTTCTTTGCAGGAAAGAATGATGAAAACAGTCTTTGGATTCGGGATGGACTATACACTTTGATCAGTGATGTTCTTTTTGTACCGGACACGAAAGAAAAAGATAAATATCATCCGCGCATCGGAATACAACGCGATTTCATCTTCCGTTCACTCAATGAACAGGAGCAGAATGCGTTTAACAGACTGTATGATCAGTATTATTATCACCGCCACAACGAGTTCTGGCGCCAACAGGCTATGAAGAAACTACCGCAACTGACACAATCGACACGTATGCTGGTTTGCGGAGAAGACCTGGGTATGATTCCGGATTGTGTTTCGTCCGTCATGAATGATCTTCGTATCCTCAGTCTGGAGATTCAGCGGATGCCAAAGAATCCGATGCACGAGTTCGGATATTTAAATGAATACCCATACCGGTCGGTTTGTACCATCTCCACTCATGATATGTCTACTTTGCGAGGCTGGTGGGAAGAAGATTACCTGCAGACACAGCGTTACTACAACACGATGCTGGGGCATTACGGAACCGCACCGACAGTCGCCACTCCCGAATTGTGCGAAGAAGTGGTGCGCAATCATCTGAAAAGCAATTCCATACTTTGTATTCTGTCCCTGCAAGACTGGCTGAGCATTGATGGCAAATGGAGAAATCCGAATGTGCAGGAAGAACGGATTAATGTACCATCCAATCCGCGCAATTATTGGCGTTACCGGATGCACCTCACTCTGGAACAGTTGATGAAAGCAGAAGAACTCAATGACAAGATACGTGAGCTAATAAAATACACCGGCAGAGCTCCCAAGAAATAAATATCTTTAGGCACGGGTGACACGGATTAACACGTTTTTTAGACCTATAATCTCTTAAAACTGTAAATCCGTGTCATCTGTGCCTGAATAAAATCAACTGATAGTTTTGACACCTCCGTTTCTCTCCCATGCGGCAATTCTTTATCTTCCTTCATTCCGTTTTTTCCAATTAATCAAGTATCTTTGCAACGCAAAAACGCAACGCAAAATAAATGGGAGACAATCAGCATCGGCGTATTGATTTTGTGGACTTAACCAAGGGAGTCTGCATTATTCTGGTAGTGATGGCGCATATCGGAGGCGCTTTCGACCAACTTGACAAGCATTCCATGCTATCCTGCTTTCGCATGCCTCTCTATTTCTTTATATCAGGAATTTTCTTCAAGCCTTATGAAGGATTATACGGGTTCATTATCCGAAAGACCAATAAGCTAATCATTCCCTTTATCTTCTTCTACGTCAGCGCCTTTCTACTAAAATACATTGTATGGAAGATTGCACCGGGAACTTTCCATCTCCCTGTATCATGGAGAGAATTACTGTTTGTCTTTCACGGGCACGACCTCATCAAGTTCAATCCTCCCATCTGGTTTCTGCTTGCTCTGTTCAACTGCAATATCCTGTTCTATCTGATTCATTATCTGCGTGACAAGCATTTATCTCTGATGTTTGCAGCAACGTTACTGATCGGATGCACAGGATTCTTCCTGGGCAAATTTCACATCGAACTTCCTTTGTATATAGACGTTGCGATGACTGCCCTTCCCTTCTATGTAGCAGGCTTTTGGGTTCGCCGATATAACTTCTTCCTGTTCCCCAGTCATCGGTTCGACAAGATTATTCCCGCATTTGTCCTGCTGGCACTGGTCGTAATGTACTTCACCGCCACCACGCCGGGTATGCGGACCAACAATTATCCCGGCAACATATTCCAGGTATACATTGCCGCATTTGCCGGAATCTTTATGATTATGCTGATCTGTAAGAAAATAAAAAGAATAAGTATCGTTTCTTATCTGGGGAGATATTCCATTATCACACTCAGCATTCATGGACCGGTTATACACTTTGCAAGACCAATCGTTTCGCATTATATTCATAACGACTGGGCAGAAGCAAGCGCACTGCTCCTGCTGACATTGACCATCTGCATTCTCTTTACCCCTATCCTGCTTAAGATAATTCCGCAGTTGGTAGCACAGAAGGATTTATTAAAAGTCAAATAATAAAACATTGTGCAAGCCAAACTTTTCTTAACTCTAAGTTTAATTATCAAATAATTTACTACTTTTGTTCCAAAGAACTATAGACCGAGAACAAATGAATATAACGATTGTCTTAGGAGATAAAATTCCATCTATAAAATACGGCGGAACTCAAAGAGTAATGTGGTATCTGGGTAAAGAACTCAATAAGCGCGGACACAAAGTCACCTTCATCGCAGGAAAAGGTTCCTCCTGCCCTTTCGCTAAAGTGATAGAACTGGACCCTAGCGTAAATCTGAACACCCAAATCCCCACAGACGCGGACATCGTACATTTCAACATTCCCGTTCCCGAAGGAATCACCAAGCCGCACTTACTGACCATACACGGCAATGGAATCCCGGCCAACGCAGACCGGAACATCGTTTTTGTCTCACGTAATCATGCACAAAGACTTGGAAGCGAATCATTCGTTTACAATGGACTGGACTGGGATGACTACGGTCCCGCCAACCTCACCCTTTCCAGAAAAAACTACCATTTTCTAGGCAAAGCAGCCTGGAAGGTCAAAAATATCAAAGGAGCTATCGCCGTTGTCCAAAGCATCAAGAACGCACAACTGGACGTTTTAGGCGGTTATCGCCTCAATCTCAAAATGGGCTTCCGATTCACATGGAATCCACGGATTCATTTTCATGGAATGGTAGATGATTCAAAGAAAAAAGTTATTATTGAGCAGTCAAAAGGGCTTATTTTCCCCGTTACATGGCACGAACCTTTCGGACTTGCAATCACTGAATCCTTATACTTCGGAGCTCCCGTATTCGGTACTCCCTACGGTGCGCTTCCCGAACTCGTTTCACCGGAAGTCGGTTTTCTGACCGCCCACGGACAGGAAATGGCCGAACATATACAGTCAGCACAATATTCTCCGAAAGTCTGCCACGAATATGCCAGAGATCTATTCAATTCAAGTGTCATGGCAGAAGCCTATTTAAAGAAATATGAAACTGTACTGAACGGCGAACCTTTGAATAAAGAAGTCCCCCATATTATAGATATCGCACGACGTCTTCCATGGGACTAAAAATGGCAGTTGAATTACATAGCTGATGAGTACAATCTCATTTATAAAGCCTTTCATTCATTTAATAAGCGAACAAAAATGATCGAAAACACTTTATAAAAAGAAATAAAGCCTTACCTTTACTTTTTTAGAAAACAAAAGATATGAAGATAAACAACAGCTATATTTTGCTGAAAGACATCTGCTGCTTTGCTTATCATGGAGTAGCCCCCCAAGAGAATATCATTGGAAATGAGTATATTATCAACTTGAAGTTGAAGGTAGATATCAGTCAGGCTATTCAAACAGACGACGTGGTGGATACGGTCAACTATGCCGAAATACACGAAGCCGTGAAAGCTGAAATGTCCATCCCGTCGAAGTTGCTGGAACACGTATGCGGACGAATAGCTAAAAGACTACTGGCAGAATTTCCTGCCATTGAAGAAATAGAACTTCGTCTTTCCAAACGGAATCCGCCTATGGGAGCAGACATCGACTCAGCCGGAGTAGAACTGCATTGCAGCAGATAAGTACCTTTGCTTTATCAGTTTGTGTTATTATCAAGAAGCACATTGGTCTGTCATCCTATCATCCGGACTGCCACATCCGGTCAACTTATTTACAACACCCTATCATTCCGCTTGTGCCAAGTAATGGGCACAGTTATGCCAAAGGAGTGTCACGGTTGTGACAAGGGTGTGGCACAGTTGTGACAAAGGCTTGGAAACAGTTGTGACAAGGGCATGGCACAGTTGTGCCAAAGGCGTGGCATCGTCGTGCCAAAGGCATGGCACAAGTAAGGCTGCCTCATTTCTACTTGAAGCAGCCTCACACTATCATATTTTCAGTCTATAACGACCTATCTCTTCTTTCTTTTTCTTTTATTTACCGATTCTACAGCTTCCGTTACCACGGATTTGTTTTCGAACCGTTTCGTATAACTGGAATAGTCCGGATGGGTACGTTCGTAATCGGGATCCATAAACAGAGGGCTGGAAATGATATGATCCGCCGTAGAACGGTTACAACAGAAAACGATGTTCTCAACACCGGCCAGTCGGGTTAATGCTTTAACATCCGTATCATGTGGCTGCAAAGTCATAGGGTCAGTGAAAAAGAATAGATAATCAATCTGACCGTCCACAATACGCGATCCCATCTGCTGGTCACCTCCCAAAGGACCGGATTT
>ERZ791603.1800-NODE-1800-length-14949-cov-3.275816_pt1 | contig 14949 bp, 14 predicted proteins | sample MGYA00509966_ERZ791603 | MGnify/ENA primary metagenome ERZ791603 (study PRJEB30046, sample SAMN00791931) | human gut metagenome | study: EMG produced TPA metagenomics assembly of the A metagenome-wide association study of gut microbiota in type 2...
AGACGCCGCCCTCTCACGGCGGAAACACGGGTTCGATTCCCGTACGGACTGCTAATAATAAAAAAGCCCCACAAGCATTAGTGCTGTGAGGCTTTTTTGTGAGATTCTAAGTATATATATGTATTAATATTGATATACACATGTATATACATTTTAAAGTTGGAACGACGGTGCACTATCCGTTTTTTTGACAATCAAATTCCATTAGCATCTCTTCAATTTTCGATTGCATTTCGTTCACACTATGCTTCCGTGTACGAGCACATTCCTGAGCCTGACACCCACAGATAATACATTTTCGGAAAGAAGGACGGGATAACTTCTGACCATTTATATCAATCACATCAAGATCAAAAAGGCGACCGACAGGATGAGTTTCTTCAATATCTGTTGTCAGATCCTTGATTTTTTTGCAGGATAGTCAACTGCAAGAAGAAGTTCATCTCCTGTTTTTTCGTGGATTTCCAATAAATTTTTGATTTTGGCTTGTGTCGATTCTAACTTTGCTAATAACGCATGCTTTCCGCTGGTAAATGCAGCATGGATTCGGTGAGAGTGAGATTTCCTGGACAACAACCGGAAAAGCCAATATCATACTGGATAACCTGATCGAAATGGGAAAAATAAAACCTTTTACACTTGTGATGAGTGACGGCATGGTACAGGAAAAGGTCGGCTCAGAAGAACGATTAAACCATGTTTTGCTGGAACGTATGCTGGTAGAGGAAATTATTCCGATGGCAGAGAAAAAATATCAGTTTGGCGGTTGTAAGGAAAAGAGAGGTATGGCAGGCTTGTCCATGGGTTCTGTACAGACAACCCGGACGATATGCGACCATCCTGACCTGTTCAGCGAAGTCGGCATTTTCTCAGGTTTTATAAGGGATAACATCGAAGGCAATCCGGACCGGGATGCGGTCGGAAGAAAACCTTATGAGCAGACCCATCTGAAGGCGATGGACGATCCGGACTTTAATAACTATTTTCATACCTTTTTCCGGTGCATCGGAGATAATGACTGTTTCCGTTCCAGATTTCTGGAAGAGGATGCAATCATCCAGGAGAAAGGTGTCCATGAAATCAGGAAAATCTATCCGGGCGGACATGACTGGAATGTGTGGAGACCGTGCTTTACGGATTTTGCGCAGATGATTTTCCGGTAGGATTGTATAAAGTAAGAAAATATAGTCGAGCAGGAGCTGCCCGGCTATTGTATTTTATGCGAGCAAGGAGCCCAAGTCCGTGCCTGCACGAAATCACTGCCCCTGCGTGCCTCTCGCTTCCCGATAAGCAGAAGGGGACATCCCCAGTTTCTTCTTAAAACTGTTGCTGAAATAATATTGATTCGTATAACCACACTTTGTGCTGATCTCTTTTAACGAAAGACTGGTGGATTCCAGATAATGACAGGCACTTTCGATGCGAAGCGCAGTGATGGTATCACTGATGCTTTGCCCGGATACCTTTTTGAACAGAGAACTCAGATATGCAGGGCTGATGTTGGCATGTCGTGCGATATCATTCAGGCACAGGGTGTTGGTTTCAAAGTTTTCCCGGATATATCCAAGAGCCATGGTATATATCTGATTGTGATAGTTCTGTAAGGATGAATCCATCTTTTCGCATACGGAGGCACATAACTGCGTCAGCCATTTTACAAATTGTTCGTAGGTGCGGAAGGAATCAAACCGGGTATAGACCTGGATGATTTCCCTCTCCAAATCTCCGGTATCCAGGTTCATCTCGTATAAGAATTTCAGAATTCGTCCCAAAAGGGAGTAGATTCGGATGAAAACCAGATTTTTGTCCTGAACCTGTCCTAACAGATTCTGAAAATAGCAGGTAATCCATTCTTCGATAGCAGTCATGTCTTTGGAACAGATAAGACGTATCAGTTCTTCGTCGGTATTTTCGGAAAAGGACAAAAGATTTAATTCTTTACCAAGTGCTTCTCTCGCATCGAAAATATTTTTGTGTGGGAAGAAAAATAGGTATTTCAGCGAGTGGGAAGCACTGGCAAAGGACACCGGGAGCTTCCAGATGCTGTCAGCAAGACTTCCGATTCCGATGTTCAGAGAAAGTACATTGTTTTTGCAGGACTCGACAATAGTGGAGGCTACTTTGTGTATGACTTGAAGAAAATGCTGGGGATGTTTTGAGTTCTGGCCGATGATGCAGACGATTCTGCTGAATTCTTTTAAATAAAAAACATTGTCAAAAATCTCCATTTCTTCTTTTACCAGATTCAGGATATTCAGAAGCTGGATCTGGTATTGGGTAAAGTCCAGTTCGGATTTGGCAGGATCTGGTTCTGTTTCCAGGATCAATACGTCAAAAAAGTCATAGTCTGATCTCAGATCCAGATATTTCAGATACTGGCTCAGATGAGTGGCCGGATCCACACCGGGATAATGGAGCAGATCATGAAAGAATTTTTCTGTCATAACAGGCCGGCTTGCTTTTACCAACTCCGTATTTTTTTGTGTACGGTCGATATCCGTAAAAGCATTTTTGATTTTTTCCGTAAGATAATGATAATCCAAGGGTTTCTCGATATAGTCATATACACAAAGGCGGATCGCCCGTTTGGCATATTCGAACTTGTCATAGGCACTTACAAGAATAACTTTTATGAAAGGCTGGATCTCCAGAGCTTTCTGACTCATGGAGATCCCATCCAGATCCGGCATCTCAATATCCGAGATGATCAGATCTACATGGGTGTCTTTCAGGATGTCCAGAGCGGAAAGACTGTTATATTCTACGGCGATCACAGTGGCATCCAGAGCACTCCAGTCAATATTTTTTTCGATGCCTTCTGCGGTGAGGCAGTTGTCATCTACAATCATTACATTCTTCATCATATTTCTCCATCTGATCAAATTCAATGGTAATGGAAGTGCCTTCATACAGACAACTTTCTACAGATATCCTACCATTTCCAAAATAAGGATTGGAGATTCGTTTGTTTACATTTCCAATACCAAAGTGTTTTTCATAATTAACAATTTTTTCATCCAATGTTTTCTGCAATTCTAAAAGCTGTTCTTTTGCCATTCCGATTCCGTTATCTGTGATCACAATAATAACCGTATCATCTCCGTAGGAAAGATCAATGGAGATATGAACCTCCGGCGTTTTCTGAGAGAGACCATGCAAAATACTGTTTTCCAGAAATGGCTGCAGTGTGAATTTGCAGATCAGGAAGTTATCAATGCCGTCTTCCATATTGATCTCCCAGGTAAGATTATCATTATGGCATAATTTTTCCATTTCCAGATAAAGCTGTGCGATGGTCAGTTCGTCCCGGATGGAGATCAGGTCTTCCGACTTTCTGAGTGTCATGCGGTAAAAACGTGTAAGATTCGTCAGCATCTGATTGGCAATATCCAGCTTTCCAAGGGACTGACAGGTCTGGATGGATCCCAGAATATTATAAAGAAAATGTGGATTGATCTGGGATTGGAGAAGCTGGTATTTTAGCCGTTCTTCCGTCAGTGACAGTTCCAGAATAGACTGCAGATTGTCATTCAGGGAATGCTGCATTTTTTCAAAGGTTATCCCCAGTTTATCAATCTCATCGAAGGTTTCAGGTGCACGATCCTGTGGTACCAGTGCCTTCATGTTGGTGTCGGATGCATCTAATTGTAGTGTTTCCATAGCCCTGGATAGTGTCTTGATTCGTCTGGTAAGATTCTTCGAGATCAGAACCACAACCAGAATCGTCAGCGGAAGAGAGATCAGGATTGTCAGGAGGATACTTTTGATCAGTATATGCGTGTTTTGCATGATATAAGAATCCGGTATCTCTGTCACCTGTAGCCAGCCGTTTCGTAAAGTAGTAGTGTGATAATTAGTGTGAGCTTTCTTTTTTAGAGAATCTCCCTTGTTGTATAAGAAATCCAGTTTTTCTTCGTCAAGAGACGCAGAAAGCAAAGAAGGATTGTTGCTGGCAACGATTTTTCCGTTGTCTGTAAGGATATAGCTGGTGATCTGATTATCCTGGAAAATTTCCTGTAGAATGGAGGAAATTTCAGATGCGTCCAGATAAATTATATAAGCATACTTTATGCTGTCTGTACCCGGATGTTTTAAAACTCTGCAACAGGAAACAGAATTCGTAATATGGTAGCTGTTATTCACAAGAAACGGAACAGACAGCAGATCCTGATAAAACCAGACAGAGGATGTTCCCGGATTTTCCAGAACTTCTTTTGGAATCTGAAAGTCAGAAAGCTTAGACACAGGGAAAAAGTATAAGCTTTCGCTGGATGCCATAGCTCGTCCGGAAGAAATATATTGATATAGGCCAGATCAAAGGATGTCTTAAACATGGACAGATTGCTCCGAATCTCGGAAAGCATAGCCAGAGTGTCCATGGGTGCATCTGCCTGCATCAGGTTGTACATATTATATTGAAGCGTATCGGCTATATTTTCCACTTGCTGCAAGCGGTTATCAAACTGTGTATGCAGCTGTGCATCAGCGGAAATAGATGCATTCAGAATCTTATCTTTAGCAATGTTATAAGAAACAGCATAGGAAATTCCGCCTATGATGAAAATAGGAATCAATGTGCACAGCAAAAACGCACATAAAATCCTGTTTTGAAAATGGGAAAAGTATAATCGTGGACCTCTGGACCCTTTTTTTGAATGTTTCATAAAATCTCCTTGTATTGTATCCGGGCAAAATCTATCAAAAACGCTTTCGTCAATGAAATCTTGCATGTGATCGTTTGTATTTCGGCATGCTCATGCCAGAACACTATTATATATGATCAATTTCTATTCTTATTATAGATTAAAAAAATGCTTTTAACAAGGATAAAAATAATATAAACGAATCGAAAAATATTGTATTTTGAGAAAACAGACTTTTTGATATCCTTAACTCATCAAAGAAATAGGTGTAAGGCTACAAACAAACAGGAGGTAATTAAATGAAAAAGAAATTAGTGAGCGTGTTACTGGCAGGCGTTATGACAGTGGGAATGTTGGCAGGATGTGGCAGCTCCAAAGGAGAAAGTACAGGAAAATCCAAAGATTATGATCTGACTTTGTACAGCGTCATGACAACAGATCCTGACTTTGATGAATGGCTGAAAAATGTAGAGGATGCCACAGGACTGAACATCAATGTAATCGCAGCTCCGACAGATTCCGATACCCGTCAGCAGAAAGTTACGACAGTCTTATCTACAGGAGATGCTTCTATTGATATTATCGAAATCAATGATGAGATGAGTGCGTCATTCAAAAACTCAGGCTGGCTGGAAGGTCTGAACGACACAGTTATGACAGAAGATGTCCGTAGTCAGTTTGCACAGGGTTATCTGAAGAATATGATCACAGATAAAGACGGTAACATTGTCGGTGTTCCGGGATATACCGGATACCTGGCTTTCTGGGTAAATCAGAAAATCATGGATGAAGTCGGAATTACAGAGATCAATACAAAAGAAGACTTCATGAAATATATGGAAGCAGCTTCTGGTGACGGAAGATATGGATACGGCGGATCCTGGGAAAAAACCTATGCATACAATGAGATTGCACAGTTTGTAAATATGTTCGGTGGAGATTATTTTGACTGGACAAAGGCTGAAAACAAAGAAGCCATTCAGTTCATGAAAGATATGGTGGATAATAACCAGACACCGATCGATCAGATCGCAGACAAATATGAGCAGATGAACCCGAAGATCAATGATGGAAAATATGGAAGCTTTTTCATGTGGGGACTTGGAACTGATTACAAGAAAGCCGGTATGCTGGGAGATGACAAGATCCATATGGCTATGGTTCCTGACTTCAGCGGTAAAGGAGAGAGAGCAATCTTTACAGATTCCTGGAATTATGTTCTGAATTCCGCTTCCAAGAACAAAGAAGCAGCCATCAAATTCCTTAAGTACATGACAGAAGAAGGCGGAATGGAAGCATCCTACAAAGCATTCGAGAGATATCCTGCAAGAGCAGATATAGCAGAAAAAGTTGTTCCGGATACAGATCCTGCAAAAGAAATATATTCCCGCTATGCTTCTGAGTGCAACGTTAACGGACGTCCGATGCTTCCTCAGACAATGGAATTTATCACAGATATGGGAACTATTTTCCAGTCATGTATGAAAGATGAGATCTCTGTAGATGAGTTCTGTGAGAAAGCTCAGGGCCTGGTTGAAAAATACAGCAAGTAATATAGCTGAACAATGATAGAAATAACTGATGAATAACAAAACAGTTGGCAATAGGCAATGAATGCGGATTGAAAAAATCTGCTTGGTAAAAGGGAACGCATCATAGCAATTTATGGTGCGTTTTCCTAAGATGACAGGAGGAGAAAAGAGTGACAATCAGTAAAAAATCGATGAAATGGATTCCATGGATTTTAATTCTTCCGGTTGTGATTATCCGTGGTTTTACTACTTTATATCCGATTATAGTAACTTTGAAAAATAGTTTATTTGACGTAAAGGTTTTATCAGGAGTCAACAAATTTGTCGGACTGGCAAACTACGTTAATGTGTTTAAAGATCCCAAAGTGCAGACATCCATATCCTTTACCGTGGAATTTGTGGTTGTTTCCATGGTATTCCATGTGGTTTTAGGTGTGATCCTGGCTTTGATCCTGAATATGAAATTTAAGGGCAGAAGATTCTTAAGAACCATCGTACTGATCCCGTGGGCTATGCCGGCTGTTGTTATCGGTATGGCAGCAAAATGGGGATTCAACAACGATTACGGTCTGGTGAACGATTTTATAAGACGGTTTGTACCAAATTTTCAGTATGACTGGATGATCCACACCGGTTCCGCCAGAGCAGCGGTTATCGCCATGGACCTGTGGAAAGACCTTCCGTTCTTTGCAATCCTGGTATTGTCAGGACTTCAGTTTATTTCCGGTGATATCTACGAAGCTGCAAAGGTGGATGGGGCAAACGGAGTGCAGATCTTTTTCCGTATCACATTACCGTTGATCCTGAAAAATGTTATCACTTTATGTATTCCGTTTACACTTTGGAGACTGACAGCTTTCGACTTGGTATATGCTATGACTTCCGGTGGTCCTGGTGAGGATACATCCCTGATCGCATATAGAATTACCACAGAAGCATTTACCAATCTAAATGTGGGGTATGCATCTACACTGGCAGTTATGTTGTTCATTGTAATGGCGGTCTTTAGCTTTATCAACATCAAATTCATGAATAAACTGGCAGATTAGGAGGTATTGACATGCAGGATACTAATAAATATAAAGTATATAAAGCCATTACAGCAGTAGGCAAATGGCTGTTATTTGCAATCGTTTCCTTTTTGATCTTATTTCCGGTTCTGTGGATTTTCGTATCATCGATCACACCGCCAGGTGAATTGTTCAAGATGCCAATCGACTATATTCCGGATCACCCGACACTGGAAAGCTACAAATTCCTGATAGAGAACGTAGGACTTTTGGAAAAAATCGGAAACACAGTTCTGATCGTAGGTGTCACAATTGTGGTAAGTACTGTTATTTGTGCCATGGCGGCATATGGATTTTCAAGATTCAGAACAAAGGGGATCAGCATTGCCTTCGCGTTCATTATTGCAACAATGTTGATTCCGGAAGTTGTAACAGCAAGACCGTTGTATGATTTCATGAGAGCAGTAGGACTGTATGACACTTATCCGGGTCTGATCATTCTTTATATCAGTGCAGTCATTCCATTTACTGTATTGATCTTAAAGAACTTTGCATCAGAGATTCCGATTTCCCTGGAAGAAGCAGCAACCATCGACGGAGCGAATTTTGTCCAGAGATTATTCAAAGTGGTCTTACCACTGATGAAACCTGCAATCGCTACAGTTTGTATCATTAACTTTATCACCTGTTTGAATAACTTCTTTACTCCATTGTATTACTCAAATAATATCCAGGTGCTGTCTGTTGCAATTGTACAGCTGCCACTGAGAGATAACATGTATGGTGTTCCGTGGGATCTGGTAAGTGCCATGGGTTGGATCATCCTGTTACCGATTATTATTTTCGTAGCAGTCTTTGAAAAACAGATTATGGATGGTATAATGGCAGGAGGAGTAAAAGCTTAATTGGTAATTGTTCATAGGAGTATTAACCTGTGAAACGAGTTCTTGTGAATGAAGTGAACAGTAATACAAAACCTGATATAATTTGCCAACCAGAAGGAGGATGTAACAATGTATAACGAATTTGGTGGAACTTTAAGTAATCTAGCATTAGCAAAACATAGAAAAAGCCGTGCAATCAATGCAGAAAATCCAAGAGGAGAAAAAGGAAAGGGAGGTATGGCAGCCAGTGATCTTGGACCATCCAGAAAGGGAAGCCCGTGTCTTAATGACATCGCAAGTGGTCAGACAGTGACACTGGCAGAAATCGAGGGACCTGGCGCAATCAATCATATCTGGATCACAGTGGATGCGAAAACCACAGACGCAGATTGCTTTGTACTGAGAGATCTGGTTCTTCGTATGTACTGGGATGATGAAGACGAACCGTCTGTAGAAAGTCCGCTGGGAGACTTTTTCTGCTGTGGGTTTGGTAGAGAATGCAATATAAATTCTATGCCGATCGCAGTAGTGCCAAGCAGAGGATTGAACTGTTATTTCCAGATGCCTTTCAGAAAAAAAGCAAGAATCACTCTGGAAAACCAGCATGTCAATTCAATTCCAGCATTCTTCTACCAGGTGGATTATTGCCTGTATGATGAGGGACTGCCGGAGGATATCGCTTACTTCCATGCACAGTGGAGAAGAGAAAAGATCACTCAGTTGCAGAAAGATTATGTAATCCTTGATAATGTCAAAGGAAAAGGTCACTATGTAGGTACTTATATGGCACTGACAACACTGGAGCGTTACTGGTGGGGTGAAGGTGAGGTTAAGTTCTATATCGACGGAGATGAAGAATATCCTACCATCTGCGGAACAGGAACAGAAGATTATTTCGGTGGTTCATGGAGCTTTGCTAAGCAGGTAGATGGTAAGACCGTGGAACAGAATTATTGTACACCTTATCTGGGATATCCATATTATTCTTCTCACGATGAGTTGATTCACAATTTCTATCACAATGACGATGTTATGCCGATGAGAGGTTTTTACCGCTGGCATATCCAGGATCCGATCTGTTTTGACGAGGATCTGAAAGTGACGATCCAGCAGATCGGTGTGGGCTACAGAGGATTATTTGAGAGACAGGATGATGTGGCAAGTGTGGCATACTGGTATCAGGCAGAACCACATAACAGCTTCCCGGAACTTCCTGGAAAAGAAGAACGCTGGCCTAGATAGGAGCAGAACTTGAAGAAGTATGTATTAGGTGCTTTTATTGGATTTTTGTTGCTGATGTCCGGATGCAGGGATCGACAGGATGGAGTCCATACAGAGGATACGGATTTGCAGAAAGAAAAATTAACCATCATGCACGTAGATGCAGAATCTCCCGGATTCAGAAAATTTATAGAAAATGCAGAAAAAGAACTGAATCTTGAGATAGAGACGATAGCCTGCCCTGCAGATGCAGATGTGCGGCAGGCTAAAATCTCCACGATTCTGGAAGCCGGAGATTCTTCAATCGATATCTTCTCTGTCAATGATGAGATGATCAGTGAATTTAAATACAAAGATTATCTGAAACCATTGAACGATACGGTGATGACGAAAGAACTGTTATCCAGTTATCCGGAAAGTTATATGCAGAATGTAACGATGAAAGATGGTAAAGTTTATTCTGTCCCCTACCTTATGGATATTATGGTATTCTGGGTAAACCGGGAAGTCACAGGAGACCGGGAGATCCGGACGCAGGAAGATTTTGCTGCCTTTTTGAAAGAAAACCTGGGCAACGATGTCTACGGATATGGAGGAGCATGGGATCAGTCTTATGTGTACAATGAACTTTCGGAATTTGTAAATCTCTTCGGAGGAGACTATTACGACTGGGAGAATAAAAACACGAGAGAAGCACTCAGCTTTCTTCACGATCTGACAGCAAACGGAGAAGTTCCGATTTCACAGATCACAGACCGGTATGAACAAATTGAACAGAAATTTTTGGATGGAAAATACGGCAGTATTTTTATGTATAGCGGAGCCATAAACACTTTTGAATGTGCCGGAGCTTACAGAATGGAAAAAATCCAGGTGGCACCATTACCGGGATTTCGAAAGAATGCTACCAACATCGCTACATGGCAGTATGTGTTAAACAAGGCATCTGAGCATGAGAAAGCGGCAATAAAATTCCTAAAATATGCCGCAAGCAGAGAAGGAAATATTGCTTATGCAGAATGCATGAAACGTCTTCCGGCCAGACTTGATGTGATTCGTGAAGAAAAATTGGATATCCCAGGATTTCAGGTCTTTCAGGATTATGTGAATCATGTTGAATTGAAGGAACGTCCGTTTTCTTCAAATCCAATGAAGGATATCTCTAAGACCGGCATATTATTTCAACAATATGTGATGGATCAAATATCTCAGGATGAATTTTGTGAGAAAATGGAAGAAATGCAAAAAAATCAGAGATAGTTAAAGAAACAGAGCAAATCGAAAAAAACGATTTGCTCTGTTTCTTTGTTTGTACGGCAGCGCCACGAGGCATATTTTGGTCATTAAAGTGTATTGTACGAACAGATTACGTTGTGTCTACCGTGTCCCCATCTTATATTGATTGTGGGAATGCAAAAACGTTTATTTAGAATAAGCAAAGAATAACGATTAATGTTAGTTTTTACCTAAAATTTTTTCTTTAAATTCATCAAATGTCTCAATAGTAGTGCTCTGGCTCTCGAGCAGCCAATGACTTCCGTCCGGTAGGAGTTCCCACGCATCAAATGTTTTTTCCGAATGATCATGGATGAACTGGATATATTTGCCGGATGGAGTGTAGTAGATATCCTTCTTACTTATCTGGTTTAAATCTTTGACCTCTGCATCGCTCATTTTTATTTTCCTCTCTATACTGATTTTGTAGATTTATCAAGTGCAAATATTTCTTCAATCGGGACTCCAAAATAGTCGGACATCTCAAACATGAATTCTGCGGACGGACAGCATTCGCCCAGCTCAACGCGGCGGATAGTGCGCGGATCATATCCGGTGTCCATGGCAAGCTGCTTTTGGGCGGTTACAACATACAGCGCTAACATGGGACTCATTAATAATTACATTTTACCGGTTATCGGAAAAACAGACGTAAGTTCCGTGAATAATCATTTTGTGGAGAAATTTTATAGAACGTTGAGCAATATGCCTGCGGTGAATGGTGCAAACAACAAAAAAGCAAGGGAAATGTTTCTCCAAACACAATCTTTGAAATACATAAGATTCTCAGAAGCTGTTTTCGTCAAGCAGTGAAATGGGGAATCATGGAAAAAAATCCGGCGATAGATGCAACACTTCCGAAACGTAATAAGAAAAAACGTGAAATATGGACAGCAGAGATGCTAATGTAGGCAATAGAGACAAACAGTTGTTATATTGTCATCAACAAGATTATTGAGCGTGTAAGTGTTGAGGCATTGGATTTCATGGACAGGAAAGATATTATTACGATTTTTCCTACGCAGAAAAGGAATAACACCACAGTTGTCGTGATGAAGACTCCGAAAACAGAAACGAGTAACAGAAAAGTGTATATTCCTAGTCATGTGGGAAAATGTCTGAAGGAGCTGAAAGCAGAGCAGGATCATACAAAGGAAATCCTTGGAAATGAATATAAGGATTATAACCTGGTGCTTGCCACGACTTTTGGTATGCCAATTGGCGCAAGCCATGTTCGTACCAAGATGAAGCAGATTATTAAAAAGGAAGGATTGCCGGATGTGGTATTTCACAGCCTGCGTCATACATCGGTGACATACAAGCTGAAACGGAGTGGCGGTGATATAAAGGCGGTCCAGGGCGATTCCGGTCATGCGCAGGCAGACATGGTAACAGAGGTATATGGACATATTCTGGACGAGGACCGCAAAAAGAATGCCCAGCTTATGGAAAATGCTTTTTATAACAAGGAAAACTTAAATCCTGATATTCATGGGGCATCAGGTATACAGAATAATAATAACAATAATATGATAAGTGTTCCGGAGGGGGTAGATGCGGATATGCTTATGAAAGTGCTTGGAAATCCGGAGATGGCAGCTCTGCTGACGAGTCTGGCGAAGTCGATGAAGGGATAGCTTATAAAACTTATAAACCGTGAGCTCCTTTTTCTTTTTTTATAATAGTGTCATTATGGTATAATAGAGACATACAAACTTGAATTTACCGGGATGATAAATTCTTACTCTGGGAGTATTGTTGTTTTTTTGTTGAATACGAATATTGATAAAAACAGCCTTCAGATTTATAAGAATCTTGGGTTTTTTCTATAAAGAAAATTTTTATCTTGATTATAGTCCGAAATCGTACTATAATGTCAGCGCGAGGTGAAAATGATTATGAATATCAGACAAAGATTAAACAAAAATTATAATGAACTAAATGGATTATACCATGATATTAGCATGAAGCTTGGGTTATCAGACAGTGAATCAATGGTCATGTATATGCTTTATGATATACAAGAACCTTTGACTCAAAGCGATATTGTAAAGGCTACCGGATTAAGTAAGCAGGAGAAAGACACCGAAATCAGAAGGGAAAGAAAGAACGATTTTAGAGGACTGGACGTTGGAGAGGGCGTATATGAGGGAAAAATGAAAAATCGAAAAAAATTGTGATGACGGACAAAGGGCAAGTATTGATTGAGCAAAAGATGAAGCCGTTAGTTGATATGGAAGATCGCGTTTTAGCTTCGTGGACGGAAGAAGACAGACGCAGATACCTTGAGCTAATAGAAAAGTTTAAAGTGCAATTTGAAAAGGAAGTAAAAGCATATGATAAAAGGAAATAGTATCCAGTTATCAGCCCATTTCACATACAAAAAGATGTTTCGATTTGTTCTCGCTCCAATTTGCACAATGCTCTTTACATCCATTTATGGTATTGTAGATGGTTTTTTTGTTTCAAATTATGTGGGGAATACAGCATTTGCATCACTCAATCTGGTTATGCCGTATATTATGATGATTGCATCAGTCGGATTTATGTTTGGCTCGGGTGGAAATGCGTTAGTATCGCTGCATCTGGGGCTTGGCGAAAAGAAGAAAGCCAATGAGTATTTTTCCCTTATTGTTTATACACTGATTGGAATAGGTGTGGTTCTTGCTGCTGTCAGTTTCTTTCTTGCATCGAGCATTTCCAGACTTCTTGGTGCAAGTGAAGCAATGCTTCCATACGGTGTGCTTTATTTAAGAATTAATATGATTGGCATCGTTTTTTATATGCTACAGAACCTGTTTCAGAATTTTTTGATTACTGCAGAAAAACCGAGAACAGGATTTGCCATAACGTTGATAGCGGGATGTACAAACATGCTGCTCGATTGGATTTTAGTAGGAATATGTGGTTTGGGCATAGCCGGAGCAGCTTGGGCAACCGTTACCAGTCAGATAGTCGGTGGTATAGTTCCGTTTACCTATTTTCTGGTTTCAAAATCCAGTATCTTAAAACTGACCGGTACAAGGTTTGAAGCGAGAGTAATTGCCAAAACCTGCGGTAATGGTGTGAGCGAATTTTTGTCGAATGTATCAGCATCTATTGTCGGATTTTTATATAACCTGCAATTATTGCATTATGTGGGAGAAAATGGTGTATCCGCTTATGGCGTTATCATGTATGTATCTTTTGCATTTGTGGCGATATATATTGGATATTCTATGGGAGTCGCACCGATTATTGGATTCAATTATGGAGCAGAGAACAAATCAGAACTTCAAAATATATTTAGAAAAAGCGTTACTATTCTTGGAATTACAAACATAACAATGTTTGTTATGGCTGAAGTCCTGACAGTGCCTATGGCAAAGATATTTGTTGGATATAATCAGACTCTGAACGAATTAACCATACGGGGAATGAGGATTTATTCGGTCGCTTTTTTGGTCATGGGATTTAATGTATTTGCATCTGCTTTTTTTACGGCATTAAGCAATGGAAAGATTTCAGCGATTATATCTGTTACCCGTACTCTGATTTTGCAGTTAATCATGATATATATAATGCCGATGATATTAGGTGTAGATGGGCTTTGGGCCGTGGTAATAGCAGTTGAAGGAATAAGTCTGATAGTGACGGTTTATTATATTCTAAAAAATCGAAAGAATTATGGATATATGAAATAAGTGTTATTGTTTATATGCAAAGATTTCGACAGATTCAAGTTTGCAGAACTAATAGAGAAATAACATATAAAACAATAAATATGGTCAAAAAATCATCGACATCCGACCTACAGCATGTTATAATATAGGTAATCTAATAAGAAAACCAAGTGATCATTGTTACGAAGCTGAATCGTAATGGTGACCAACTGAGTGAACTCGATGGAAAGGAATGGTTATATCCTCCGGGTGCTCCGAGCACCGGACGAGCACCGAAAGATGATTTACTAAGATGAAAACAGGTTTTCTTATTTTGACAGGGAGTAACAGAATAGTTAGGAAAACCAAGGATTTCCTTGACTTAGGTTGACTAATCATTGTATGTATTTATAGTGGTATCTCGAGCTCCTAAGCGCTAGTTGGGGGTTCGATTCCCCCTGAGAACAGTTGTTTGAAGCAGTAATGATTAAGAAAATTCATTACTGCTTTTTTCATTTTTGGGTGGAAAAATCCACCGAAAATCATTAAAAAAATGATTATTTCATCCACCCAAAATTAAAAATTTCCACCCAAATGAGAGGAAATGATGAAAAAGTTGTGGAGATAGAAATTGAGAGACTTCACGATTTTAAAAATCATCCATTTAAAGTTCAGGCTGACAGTCAGATGAAGGAGCTGCAGGACAGCATCAGTAAATATGGAATTGACTGCATGCCATCGCT
>ERZ791603.1804-NODE-1804-length-14938-cov-3.083720_pt1 | contig 14938 bp, 5 predicted proteins | sample MGYA00509966_ERZ791603 | MGnify/ENA primary metagenome ERZ791603 (study PRJEB30046, sample SAMN00791931) | human gut metagenome | study: EMG produced TPA metagenomics assembly of the A metagenome-wide association study of gut microbiota in type 2...
TATTAATCACAAACTTTTATATTATTAAACACTCATATACATATTTCACAAATATATCTTTGTCTGCCATTTTAATAATTATTATCAGGAGTTATTTTTTCTTAAAATGTGCTATTTTAAGTGTTGCAATAAGCCCCCTTAATGTGTCTGCCTGTGTACTCATATCCTGACTTGCAGCGGCACACTCCTGTGATGTGGCAGAATTAGTCTGTACTACATCATTGATATCTTCAATGCCGTCATCAACCTGCTTAATTGTCTCTGTCTGAGTATTGAGAACATCTGCAATGTTATTAACTTCATCAACTATATGCCTTGAATTATCCACAACCACACCAAGCTGGGAAGCTGTGTCATTGGCAATAACCATACCTTTCTCAACTGCCGCAACAGATGTATCTATTAATGAAGCTGACTCCTTAGCAGCTTCTGCACTCTGTGCCGCAAGTGCTGATACCTGATCTGCAACTACTGCAAAGCCTTTTCCGGCATCTCCAGCCCTTGCTGCCTCTATAGAAGCATTGAGTGCCAGAAGATTAGTCTGTGAAGCTATCTGGTTGATAGTTTCTATTATCTTGCTGATTTCTTTGGAAGCTTTTTCTATTTCACCCATTGATGTGACCATCTCACCCATTTTGCCGTTACTTTCATCAAGCTGTGTTCCTAGTTCATTTACTTTGCCACTTATTTCTCTTGCATTCTGTGAATTCTGTGCAACACTTTCTGACACACTTGCAAGGGAAGCTGTAAGCTCCTCAACTGAAGCCGCCTGATTAGTCGCTCCTTCTGCAAGCTCTGTTGAACTTGAGGCTATCTGTTCTGAACCTTCTGCCACCTGGTCAGCTACTCTTTGAAGGTGCTTTACAAGATCTGCCATACTTGCTTCAAAGCTCATAAACGCATCTAATATTTCCTCAAAATCGCCCTTCCACTCAACCTCTGGCTTAACATCAAAGTTACCATGTGAGAATTCCTGCATAGACCTTTTAATATCATCAACATATGAACTTAATGTTCTTATTGACTTACGCAGGCTGTGGGCTAATGCTCCTAATTCATCATCCGAATGGTATGTAAGCTCACTGTGCAGGTTGCCACTAGCAAGGTCTTTAGCTACATTATCTATATCCCTTAATGGTTCTATTATCATCTCTGTAATCTTAGCACCTATTTTCTTTGATATAAGGCTCGCTATTACAATAAATAACACAATAGCCACACCGCCTATGACTGCCACAACATTACTTAACAATATTGCCTGATCCGCCTCTTTGTTGGTTTCATCTTCCATTTTATCCGCAATACTCATAAGGTTGTTAAGTGCAGGTGTACATACTGTGTGGATTTTATTCTTGGCACTTGCAAGGTCACCCTTTTCAATCTGGTTAATTATATCGTAACCGATATTGCCCCATTCATTAAGTGCTTTAACATACTGGTTATACAAATCATCATCTATTATATTGGTATTCTTTATAATATCAAGCTGTGTCTGCGAGTCTGTAAGAACTGCCTTAACATTATTCTTATAATTCTCATAAGTTGAACTGTCGTCATTTAATGCCATCTCTCTTATATTGCGGGCAGCAGAACTAATATCTATAATACTTTCTTTAGCAGCATCATTTGCTTTCTGAGCCCCTTTTACATAAGAATTAAATCTTATATCCAGAAGAGATAAACCAATTATGCTTACGATTCCTGATAAAATCATAAATTTAATTACAGTAGCGTAAATGTATTTTATTTTGTCGTGTAAATTTAGTTGGTGTAATTTAGATATCATTCTTGTACATCTCCTTCTTTAAATTGATGGGGGTGGAAGATAGACGGACCCCGGACGCGTTGTTAAAGCGAATAGAAGCAACAAAGACACGTTTGCACTGCGTGTCGCTCGCAGCGGTACTAAGCTGCCAGTTGGAACTGCCAGCTAAGGACCGGCGGCTCCCCAGCGTCTTCTTATGCTTCTATTAGCTTTAGCATCGCTGGCTTTCTTTCAACCCTGGGTATATTTTGTTTTATTTATTAAGTAGATTTTATAACATAGCAAAATATATTTGTCAATATGTTATATTTGACTAATTTTAAAATATATTTCAGTGAATTAGGAATGGAATAGAGATGGGGGATTTTTGCGTAAAAAAAACAGCCGGACAATAGATTTACGAAAAGAGGATGTCCCCTGTTACTGGACAAGCCAGTAAGGCGGGGACTGGGGATTGAGGCTCTATTGTCAGACTGTTGTGGTGATTGTCACCTATTTATTATCTGATTATGATTTAACTATTTGCTGGCTGTTTATGGTGGACGATAGATATTTATTATTTATCGTCTATTTCTTCTAGTTCCAGTTCCTCAGACTCATTGTATTCTTCGGGGAGATCTTTTGTGGTTGATGACTGATATGGAACGGCATCATCAGATACTTCTTCATCTATATCTTCTTCTAAGTCATCATATAAGATATCTTCTTCATCATCTTCAAGTTCCATATCGTCTAAGTCTTCCTCGTCTATATCTTCGTCTTCGTAGCCGTCCATTGCTCCTACGAAGGCTTTTTTGCTCTTTGAAAGCTTAATGCTTAAGGCTATAACTACAACTATTAATGCTATTATTACAACAGCAAGGACTGCTAATATAACGAATATATAACTGCTGACTGTATTAAATGCCTTATCACTGTCAACTGTCTTTGTGTTGGTGTTGATTACCTGTTCATCTGCCATATTGTAACCGGCGTAGCCCTGTATTGTACCATCATTGACATTGTATCTGAACCAGCCTGTTTCTCCTGTAGAGCTTACGCCATAGAATAATGCGTAGTTGCCTGTTCTGTCAAGGAGGGCATCGACTTCTTTGCCATTGATTACTGTTCTTCCAACATCATAGCCCTCTGGAAGTTCCATAGACGCTTCATCTATGGCAAGTATGCAGTATGTAAATTGTGGCTGGCTTACTTCTACGAATGGCGAAAATGTCTTTCTCACCGAATCGTATACATAATAACCGCTCTCACCTTTGCCATCTGTACTTTCAAGATAGACAATTGTTACTCCTGTATCAATTCCAACACCTGCTGATACCTTTGTTCCATTATAATCATACTCTGTTGGAGTATAGCCATCTGGAAGTGGGTGTTCATCATTAGCGGATACAATCTTATATTCAGCATTATCTACTGTAATATTCGGCTCTTGTATTGCTTCACTGTTAGGATCCTGCACATCAGGAATATTATTATTGTCTGTTGATCCATTAGATGAGTCCGAACCTGTTGCCTGATTATTTTCATTAGAAGCTGAATTAGTTTCCTTGGTTGTCTTTATTGTATAAGTTCTTTTACTGCCATTTTCTGCTGTTACAGTAATTGTTGTTGTGTTAAATCCTGGATCCATTCTCTTACCAGATACGCTTACAGTTGCCTTTGAATCATTAGGAACTGCACTTACTGTAAGGCTTGCACAGTCAGCACCAACAGATGTTGTATAAGTAGTTACATCTGGTGAAAATGCTGGAGATAACACACCAGGACTTATCTGTAATGAACTTAATGTATTATCTGATGAATATGAAGCTGGTGCAGAAGCTGTAACTGAACCTGACGATTTGGATATACTGCACGCCTGCATATCTATATCAATAACCTTGGAATCACCTATAACATTAAGGCTTGAAGTACCAGCTCCGATAATCTTAAATGTTATTGTCTTTGACTGGCTGCTTGCTGTACTTTCGTCCATAAAGCTGACCATCGCAGTTCCCGAATTACTTGAGCTTCCGCTTAATGCTAATATTGATGGGTCATAGGATACATATATTGTAGCTCCACCTATTCCGCTCGATGCACTGATTGACACATCTATGGATACTGTATCGCCTACCGTACCACTTGCTGAACCAATTGATACTCTTGCTGTTCCTGCCGCTAATATATCTGTCTTATTCACAAAAGCCATTACAGCACACATACATATAATAAGCAGTGCTGAAATTATCTTTTTAACCTTATTCATATATGTCCTCTCTTCTTGCAGTAACTACTGCTGGATATATCCTATATTTAATATGTGTCTTTTAATAGCAACGAAATCATACAAATCTATAACTCCGTCCCTGTTAATATCCGCAGCCTCTTTATAACTGCCCTGTGGCTGTCCAATTCCAAGAACTGCTCTCTTAATAGCCACGAAATCATATAAATCTATAACTCCGTCACCATTAACATCTCCATATATAACTATAGAATATTCATCATATACACTTCCGTCTGCCTTGTATACAACTAACTTATCACCAGTAACTACTGTGTCGCCTCTCTCGCTTCCGTCATTCTTTAATATTTTTCCATAACAGCCATTGCTGTATGATACATTATCAAGAACACTTGATGCCTGACTTCCGACACCTATCTTAGTCATTATCTTCTTTGATGAATCGACATTATAATCTGTCTTAAAACCATCTGTATTACCACCAGATTGTGCAGACTTTCTTGTTATATTTATTACATATGTCTTTATGTCACCATTTTCAGCTGTTACAGTAATATTGATTACATTATTGCCAACGCTTAAGCTGTGACTTCCACGTCCGCTTACTGTTGCATTGCCGTCTATAAGTCCTGCCGATACATTAACGCTTGTAACATCATTTTCTACAATAAGACTATAATCAGTATTATCAGATGAAAATGTAGGAGTTAATGTATAACCATCTACTGATAATGAACTAAGCCTGTTATTCGCACTCTGGTTGCCATCTGGTATTATACATCTTGACGATGGCATATTATCATATACCGGAATGTTAAACTTAAATGTTGTATTATTAAGCGTGTATGAACTATATGCCTTCTTAGCCCTTGTCGCTTCTGACCTTGGTGCAAGCACATTGGTCATATACTGGTGTGAGAAGTTCTTAACATCAAACTTCTCATAATATATAGTATCCTGACCCTTGTTAATGTACCATTTTCCAAGATTGACAGCACCACCTACAACAGCCCTGTAACGTGAATTCCAAGGCCTCATATTAGAGCTGTCGGTCTGTCTGGCATATTTCAAACCATTCTGGACTGCTGACAGACCGCCGCTTGCATAAGCGTTCTGGCTGTAATAATTATAATAGCCCTCGTATCCGCTTACATTTCCAGATATCTGGTTGCCTCGTCCGTCTGCACCCTGTTCCTGAATAATTCTTGTTGCAAGGTGATATGGGCTTACCTTGGATACTTCACCTGCATACATAAGCAGTGAAGCATAGTCATAGCCGTCAAGATTGTGGCTTGAATTCTCCATAAATGTTCCGCTTATAATATTGCGCACACCGTCTATATTATGTACTGACGAGTCATATGAAAGACTTTCAAACATAAATATGTATGTATCATCAAGAAAGTTTCTTGGGTCAAGTGCATATTTTACAAGTCCCTCAGATGCCTGAACCCAGCCACCGCTGTCAAGCTCTGTATACTCACCTGTATTCCAGTCATAACAGCCATCAGCCGTAGACTTCCACGAAGCATCTGCTGAACTGTATATAAGACTTCGTCCTAATACATTCTGGGCATTAACCATAGTATCCCAGTCCCTTCCATTATGGTCTGCTACAAACACCCATAATGGATATGCACTGTGAAGCTGCCTTAAGCTTTCCCTGTAGGAAGCCGGAAAATTCTGTGCCTCAAGATAATCTTCAAAATTATTATCCGGTGTATAATCTGACTTTGCTTCCTTAGTAGTATACTCTGATGTTATATATCCTCTTGTGTATTCACCATTGAGATAAAAACCTATGCTGTACCACTTATATGTCGCACTCGTATTCACTTCTTCGTATATATCGAACTTAAATCCACCATCTACTTTAGTAATTACACTTCCATTAACAGGTGCTGTCCTTATTCTAAGGCTTGTTACATCATAATTAACATAACCTGTAGCAATAATTGTATCATCTGCTTTAGCGGTAAATGTATACGAAAATCCTGTCACCATACATACAAGAATGACTGCCATAAGTACTATGGCTACTGCTTTTTTTATAATCTCTCTGTAGCTTACGTTCATCTAATCACCTTGTTCCTTATTAAATCTGCAATTTAGTTGTTCTTTCCAAACTCAGATAACTTAAGTCCCTCATTACGTTCAAGCACCATATTAACTGACCAGCTGTTAGCAAATACCAATAACGGATTGCCCTTAAGGTCTTTAATCTTCTTCATATCAGAAGTACCTACAATTCTGTTCACATCAACTTCTTCTGGATTTTCAATCCATCTGATATGTTCATATGGAAGCGGCTCTAACTTTATATCTACATTGTACTCATTCTTAAGTCTGTATTCAAGAACTTCAAACTGAAGTACACCGACAACGCCGACAATAATTTCTTCCATTCCAGTGTTATATTCCTGGAATATCTGAATAGCACCTTCCTGTGCAATCTGGCTTATTCCCTTAATGAACTGCTTACGCTTCATTGTATCAATCTGTCTTACTCTTGCAAAATGTTCCGGTGCGAATGTAGGAATTCCATCAAACTGGAACTTCTTATTAGAAGTACATATAGTATCACCTATTGAGAATATACCCGGATCGAATACACCTATTATATCTCCTGCATAAGCTTCTTCTACAATGTGTCTTTCCTGTGCCATCATCTGCTGTGGCTGTGAAAGCCTTATCTTCTTGCCACCCTGAACGTGGTTAGCTTCCATACCGGCAGTGAACTTTCCTGAACATATACGCATAAATGCAATTCTATCTCTATGTGCCTTATTCATATTAGCCTGTATCTTAAATACAAAAGCAGAGAAATCTTCCTTAAATGGGTCTATAAGACCTACTGACGAATTACGTGGAAGTGGTGATGTAGTCATATCAAGGAAATGCTGTAAAAATGTCTCTACACCAAAGTTAGTAAGTGCTGAACCAAAGAATACAGGTGTTAAATCTCCTGCCTGAACCTTGGCAAGATCAAATTCTGCACTTGCACCATCTAAGAGTTCCACATCTTCTTCAAGCTTAGCCCAGTAATCATCACCAATCTCTGCCTTAAGCTCATCATCATCTATTGATATATTCTTAGTATCTACTTCCTTCTGTCCATTCATTGCCGCCTTAAAGAGTGATACCTCTTTCTGCTTTCTGTCATATACACCCTTAAATGCCTTACCACAGCCTATAGGCCAGTTGATAGGACAAGTAGCAATTCCAAGTACATTTTCTATCTCATCAAGAAGCTCGAATGGGTCGTTGGCTTCTCTATCCATTTTATTAATAAATGTAAAGATCGGAATATGTCTCATAACACATACTTTAAAAAGCTTAATAGTCTGTTTCTCAACACCCTTTGAAGCATCTATAACCATTACGGCTGAGTCAGCAGCCATAAGAGTTCTATAAGTATCCTCTGAGAAATCTTCGTGTCCAGGTGTATCAAGAATATTAATGCAATATCCATCATAATTAAACTGAAGTACTGAAGATGTTACAGAGATACCTCTTTCCTTCTCAATCTCCATCCAGTCTGATACTGCGTGTTTCGCTGTCTTCTTACCCTTTACAGAACCAGCAAGATTAATAGCACCACCATATAACAAGAACTTCTCAGTAAGTGTTGTCTTACCAGCATCCGGGTGGGATATGATTGCAAATGTCCTTCTTTTCTTAATTTCACTTGTAATATCTGACATAATTTCTCCATTTCTTAAATCATTTTACACTTTAACTAATCTAGTATATAGTATCCATCAATTTAATTCAACTACTTAGTGCCGGACTATTTTATAAACTACTCAGTTTATTCTATTACCTATTCCAGATAATTACTCTACAGTTAAGCTTCTTCCCAGTGCAAAGGAATATATTACTTTTTCTTTAACCTTTAAGCCTGTTATCTGTGACAGTGCCATAGCATAGTAATCAAGCTGGATAGAATATCTTCTTCTAAGCTCGTCCTCTCCTGCCCTGCCTCTTAACACCCGGTCAGTCTTATAATCAACTATAACAAGCTGTCCGTCCTCAATAAAATACAAGTCAATGACCCCCTGTACAAGCTGTCTGTCATATTCAAATACAAATGGCTGTTCCCTTTTCACCCAGCCGTAAGCATATGCACGCTTAATTCTTTCACCTATTGATGAGCCTGCAAACGTATCTATATCCTTAAGCTTTATGCACTCAGCCTGTTTTAATGACAGCTTTTCTTCTCTTACCATTCTGTCAATTTCATTCTTTATATCCTCAGTGCTTCCAGCTTTTGAATAATTCAGACATTCCATAACCCTGTGGTATGCCGTTCCACGTTCATTACTTACAAGCTCTTTTTCTTCACTGCTTATAAACTTAGGAACTGTTGGAATATATTCGTCTGCAGCTTCAGGTTCTGTCCCGCCGTCTGCTTCTTTAACACCGCCAGCCGCTTCTTTAATTCTTTCTGCCTCCATAATGCCCACAGCCTTTTTGATACTGTCTGCCGCAAAAGCATTTTGCTCGTAATCTGCTTCATTCTGCATTTTCTTTAACTCACTGACAGTTACTTTTACTTTTCTGTCTGCATCAGGGTCTTTAATATATGGCGGAAGCTCCTTTAAAGGCGAAGTTCCATAGGCTGTTTTTTCGCCTACCTGACTTTCATCTGCCGCTTGGATTCCGGTCTGGTCAATGTCCGATTTGTTCAATAAAGAATTAATTTCTTCCACGCCAATAAGCTTTATATTGAATTCTCCTTTATTGTATTCCTTTCCAGTAAGCACAACTGGAATTACCATATCTGCGAACTTGTCTATCTTCTCGCAGTCAGCATAAGAATATATTCCAGACATTCTAATCTCGTCAGCAATTGAATTCCAGCCTGTCATTGCCTTGTCTGTGTCAGTGACATTTCCCATCATAATAAGCTTTTCCCTTGCTCGTGTCATTGCAACATACAGAACTCTTTCTTCCTCGGATATTCCATCTCTTACAATCTTTCTTGCAATCGCCCCTTTTATAATAGTAGATGTCTTGGTCTTGCGGTCAAGATTAACATAATCAGCACCTATTCCCAGCTCTTTATCAATAACAATCCTGCTTCTTGCATCCATTTTATTAATCTGCTTGTTAAGTCCGGCTACAATTACAACCGGAAACTCAAGACCCTTGCTCTTATGTATGCTCATTACCCTTACAGAGTCGCCGTTATCCCCCATACCCTGTGAGTCGGTTATATCTATGTCGTATTTCTGCAATCTTTCTATATATCTTAAGAAATTAAAAAGTCCGCTATAGCTTGTTCCCTCAAATGAAGATGCCCTGTCCAGAAGCACATCTATATTAGATTGTCTTTTAGCTCCTGCCGGCATAGTTCCTGCGTAATCATAATAACCTGTGTTGTATACAATCTCCCACAGCAAATCATAGATAGTCATTATTCTTGATTTATCTCTTAAGACATTAAGCTTATCAATAAATGCACTGCATTTCTTATAATCGCAATCCTCGTCCTCATTCTCTGCTATGCTCTTCATCTGCCTGATAAGAAACTTCTGTGAATATTTCTTTCCTGATATTCTTATCTTGCATAATTCATCTTCCGTAAAACCTCCAAAGTATGACAGAAGCACAGAAGCCATAGGTATATCCTGCAATGGATTGTCTATGCAGGTAAGCAGGCTTATAAGGACCTTTATCTCCCTTAATTTAAAATACTGCTGTGCAGTATCGGCCATAGCCGGCTCTCCGCAGTCAAGCAGTTCATTGACAAGCACATCTGCCCAGCCTGTAAGCGTTCTTGTGAGAATAACAATATCACCATATTTTATTCTCCTGTAATCTTCAAGGTCAGCATCATACACGTAATAAGCATTATCTTCTGACATAAGTTCTCTTATTCTTAATGCGGCATATCTTGCCTCTGCCCTTATTCCATCGCCGTCCTCATCACCCGACATATCAACAAGCACAATATCTGTGCTTTTCTCACTGTCCTGCCCGAAGTTTCTTTTATCCTCACACGCTGGATAATCTAACCCACAGTTAAGCTGCTGCCTATCATCATACTGTATGCCGCAGAAATTCTTATTCATAACACGGAAGAACACATCATTGGTACTATCAAGAACATTACTTCTGCTTCGGAAATTCTTCTGTAATTCTATCTTACAAGAACTTATATTCTGCTCACCACCGCCAAATGATGTATCTTCGCAGTCATTATACTGTGCTGTATCTTTGCAGTTATCATTCTGCGATGAATAATTATCATACTTGCTCATAAATAACTCCGGACACGCAAGTCTGAACTTATATATACTCTGCTTAACATCTCCAACCATATATACATTATTGAAATAATCGGACATTCTCTGCCTTGATACAGCAGTAAGTATTTCTTCCTGTAACTGGTTGGAATCCTGATACTCGTCTATTAATATCTCATCAAAGCTCTCTGCAAGTTCATCTGCTGTCCTGGTATACTCAATAATACCAGCATTATTCTTTACAAGAATATCAAGTGCAAGATGTTCCATATCATTAAAATCTATTATTCCACGGTCTTTTTTCTGTTCTGACATTCTTTGTGCAAAATCATTAGCAAGCTTTACCATCATAGCAATCATTGGTGCATTAGCTTTCACAGCTTCCATTAATGTATCAATATCTGCTGTGAACACACCACTGATAAGGGAATTAATATATTTCTTGAAATTATTTCTTTCATTCTTGACATATTCTTTTAAATCTTCCCTCGCATCAGGCATTTTCTTATTGCTTAATCTGTCAAATACCGTCTTTCTTATTCTTACCGAAAGGTCATCAAAGTCTGGTGCTTCAAGTATTCTTTTGATATTCATATAATCTGAATTGATTGCATCAAGATATGACACCGGACCGTCTACGTGCTGGCAAAGTTCAATCATATATTCATATTTGCGGCAGTAATCACTCAGCGAATTGATAATGCTTTCATACAGGTCAGCTATCGCCCTGTTGTTAGAATTATCTGGTGCTTCATACATATCAAGCGTTTCCTTATACCATTCAGAAGGCCATGGATTGCTTCGTGCAAGATTATATATTTTCTTAATAAGTTCTTCTATATTCTGGTCATTACGTCCTGTTCCATAAGCCTCTACAAGATTAATAAAATCCTCATCTGCCTCTGTATAATAGTCCTCAAGAAGCTCCTGCATTACATCATTCTCAAGAAGTGTAATCTCTCCATTATCTGCCGCCCTGAAACCGGGGTCTAATTCAATCTCTGAAAAATGATTTTTTATTATCCACAGACAGAAACTATCTATTGTTGTTATATGTGCATTGTTAATAAGTGCAATCTGCTTTAAAAGATTGGTATCTGCCTCATTATTGTCAAGCATATCATCAAGCCTGTTTCTTATTCTTGCTTTCATCTCTGCCGCGGCGGCCTTGGTAAATGTAACAACAACAAGTCTGTCTATATCCGTGATGTTCTCACCTGTAATCATATTGATAATTCGTTCAACAAGAACCGCTGTCTTTCCTGAACCTGCGGCGGCTGACACAAGTATATTCCTGTTCTTAGTATCTATTGCCTTAAGCTGTTCATCAGTCCATTTCTTTGCCATCATTACACCTCTGAATTACTGTCAGTTTCTTTGTTATATTCTTCACTATCGTTATACTTTTCTGTACTGTTATGCTCTTTACTACTGCTGTACGCTTCACCGCTGTTATTCTCATCTATTAATTTCCATATATCTTCTTTGCTTAAATTGGAAAGTCTTCGATAACTTGTACCCGGCATATCTGTGCTAAATCCACACACGCTGTTATACCGACAGTAAGTACAACTGTTCTCATTACCCTTAATATACGGATTGATATTAATGCTTCCATTAAGTATCTTTCCTGCGTTATTGACATTTTCTTTATCAACATATTCACCAAGCTTATCGAACTCATCAGTTGTCATAACCCTGCTGTATCGCATATCAAGTTCACCAGATTTATTGTAACTGACAGGAATATTAACAGATGAACCCTCTGTTGAATCCATCATACTTATAATATTCTTATTAGAATTAACAACGCCTTTCATTCTTAATTCTTTTCTTATAAGTGCCTCGACCTCGTCATCATCTTTCTTCGCCTCAACTATCGGGTCCTGAATATTATAATATAAAAGCCCTGCTGGAATTATATTCTTGTCACCATATTTCTTCTTTTCATATATCATTGCTTCCCTCATATATGTAAGGAGCTGGATTTTCAAGCCATAATATGTCTTTAAAAGGTTAAAATCCGACTGTCCTGTCTTGTAATCCACGACTTTGACATATAAATTTTCGTCATCCTCGCACACATCTATACGGTCTATCTTGCCCTTCATATAAAATAGTACATCGTGCGGAAGTTCTTCTATCTGTGTAAGAAATCCCTTCTCAAATGCATCTGGCCTGAATATTCCGTCAGCAAGCTGCTTTCCAATTGCCCACAGTGTCCTGTCAGCGTAATTCTTCATTCTCTGTATAAGATACTCATTACGGCTTGAGTCCTTAAGTATCGTATTGCCATAATTCTCAGCTATTGCATTGATACTCTCTGATACCATCTGGCTTCTTTCCTCATCACTTAAAAGCACGAATGATTTATTGTTCTGCTTTATATTTTTTGACACATCTTCAATTACAGCGTGAAGAATTGTACCAAAGTCATTAACCGCAAACTGATATTCTTCCCTCTCTTTAAGCCCAAGTCCATACTGGCAGAAATATGCGAACTGGCACGAAGCGAACTGTTCAAATGATGTTACGCTTCCTGTAAGCTCCCTTCCATATAATTCAAGTGCAATTCCCTCTGCAAGCACTTTATTAAGATTGCCCTCGCTCCATACAATGTCTGCTTTTGGAATTCGTATATATGCGTGTTCTGCAAATGTATCCTCTCTTGCGTACTCTTTAACAAGCGGAAACATTTTCTTAATCATTCTTATTATGTAAGAAGGAAGAACCGCTTTCATATCCATGCCATTGCGTGCATAAGTTATATAAAGCTTTTCTGATGTCTTTGTCATAATAAGGTATAAATAAAATCTCTGAATAAACGCTTTTTCCCTGACTGACATTGATAATGATACGTCCATACCCTTAAGCCTGTCCCTGTCTGTTTCTGAAAGAACGCTTCTGTTGTCGCTTTTTTTTGGAACATACCCATCATTAACGCCCGCAAAGAACATTACCTTTATATTATCAAGTCTTGTTCTCTCAATATCACCTATTACAACGCAGTCGTTAGCCGGAGGTATAAGTCCTATCTTAATCTCCTCCAATCCAGATGCTATAATATGATTGTATTCTTTTAATGTAACCTTCTCACTGCCTAATAATTCAACTATCTTATCTAATAGTTCTATTATCTTCTTATATATCTGTCCATATTCTTCACTATCCACATCTATAGATGACAGCTTCCTTTCACAATCAAGTCCGGCTATGAATTCATATAAAGCCCTGGTAATGGCATCTACATTTCCATCTGCCTCCTTAATATCTTTGTGAAGAACATCTATTGGAGTAATGACTTCGCGTCTTAATCTGTTAAGAAGTCCAAGGTCTGTATCTTCCCTTCCTGTCCTGAACTTTCTTATCCATTCATTGTTCCACTGCTTCCTGCCCTTTATGCCAACCGCAAGACAATAATTATCAAGAATATCTATCTCATCTCTTGTAAGTTGGGTAAATCCTGTTCTTAGATATCTGAACATACTGTCATAGGCATAATTCTTCTCGATAATATCAAGTACTGCGGTAATCATTTCCACTAAGCAGTTATCTGTTATATGACGTTTCTGGTCTAAGAAAAATGGTATTTCATTCTGGGAAAATATATTAGCGGCAAGCTTTCCATACACACCAATATCACCTGTAACAACCGCTATATCACTGTATTTGTAGCCTGACAGACGTGTAAGCTCAAGTATCTTTCCTGTTATATACTGCAATTCGTCCTTCGGCGTTGTCCCTGCATACAAAGCTATATCATTTACTTCACCATTATAATGCCTGCTTCCAGCCCTGAATATATTCTTTTCAAGAAATGCAAGCTCCTTTGACGACTTAAAACGTGATATATTATCATCATCAATCATCACAGCATTTTCTATATTAATATGCTGTTCATCACATATCTTATACAAATGTGCCACTGTATCCTTAGTCATATAGAAAAGGTTCTCAATGCCCTCATTGACATTAACCTTCTCACTTGTATCTATAGTCAGTGCCACCTTAATATCCGTGCATATATCAAGAAGCAGACCAATAAGCCTGTACTGTACAGGCGTAAAGCCAGTAAAACCATCAAGTGCTATCACACTGTCTTTAAGCTTTTCTGACTCCTGCACTTTCCTGCACAGAAGATCAAGTATCTCCTCTGATGTAATGTAATTATCTTTTATAAAATTCCTAAATCCACTATAAACAACATTAATGTCACTTAATTTCATTCCAAGCAGACTGTTATTATCAACAGTTTTATTAATTTCATCTATCTTATCAACAGTTATATCATACTGTAACATCTCTGATATGACTGATTTCATCTCAGCCACAAAACCGGTATTGGATATATTACCACTAAAGAATCGAAGTTCTTTCTTGTGCTGTTCTAATATTCTTCTTACTATAAGATTCTTTCCTGTATCATCTAGCACCGGATAGTCAGAAGCCCCGACCTCCTCAAATACTCTATAAGCAAGCCTTTCAAAGCTTATGACATCTATATTAAGAATTCCCTTTCGTGGGTGAAGCTCAACTACACGCTTCTGTGTTGCCATAGTGTACTGCTCTGGCACGATAATTATATAATCTGTGTCTGGATTGTTAATCGACTCCTCTATTATTGAACTATATAAATATGTTGACTTGCCAGCACACCGGTGCCATCCGGGTTGCGCAGGCCGCGCTTGACACCGA